>Ga0075152_10000298_pt1 | contig 38337 bp, 36 predicted proteins | sample JI61114C2DNA_FD_70964 | JGI IMG/M metagenome (GOLD analysis project Ga0075152, IMG submission 70964) | Wastewater effluent complex algal communities from Wisconsin, to seasonally profile nutrient transformation and Carbon sequestration -... | ecosystem: Engineered > WWTP > Effluent > Algae...
AAATGGTGCCCAGAAGAGGACTCGAACCTCCACGCCCTTGCGAGCGCCAGCACCTGAAGCTGGTGCGTCTACCAATTCCGCCATCTGGGCACGGGATGCGGCAATTCTTCGCCGTGGCGAAGCGCCCCGCATCTGGGTAGGCGCGCTCCTTTAACGGGTGGGGCGCGGTTGTCAACTGGGCTTCGGGGGGAGTTTGGGGGTTTTAGAGCGGCAGCTCTATCTCTTTCATGATCCGGTCGGTTTCTAACGTACGGTCTCGCGGTAACAAGTCACGTGCCGGATTTTCGGCGGTTGTCTTCTTTGCACAGCATTTGGCAATTTATCGCGTTTGTTTTGCCGCCCGCATGCCATGGATCGATGTGGTCTGCTTCCATCTCGTTAATCGAGAATGTTTCCTTGCAGACAGGGCAAACGCCGTTTTGACGTTCATATGCTTCAATCCTATCCTTCTCGGTAAACTTGCGAATACTGAGGTGCTTTTCTTTCCGATCGAAGACAAAGCTGTAGATTCCGGATTTGTTGGTTACATCATCATCGATGATTAGGCGCTTGACTTCTTCTTCTGTCTTTAACGGATCAATTACAGCGGGGCCGTGTTCGTTATACAATGGTCCCCAAGGAACACCTTTCATCTGCGGACGATATTTGGGAAAACAGGCTTGCGCCCATTCAATCACAGCATCAAAATAGTCCCAAAGCTCTTTGGCCGAACTTTTTTTCTGGTGATCTGACATATACTGCTCAATGTCGCCATTTGGTGCATGCCATTTGATAGCTGTTTCAAGATAATCTTGCCGTATCGCAGAGCCATTAAGGTATTTGGAGCCGATAGACTGCGCGGGGCAGTTTGGTCTGCTGAACCACTTTTTGGCCTCAGTAACCCATTCTCCATGGTACACTGCATTACGCAGCTCTTGCTTGGTAAGCTCCTCACCGGCGATGTTGATGGTATTGAACCATTTCAGCTTTTCGGTGTCGGTCCCGCTACACAGATAAATGGTCAGTTCGTAGTCGAGCAATTTCTTTTGCTCGTCATCGTGCAAATTGTGGAATGCGCGTTTTTCCTTGAACGAACCTATCTTAACCGAAAAATCGCCATGTACATATTGGCACAGCGAAATTGTCCGTTGCTGACCATCTATGATTTCGAATTCGCCATTCTCGCGAACAGCCCAATACATGACATTCAGCGGAAAACCCTCAGATACCGTGTCGATCACGGCGTCGCGCTGATGATCCTTATAGACAAACTCTCGCTGGAAGGGTGGCCGGATATCCAGCTTGCCGTCGTAGCCGGTCACGCCGCCGTCAGCGTTGTCTGAGTATCCTTTGCTCAGTTCGCGAACAGAGATTTTTTTGGGATCAATTTTCATGAGGCTAATTTCCGAATAAACAATCGAGCATAAGTCGGCGTCAATTTTCCATCAATTTTCACGGCACCGCGTCGATTCAAGTCGCTATAGTTTGGTCCATCTTTGCGCGAATATGTTTTCGTTTTTAACCCGCTATTATTATCCCTATCAGTGATTCCTAATATCTCAAATTGCTCGGGATTATACTTGTCCAAAAAAGTGATGGGTACGCCCATGGGGCCGTCATAATCCGCAGGGATGTCGCTTGTCTTGTCGACGTTAATTGCATCATAGTTGTCGAAATGAGGGTAGTCCTCAGGATTGTATTTTCGGTGCAACACCAAATCCTCGTGGCGCTCAGCAAAGTCCATGTTCGTGAACCAGCGGACACTTTTTACCTTGATGAACTTCTTGCCATTCTCGTCAACACCACAGCCCGCGGCTTCCAAAGGGTATCGTCAGGGACGCCGAAAACCCGGTCACCGCTACGTATGCTGGGCCCCAGCCAGACCTTGTTTTCCTTGAAGAGTGGAAACATCTCTTTGTAGGTGACCGCGTTCATGTTCCCGATAATCAAGAACTTTTTGCCATGCTCCACAAGCTGCGCAATATATTCTCGGAAAAGTGAGAAGGGCGGATTGGTGACCACAATATCGGCCTGTTTCAGAAGCGCCACGCACTCGTCACTTCGAAAGTCACCATCACCCTTAAGCGGCCTGATACCGATCTCGTCAGGATCTGGAACCCGGTTGCCGTTCTTGTCGCCGGAGTAAATCAACGAGATCGCTGATTCATCGGTATTGCCGCTGAACAGGTCTCGCGCGCGACTCTTGAAACAGGTTGTAATCAGCATCTTCAGGCCAAGATGCTCAAACCCGTAAGAAAAATAATGGAAAAAATTGCTGACCCGGGGATCATCACAGTTGCACAAAACTACCTTGCCTTTGAAATGTTCGCGGTAGTGCCGAAGCTCTTTTTCGATATCTTCAAGGCGCGTATAGAACTCGTCCTTCTTGGCTTTCTGCGCACCTCTAAGTCCTGCATTCTGGGTTGATTGACTCATGCTTTTTAGCCGTTTCCTATTAGTGCATTTCAAGGCAGTTAGTGCGTTTGACTAATGTTCGATACACCTAAACATCCAGCTACACTTTGAACCAATGATTAGTTGGACCAATCCCCTTCCCGCCCCATCTGCCCTTATCCCCCCGGCCAATCAAGGGGTTGGGATAGACTAGGCAGTTTTTGCCTGGGGGGTTTCACACGAAGAAAACGAAGATTTTGAAGAGGGTGGTGCCAAATTGCAGCAAAGCGGCCCCATGCAGGGCAATAGGATTTGATATTGGGCTACGCCCTTATGAATCTTCGTAGTCTTCGTGTGAAACAATCATCGCAATGGGGCTGAAATCGCTCACTGCCCCCTCCCCCCTTGCGCAGAATCGCGGGCTGGTGCAAAGCGCGGCTCAACCATTCTCCCCCAATCATACAGGCTAACGGGTAGGCAATGAGTATATTCAACGGTAAATTGGTTACGGTATTCGGCGGCGGCGGTTTTGTCGGGCGCTATGTGGTGCAGGCGCTGTGCGCGGCGGGTGCGCGGGTGCGTGTTGCGGTGCGCAAGCCGGAGCTCGCCGGCCATTTAAAGCCGCTGGGCAATCTGGGTCAGGTTTCGCTGTGTGCGGCGGACGTGACCAAGCCAGGCACGGTCGCCAATGCGCTGGCGGGTGCGGATATGTGCGTCAATCTGGTCGGCTCTTTCGATGATATGGACGCGATCCAGCGCGTGGGCGCGGCCAATGTCGCGCAGGCAGCGGCGAAGGCGCGGGTGTCTGCGCTGGTGCATGTCTCGGCGATCGGCGCGGACGAGAAGAGCGACGCCGCCTATGGCCGCAGCAAGGGCGCGGGCGAGGCGGCGGTGCGCGCGGCCTTCCCCCATGCCACAATCTTGCGGCCCTCGATTGTGTTCGGGCGTGAGGATGCCTTCATCAACCGCTTTGCCGGGCTGATCCGCGCGCTGTCTACCCTGCCATTGTCGGTCGTGCCGGTGATCGGGGCGCAGAGCAAATTCCAGCCGGTGTTTGTCGGCGATGTCGCCAAGGCCGTGGTCGCGGCATTGGGGCGCGGCGGCGGAGAGACGCTGGAACTGGGCGGGCCGCAGATACTGTCGATGCTTGATCTCAACGACTGGATCGCGCATGCGACCGGGCGCAAGGTGCTGTTCGTGCCGGTGCCGGGCTTTGCGGCGAAGCTGCTCAGCTTTGTTCCCGGCGGACCGATTTCGGGCGATCAGCTGAAGATGCTGGGGCATGATAATGTGGTGTCGGGCGCGGATGGGCTTGCGGTGCTGGGTATTGTGCCGACGCCGCTCGACTCAGTGGCGCATGACTGGTTGAGCCTCTATCGCAAACATGGCCGGTTCAGCGGGGCTGCTGCGGCGTGAGCGAATTCTGGACCGCGATCATCCTTGGCATTGTCGAGGGAATCACCGAATTTCTCCCCGTTTCCTCAACCGGGCACCTGATCCTGGCGACCGAGTTGCTTGGCTATGACGCCAGCCGCTGGGCGTTGTTCAACATCGCGATCCAGCCGGGCGCGATCCTTGCGATTGTCGTGCTCTATTGGCGGACTTTCTGGGAGATGTTCACCGGCTTCCTACGTTGGGACCCGGTGGCGGTCGCCTTTGTGCGCAACCTGTTGCTCGCCTTCATCCCGGCAGTGGTGCTGGGCCTCGCCTTTGGCGACGCGATAGAGTTGATGCTGGAAAATGCAGTGATCGTGGCCTGGGCGCTGATCATCGGCGGCGTGGCGATATTGGTGGTAGAGAAGTTCGCCAAGACCAGCGACGCCGGCGGAGTGGCGAACATCAGCTGGCAACGCTCGGCCATGGTTGGCGTGGTGCAATGCCTGGCGATGATCCCCGGCGTATCGCGGTCGGGCGCGACCATCCTTGGCGCGATGGCGATGGGCGTGGACCGCAAGACCGCGGCGGAGTTCAGCTTCTTCCTCGCCCTGCCCACCTTGACCGGCGCAACCGTGTTGCAGCTCTACAAGCACCGCGCCGAAGTGAGCGCGGATGATATGGGGCTGTTGGCGGTGGGCTTTGTGGTCTCCTTCCTCGTCGCCTGGGCAGTGGTGAAGGCCTTCCTCGCGGTGGTGACCCGCTATGGCTTCGGGCCCTTTGCCTGGTACCGGATTGTTGCGGGTATCGCAGCTCTGGTATGGCTGGGTGCCTGATCGGCTTTGCATTTTACAACCATTTACCATGCTTGCGGTTTGTTGACATCATTGTTCAGTGTGCAGGCAGCATCCTTGCTCTAAAGGTGGTCTCGTTCAGGCGGCAATTGCCTGTTTTGCTCCGCAAATTGGGGCATTTGAGGGGTAATTTGATGCGTAAGATTGATCTGCGTATTCCGGCGGTTGCGGGCTTTGCGATATTGTTGCTCGCGTTCGCACCCGGTGCCAAGGCTGAAGAAGGGCGAATGATCCAGTTCGTTCCCGGCACAGGAGTCGCAGCTGCGGCAATCGAAGCCGAAGCTCCGGTCGCCGCGCCGATGGCCTTTGCCAAAACCGACAAGGCAGACCGTGACGCACAGGCAGAACTGAACGCGCTTTCCAAGGACCTTGCCAACCCGCGCGTGCAAGATGGCGTGTCGGACATGGTCGAACGCATGACCGAAACGATGCTGCAACTACCCGTCGGCAAATTTGCCGCCGCCGTCGAAAAGGCGCGCCCAGGCACGGTGAAAAAGCGTATCGACGAAAATGCAACCATCGCAGACCTCGCAGGTCGTGATGTCGAGCGCCTGCCCGAAGCATTGGGCAAAGGCAGCAAGCAGATGATGGGAATGCTCAGCGGCTTCGCCGCAGCCTTCGCCACGATGGTGCCCGAATTTGAAGAATTGGGCCGCGACCTTGAAGAGTCGATGACTGATATCAAGGCGTCACGCCGCTAAGCTTTCGCTGACCAGCTTCGTTAACAGGGGAGCCTCTGGTTAACGGGGGGAGGGGTGGTGCAGGGTCGCGCACCGCCCCTTTCATTTTCGGATCAGGTTCCTAGCTTTCCAGCGAAAGCAGCGACGCATTGCCACCTGAGCTTGTGGTATCAATGCTCGTCGTGCGTTCCGCACAAAAACGATGCAGATAATTGGGTCCACCGGCCTTGGGGCCTGTCCCCGACAACCCCTCGCCGCCAAAGGGCTGGCTGCCAACGACCGCACCGATCATCGAGCGGTTGATATAAAGATTGCCAACCCGCGCCCTGCCCTCGACCAGTTCAGACACGCGCGCGATGCGGCTGTGCAATCCCATGGTCAGGCCAAAGCCCTTGGCGTTGACCGCAGCAATTGATTCTTCCAGCTTGCCCGCAGGCCAGGTTGCGACGTGGACTATGGGACCGAACCATTCGGTGTTGAGATCATCAAGGCGGTCTAGTCGCACCAATGTCGGCGGAACGAAAAGGCCGGTTGCTGGCACCGCCACCTCGTGAATGATGCGATCAGCGACCTGCGCTCGATAGTCCATCAGTCGGTCAAAAGCCGCTTGGTCGATAACCGGACCAATGTCGGTCGCGGGGTCCGCAGGATCACCCACAACCAGCTCCTGCATCGCGCCGACCAGCATCTCTATTGTGTGCTCGGCAATCTCCTGTTGCAGCAGCAGCAAACGCAGCGCCGAACACCTTTGTCCCGCCGACTGAAAACCGGAGATGATCACATCGCGCACCACTTGTTCGGAAAGCGCGGTTGAATCGACAAACATCGCGTTGAGGCCACCGGTTTCGGCGATCAACGGCACCAGTGGACGGGCATCGTCGGCCAGCAGATTGCGCGCAATAGACTTGGCTGTTGGTACCGATCCGGTAAAGACCACGCCGGCAATGCGCAAATCAGCGGTCAATGCCGCACCGACATCGCCACCGCCGGTTACCAATTGCAACGCACCTTTGTGAATGCCTGCTTCATAGGCCAGCGCAACGGCATAGCGGGCAATCTCAGGCGTTTGCGGTGCGGGTTTTGCGACCACGGTATTGCCTGTCACCAAGGCCGCAGCCACCTGCCCCAAAAAGATCGCCAATGGGAAATTCCATGGCGCAATTGCTGCCCACACACCGCGTCCTTCATGACGCAGCACATTGCGTTCTCCAGTCGGGCCGGGAAGTTCGACCGGCAACAAATCCTCGCGTGCGCGCGCCGCATAATAGCGACAGAAATCAACAGCCTCACGGACTTCGGACAGCGCGTCAGGGATGGTTTTCTTCGCCTCTTGTACCGCTATTGCCATCAATTGCGGTCGGTGCGCCTCGAGCAGATCCGCTAGCCGGTTAAGGCAAGCGGCTCGCGTGTCGACCGGAATCGCGGACCATTCGGCATAGGCGGACTGAGCAGTGGTTATTGCGGTTGACACATCAACGTCAATCCCGGCTGAACCCACCGACTTCAACGAAACGGCGCGCGCGACATCTGTCAGCACCGCTGCGTCCTCCAGATCCAGCCCTTCGCTGTTCCGCCGTTCGGGCATGAACAGGTCCGACGGCAGCCGGATTGACGGGTGCCGTGTACCGCCCGCTTCCATCACTTTGTCGACCGGATCGGCGAGCAGTTCTTCTTCACTGACTTCCTCATCGGCAAGCTGGTGGACAAAGCTGCTATTCGCGCCATTTTCCAACAGGCGGCGGACGAGATAGGCAAGTAGATCGCGGTGCCCACCCACCGGCGCATAGATGCGGCAATGATAGCCTTCGGCTTGCACAAGCTTTTCAAACAGCCCCTGCCCCATGCCGTGTAGCCGTTGGAATTCGAAATCGCGGGTGTGCCCTGCCCATTCGACGATTGTCGCCACGGTCAGTGCATTGTGCGTGGCGAAGGCAGGCCGGATGTGGGCAGCGCGCAGCATGTCCTTTGCGCAAGCCAAATACGACACATCAGTCGATGGTTTGCGCGTAAACAGCGGATAATCGGAGAGACCCCGTTCCTGCGCCCATTTGATTTCGCTGTCCCAATAGGCTCCTTTGACCAGACGGACCTGCATGATGCGACCAGTATCGCTTCCCAATGCGTCAGCCCATGCCAGCACCGGTCGAGCGCGTTTGGAATAGGCTTGAACTGCCATCCCCAGCCCATCCCAGCCGTTCAATCGGGGATCGCGGGCGGCGGCTTCGATGATATCGAGGCTCATTTCCAGCCGTGCGGCTTCCTCTGCATCGACTGTCAGTTGCACATTAAGTGACGCCGCCTGCCGTGCCAGATCGACAAGCATCGCCGATAGTTCAGGAACGCAGGTCGCGGCCTTTGCGGTTTCGTAGCGCGGGTGGAGCGCCGAGAGTTTGACCGATACGCTGTGCCCGCGCGCCGGATTCGCGCCGACCGCGGCAATCGCTCCCTGATAGGCCTCAAAATAGCGCTCCGCATCCGCACGGGTACGAGCGGCTTCACCCAACATGTCAAAACTGGCAGTGAAGCCCTTGTTCTCGGACGCATCCATCCGTTTGATCGCTTCGTCGATCGTGCGACCCATGACGAAGACTTGCCCCATCAGCCGCATCGCAGCCCCCACGGCCTGCCGCACGAAAGGCTCACCCGCGCGTGACACCAGCTTGCGCAATACGCCCCGGCTTTCGTCACCGACCATCGCCTTGCCAAGCACCAGCCCCCAGGTCGCGCTGTTGACCAACAGGCTGGCCGACTGCCCCTTGTGCGAACGCCAGTTGGCATCGCCCAATTTGTCGGCAATCAGCAGATCGGCAGTGTCAGCATCGGGAACGCGCAGAAACGCCTCGGCAAGCGAGAGCAACGCGGTGCCCTCTTCGGTTCCCAGTCGATATTCCTGCAAGAATTGATTGACCCAGCCGTCGGTCTGCGCCGCGCGCAATTCGCCCAGCAGCCCGCGCGCTTGATGGATAACGCCTTGACGTTCCTCTGCCTGAAGTTGGGCAGCAGCGACCAAAGGAGCGAGGGTTTCGGGTTCAGGCGCGCGAAACAAGGGCCGAATGGAGGCGCGCGCGGAATCAACTGGGTTTGCCATATCGCCGCATAGCGCCAAGGGACATGCGGCGACAAGTTTCAATTGTTACCAAGTGGCGTTTTATCCCCTCCGTTGAATGGGACGGGAATACCCAAGCTTAGCGATAACGACGGTTGCAGTTGCTGTCTGATTTGTCGATGGCCCGACCAGCAAGTGCGCCGACTGCAGCACCAATGATTGCGCCTTCAGTTCGGTTGCCACGACGGGCGATTTCACGACCGGCAAGGCCGCCTGCGACCGCACCGATGATCGTACCACCGGTACCTTTGTCACAACGCGAGCTGCGATAACCCCGATAGTCGCGGTCGCGGCGATCCCGGCGGTAATCGTTATAGCCGCGGTCTTCGTAATAACCTCGATCGTCATAGCCGCGATCATAACCATGGCCGTGACGCGCCATAGCTGGCGTTGCGGCAAAGCCGGTGGCGAGAGTGGTTGCGATGGCGAGTGCGCCAATAATCCGATTGCGTGTCATAGTCTTTCTCCTTGCTCCCCTCCGTTTTGGCGACGACCCGTCAGGAGGATGAAATTGGGTTCCCTGTATTCAATGAAATAGGTGTCCCGTCTTGAGCCTTTGCTGAACACCTTCGTTATGTGACGTTCAGTGTTGGGCTTTGCGCGGTAACAGTATAGGGGCGGCAGCGATGTTGCGCCGCTTGCTCTCTGTTGTGATCCTGTCCCTGCTCGCCGTGCCGATGATTGGCGGACACCGCGTCCACCGCGAGAACCGCACCCAATCGATCGGCTTACGTGCTTTGCAGTTTGACGAAACCCAACCAAAACGCCGACGTGCCGGTTCCCTGATCTTTTTGAAGGCGTGGGAATTGACCAGCGACAATAGCGATTTTGGAGGCATTTCCGCGCTGATGGCGCTGCCCAATGATCGTTTTGTCGGGGTCAGCGACGCAGGAACGCTGGTTGGATTTGGCTTGTCAAACAATCAGACAGCAAATCGCCCTTTCATCGCCGCCATGCCCGGGGCCGTTGGACGCAATGTCGGCTATATCGACCGCGATGCCGAAAGCATTGCCCGCGATCCGGTGAGCGGGCAATTTTGGGTCGGCTATGAAGGCAAGCACGCCATTCGTCGCTTCCCCGCCTCTTTTGCGCGCGTGGATGGAATGATCCGGCCAAAGCCAATGCAGTATTGGTCAAAAAACAGTGGAACCGAGGCGTTGGTCCGTCTGAAAAATGGCCGGTTCATTGCTTTTTCGGAGGGTAGTGGTCCGCGCGACCGTGAATTTTCTGCACTGGCATTTTCGGGAGACCCGGTCGAGCCAGGCACCAGTGCGACGCCTTTCTACTACCGCCCGCCGAGCGGCTATAAAGCAACCGACGCAACCCAATTGCCTGATGGTCGCTTGCTGATCCTCAACCGGCGTGTCTCCATTCCAAAGGGCTTTACCGCAAAGCTGACGCTGGTTGATCCGAACGCTATCCGCCGAGATGCGACTTTGACAGGTCAAGTGATTGCAACGCTTGCACCACCGTTGCTCGTTGACAATATGGAGGGGATTTCGGTCACGCAGGAAGAAGGGCGGACGATTGTCTGGATGATATCCGACAATAATTTCATGATCCTCCAGCGGACCTTGCTGATGAAATTTGCGCTCGATCTGGACATGAAAAAACCGGAGGCGGATAGGGCCGCCCCCGGTTTTGAATCTCTCGACTGATTGATATCAGGCGGCGGCGGCAACTGCCTTTTTGGCGATCGCCTTTTTCACCTTGCGCGCATTGTCGCTCAACTTGGTGTCAGCCGTTTTCAGCAGCCAATTGTCAAGGCCGCCAACATGCTCGACCGAACGCAGGCCAGAAGTCGACACGCGGAACTTGAAACCCTGTTCAAGGCTGTCCGACAGCAAGGTGACATTCTGCAGGTTGGGCAGGAAGGTACGCTTGGTCTTGTTGTTGGCGTGGCTCACATTGTGGCCTACCATGCGGCCCTTGCCCGTCAGTTCGCAAATGCGCGACATCTTGTAATTCCTATAAATTTGCGGGTTGCCGGGAATCAGTGACCCCGGAAAGTGGCTGCCCCTAACCTTGAAGCCGTCTGAGGTCAAGCCTTTGCGCCGTTTTTTACTCAGACCAACAGCAAATCCGCCAGTTTTGAGCGGTGCCACGCAGCATCGCCATGTTGTGAAGCGTGGAAGATCGCCGCGCGGCGGTGCAGGCCAGCATCGCATTCGCGGGTAAAGCCGAATCCGCCATGGAATTGCACCGCACGGTCGGCAGCGAAACTATAAGCCTTGTCGGCACTCGCCTTCGCCATGCGCACCGCGATTTCACCCTGCCCCTGATCGCCAAAGGCGTTGGCTGCGCTGTACAAATGGCTGCGCGCCTTTTCATAGCTGACATAGGCATCGACCATCGGATGCTTCAGCGCCTGATATTCGCCGATCAGCTTGCCAAACTGTTTGCGGGTGCGAAGATAATCGAGCGTATAGTCAATCACCGCCTGGGTGCCGCCGCACATTTCCGCCGATTGCAACAGCATCGCCGCGCGGTCGATATGGTCAAGCGCGGCGGTAGCGCGCGCGGGATCGAGCAAGGCGGTGTCCGCAATGGTCAGGCCATCAAGACTGAGTTCAAAACTGCGCTTGGTTTCGTCGACAATGGCTTCGCGGCGAAGCGACGCCTTGGCCAGTTCCGCCTTTTCGAGCATCACCAAGGCAGGCTTGCCGTCTAACTGCACTGATACCACCGCGACATCGGCGCCGTCCGCCCACAACACGAACTGCTTTTTCCCAGCCAGCCGCAATTGCGCGCCATCGCGGGTTGCGGTCGCGGTGATGTTGGACAATTCCCAGTCGCCATGCGCCTCAGCCAGCGCGAGCGTACCGATGGCACCGCTCACCAGCCTGGGCAGCCATTCAGCCTGCTGCCCCTCGGTTCCACCCATCAAGATCGCCTGCGCCGCTAGCGTTGTTGCAACAAATGGCGTCGCCATCATGGTCCGGCCCATTTGTTCGACCACCGGCACCGCCTCCGCCAACGAAAGGCCGACGCCGCCATGCGCCTCTGGCACTGCGATGCCCAGCCAACCGAGCGACGCAATTTCTTGCCAAAGGTCGGGATCAAAACCTGCGTCGCCGTCCATCAAGGCGCGGACCTTGGCCATTGGTGATTTGTCGCGGCAAAATTCGGTTGCCACATCGAGCAGTTCGATCTGTTCTTCGCTGTAGCCAATTCCTGCCAGTTGCATCGCTCTCTCCTGTCTGGACACCACAGTGGTTTAATCGCACGATTAAATCAAGGCTGGATGGTGATCGGCGTGCCGTCGTCCACCTGTTTCCACAGCATGGCGATTTCAGCATTCGACAAAGCGATGCAGCCGTCGGTCCAGTCGCGCGGGATTGCCGGGCCAGCCCAGCCATTGGGCTGGCCGTGGATGAAGATATCCCCGCCGGGCGACTTGCCCTTTGACTTAGCAAAGGCGGTGTCGGCGGCGTTGGGGTAGGAAATGCGCAAAGACAGATGATAAGCGCTTTTGGGGTTGCGACCGTTGATCGTGTAGCGACCCTCGGGTGTTTTTTCGTCGCCCTCAAACTGCTTGTGCCCCTCGGGTGCGTCGCCGAAACGGATGTTGGTGTAACGATGAATTTCCTTACCCTTGGCATAGAGAAGCAGCGTCCGGTCGCTTTTGTCGACAAGGATAGCATCGGCCTTGACCAGCGGCTTGGCTTGCTCGGCTTGGCCTGAGGAACAAGCTGTGAGCGCGACCACAGAGGTCAGCCCGGTTATGCGGAAAAACCGATCAGTCTTCTGCCAAACTTGACAAAGTTGACGCCACGTCACGCACAAAAATAACAATGCTGATCGAAAAAACCGATCAGTAGTCGTTGGACGCACTATCGCGCGTTGCGAAGAAAATTCAGGTCGAGAGCATCTTGCCATTTTCATGCAAGGCAAGCTGACAGGACAAATCCTACATTTCAAGATTTGATGCTGGGCAATTCAGCGATCCTCGGAAAGTTGCCCCTGATAGGCCACAATCAGCCCTACAACCGGAGCACGAATTTCAACGTTAAAGCGAAAGCATCCGTCCACTTCGGCTTCGAAGCTGTTCCCGGCAGGCAAAAGGAAATTGGGCAATGGCAAGCCCAACAGGCTCCAACGGCGCGGGCGCAGGAAGAGCCGATCATCTTCGACAACCAAGGCCAGCGAAACTGCAATAATACCAAAGCGTTCAACCAGCAGATATTGGTTCCGTCCGGTTCCGCACGATTGCACTGACCGAAACCTGCGTCCGCCGAAATCCCGCGTCCACACCTCGCCATCTGTGTCAGGCGTCAAGGAAACAGTTACGGCGACACTATCAGCCGATTTTGGAAAGCCAATCAGCGCACAGACAATTTTCGCCAATAGTCCATCGCCGCGTATGACCTGGGCCCTACCGCTCCAGCGGCGCTCTTTCTCGCTTGCATGCAACGCCTTTACCGTTGACGGCAATGTGTCGAATGCGGTGCCCAATATCCTTTGATACAAAGGCGCATTGGTTTGATCTTGACGAAAACCGGTAAAAATCGATCGTCCCGCAAAGAGCGTGTCATAATCCGCCAGTTCAAGCGCATGGGTGCCCGGCCTCGCGCCAATTGCTGGACGCTGTCCGTCGAGCAATTTGCGGATGATCGCCTCAATCGCCATTGATGGAATATAGGGTCCGTCGTCCGCCTCGGCCAGCAGGTGCCAACTATGTTCGACTGACCTTCCGTCCGATAGCCCCTCTGCCCGAACGAACATGCCGCCGCGATGTTCACCAAATTTCATCGTGTTGAGCACGATATAAAACAGCCTGGAAAACGGCACCAGCGAGGGCAGTCGCAGGGTGGACCGTGCTTTGGCGAGGAGGTTGAGTATCCGGTGCAATATTTCTGGCACCGGCCCGGCACCCATCCAGATATCGGTCATCTTCGGATGGTCTGGCGGGATAACTTGCAAATCCGGCACATCTACCAGCGAAAAATGGATGTTGTTGAGTGGAAGGCGGCCCGGAACGGCGATTGTATAGCGCATGCTTTCTGCCAATCCGACACCATGCGACTGTGCGCCATCCCGCAGCAATTTGACCGGCGCGCCAGCATAGCCAACCACTGCGCGCATCACATTTAATCCAATCCCAGCGTAAGGGGATGGAGCGATACCGCCTTGCACTTTGACGATATCCATGTCCTTCGCCATGTGCCGCAGCACCGCCGCAGTCAGGACAGGAAAGCTGCTGACACCCGACAGCGCAAATATGCCAGCAGCCTTGGCCTGTTTGTCAAATTGAGAGACGCCAAAGACGAAATCGGCTGCGTCGGCAAAATCGAGATAGTCAACCTTGGCGTCGATACAGGCGCAAATCACGCCATATCGGTTTTCGCCATAATCCTGAAATGGCCCCGATGCATCAACGACCAGATCGGGCTGCAAGTCACGTAGCGCACCCACAATGTCGCACCGGTCAAGCCGAACGGGAACGACCGTTGGTTGACCAGAATAACGGCCGCAAAATTCCTGCGCGCTGGCTAGATTTCGCCCGCAAATCAGCAACTCTATATCCGGAACATCGGCTAGAAGCTCGGCAAGGCGGCCGCCAAAAACACCATAGCCGCCGAGGATGAGAATTCTCATCGATCGTGGCCCTCGCCTCTCACCCGATCAATCCGCAAACGGGTCCCTCACCAAAATCGTGTCCTCCCGCTCGGGGCTGGTTGAAACCAGCGCCACAGGGCATTCGATCAATTCTTCGATCCGCCGGACATATTTGATCGCCTGGGCAGGCAGGTCAGCCCAGCTGCGCGCGCCTGCCGTGGTTTCCTGCCATCCGTCCATTTCTTCGTAGATGGGAATGGCACGCGCCTGATCGGCAGCGTGAGGGGGGAGGTAGCTGTAGCTCTGGTCGCCGATTTTATAGCCGGTGCAGATCTTCAACGTCTCGAATCCGTCAAGCACATCAAGCTTGGTCAGCGCGATACCAGTGATCCCGCTGACCGCAGCCGATTGCCGCACCAATACGGCATCGAACCATCCGCAGCGGCGCTTGCGACCGGTCACAGTGCCAAATTCATGGCCGCGTTCGCCCAGCCTTTGCCCGGTATCGTCTTCCAGCTCAGTCGGGAACGGCCCTGCACCCACGCGGGTGGTATAGGCCTTCACTATGCCCAGCACGAAGCCGACCGATGACGGCCCCAGCCCCGACCCGCCAGAGGCAGTGCCGGCAATGGTGTTCGAACTGGTGACAAAGGGATAAGTGCCATGATCGACATCAAGCAACACGCCCTGCGCGCCTTCAAACAACACCCGCTTGCCAGCCTTTTTCGCTTCGTTAAGCGTCAGCCAGACCGGTTTGGCAAAGGGAAGGATGAAGGCAGCGATATCCCATAGATCGTCGAGCAAACGCTGCCGGTCGATTGGCGGCTGGCCGAACCCGGCGCGCAAAGCATCATGGTGCGCGCAAATGCGGTCCATCTGCGCATCCAGATCATCGAGATGCGCCAGATCGCACACGCGGATGCTGCGTCGTCCAACTTTGTCTTCATAAGCGGGGCCAATGCCGCGTCCAGTGGTACCGATTTTGCCCGCGCCTGCCGCTGCTTCACGCAGGCCATCGAGATCGCGGTGGAATGGCAGGATCAACGGCGCGTTTTCGGCGAGGTGCAGGTTTTGCGGATTGATATCGACGCCCTGCGCCTTCAGCTTCGCGACTTCATCGCGGAAATGCCAGGGATCGAACACCACGCCATTGCCGATCACCGACAAGGTGCCCCGCACAATGCCCGAGGGCAGCAGACTGAGTTTATAGGTCTGGTCGCCAACGACCAGAGTGTGGCCGGCATTATGCCCGCCTTGAAAACGGACAACGACATCGGCGCGGCTGGCGAGCCAGTCAACAATCTTGCCTTTGCCTTCGTCACCCCATTGGGCGCCGATTACAGTAACATTTGCCATTACGGATATTCCCGAAACAACGCACGACCGGTTCAAGGTCGCGTTGGCCTTTTTCTGCGCGGAACCGATTTTCCGCGAAGGGATTCGCCGTGCCTCGCGTTATGCAATCGGATGGCTATCGTCCACCCCAAACGCAATCGAAAGGGCAATTGATGCGTAAACTGATTTTGGCAGGGGCGGCAATCGCGGTTTTGGCGAGCGCGGCAGTGGCACAACGCGGCGAGCGGCTGGAGCGCGAATGCAGGCAGGAAGTGCGCGAACTGTGCGGGATGGGGCGCGGAAAACTGCGCGAATGCCTGCGCGAAAAGAGCAGCGAATTGTCAGAGGTCTGCTATAATCAACTGCGCCAGCGGATCGAAGCGCGGCAAGGCAAGGCTGAAAAGGGTGCCAGCCCGAAACTCGCCCGCGACCATGCCGCATTGGGCGCTATCGAACATAGCTATGGCAGCGACCCGTTGCAGAAACTCGATTTCTACAAGGCCAAAGCCGAGGGCAAGGCACCACTGCTGGTCTTTGTGCACGGTGGCGGCTGGAAACGTGGCGACAAGCGAAACGCCACCGGCACTGACAAGGTGACGCATTATACCGGGCTTGGCTATCATCTGGCGTCGATCAACTATCGGCTGGTGCCAACTGACAGTGTTGAGGAACAGGGAGCAGATGTCGCCAGCGCCCTCGCCTATTTGCTGCGCAATGCCGACAAATTGGGAATCGACCGCAGCAGCGTTGTCCTGATGGGGCATAGCGCGGGTGCGCATCTGTCGGCACTGGTGGGTAGCGATCCGCGCTATCTGCGCAGTGCCGGGCTGGACTTCGATGATCTGTCTGGCGTCATCCCCATCGATGGCGCGGCCTATGATGTGCCAGCCCAAATGCGCGAAGGCGCGAAGATCATGCGCAAAACCTATGAGCAAGCCTTTGGCACCGATCCCGCGCGGCAAAAGGCGCTATCCCCCTATTGGCACGCGACGTCACCCAATGCGCCAGCCTTCCTGATCCTCCATGTTGACCGTGAAGACGGCAAGCGCCAGTCAGAGGCTTTGGCGGGTGCGCTGCGCAAAGGCGGTGCGCGGGTGCAACTCAACGCTTTCGAGGGCAAAGGCTTGCAGGGCCATGCAGCGATCAACCGGCAATTGGGCGATCCCGCCTATCCGGCGACCGCTGTGGTGGATGAGTGGTTGAAGGGGGTATTTGCAAAATAATTCCTCCCCGGCACGGGGAGAGGGATCAGCGAAGCTCGTGGAGGGGGGTTATCTGCCAGGCACGTCGGCAAAACGAAAGCCCCTCCGTCATCGTTACGCGATGCCACCTCCCCGCAAGCAGGGAGGATTAAAGAGCCACCGGCTTCCCATCCTGCAATACATGGCTGCAAATCTGCGCCTCGGCGCTGTCCTCGGCTGTCAGTTGCGCAACAGTAACCCAACCCTCTGCGCGCAAACTCGCTGCCTTTTGCGGCATTGTGCCGATGGGAAGGAACAGGCGACGCCGTTCGCCTTGTGCTAACCCAGCATCGATCAACGGGTCAATATAGGCGGAGAAACCGATCGCAGCTTCGTCACCAATGCGGTAGGCGCCGCCGCGTCCGATCTCCCCACTCGCCTGAGCGGAGAAAAGCGAGAAGCCGAACCAGGTCTGATATTCAAAACCGTGGCGCTCGGTCGGGTCGAGGGTGACGCGGACATCGGAGGGCAGCGAAGCCGCAATGGCTTCGATGGCATCGAGCCGGTCTTTCAGTTTTCCGTCAGCGTCAAAGGCGCGCATCCGGTCCATCGCGTCTGGCAGGGCCCCGGCCGCCGCGATCAGTGGAGCAAGTGCCGCCGGAACGGCACCCGCATCCTTGGCATCGAGCGCCGATTTCAATTCGGCCAAGTCCCCTGCTGGCGACAATATGTCGAGCAAATCGGGCAGCGTCAGGTCAACGGTGATGTCCTTCACCCCCGCCGCCTTCAGTCCTTCAATGGCGACCTGCACAACCTCGCAAGCCGCCGTGACGCTATCGAGCCCGATCAGTTCGGCCCCGACCTGCATCATTTCGCGTTCGGGGCGCAATTGTGTGGCGCGGAGTTTGACCACCGGTCCGCCATAGGACAGCCGCACCGGGCGCGGGTGATGCCCCATGCGCGTTGTGGCGATCCGTCCGATCTGCCCGGTAATGTCGCTGCGCACCGCCATCGTCTCGCCCGACACCGGATCGACAAAGCGCAGCAGGTCGCGCGCCGAAGTGCCAAGGCTGCCGGTCAGGCTACCTTCAAATTCCGCCAAGGGGGCCTGTACCCGTTCATAGCCGAACGCGGCAGCAGTATCGAGTATGGCACGCACCAACCGCGCCGAGGCATCGGCCTCTGGCGGCAGACGGTCACGGAAACCGGTGGGGAGCAGGCTGTTGGTCATGGGCTGGGCTTTAGTCCAATTTGCAAAACTTGAACAACATTTCCGTTCGCATCGAGCGCAGTCGAGATGCCTCTCGGTCGCGCGCTGCTTCCGGGTGTCTCGACTTCGCTCGACACGAACCGGAATTCGAGATTAGGCGCCTAGAACCGAAGCGCCATTGCCCGCTTTACACCCGGCAAATTGTGGATGGTCTCCAGCACATCGGCAGGCACGGCAGTATCGACCGACAGCAGCACTACCGCCACACCGCCTGCTTCCTGTCGGCCAAGGTGGAATGTCCCGATGTTGATCGCCGCTTCACCCAATGTCGTGCCAAGCCGGCCGATAAAGCCCGGCGCATCCTGGTTGACGATATAGAGCATATCGCCTTCGAGATCGGCCTCGACTTTGACCCCAAACAGTTCGACCAGACGCGGTGTGCTGTTGCCGAACAAAGTGCCCGCAACCGAGCGCTCGCCAATGTCGGTTTTCACCGAAACGCGGACCAGCGTGTGATAGTCGCCTTCACGATCGCGACGGATTTCGCGCACGTCCATGCCGCGTTCCTTTGCGAGAAATGGCGCGTTGACCATGTTCACCGCGTCTGAAAAACGCCGCATGAAACCGGCCAGCACCGCTGCGGTAATCGGCTTGATATTCAGTTCTGCCGCAGCCCCGCTGACCTCAATATTGATCTGGCTGAGTTCGCCATGTGACAACTGCCCGATCAGCGAGCCGAGTTGTTCGGCGAGCGCCATATAGGGGCGCAGCTTGGGCGCTTCTTCTGCCGACAGGCTGGGCATGTTGAGCGCGTTGGTGACGCCGCCATTGACCAGATAATCGGCCATCTGCTCGGCCACCTGCAACGCAACATTGACCTGGGCCTCGTTGGTTGAAGCCCCCAGATGCGGGGTGCAGATGAAGTTAGGCGTCCCGAACAAAGGCGAATCCTTTGCCGGTTCGGTCTGGAACACGTCGAGTGCCGCGCCCGCGACCTGGCCCGAATCCATCGCCTCTTTCAAGGCCGCCTCGTCGATCAGGCCGCCGCGCGCGCAGTTGATGATCCGCACACCCTTCTTGGTCTTGGCAAGATTTTCCTTCGACAGGATATTGCGGGTCTGGTCGGTCAGCGGCGTGTGCAGCGTGATGAAATCGGCCTTCGCCAGCAAAGTATCGAGATCGGCCTTTTCGACGCCCATTTCGATGGCGCGTTCAGGTGTCAGGAAGGGATCGAAAGCAACGACCTTCATCTTCAGACCAAGCGCGCGCGACGCGACAATGCTGCCGATATTGCCCGCGCCGATCAGGCCCAAGGTCTTGCCAGTAACTTCGACGCCCATGAAATCATTTTTCGGCCATTTGCCTTCCTGCGTCTGCGCATTCGCCTCAGGTATTTGACGGGCGAGCGCGAACATCATTGCAATGGCATGTTCGGCTGTGGTGATGGAATTACCGAATGGTGTGTTCATCACCACGACACCCTGTGCGGAAGCGGCGGGGATATCGACATTGTCAACGCCAATCCCGGCGCGGCCAATGACCTTCAAATTGGTCGCGGCATCGAGAATCGCCTTGGTCACCTTGGTCGAACTGCGGATGGCAAGACCGTCATAATCGCTGATGCGCGCAATCAGCTGTTCGGGAGTTTCGCCGGTGATGACATCGACGTCGCAACCACGATCGCGAAAGATCGCTTCGGCATTGGGGTCCATTTTGTCGGAAATAAGTACGCGGGGTTTGGTCATGTCTTTGGTCCTAAATCAGCGTCATGCTGAACTTGTTTCAGCATCCATTCCGCAGTCAAAAGCGAAATTTGAAACTGAGAAATGGACCCTGAAACTAGTTCAGGGTGACGAATGAGGATTAAGCGGTCAGTTGGGCATAAGCCCAATCGAGCCACGGCCCAAGCGCTTCGATGTCAGCGGTATCGACGGTCGCTCCGCACCAGATACGCAGACCCGGCGGGGCATCGCGGTAACCGGCAATGTCATAGGCGGCACCTTCGGCCTCGAGCAGTCCGGCAAATTTCTTGATGAAATCCGCGTCGGCACCTTCAACCGTCAGGCACACCGATGTCTTCGACCGGGTGCCGCTATCGACCGCGAGATGGCCCAGCCAATCGCGTTCGGCGACAATCTTGTCGAGCGCATGGGCGTTGGCATTGCTGCGCGCCTGCAGGCCTTCCAACCCGCCGATCGCCTTCGCCCATTCGAGCGCGAAGATTGCATCTTCGACCGCGAGCATCGACGGGGTGTTGATTGTCTCGCCCTTGAACACGCCTTCGGCCAGCGTGCCTTTGGACATAAGGCGGAATATTTTGGGCAGCGGCCATGCGGGCGTATATTGCTCCAGCCGCTCGACCGCGCGGGGCCCGAGGATCAGCACGCCATGACCGCCCTCGCCGCCCAACACTTTTTGCCAGCTGAAGGTCGCGACGTCGATCTTGTTCCACGGAATATCATAGGCGAAAACCGCGCTGGTCGAGTCCGCAAAGGAAAGCCCCTCGCGGTCGTCAGGGATCCATTCGCCATCGGGAACGCGCACTCCCGACGTAGTGCCATTCCAGGTGAACAGCACGTCATCCGCCCAGTCGATTTTGTCGAGGTCGGGCAATTGGCCATAGTCGGCACGAACCACTTTGGATTCGAGTTTCAGCTGCTTGACTGCATCGGTGACCCAACCCTCGCCGAAACTTTCCCACGCCAATGCTGTCACGCCGCGCGCGCCGAGCATCGTCCACATCGCCATTTCAAAGGCACCGGTATCCGAACCTGGCACAATGCCAATGCGGTGCGTATCGGGCAGCTGCAGCACTTCGCGCATCAGGTCGATGCAATAAGCGAGGCGCGACTTGCCGATCTTCGCACGGTGCGAACGGCCTAGCGATTCGGTTTTGAGTTTTTCGGGGGTCCAGCCCGGAGGCTTGGCACAGGGTCCGGAGGAAAAAAACGGACGCGCAGGCTTGGCCTGCGGCTTGGGTAGTTCAGTCATGTAAGCGTCTCCTTGCAGAGAGCAGCGCGGCGTTGGGACCGCGTGGCCCGGGGGCGCTCTTAAGCCCACCCCCGGCTTTGTCAATGACCGATCAATATCCGGGCGCGCGGAACAGGGTCTTGCCGCGCTTCAGCACCAGCAGTTTCTGCAAGGTCACCGGATGGAAAAAGCTTTCGACATTGTCGCCTTCAGGCGTCTTGCCATAAACTTCATAACAGTCGCGGACCTTTTTGACCTTTTTCAGTTTCCAGCCGTCATTGGTCAACTTGGTCTTCAGTCGTTCGATGCTGGTCCAGCCCACCTGCGGTCCGCCCTTGCACCAGATTTTGGCATCGGCCTGTGCCGGGCCAGATACCGTCAGCGCGAGCAAGGCAGCGGATGAAATTGCGATGAGTTTTTTCATGCGGGAGAAAGTCCTTTCAGTTTTATGATACGGATGATGTTGAGCAAAACAACCGGAGCGATATGCACCAATGCTCCGCCCCAATGCCATTCAAGCAAGCCCCAATGCAGCACCGTGAAAAGTGCGGCAGGATAGGCGAATTGCTGAGCGCGTTTCCAGCCGCGCTTGAGCCAGCGCATCGACGCGTCATTGGACAGCACCCCCGGCACCGCCATCAACAGCATCGCCAGCCAGCCGGTCCAAATCCCCGGCGCATCAAGTTCCGCCAGCATATCGGCCAGCGTGCCCATGTCGATGATGTAGAAGATCAAATGCGCGACCGAATAGGCGAAAGCCGCAAAGCCAATCCAGCGTCGGCGACGCAGCAACCATTGCGTCCAGCCCCGGCTGCCGAAAATATCGGCGAGTGGTCCAATGCACATCGCGATCACCATGAAGCGCACCCCGAACTCACCGGTCGGGTGCAGCATGTTCATCGCATCCATCGCCCCGCGCGAATAGCCCACCAGCAAGCCGATGCCGGGAAGCGCCATCAGCACCCAAAGAAAATAGCGGCCGTTGAGAATCGTTCGCATTAATCGCCCCGTTAGTCGCTGTGTGATTTGCGATCAAGCGTTTGCCGCATTTACCGCCTGTTAACCAAGCCCTGTACATTTTATTACACATGCTGCGCATCGCATCCGCCCTGTTTCTCGCGCTTCTGGTCACCGCCTGCGGCGGTCGTGAAGGACGCGACGTGGTGCGGCAAGACAATAAGGCTTTTCAAAGCCAGACTGCGCGGCAATGCCTGACTTCGTTGAAGTCGGCGGACGTCAAATATAGCCCTCTCCCCAATATCGAATATGGTGGCGGATGCCGCACCATCGACACGATCAAGCTGATGCAATTTGCGACAGAGGCCACCAATTTGGGGGCAATGACCTGCCCGCTTGCCGCCAATTTCACCGCCTGGGCAAAACATGCCGTGCGCCCGGCGGCAAAGGAATATCTCGGTTCCGAAGTCGTCCGTATTGAAACAATGGGAACCTACAATTGCCGCAACATCAATGGCGGACGATCAGGCAAGCTGTCGCAGCATGCTTTTGGCAACGCCGTCGATGTCTCCGCCTTCATCCTGAAAAACGGACGCCGCGTATCGGTTCTACAGGGGTGGAACGGAAAGGCCGACGAACGCGCCTTCCTGCGTCGCCTGCACGAATCGGCGTGCAAGCGCTTTGGTACCGTGCTGGGCCCCAATTATAACAGCGCGCACGCCAATCATTTCCATTTCGACATGGCAAAATCGATGAAGGATGGCTCGGCCTATTGCCGTTAACGGTTATTCCAGCCCTTGAAGCCCCTGCTTGCGTTCGGCTTCGCGTTTGGCTCCCGCTGCGTTTCGCACCATACCAAAAACATCTTCATAGCGTTGCGGCAATGTTGTTGCTGCCTGTGCAATAGCGCCATTGGCAACCGTATTTTTTGCAATCACGTCGGCCAGGCTGGCTTCAAAAGCCTTTGTCCCTTCCTTGTCGGCATATTGCACATACTCCAACAGCAGCGACAACGGCACCGCGCGCGTTGTACCATTCATGAAGTCGCCCAACTGATCGAGCGAAAAGCCGAATTGCAGCTTTTTCTCATATTCGTTGATCTGGGTCCGAGCAGTTTTCACCTGTCCCTTGCGACTGTCAAATTTGGCTTCGCCCGGCACAATCGCCATCGGCACCTGGACGCTGACGCTGTGGTTGACCGTGCGTTCTTTTTCCGAACACATGGCCGTCACCAGATCGCAGGCGAAGATAACCAGAGGCCGTCGCAGTTCGGAACGATAGGTGACATCGCCAAGAGAAATATTCGCACGCGTTTCCGACGTGTTTTGCGCAGACATGCCCGTGAATTGCCGGTTGAGGGTTTCATAGCGGGTGCGGGCGTTTTCCAACTTGCTGCCAGCACCAATGCTATCAAATACGCCCGATACGGCACCAACAGTCGAAGAGCCATAACCGCCGCTGTTCGCGCGGCTGGCAACCGCATCATATTCGGCCTGTGCTCGGTCGAAATCGATTTTGGCCTGCTGCAACTCGCGCTGCACCCGAGCATAATCCGGGTTGGCACTTGTCGTCGAACTCATCAGCACATTTTCGGTCCGGGGCGTGAAGGATATAGGCCCTTCCCATAAATCCATTCGATCCATGTACAGAACATACACGGTGCGCGTACCCGCTTTGGCCAGTTTGGCGAATTCAGCAGTCAATTGCGGTTTACCCAGTTCGGGATTTTCAAACCAAACACCGCCCGGTTCAACCCCGGCGGGCAAGCCGAACATATCGTCTTCGATCATAAATTCATAACCGTTTCCATCTTCACGGTCGAACCCCAGATACAATACCGCCGTCTGATCGGTGGTTGCGGGTTTGGAGAATACTGCCCCCGCCTTCGCCCGGAAAGGCGCGCCTTTGGGACCTGCAAGGAAAGCCTGCTGGCGGGTCCGTATCTGGTTTGACGCCAGCGCTGTTTCTTCCTGCTTCTTTTGTTTGTTGCGTGCTTCGACGGAAGCCAATGCTGCCGTATATTTTGCGGCAATCGTCTCTTTTCGCTCAACTCCAATTCGCAAAAGGGTGTCGTTCCAGCTTTTATTTGCTTCGACCACGGCATCAAACTCGGGTTTGATTGACGCTTTCAGTTCTGCCCATTTGTTGTTGCAATAGACCTGATCCTTTTCCTTGATCGTCCCGGTCCATTTGTTGAATCGACAAACATGATAGCGGGTGACATCCTGATTTTGCTCGGGAGACCACCAAGCCTCGACAACCACTTCGACCGAACGATGATCCCACTGCGCTTCGCGAACCTTTGCGCACTCCTTGATCATGATTTCGTAGTTTTCGACAGCGGCTGCGGTCGAAAGATCGAATTCTGATTTGTCGAGATTGGGCAATTTGTAGCAACTGGCATTCACGGACGCAATTCGCCGCACCATTCGGTCAACGCCGTTGATTTTCTTGTGGATAATATAGGCGTCATAGCCGTTTCGTGATGCAGCAATTACATCTTCAGGACCTCTGCGCCACACATAGGATCCGTCAGCCGCCTTGATCTGCGTGAACCCATCCTTGAAAACAGCCCGTGGCGGATTTAGTCCCATATAAATCGTTTGTATTTCGGAGTTTTTGCCATTCACGGTGAAATGACCAAAGCCGTTTGCAAGACCGTGAACACATTCTCCGCTCCATACAGAACTATCCCGTTTTATCCTTGGCTGTCCTTCCTCAATCGGAACCTGGATAGCACAACCATCTGCGCCGACTTCAATTCCTTGCGTTGCACTCACGTCCATCGCTTCCAGCAAGGTCTCTGAGTCATATTGATTGTTGGTTTGCGCTTGCGCCACCGTCGGTGCCGTCAACAACAGCGCCCAGGCAGAAACCTTTGAAAGCATCACATCCCCCTGCATTTTTATGCGCGATACACTCCTGTCCGGACAGACTATGTGACAGCCGTCACATATTGCAAATATTTTCTAGCGGAACCAATTGCGTAGGTCAGATTTGCGAAGTGGAAGCCCTTCAGTCGGGCTGGCATTTTGGCGACATTGCGCTATCAGGCGGCAATGACCAAAAAAGATTTGCACGATCGCCGCTTCTATAAAGCGCGACAAGAAGCCAGTTTTGTCAAAGAGCAAGCGCTCCAGACCGAACAGACACAAAGCCCATCCTATAAGCTGGCGTTTCAGGACACCGATTTCCTGCTGCGCGAGGAATTGCGTCCGGTACGCTTCCAACTGGAATTGCTGAAGCCCGAAATGCTGCTCGACGAAGCCGGCATTGCCTCGATGCTGGTGATGTATGGATCGGCGCGCATTCCCGCTCCCGAAAAGGCCGATGCCCTGCTCGCAGCGGCAACCGACGACCGCAGCCGGATAGTGGCGGAACGGCTGAAGGAAAAATCGCATTATTATGACGAAGCCCGCAAGCTGGCGCAGCTTGCCAGCAGCTGTGGTTATACCGAACCCGATGGCAGCCGCCATTTCGTCGTCTGTTCGGGCGGTGGCCCGTCGATCATGGAGGCAGCCAATCGCGGTGCGCAAGATGTGGGGGCCGACTCGGTCGGGCTCAACATCGTCTTGCCGCACGAGCAGGCACCCAATCATTATGTGACGCCTGAACTCAGTTTCCAGTTCCACTATTTTGCGCTGCGCAAAATGCACTTCCTGCTGCGGGCACGAGCAGTCGCGGTGTTCCCCGGCGGCTTTGGCACCTTTGACGAATTTTTCGAACTGCTGACGCTGATCCAGACCGGCAAGATGGAGCCGATGCCGATTCTGCTCTTCGGCAAAACCTTTTGGGACCGTGTGGTCAATTTCGAGGAACTGATGCTCGAAGGTGTGATCAGCCCGAAAGACCTCGACCTGTTTACGCCGGTCGAGACAGCCGAAGACGCATGGCGTGAAATTACCGCCTTCTACAATCTAGGCGGTTGAAAAGTGGGGCGGGCCGAAGCCCGCTCCGCCTTATTTCTGAGCTTTAAGATATTCGATCAGCGCTTTGCGCTTTGCCGCATCGCTGACGCCAGCAAAGGCCATCTTGGTTCCGGGAACAACTTTTGAAGGCGCAGCCAGATAGCTATCAAGCGCAGCTTCATCCCAATTGCCGCCCTTTGCAGTCATTGCCGGCGAATAGGCAAAGCCCTGCACCGATGCGACGGCACGGCCGACCACGCCGTTCAAATTGGGGCCAACGCCATTGGGGCCGCCCTTGTTGACCGTGTGGCATGCCTTGCAAACCGCAAACTCGGCCTCGCCTGAGGGAGCTGCAGGTTCCTCCGCAGGTGCTTCGGCCTGTGCAACCTCGGTGGTTTCCGTTGCAGTATCGGCAGGCGCCGCTTCGGGCTCTGCTCCGCCGCAGGCGGCGAGTGCAAACAGGACTGGACTGACAATCAATAATTTGCGCATCAGATGCTCCCTTGGGGATGTCCCCGCTGATTATTTGGCAGGAGCAGCTTCTGCAGTCTTGGCCGCATCCGCCGGAGCAGCGACCGCCGCTGCTTTATCTCCGCCCTCTGCCGTAGCAGCACCCTCAGCGGGAGCAGCCCCTTCGGCAGGTGCAGCAGGTAAGGGCAGATTCGACCCTTGTGCATTGATATAGAGCAACAAAGCTGCACGTTCTTCCGGATTTCCAAGACCGGGGAACGACATTTTGTTACCGTTCGCAAATTTCTTCGGGTTGGTCAGCCAGGCGTTGAGTTTTTCAAAGTCCCAATTGCCGCCGACCGCCTTGAGCGCATCCGAATAAGCGAAGCCGCCGCCTGCAATGGCCTTGCCCAGCACGCCGTGCAGATTCGGACCAACACCGGCAGCGCCGCCTGCATCAATTGTGTGACACGCCTTGCACTTGGCAAAGATCGCTTCGCCCTTTGCCGCATCGGCGCTGGCGAGGAGAGTCGCGACCGGAACTTCGGCTTTACCGCCAGCGGCGCCGCCTTCGACACCCTGAATAGCATAGCCTTGTTTGCCGTGCGCGGGCACTTCGCCGTGGAAAACCTTGCCGAAAACAATTGATAGCCCAAGAGCGGCGATGCCTGCGCCAAGAGCCCAACCGGCGATGGTGTTGCTACGATTTTCCATGAATTCAGCCCCGATTACTGGTTGCAAAAGGCCACCACCAAACGACAATGGCCGAGAATCTGCGGCTCCTGTAGTCCGGGCAAACGGCGGGCGCAAGTGCCGAAATCCCGCTTGCCCCGGCCTTTTTGCTCCCCTATCGCCCGGCACCATCATGGACAGTTTCCCCAAAAGTGCGCTTGACCGCGTAGAAGCAATGACCGTAGCCGCCAAAGCCGAGCCTTTTCGCGCGGTTGCCTTTCAAGGCGCACCCGGCGCAAATTCGCATCTGGCGGCGCTGGAAGTTGACCCGGACTGCCTGCCAATTCCTTGTTTTTCTTTTGAAGATGCCATCGACGCCGTGAAAGACGGAACTGCCGCCCGCGCGGTGATCCCGATTGAAAATTCGCTGCACGGCCGGGTCGCTGATATCCACTTCCTGCTACCCGAAAGCGGGTTGTCGATTATCGCCGAGCATTTCATGCGCATCCGCCATGCGCTGATGGCGAAGGATCACTCGGTTCCGCTGACCAGCGCGATGAGCCATCCGCAGGCGCTGGGGCAATGCCGCCATTATTTGCGCGCGAACAATATCACTCCGATTGCCTATGCCGACACCGCCGCTGCTGCTGCCTATGTTGCCGACAGCGACAATCCGGGTGCCGCTGCTATCGCTCCGCCGATTGCGGCCGGCATTTACGGGCTCGACCTGATCGAGGAAGGCATTGAAGATGACGATCGCAACACAACCCGCTTTGTCGTGTTGGCTCGCGAACCCGTCACTCCTGATCCATCCGATGGGACGTTGATGACAACACTGGTGTTCGAGGTCAAAAACGTGCCTGCGGCGCTCTATAAGGCGATGGGCGGCTTTGCCACCAACGGCGTCAATATGACCAAGCTGGAAAGCTATCAAAACGGCGCCAGCTTTGCCGCAACCGAATTTTTCGCCGACATCGAAGGCGCACCCGGCCAACCTGCCGTTGATCGCGCGCTGGAGGAACTGGCATTCCATTGCAATTCTGTGCGCTTACTCGGCACCTACGTTCAGACCCGCAAACGCGGGTAAGGGTTAACCGGGCTGCTTGGTCCGGCGAAGCAAGGCGGTGTCATAACCCAATGACGCGGCGCGATTGCGCAGTGCCTGATAGGCCTGTTCGCCTGGGTTCGCCTGACGGTGGAGCAACCAAAGGTAGCGCCCGCTGGGCTCTCCGATAATTACCCATTGATAATCATCGTCCCGGTCCAGTACCCAATAGTCACCGTAAAAAGGTCCGAAAAAGGATACGCGCAACTTGGCGTTGTTGCTGCCTTCGACAATTTTGGCTTTCCCTATGGCCTGATCCGCTTTCCCTTCAAGCGAGCCTTTGCGGCAACTGTTGACCACTTTGATGGTGCTGGCCCCGTCGAGGCTATAGTCGGCAGTGACCCCTTCGCAGCCCTTCTGAAACCCGGCTTCATAGCGTGCGAGTTCATACCAGCGGCCAAGATAGCGATTCAGATCAACCGATTTGGCTGGCTGTGGCACTGCGGTGTTGCCCACTGGCCCCTTTTCCAGCGTTGAACAGGCCGAGAGCACGGCGGCGAACACTCCGGCGAGGACGAGTTGTGCGAATTTTCCGCTCATGCTTTGAAGGTAGGGAGTAATGGCCGGGTTACAAGCAGGATTGACAGGTTTAGCATTGATCTGTATTACTGAATTAATACAGTAAGGAGTTTGTCCATGCGTTTCATCTTTCTCGCTTTGCCGTTGGTCCTCGCACTTCCTGCATGCAGTTCAGAGGATGAGCCGTCGCACGGCACCGATGTCACAATCGATGCCAAGACCGACGATGGCAGCGATGTGGCAATCAAGGCCGATGGCAGCACCGGCAAAGTGGGAATCAAAATTCCGGGTTTTGATGCCAATATCCGCTTGCCCAAAGTGCTTCTCGACGATGCCAATTTCGACATTGACGGTGCCAAGCTTTATCCCGGCTCAACGGTATCCACGGTTAATGTCAAAGCGGATGAAGGCGCAGCAAAAGGCGATCAGGCGCATGTCGTCATCGGCTTTACCTCGCCTGCGGAAGCCGCGAAGGTGGGGCCGTGGTTGAAAGAGGAATTTGGCAAAAACAAGATTACATTGTCGGGCGATGGCAATGCACTGTCTGGCAAAACGTCTGACGGCAACGCATTCACAATCAAGCTGAGCGATGACGGCGGCAAGACCAAGGGTGTGATTGATATCGTCGGGTAAATATGTGTTCGGTGGGGATTAGTGGAATAAATTCAGCAGTTTCCTGCCAGCACCTTGCGCACCGGGACCGTCAACCGCGCGCCGGGGGAGTCGGCTTTTCACTGCAACTCGTTGCCGTTGTTGGGCAGTTAATAGCAGCCACGGGCGCGATTAGGAAGCGGCTCGTCGATATCGTCAAGTGATAGGAAACTTGCTACCTGCGGCGCGACTACCATCTATGGAAATGTCCGGCCCGGCCTGCCTGTCATCGCTCGGCTGACCAATCTCCTCGCAAAAGTCGAACCAAGCTTTTCCCAGTCGATTTACGAAATCAACTATGCCATCACCTTCCGCATCAGCGTAAGACGGAACCCATATTATGCGTCCATATTCATCGCCGGGGATAACAACATAATGGTTCGTCAGATAAATCACCGCGCGAATTGAAGAGCACGAACCATTCAATATGCGGCCAAGGGTAGCCAGCATCAAGCGAGGCGGCAATTCTCGAAAGCCGTCGTTGATCAGCAGCAGGATACCTTTGTAGCCGTCATATCCAAAATTCTGCTTGGTCGACTTAATTTGGGCATTCGCCTTTTTGACAATTCTTGCAATCGGGGCGCGATGAAGTTCAATAAAAGCCTTCAAATACGCCGCAGAAACTTCCGGATCGAGTGATAGTGGGGTCTTCCCATATTTTTTCCAAAGCCTGCGATTGACGACCGTCATTTTCTCACGGAATTGATCAGTGTTTCCAATTTCGGTTTCAAGTGTTTTGAGTTCTATAATGACCTTGTCTTCAGGGAAAATGTAATCGGCATTTTGTACTTCAGGAGATGGATGCAATGTATCGAGCCGCAACCCGCCAACGCGACCGACGAACGAATTGAAAGTTAGCTCGTCGGCACAGCTTTTTTGCTGGGCGAGATCCTCCTCGCTGAACCACTCCACACCTTGATTGTCGGTCTTTGGCATCAAAACACAGCTTTTTTGTATGTTTCCACCGAATCGAACTAATGCGCCGCTCCCCAACTCGGCCCCGTGCCAATCTCCACCCCCAGCGGTACCGACAGCTTGACCATAGGCTCTGCCGCGCCCGCCATCACAGCCTCAATCACCTTGCTCGCAGCGGCGACATCGCCTTCGGGCAGTTCGAACACCAGTTCGTCGTGTACCTGCAGCAGCATCTTCACATTGGGCAATCCGGCCTCGGCCAATGCCGGCATCATCCGGACCATGGCGCGTTTGATGATGTCGGCGCTGGTGCCCTGAATAGGGGCGTTGATCGCGGCGCGTTCGCTGCCTTGGCGTTCGGCACCATTGCCGGATTTGATCCGTGGGAACCAGCATTTGCGGCCGAACAAAGTGGTCGTATGGCCACTCTCGCGCACGCTCTCCAGCGTTTCCTGGATGTAGCTGTTGATGCCGGGGAAGCGCTTGAAATAGGCGTCGATCAAGGCTTGCGCATCCTCGGGCGTCGACTCAAGCCGCTTTGCCAGCCCCCAGCGCGAAATGCCGTAGAGGATCGAAAAGTTGATCGTCTTCGCACGGCCGCGTGTGTCGCGGTTGACCTCGCCATACAGTTCCTGCGCAGTGCGGGCGTGGATGTCCTCGCCCGCCTCGAACGCTTCTCGCAGCGGCCCGACGTCGGCGATATGCGCCGCCAACCGCAGCTCGATCTGGCTATAGTCGGCGGACAGGATGACATTACCCGGTTCGGCGACAAAGGCGTCGCGGATTTGCCGCCCGATTTCGGTGCGGATCGGGATATTCTGCAAGTTGGGGTCAGTCGAGGCCAGCCGCCCGGTCTGTGCACCGGCCAGACTATAGCTGGTATGAACGCGGCCGGTCTTGGAGTTGATCTGGTCCTGCAGCGTATCGGTGTAGGTCGATTTCAGCTTTTGCAGCTGCCGCCAGTCGAGCACCTTTCGCGCAATCTCCACCCCCTGCCCCGCCAGATCCTCCAGCACGGTCACGTCGGTCGAATATTGCCCCGACTTGCCCTTCTTTCCGCCTTTATGGCCCAATTTCCCGAAAAGAATTTCGCCCAATTGCACCGGGCTGCCAAGGTTGAACGGCTGGCCCGCAAGCGCGTGTATCTCGATCTCCAACGCACCCATTGCTTCGGCAAATTCGCCGGACAGCCGTGACAGCACCGCGCGGTCCACCTTAATCCCTTCGCATTCCATTTTAGAAAGCACCGGCACCACGGGCCGATCGACCATCTCATAAACCCGCGTCGCCTTTTCCGGGCTCAGCCGCAGTTTCAGATGGTGCCAAAGCCGTAGGGTCACATCGGCATCCTCGGCGGCATATTTGGTCGCCTCGGCAACGGGGACAGCGGCGAAGCTGATCTGGCTTTTGCCCGTCCCGGTCAGCGATTTATAGCTAATTGGCTTATGCCCCAGATAAAGCTCGGACAATTCGTCCATGCCGTGGCCATGATCGCCCGCGTCCAGATCAAAGCTCATCACCATTGTGTCGTCAAACGGACGGATTGCGATGCCGTGCTGGCGTAGCACCGACATATCATATTTAAGGTTCTGCCCGACCTTCAGGACAGCATCATCTTCGAGCAAATCCTTGATCCGCGAAAGCGCATCGGCGAGCGGAATTTGCACGGGTTTTTCAGCTAGCAAATCAGTGCCGCCATGCGCCAAAGGCACATAGCAAGCCTCACCCGGAGCGATGGCCAGACTGAATCCCACCAGCCGCGCGGTCACGGCTTCCAGACTGTCGGTCTCGGTATCGAACCCGCAAACCCCAGCTTCGCGCGCCTTTGCTATCCAATGGTCGAGCCGAGCGACATCGGTCACGCATTCATACGCACTCGCGTCAATCGGCGGCATTTGCGCAGGCTTCGGCGCCGCACCGGCAGTGGGCGCGCGCGCGGCACCATCGCCTTTGGTCACTGTCTGCGGAGCACCCGCAATCGCCTTGTTGGCAGCAGCCGTGTCAGTCACCTGACCGATGCGCTTCAGCAAAGAGGCGAAACCATGATGCTGGAGGAAAGCAGTAAGCGGCGGCTCGGGGATTTCACCAAGCACCATGTCATCAAGTGTTACCGGCAGCGGGCAGTCCTCTTTCAATGTCACCAGCACCCGCGACAGCCGCGCCTTATCCTCATGCTCGATCAAATTGTCGCGCATCTTTGACGGCTTCATCTCGGGCGCCGCCGCCAGCACAGCGTCGAGATTGCCAAATTCCTGGATCAGCTTGGTAGCGGTCTTGGGGCCAATGCCGGGGACGCCCGGAATATTGTCCGAACTGTCGCCCATCAGCGCCAGCACATCACCCACCAATTCCGGCCCGACGCCGAATTTCTCCTCCACCTGTTCACGGTGGATGCGGATATTCTTCATCGTGTCGAGCATGTCGACCTGGGGGCCGACCAGCTGCATCAAATCCTTGTCCGACGACACAATCGTCACCTGCCACCCTTGCGCGACGGCAGCACGGGTGTAGCTGGCGATCATATCGTCGGCCTCGACATTTTCTTCTTCGATCATCGGCAGAGAGAAGGCGAGCGTCGCGTCGCGGATCATCGGGAATTGCGGACGCAAATCTTCGGGAGCAGGCGGGCGATTGGCTTTATATTGGTCGTAAATATCGTTGCGGAAACTCGTGCCCGCCTTGTCGAGCACCACTGCCATATGCGTCGGCCCATCGGCTTTGTGGAGATCGTCGGCCAGCTTCCACAACATGGTGGTATAGCCATAAACCGCCCCGACCGGTTCACCATGGACATTGGTCAGCGGCGGCAGCCGGTGATAGGCGCGGAAAATATAGGCGGAGCCATCGACAAGGTAGAGATGCTTTTGTTCGGACATGCCGCCGGATTAGCAGCGGCAGCCGCGCGAGTCTTGAGCAAAAGACCTTGCCGATTTCGAAAATGGCTAGTCGTTGCCCCGGTAATATGCCAGCCATGCGCGCACATGACCAGTTTCGAACAATTCGACATGATGGCACGTGGTGGTTCGCTCGCATTGCTTGCGCTTTGGAGCTGGACCCTTGTCCGCGACCACCCGAAAATACTGGCCGCGCGGTTGGCTGTGCTAATGAATTTGGCGATTGCTTGCTATCTGATTGTTACAACGGCACCGCCGGACGATGAAAATCTGACGCAAATAATTCTGGCACTGGGGGCTGGGGCGACGCCAGGTTTGTTTTGGTTGTTTGCCCGCGCTTGGTTCGATGATGAAAGCCGTGTGAGCAAAATCGCTATTGCGCTGGTCGCGCTATCCATTGCCAATGTCTTTGTGTTGCAGCTGACTTTCGCAGACAAGCCGCCGATATTCTATGCCTCTGCAATAATCTTCCGGGTCGGTATGCTGGCATTTGGCGCCGCTGGGCTTTGGATAGCGTGGCGCGGTCGCAATGATGACCTGATCGAAAGCCGCCGCAAATTGCGCCCGTTGATCGTCATGGTTGTCGGCGGATATGTCCTGTTGGTTGGCGTTGCCGAGATGGTCGTCTTCAACGATTTCGGACCGCGCTGGTTCATGCAGAGCGTTGGCAGCAGTATCGTGTTTGTCACCTTCGCCTGTTGTGCCGCCATGTTCGGGATGCGCCAAACCGACCTTTTCGGGCCAAGCACTGCTCCTGCAAAGGCTCCCTCAACAAAACTCGCAGCGGACGATCCGCTGGGTGCCAAATTGCTTGCTTTCATGGAAAGCGAAATGCCGCACCGCGATGAGACGATGTCGATCGCCAAACTCTCTGCGCAACTGAACGAGCAGGAATATCGCTTGCGCCGGACAATCAACGGTCAGATGGGGCATCGCAATTTTGCGGCCTTCCTCAACGGATTTCGTCTGGCCGAAGTGAAAGCCGCGCTCGTGGACCCAACCCAAAAGGATGTGACGATCATCACCATTGCCTTGGATGCAGGCTTTGGATCGCTCGGTCCCTTCAATCGCGCATTTCGGGAAGCCGAAGGAATGACCCCCAGCGAATATCGCGCCCGCGCCACTGGCTGATTCCGGAATCGGCTAGCCTATTTTCAAAATGCCGCAGTAATGTGATGCTGAAACAGGCAGTTGGTGGGCACCAACTGCAAAAGGATTTTAGTCAATGGCTACCGGCATCGCTCCGCTCGATATATTGCTGAACCACGGGACCGAGGTGTTCACCTTTGATTTCGGGCGATATCTGATCGCGGCCTCGCTGACCTTTGCGATAGTATGGGTGCTGCGCCACACAGCGATCAAGTCGCGCAAGATCCAGAGCCGTGAAGCGACTGCCGCCGATATGCGGCGCGAGTTCCTGCAATCAGTGCAATCGGCTTTGGTCTATACCTTTGGCGCCGCCTTCCTGATCTGGGGGCGGGAGGAAGGGCTGTTTTACGACGTGTTCGGCGTGAGCTTCGGCCTTGGCACCGATCTGCTGATTCTGGCTGCGATTGTCATCGCCCACGATGCCTATTTCTATTGGGCGCATCGCATCATGCACCATCCCAAATTGTTCAAGCACTTCCACCGCGCGCATCACCGCTCAATCACGCCGACGCCATGGGCGGCCTATAGCTTCGCCATTCCGGAAGCTGCGGCGATGTTCCTGTTTGTCCCTATCTGGCAGTTTTTCGTGCCAACACCGGGGTGGGTGATGTTTGCTTGGCTCAATTTCCAGATCATCCGCAACGCCATGGGTCATGCCGGTTTTGAATTCTTCCCGCGCTGGTGGCTTTCAACACCGATGACTCGCTGGATCAACACGACGGTGCATCATGACCTGCATCATAATGGCGGCTTCAATACCAATTACGGCCTTTATTTCACCTGGTGGGACAAGTGGATGGGCACCGAGCACCCGCGCTATCGGGATAAGTTTGACGAGGTGGTCAGCCGCGGCGCTCTGCGCAGCTTTGATAAGGAGCCGGTTCCGGCGGAATAGGCGCTTGCTCTAAAGCGCGTCATCTCCCCATAGCCGCTCCGCCTCGATAAAGCCGGTGCGACCGGCGACATCCATGCGGCACCAGCCCTTGGCGCATTCTTCGATGCGACCGACTACGCCGGGCTCTACCCGCCAAGCAATGCGGCCGGTGGCGCTTGGTTCGTCGCGCAGTGCGCCAACGCCTGATCCGATAACCAACGCCGTGCGCTCAGGGCTCAGCAGACGGACATGCATCCAGCCCTGATCGCCATCTGGATCCTCGATCTTGCGCCAGACGCTGTGGACCGACACCACCTTCACTGGCAGCTTTTGGCGTTTATAGACCCATTTGACCGGAAATTCGGTGCTGGGCCCGGTGCGCATCCGTGCCTCGGGCTCGTCGAGCGACGCCCAATATGGTGTTTTGCGCTCGACTTGCGCTTCCACCGCAACTGCCCCCAGAAGCGTTGCCACCGTCGCGGCAAGAATAAGTTTTGTGTTCATTTTTACTGTCATAAATTGCCAACCCCTACCCGCCTATAGTGTAAGCCATGCCGACAGTTCAAGGTCGATGACTTGACGCAAGGGCTTGGCCGGTCTTAGGGCGGGTGCATGACCGAATTTGCCCGGATCGAACGGCCCAAGGTTGCCGTCACCAGAAAGCTGCTCGCTCCTATCGAGGCGCGCATGTCCGAATTGTTTGATGCTTCGTTGAACGACGACGATCACGAGATGACCGCAGAGGAAATCGTGGCTTTGGCGCAAGGCTGTGATGTGCTGGTCCCAACCGTCACCGACCGGATCGACGCCGCACTGATTGAGGCGCTGCCGGCATCGGTCAAGCTGATCGCAAATTTCGGCGCGGGCGTGAACCATATCGACCTGAAGGCGGCAAAGGCGCGCGGGATCCTCGTCACCAACACCCCCGGTGTTTTCACCGATGATACAGCCGACCTGACCATGGCGCTGATCCTCAACGTGCCGCGTCGTCTGGGCGAAGGCCATAGAATGATGCGCAGCGGCGAATGGAAAGGCTGGAGCCCGACCGGAATGCTAGGCCACCGTGTCGGCGGCAAGACGCTGGGCATTGTCGGCTTTGGTCGCATTGGCGAAGCGGTGGCGCTGCGCGCGCGTGCCTTTGGCCTCAACATCTTGTACAACAAGCGCAACCGCCTTCCCGCCAGTCTTGAGGAGGAGCTCGGTGTCACATTCGAACCCGATCTCGACCGGCTGGTGGCGAAGAGCGACATCATCACCCTGCACTGCCCGTTGAGCGCCGAAACCGACAAGTTGATGAGCCGCGAGCGGATCGCGCTGATGAAACGCGACGGCTATCTGATCAACAGCTCGCGCGGTGAACTGGTCGATGAGGATGCGCTGATCGAAGCATTGAGCCGCGGCAAAATCGCGGGCGCTGGGCTGGACGTTTATACCCATGAACCGGCGGTCGATTCGCGCTTCCTCAACATTCCCAATGTCGTGCTGCTGCCGCATCTCGGCAGCGCAACTTTTGAAGGGCGTGAGGCATCGGGCGAAAAAGTGATCGCCAATATCCGCATTTTCTCCGACGGCCACCGTCCACCCGATCAGGTATTGGAAGGCTGGGCATAGTTATTGCCCGGACGCAATTTCATATCGTCCCAACACGCGACACCGCAATTTTTGGATTGAGACTAAAGCCCCGCTCGCCTAGAGCGTTGCGCAATTCATGGGCAGCAAGCGCCTGACAGACAAGACGACGGGGGACAATGATGCGTTTTTGGGCAAAGGCCGTTTCAGCAGCAACCGCCATGCTGGTCACCGCACCAGCCTTCGCACAGGAAGTGGTCGCCGAAGCCGCCCCTGACAGCGGCGATACCGCGTGGATTTTGACTGCGTCAGCCCTGGTGCTGATGATGACGCTGCCGGGCCTTGCGCTTTTCTATGGCGGTCTGGTGCGCGCCAAGAATTTCCTGTCGGTGCTGGTGCAGTGCGGTGCGATTGCCGCTATTACCTCGCTGATCTGGATCGTAGCAGGTTATAGCCTCGCCTTCTCCTCCACCGGCGGCCCGATCATTGGCAATCTGCAAAATGCGATGTTCGCCGATATGTTCGCCATGCGCGAAGGCCAGTCGATTGGTGAGCTGGTCTTCGGCCTGTTCCAGATGACCTTTGCGATCATCACCCCGGCGCTGATCGTCGGTGCGTGGGTTGAACGCGCGCGCTTTGGCTGGGTGGTTGCGTTCAGCGCCTTGTGGAGCCTGCTGGTCTATGTGCCCGTTGCCCGCTGGGTCTGGGGCAATGGCTTCCTGTTTGATTTGGGCGTGGTCGATTTTGCGGGCGGCATTGTTGTTCATACCACAGCAGGCGTCTCGGCATTGGTGGTGGCTCTGATGCTCGGCAAGCGTCAGGGATTTCCGCGCACCTTGATGCTGCCGCACAGCCCGTCACTGACCGTAGCAGGCGCAGGCCTGTTGTGGGTAGGCTGGTTCGGTTTCAACGGCGGTTCCGCATTGGCAGCCAGCGATGAAGGTGCTGCCACCGCGATCATCGTTACGCATCTTGCGGCTTCGGTTGCGGCTCTGGTGTGGTTGGGGCTCGAAAAGATCAAGGTTGGCAAACCCACTGCCGTCGGTTTTGCCACAGGTGCGGTGGCTGGTCTTGCCACCATTACTCCGGCCTCGGGGTCGGTCGGCCCGATTGGCGCCATCATCCTGGGAATTGTCGCCGGGATTGTGTGTTTCTACGCGGTTCGATTGATCAAGGGCAAGCTACAGATCGACGACTCGCTAGATGTTTTTGCGGTGCACGGCGTTGGCGGCATCATGGGCTCGATCCTGCTCGCCTTCCTCGCATCCGAAGCAATTGGCGGCAATGGCTATGCCGAGGGCATGACGATGGGGTCACAACTGGTCGCTCAGCTAGTCGGCGTTGGCGTGGTTGCGGCCTATTCGGCGGTCGTGACCCTGATTGTCGGCTATATGGTTTCGATGATCCTGCCAATGCGGGTCAGCGAAGAACATGAACGCGATGGCTTGGATATCTCCAGCCATGGCGAGCGCGCTTGGGATTTGGACTGAGACTGTCGCTAACTATTTTGTCGAGTAAAATACACCCGTTCGCCTCGAGCAAAGTCGAGAGGCCTATCGGTAGTGCGCTGTCTTTGGGTGTCTCGACTTCGCTCGACACGAACGGAGTCTGATGTGATCTGAGGCGTGAGTAAGCTTGGGTTAGTCCAACACCAACGTCAGCGCGCGGAACACCATTTTGTCGAGCGGTTCATCAAAGCGGCACCCCAAATGGGTGCCATCAAACCACACGACGATTGCGGCTATGGGATTTCCGCCTGCAAAGCGGAGCCAAAGACGGTCGCCTTCTTCATAACAGCCATCGACCAGCAAACGGCAGCCATAGACCGAAATGTCAGCAAGACTCGCGTCGGAGGGATGGCGCGAATGGCGGCGCACCGTCGCGCGGCGCACCAGCACCGGATGCCGCTGCACGCTGCGCTTTTCGAGCAATGCTGGTTCAACCGGTCGAAATTTGGAAACAGATGATGCCATAAAGCCTCCGCAACCTTACGCTTACGGAGGAATGGAGAATATTTGGTAAATGTAAAATC
>Ga0075152_10000299_pt1 | contig 38299 bp, 32 predicted proteins | sample JI61114C2DNA_FD_70964 | JGI IMG/M metagenome (GOLD analysis project Ga0075152, IMG submission 70964) | Wastewater effluent complex algal communities from Wisconsin, to seasonally profile nutrient transformation and Carbon sequestration -... | ecosystem: Engineered > WWTP > Effluent > Algae...
CTGTACCGCACCGGTACCCCGAAATGGGAAGTGAATAGGTTGAAACATACCCTTTATCAACATGGGCTGTTTACTAACGACCAAAGACTAACGACTTGTATGCTGCTAAATCAGCTGTTTCAGTTTCTTCACCACAACATCCACTTCCTCCTTCGTATTAAACTTACTAAAGGAGAAACGAACAGGTACACGATTGGGATCATTATTAATGGCCCGGATCACATGACTGCCAATATCGGCCCCGCTGCTGCAGGCACTGCCGCCGGAAGCGCATATACCCTGCATATCCAGGCTGAAAAGAATCATCTCTGATTTTTCGGTCTTGGGGAAAGACACGTTGAGCACAGTATATAAACACTGCCCGTTATAATCTCCGTTGAAAGCTACATCAGGTATATGCATTTGCAGCTGTTCAATCATATAAAGTTTCAGCGATTGAATAAAAACACTGTCTTTTTCCAGGCTTTCATCAGCCAGTTCAAGGGCTTTTGCAAATCCCACAATCCCATACAGGTTCTCGGTACCGGCACGCATATTCCGCTCCTGTCCTCCCCCGAAAACAATGGGATTGATCTTTATATTATCATTTATATAAATAATTCCCACTCCTTTCGGACCATGAAATTTATGACTGGCTGCAGTGGCAAAATGAACGGGATTTTTTCTTAAATCAATTTTATAATGACCGATTGTCTGCACGGTATCGGAATGAAAAATGGCATTGTACTTTTTACAGATTTCCCCGGTGGTATAAATATCCAGCAGGTTTCCGATCTCATTATTCGCATGCATCAGGCTCACGAGACAACGCTCCGGCCGGGCTGCCAGTTGCGCTTCCAGATCTTCCAGATCGATATGCCCGTCAGGTAACAGCTTCACAAAACCCGTCGTCACTTGATCCCGGTGATCAATATGTTCCACTGTATGTAGCACCGCATGATGTTCAATGGGTGAAGTGATGATATGCCGGCAACCCAGATCGCGGATTGCAGCAGCAATGGCCATATTATCGCTTTCCGTGCCGCCGCTGGTAAAAAAGATCTCACCGGGATTGGCCTGCAGAATACGTGCCACCGTTTTCCGGGCATTTTCAATCGCCAGCCGCGTCTCCCTTCCATAGGAATACACAGAGGAAGGGTTGCCAAAATGCGACGTCATATACGGTAACATGGCTTCCAGCACCCGGGGATCCATGGGTGTGGTGGCTGCATTATCAAGGTAAATTCGGTTCATACTGATTGTCAATACCGGTGAAAAAAGAAGGACAAAGGTAGGCAATCAGCCCGGCTTGCCGAAACAGGAATAAACCTGCAACCTGTGAAATACCGCTGTTGATTATTTTTCCAATAGGCCATTTATAACCTAACTTTAAGCATATAAATTTTTCTATGGAACAACATGACCATACCTGTCCCGGCAAAAGCCGCCGTGACTTTATCAAAAAATCAACCGCACTTACTGCCATCAGCCTGACACCTGCTGCTGTGGTAAAAGCCGGCGAACACCACGAAGCCATTGCTTCCTTTTTTGAAAAAACTCCCTTGCAAATGGAAGTAAACGGGAAGATGGTTCAGGTACTTGTGGATCCGGGGGTAAGTCTCCTGGATATGCTGCGGGAACAACTCGGACTGACAGGTACCAAGAAAGGATGCGATCAGGGCCACTGCGGTGCCTGTATCGTACATGTGGATGGCAAAAGGGTCAATTCCTGTCTGACCGAAGCCGTGGATAATAACGGAAAAAAAATCACGACGATTGAAGGTTTGGCGGAAGGCGATAAACTGCATCCCGTACAGGAAGCTTTTATCAAGCACGATGCGTTCCAGTGCGGCTATTGCACCCCCGGACAGATTATGTCGGCGGTGGCCTGTATCCGTGAAGGACAGGCAAACTCCGAAGCCGATATCCGTGAGTATATGAGTGATAATATCTGTCGCTGCGGAGCTTATCCCAATATTGTGGCCGCAATTACAGCAGCCAAAAACAGCGGACAAAAAATTTAATCAACTGCACATTTCAATATACCATTATGGATAAGGAAAAAAGGGCAAGCTATTTCGCCGATGAAGATGACCGCGTGGACGGTATTGATAAAGTAACCGGCCGGGCAAAGTATACGGCCGATCATCATCCGGAAAATATGGCCTATGCCGTATTTGTCACGAGTACCATTACCCGCGGTTCTGTTAAAAACTTTATACTCAGTGAAGCCAGAGACGCACCGGGTGTACTTGAAATTATCACCCACCTGAATTGTCCGGCCGTTCCGGGTTTTCAGCCCTGGGCCAAAGATCCCAATAAAAAAGGATTTGAATGGCGCGGACTGAAACCGTTCGCCAACAACCTGGTCTGGTATTACGGCCAGCCGATTGCATTGGTGGTAGCCAGTACCTGGGAGAAGGCCGTTAAAGCCGCTTCGCTGGTAAAAGCGGAATACATTACGGAAGAAGCCGAAACTGATTTTGAAAAATTCAGAAAAGATCCTTCCCGGCTAAAACCTTCCGGAGAATATAAACGGGGCGAGACAGATGCTTACAAACAGGCTGATGTCTTTGTAGAAAATGAATACCACCTCCCTATCGAAACCCACAACCCGATTGAATTGCATGCCACCATTGCCCACTGGGAAGGAAATGATAAACTGACCGTATACGATAAGTCACAGGGCCCCAAAGGCACGCAGGCTGAGCTGGCGCGCACTTTCGGGCTGGAAGAAAAAAATGTACGCGTGATTACGAAATTCCTGGGAGGCGCATTCGGCTCTTCTCTGCGGAGCTGGCCCCATGTGGCAGCCGCCTGTATCGCTGCCAAAATGGTAAAGCGTCCGGTACGTTTACAGCTCACCCGTCGCCAGATGTTTACGATGGTGGGCTACCGGCCCATGGCCTGGCAAAAAATTGCCATCGGTGCCTCCAGGGACGGAAAACTGACCGGTATTACCCATCATGCGATCAGCAATACCTCACGTTATGAGGATTTCCGCGAAGGCATTGTCAATGCCTCCCAATACCTATACGAGTGTCCGAACGTAAATACAACGTATAAGATTCTGCCACTCGATATCAATACACCTACCTGGATGCGCGGCCCAGGCGAAGCATCCGGTGCTTTTGCACTGGAATGTGCCCTGGATGAACTGGCGTATAAACTGAATATGGACCCGGTGGAACTGCGCATAAAAAATTATGCAGAACTGCACCCGGTCAGCAAACTGCCCTGGTCCAGTAAGTTCCTGAAGGAATGTTATGACAAAGGAAGGGAATTAGTGGGCTGGTCCAACCGTTCAGCCATTCCTCGCAGTAAAAAGGAAGATGGCAAACTGATCGGGTATGGGATGGGTGGCGGTGTGTTTGGCGCTTCCCGGGGTAATGCTACTGTAAAAGCCATATTTACCAGCGAAGGCAAACTGAACCTGTACAGTGCCGTCAGCGATATGGGCCCTGGTACGGCCACGGCTATGGTGAGCATTGCCGCGGATGTTTTGCAGCTGCCAGCTGCAAAAATCAGTTTCCTGCTGGGCGATACCGAATTTCCTCCCGGTCCCACCCAGGGGGGCTCCACCACTACCTCTACCATGGGAACAGCGGTCAGCCTGGTTTGTGAAATGCTGAAAACACAGTTGATTGAAATAGCCCGGCAGCAATCACCTCTGTTCAGCGGACTATCCGCCGATGACCTGGCATGTTCTAACGGAAAAGTATATGCTAAAACAGACATCAGTAAGAATATGGGGTTTGCCGAACTGGTAAAAGCCAGCGGCAAACCACAAATAGAGATATTGAAAGAATCCGGACCGGATCCCGCTGTAAGAAGCAAATATGCCATGAACTCATTTTCCGCCCATTTTGTAAAAGTGGCCATCGATCCCGCTACCGGCGCTATTGAATTGAAAAAAGTGGTTTGTACCGGTGATGGAGGAAAAATAGTCAGTCCCAAAACCGCCCGCAGTCAGATGATCGGCGGAGCCGTAGGTGGAATCGGCATGGCCCTGACGGAAGAGGCGTTGGTGGATACCAGAACCGGCAAATACCTCAATGACACCCTTGGATCTTATCTCGTACCCCGGCACCGGGATGTACCCTTTATTGATACCTGGTTTCCGGATAAACCGGATCCTGTGATTAACCCCATGGGGTCAAAAGGTGTTGGAGAAATTGCTCTGGTGGGATTTGCCGCGGCCGTGGCCAATGCGGTATACAACGCCACTGGAAAAAGAATCACTTCATTGCCGCTCAAACCATCAATGATTATTTAACCTTCTACAATTTTTAAAATGAAAAACAGTTTGCTGATTCTTTTGCTGGCAAGCTTCTTATGCCGGCAATCAAATGCTCAAACACCCGTAAATCAACTTGAATTCAGAAAAACTTTCTGGAGCACCGGATTTTACCAGGGGAATGACAAACTTAGCAATGCCCGGTTAAAAGAAATCATGACCGTCAACCCGGCGGCACTGGCCGAATTAAAAAAAGCCCGGACTAATCAGGCTTTTTCCACCTTGTTTGCCGGTGTTGGCGGCGCACTGATCGGTATTCCACTGGGCACTTTAGCCGGTGGTGGTGATCCGGTATGGAGCCTTGCGGCCATCGGGGGCGGACTCGTGATCATTGCGATTCCCTTTGAAACCGGTTTTACCAGAAAAGCAAGAAATGCCATCAATATGTATAACAGTGGTGCCGGAAAAACATCCGGGCTGAATCCACAACTGCGTGTCGGGTTTACTTCAAATGGCATGGGAATTTCGGTTTCCTTTTAAAAAAAGCAGATAAAAAAAGCGCTGTTTCCTCCAATGAAACAGCGCTTTTTTTTTACTCAAAACAAAAACAAGTCAACTGAATTCACGAATATCCCGCATCAGCTGGCCGGCGATATTATTCGCCTTGGTTTCAAAATCACTTTCGGCATAGATACGGATAATGGGTTCTGTATTGGAAGTCCGTAAATGCACCCAATCATTTTCAAATTCAATCTTCAGACCGTCTTCCGTATTGATCGGTTGATTTTTATATTTTTCCTTAATCTTTTCAAATATTCCCGGCACATCCACTCCCGGCTGCAATTCAATTTTATTCTTTGAAATAAAATAATCGGGATACGTACCACGCAGGGATTTAATCCCCTTTTTCTGATCGGCCAGGTGACTCAGGAACAGGGCAATGCCGATTAACGCATCACGGCCATAATGAAAATCAGGAACGATGATTCCTCCATTTCCTTCACCGCCAATTACCGCGTTGGTATCTTTCATCTTCTTCACCACATTCACTTCCCCAACAGCAGACGGCGAATAGGATCCACCATGTTTCAACGTTACTTCCTTCAGTGCTTTTGTGCTGCTCATATTACTGACCGTATTGCCTTTGCGTTTACTCAGCACATAATCAGCCACGGCCACTAATGTATATTCCTCACCAAACAGGGTTCCGTCCTCATTCACAAAACAAAGGCGGTCCACATCCGGATCAACGGCAATACCCAACGCAGCCTGTTGTTTCACCACTTCATTGCACAACTGGGACAAATGTTCCGGCAACGGCTCCGGGTTATGCGCAAACTTCCCGTTTACTTCACCATTCAGCACGATGATATCGGTTACGCCTAATGCGTTTAATAAGGCGGGAACGAAAGTGGCGCCGGTGGAATTAATGGCATCCACCACCACTTTAAAATTCATTGCTGCTATCGCCGGAACATTGACCAATGGATAAGCCAGTATGGCCTCAATATGTTTTTGTCCAAAACTATCATCTGTCGTCACTGTTCCCAGTTTATCCACTGAAGCAAACGAAAAATCTTCATTGGCCGCCAGTTCCAGCACCCGGGCACCGGTTTCAGCGGAAATAAACTCTCCTTTCTCATTCAGCAGCTTCAGGGCATTCCATTCCTTGGGATTATGGCTGGCGGTGAGGATAATTCCGCCATCTGCACCGGCCATGGTTACAGCCATTTCCACCGTAGGAGTGGTGGATAGTCCCAGGTCAATAATATCAATACCCAGCCCTGTCAGTGTATTGATAACCAACTGTTGAACCATGGCTCCACTGATACGGCCATCGCGCCCGATTACAATTTTCGTTGCCCCTTTACCTTCCGACAATATGGTTCCGAATGCCGCCGCGAATTTCACCACATCCACCGGGGTCAGATTTTCGCCCGGTTTTCCGCCAATTGTCCCTCTGATTCCTGAAATACTCTTGATTAATGCCACAGTTTGTTTTTTAGTGCGCAAAAATACGTATTTCAGATTCAATGCATTATTCTGTTCATCCGCCTTATTTTTGCCGCTTATGGAAAATGCCTGGTACAAGGATTGGTTCAATTCCTCTTATTATCACAAATTGTATTTCGAAAGAGATGAAAAAGAGGCAGCAGCATTCATACATGAACTGATCCGCCATCTGCAACCTGCTTCCGGCAGCCGGATGCTGGATGTGGCTTGCGGAAAAGGACGGCACAGTATCACACTCGCTTCCCTGGGCTATGATGTCACCGGTATTGATATTTCCGGCGACAGTATTGCTGAAGCAAAAAAAGCCGAAAAGGAAACGCTTGCGTTCTTTGTGCATGACATGCGGCTTCCCTTCCGCAGCAATTACTTTGATTATGCCTTTAATTTTTTCACCAGCTTTGGTTATTTCCGGACACGACGCGAACATGATGCGGCCATACGTACCATTGCAAACAGTCTGAAAAAAGACGGCCTTTTCGTTATCGATTACCTCAACATTCATTATGCTGAAAAGCAGCTTATCCATAATGAAACCCGGGAGATTGACGGCACTGTCTATGACATACACCGCTGGGATGATGAAGCCCATTTCTACAAAAAAATCACGGTGAATGACAAGGAGCTCCCGCAACCCATTGAATACACTGAAAAAGTGGCAAAATTCTCACTGGGCGATTTTACTGATATGCTCAGCTACCAGGGCGTTCAAGTGCAGGAAGTATTTGGTGATTACCGGTTTGGCCCTTATGATGTGCAGCATTCGCCAAGGCTGATTATATTAGCGAAAAAATAAAGTACTATTAAAGTATGCCAGAAAAAGTGCGTTCCTTTATCATCCGGGTAGAAAGTCCCTGTCAGGAGAAATGGGAGACTATGATGCCAGCTACCGGTGCGCGTTTTTGCCTGCATTGCAATAAAGAAGTGGTTGATTTCTCTGTATTGAGCGATACTGAATTGAGGGTACTGTTGCAGGATGGGAATAAAATACCCTGTGGCCGTTTTAAAAACAGTCAGCTGAACCGCCTGATTAGTAATGCATCCACACAGCCGTCAGTAAAAACTGGAAACAGTTTGGCCCGTGCAGCAGCCGTGCTTACTCTGCTCAGCTTACAACTAACTGCCGCTTCCTCTGTTTATCGTAACAGCGTTGCACTTCCCACACATACGCCGGTTATACCCTGTCGTTCTGCAGGAGATACAATACGCATTACGGGCTTGGTCAAAGACCAGAGCGGCCTTCCATTAGCCCAGGCAGAAATTGCATTTGACGGAAAACTGATGGGATTAACGGATCAGAACGGCCAGTTCACATTCGAACTTTCTAATCCGGGGACCATACGCATGAAAAGCTATCTCCTATCAGCCGGATACCCCGGACTGCAGACCGCAACCAGAAGTTTTCATCCGGCAATGGGCTCAACATCCTTTGATTTAACACTCTATGAACCTGCCGCAGAACAGTCTCTTCATATTATGGGTATACCGTATCTGGAAAACCGGATCGCCCCACTCCTGCTGACATTCAGAAAGAATGAAATCAGCCTGAAGGAAGATACCAGGAAAGCCCTGTCGGAAATAAGTGTACAAATGAAAAATGAGCCCCGGATTCATATTGACATCATTTCATCAGGGCATAAAACCGCAGCACAAACCGAGTTTAATATCAGACAAGCCATCACCCGATACATGGAAGAAAGTGAAGGCATTTCAACGGAGCGCTTTCATTATCTTATCAGTGAAGACAACCAACAGAAGGCATATACCATCCGGATCCGCCAGTCAGTCAATGAATAAATCAATCCTTATCATTATTCATCAGCAGGTATTTGGCCGTTTCAAAATAAGCGAGGGTAAATACTGACAGTTTCTTTTGAATGGAGTCCCGTTGCCGGATGGTATACACCGGTACGGCCGGATGCAAAGGCAACAACTGCTCCTCCCCGGAATTAATATTCCGTGTAAAATAGTAGTCATCGGTCAACATGCCAATCCGGTCAGCTGTGTTGGTAATAAAAGCGAAATTATTTTTCTTCCCCGGATCGAGCAGATCACGCCCCAGTGTGGTATTAACATAAGGCTCGTGCAGGAAACCGGCAATAGTGGGCAGGATATCTATCTGTGACACCACTTCCTTCCTCAATTCGGGAGTCAGCAGATCAGGTGCATAAAACAATAAAGGCACATGCTCATCCGTCAGCCGATGCTCGGTCCACACAGAAGGATACATGGGTTCGGCATTGCCCGCCAGGCCATGATCGCCTACAAAAACAAATATTGTATTATGAAAATAATCTTCTTTCCGGGCCGCTTCGATAAACTGTTTGAAACAATAATCTGAATACCGGAAACAGTTATATTCATCCAGCGATTCAAATCCGTATTTCCGGAGTTCTTCTTCCGGGATTGTCACCCGGATAAAATCCGTATCCGTTTCCGGAATGGTTTTATTATACGGCCGGTGATTCCCCGAGGTCTGGATATAAGCAAAGAAAGGCTTGTCTTTTTTCCGGAACAGATCATTCGCAGCAAGGAACAGGTCTTTGTCACTCACACCCCACACATTGACTTTCGGTGCTTTGAAGTAATCACCGGTATGCATCTGCAGGCCTTTAATATTTCCCAGTATGCCTTCAAAATTGTTGAATTCCGGGCTGCCTCCCAGGAAATAATGCTTGTCATATGCCTCAAGACTATTGACAATGGTATGCTGCTTTACCGCATCCGGATTTCGCGTAGAGAACTTAAACAGCTGTGCATCCGGCGTACCCGTGAGGATGGCAAACAAGGCACGGGCCGTGGAAAAGTGCGGCGAAAAACAACGTTCAAAGAATATACCCTGCCGGCATAATGAATCGAAATATGGGGTGGCATTGGTCGGATTACCACTCATGGTGCTTTTGTACATACTGAAGGACTCACATTGCACCAGTACAATATTCGGCCGGCTTTCCAGGGAACTGCTGCGGGGGCCTGTTTCCCGCCGGTAAGAAAAAACAGCGGGATCAGGCAACTGCATCCACTCGGCCATTACCGGAAAAACCTCTTTTGCTTTTTTCTCATTATAATCGGGGTTGCGCAGCCGCATGGTCGCCACAAAATTCTGCAACGGGTTTATAGCCAGGTATGACTTAAAACTGTTGTTAAAACGGAAACTATCCGCCCGGCTCAGGGGCTTTGTACTCAATGATCCATAAATCAGCCCTGAAAAAAACAGCAGGGTTATAATAAAATGTTTACGCCGGTGAGGAATGCCTTTCCCATCCGTGCGGTTGATCACCTGCCAGTGACTGCGGTGATACATCCATCGGAAAAACAAAACGGCCACCAGCAGTCCCAGCAACATCCAGATCAGGGGATAGGTCTGCCAGATCATTTTCATGGAAATACTGAAATCCTCCGCAAAATTCATAGCGCCGGCATCCAGGGGGGTGCGATTATAGGAGAAACTGCCAAATCCGGCCGCAAAAAAGAAAAAGACCAGAAAGGTAACAATGGCCAGGTACCAGGTCCACCATTTTTTATTGGCGGAAGAATAAAAGGGGGAAAATTTTGGAAATGTACTCAGCGCCACGACGGGCAGTAAAATAACCGCAATCCACCGCAGGTCATACCGGAATCCCATGGCAAAAGAGGGCAGGGCATCCACAAAGGAGATACTGACCGGGTGAAAAGCAAAGAATGTGGCCAGTCTGAACCCGGTAAAGATCAGCAGGAAAAGGCCAAACAGATTAGCCACCCACAAAAGGGTTTTCGGTATTTTAAAATATGCCAGCATCTGATAACGTAACCGGGTTTATTGGCAAAGAAAATACTTAATTGCCTTATCTCCATACCGGCCACCACTTATTTGGGCAGCTGTCCCGTTGCTTTTAACCGCAAACACTACATTTGCAGGGATGATACTGAATGCGATCAGCCTGCTGGACAAAATTATCGGATGGGACAAATGGTTATTTATTAAAATAAACAACCAATGGACTCATCCGCTGCTGGACAGCCTTCTGCCGCTCTGGCGAACGGCCGAATACTGGGCACCGCTCTATCTGTTCCTGCTCCTTTTTGTTATCAGCAATTTCAAAAACCGTGGTTTGTGGTGGGTTTTGTTTTTTATCTGTACAGTGGCCATGTGTGATATCACAGGTACCCAGGCTTTCAAAAAAGTATTTGAACGGACAAGGCCCTGTAATGACCCGGATTTTTTCATGCACGTCCGCCTGTTACTCAAACATTGCGGATCCGGCTTCAGCTTTGTATCCAATCATGCCACCAACCATTTCGGAATGGCCGTTTTCAGCTTCATTACACTCCGTTCTGTCATTGGCCGCTGGTCCTGGCTGGCTATCGGCTGGGCGGCTACCGTGGCCTGGGCGCAGGTGTATGTCGGCGTTCACTACCCATTGGATGTGCTGTCGGGAGCCCTGTTGGGCAGTCTCTTCGGGCTGAGTATGGGCCTGCTTTTCAATAAGCAGCACAGATTCGCTATCTTCGGGCATCAATCAACTGTTTCCGGTTAATGGATATATTCATATTATGCTTTCTCATCCTGCTGAACGGACTTTTCTCAATGTCAGAAATCGCCCTGGTTTCAGCAAGGAAAGCGCGGCTGGAGCACCTGGCCGAAAAAGGCGATAAAAAAGCCATGCTGGCCCTGGCGCTTTCCAACCACCCTGAACTTTTTTTATCCGCTGTCCAGATCGGGATCACCCTGATCTCCATTATTACGGGGGTTTATTCCGGCGAACGGTTTGGCAGGGAACTGCAGCCTTATGTGGAACAAATTACAGCGCTGAAACCTTATGCGGAGACAGTTTCCACCACCTTTATAGTTATATTGGTCACTTATCTTTCAATTGTATTCGGCGAACTGATTCCCAAGCGGATCGGTCTGTTGCGTTCTGAAAAGATTGCGAAAATGGTAGCCGTACCCATGAAGAATTTTGCCCGGCTGACCCATCCCTTTGTCTGGCTGCTCAATAAGACCAGTAATATTTTTTTCAGCATATTTAATATAAAAAGGTCGAAAGAAGATGCGGTAACGGAGGAGGAAATTAAAACCCTGATTACAGAAGGCACGGAGGCCGGCACTATTGATGAAGCCGAACAGGAGATCATCGAACGTGTTTTTCACCTGGGTGACCGCAATATCACTTCATTGATGACGCACCGCAGTGATATCATCTGGTTCAGCCTCGATGACAATGAAGATAAGATCAAAGAGAAAATTTTCAATGAACCACACTCCGCCTACCCCATCTGCGACGGCGAGATAGACAATATAAAAGGCGTGGTTTCAATCAAAGACCTCTATATCAGTCCTGACAATACCCTTTTCAAAGACCTGATGCAACCGGCCCTGTTTATCCCGGAAAACAACACCCCGTATCAGGTTCTTGAAAAATTTAAGGAGTCAAAAATCCACTCCGCATTTATCGTGGATGAATATGGCAGTGTCCTAGGATTGCTCACCCTGAATGATATTCTGGAAGCCATTGTGGGTGATATTCCCCAGCAAAATGTGCCGGATTATGAAATTGTGGAACGGGAAGACGGTACATTTATCGTGGACGCCCAGATTCCATTTTACGATTTCCTTACCCGGTTTGAAAAAACCGAGTGGATGAATGAAGGGGAACATGATTTTGACACCCTGGCCGGTTTTGTATTACATGAACTGGAACGCATTCCTCATACCGGTGATAAACTGAGCTGGAAAGGCTTTACCCTTGAAATCATTGATATGGACGGTCACCGGATAGACAAAGTGCTGGTAACGCTGAGCCAGGAACTGAAGGAGGATATGGAGGAGTAGAGGGACTATCGATAGTCGATAGTCGTTAGTTAATACTAAAGACTATCTCCGCTTCCGTTTCCGGAAAGTTCAGCTTCGTACTCTTCCGGTTCCCGTTTACAAATACATGCATGATATTGACCTGGTCTTCAAACTGGTCGTACATGATATTGGTGGAGACGGAAATTTTTTTCACGGCCGGAACATTTTCCACTTCGATATAGCCATATACCGCTTCCTTTTCATGTTCAAAACCCAGGTAGTTCAGTTGTACGGGTTTCCCGTCAGCCGAAATGGATAAATGACTCATCAGGTATTTTTTTACCAGGCTGTCCATGGCACCTTTATCGGCCGGATGAATCAGGTCAACTTTGGTTTTATAGTTTTTGGCCAGAATCTTTTCAAAATCATCCGTAAAAATCTTACAACTGATCTCGAGGGTCTTGTCGGTTGCATTATGATTGACCTCAATCACACTCACGTGAAAAGGGTGCGGGGCTGGTTTTCCGGCCATCAGGAGGCAGATCAGCGGAAAAAAAAGCCATTTATAGACGGATGATGCCATTGACACTATTATTTTTCAGGATTAATCCAGTTGGGCTTATTTTGTTGGCCCGGAATTCAGACGGTAAAAATAACTGATTGGTTCGATGAACAAACCTAAAAAAGGATGAGCGATTTTACATTTTATTTTGGACTGGGATGGGAGCATATAATGAGCTGGGATGCCCTTGACCACTTGTTGTTCATAGCCGCCCTGGCCGCCATTTACCTCCTGAAAGACTGGAAGCAGGTCCTTATCCTGGTCACGGCATTCACTATCGGCCACTCTCTTACCCTGGCCCTGAGTGTGCTGGATGTATTCCGGTTTCCGGCAGAATGGGTGGAATTCGGGATTCCTTGTACCATTGTTATTACCGCTATCAGTAACCTTTTCCAGAAACAGTTCACCGCAAAGTCCATACGGATCAATTATTTCCTGGCCTTGTTTTTCGGCCTGATCCACGGAATGGGGTTTGCCAATACCATACGTTTTATGCTGGCACAGGACCAAAGTATGGGCTGGGGACTGTTTGGCTTCAATATCGGGCTGGAAGCCGGACAGATTGTGGTGGTCACCACCCTGCTGCTCGTTACCCAGGCGCTGATCACCAGTTTTAAAATCAACCGGCGGGAATGGGTGATCTTTCTCTCCGCGGCTATTTTCAGTCTGTCACTCCAGATCGCACTTACACGTTTACCTTTTTAATAAATAAAAACCTGACATGAACAAACGCCTCCTATTGTACAGCATTTTTCTACTGCTCGCGGGCATTTCCAATGCGCAGATTCAGAATAATGCCAGTTCAAACCATGCAAACAAATTTGAACAACTGGGCACCATCCTGCCCACCCCCAATGAGCAACGGACAGCCAGCGGCGCTCCCGGTGTAAAATACTGGCAGCAACGGGTGGATTATGATATCAAATGTGAACTGGATGAAACAAGCAATATTCTCAGTGGCAGTGAAACCATCACGTATTTCAACAATTCACCTGATGTACTCTCTTATATCTGGATGCAGCTGGACGAAAACCAGCACAGCACTGTGAATAACGCCAATTACCAGACGGCCAACCGGCTGCCCCAGCAGGCTACGGATAAATACATGGATCGTTTTGAAGAGAAAAAATCAGACAATGGGTATGGTGTGAATATCACGAAACTGACCGATGCCACCGGCAAATCACTCACGTATACCATCAACAAAACCATGATGAAAGTAAATCTGCCGGCTCCCCTGAAACCCGGGCAGAAATTTGTTTTCAACTGTGCCTGGAATTATAAAATTGCCGACCGCGGCGATTTTAACCGGTTCGGCGGTGCCCGTGGTGGTTATGAGCATTTTGCAGAAGATGGCAATAACAACTATACCATGACCCAGTGGTATCCCCGTCTCTGCCGCTACAGCGATGATCAGGGCTGGCAAAATCATCAGTTTACCGGTACCGGGGAGTTCACGCTTTGCTTTGGCAATTTTAAAGTGCAGATGACGGTGCCTGCGGACCATATTGTTGGTGCCACCGGCGAATGTCAGAACTACGCGCAGACTTTAAACGCCACCCAACTGGCCCGCTGGAACAAAGCACAAACGGCCAAAGAACCTTTACAGATAGTAACACTGGATGAAGCCCTGCAGGCCTCCAAAACAAAAAGCAAGGCGAAGAAAACCTGGATATATAAAGCGGATAACGTACGTGACTTCGCCTGGACATCTTCCCGTCGTTTTGTATGGGATGCCATGTCCTCTCCCATTGAAGGAAAGAAAGTGATGTCCATGAGCTATTATGCCAAAGAAGCTTACCCGATTTACAGTAAGTTTTCTACTAAAGCGGTAGCCCATACGTTAAAGACCTATTCCCATTTTACTTTCCCCTACCCATATCCGGTGGCGATCAGCGTTGAAGGGAATCAGGGTATGGAATATCCGATGATCTCCTTCAACCCGGGTCGTGCAGAGAAAGACGGCAGTTACAGTGAAGGGGCCAAAAATGCGGCGATCCTGGTAATTATACATGAAGTGGGACATACCTTCTACCCGATGATCGTGAACAGCGATGAACGTCAATGGACCTGGATGGATGAAGGGCTGAATTCCTATCTGCAATACCTTACCCAGGAACTGTGGGACAATAAATTTCCATCTGACGGTGGCGTCCCTTCCGCTATTACGGACTATATGAAACTTCCGAAAGACCAGCTGGAACCCATCATGACCAATAGTGAAAATATCAACAATTTCGGCGCAAACGCCTACGACAAAGTGGCTACCGGTCTGAATATGTTGCGCGAAACCATTGTGGGCCGTGAACTGTTTGACAATGCCTTCCGGGAATATTCCCGTCGCTGGGCTTTTAAATCCCCGACGCCGGCTGATTTGTTCCGCACCCTGGAAGACGCAACCGGAGAGGACCTCGACTGGTTCTGGAGAGGCTGGTTTTATGGTATTGAAGCCTGCGATATTTCAATAGATTCAGTAAAACATGCCATTCCGGATGTAACAGCCGTACCCCCGCTGACCAAAGACACTGTCCTGATGCGTTCACTCCCCAAACCTTATGTCAACGATTTTGAAGATCTCTCCAAAATCCGCAATCAGCAGGATAAGAATATAAAATTTGAAACCGACAAAGACACAACCCTGCGTGATTTCTACTGGAATTATGCCCGCGGTAATGCGAAATATGATACCACAAAATACCCGGTTACTTTCTCACCCCAGACCGAGTCAATGGATGAGGCCGGTAAACAGAAGTACGGCGGCAAACACCTGTATGAAGTATCATTTTCCAATAAAGGCGGCCTGGTGATGCCGATTATCATTGAATGGACTTACAAGGATGGCAGCAAGGAAATCGAACGCATTCCAGCACAGGTCTGGCGCAAAAATGAAAAAAATGTGATCAAGACCTTTCTGAAGGATAAAGAAGTGGCTTCCATCAAACTGGATCCCTATAAGGAGACCGCTGATATTGACGAAAGCAATAATACATCCGGCGAAATTAAAGAGCCTTCCAAGTTTAAACTCTTTAAACAAAAACAAAATGTGACCCAGCCGACCGGCATCAACCCGATGCAGAAAGCCATGGAGAAAAAAGGATTCTGATTCCTGACATCTGTTAAAAAAAGCCGCTTATCATAAAGCGGCTTTTTCTTTTTAAATGGATCAGGCACCATATATCCGAATTCCTTAGTTTTGAAGGGCGCTGAAACAAGCATTTATTACTTAAAATCAACATATCAAATGAGACAGTTTCTTTCCTCTCTGTTGCTGATACTCCTGGTCAGTGTTTCCGCAACAGCCCAAAACATTTACAATAATCCCAACAGTAACCACGGTAACAAGTTTGAACAGCTGGGTGGCATACTGCCCACGCCCAATGAATACCGTACGGCCAGTGGAGCCCCCGGGCCAAAATACTGGCAGCAACGTGTGGATTATGATATTAAATGCGAACTGGATGAAAAAAACCTGAAGTTGAACGGCCGTGAAACCGTGACGTATTTCAACAACTCACCCAATGAACTGGCCTACCTGTGGCTGCAGATGGACGAGAATCAGCACAGCAGTGTGAATAATGCCAATTACCAGACCAGTAATATGATGAGCCGCCAGTTAAGCCCGCAGGCGCTGGACAGAAATGATGAAGCCAAAACCGATAACGGTTATGGCTTTAACATCAGTAAACTGACCGATGCCACAGGAAAAGCCCTGAAGTATACGGTGAATAAAACCATGATGCGGGTAGAACTGCCGGCGATACTGAAACCCGGACAGCGTTTTGTATTTATACTTGACTGGAATTATAAAATTGCCGACCGGATGGGCCGCGGTGGCCGTGGCGGATATGAATTTTTCCCCGAAGATGGCAACCATGTATTTACCATGACTCAATGGTATCCCCGTCTCTGCGTATACAGTGACTTTCAGGGATGGCAGAATCATCAGTTTACCGGCCGTGGCGAGTTTGCGCTTACATTCGGCAACTTCAAAGTAGCTATGACCGTGCCTGCTGACCATGTGATCATGTCCACCGGTGAAGGTCAGAACTATGCCTCCGTACTTACTCCCGCTCAGATGGCACGCTGGAATAAAGCCAGAAATTCAGCCGAACCTGTAGAAGTGGTAACCCTTGACGAAGCCAAAGCCGCTGAAAAGCAAAAAAGCGACAAGAAAAAAACCTGGATTTTCAAAGCCGATAATGTCCGGGATTTTGCCTGGGGCTCATCCCGCAAATTTGTCTGGGATGCGCTGGCCACCAAGATCGAAGGCAAAAAAATCATGTGCATGAGCGGCTACCCCAAAGAAGCCTATGGTCTGTACAGGAAATATTCTTCCAAAGCGGTGGAGCATACAATCAAGACCTATTCAAAATTCACGATCCCCTACCCCTATCCCGTTGCGCAAAGCATTGAAGCCGCTAACGGTATGGAATACCCGATGATTTGCTTCAACTTCGGACGTACCGAAAAAGACGGCACCTACAGCGAAGGCACTAAAAACGGAATGCTGGGCGTGGTGATTCATGAAGTGGGTCATAACTTCTTCCCCATGATCATCAACAGTGATGAGCGCCAGTGGAGCTGGATGGATGAAGGACTGAATACATTTGTGGAATACCTGACTGAAGAACTGTGGGACAATAAATTTCCGAGCCGCCGTGGACCTGCCGCCTTTATCACGGAATATATGAAACTCCCGAAAGATCAGCTGGAGCCCATCATGACCAACAGTGAAAACATCGTACAATTCGGACCGAATGCCTATTCCAAACCCGCCACCGGTCTGAATATCCTTCGCGAAACCATTATGGGCCGCGAACAATTTGATTATGCGTTCCGTGAATATGCCCGTCGTTGGGCCTTCAAACATCCGGAACCGGCCGATCTGTTCCGCACCCTGGAAGATGCGAGTGGAGAGGATCTCGACTGGTTCTGGAGAGGCTGGTTTTTCAGTACAGAAGCCTGCGATATTTCCCTGGATACCGTTAAATATGCCAAAGCAGACCTGACAGCTGAACCTGAAAAAAGGGAAGCCTCCACCTTCAAACGCAGCGCAGACAAACCACAACTCCCCACATTCGATGATATTTCCAAAATCCGCAACCGGGAAGACAAGAATGTAACATTCCAGACCGATGCCGACACGTCACTCCGTGATTTCTACTGGCGTTACGGACGCGGTATTGAGCCGTACGACACCAGCAAAAAAGAAGTAACAATGCCGGGTGGCGGACCAGAGAAACTCTCCGAAGCTGAGATGGAAAAGTATGGCAACCGTCATCAGTATGAACTTACTTTCAGCAATAAAGGAGGATTGGTAATGCCCATTATTATCGAGTGGACTTATAAAGACGGGACAAAAGAAATTGAACGTATACCAGCGCAGGTATGGCGGCTCAATGAGAATAAAGTCATCAAAGCCTTTATCAAAGACAAGGAAGTGGCATCAGTGAAACTGGATCCGATGCGGGAAACCGCTGACATCAATGAAAGCAATAACAGCTGGAATACGATGCCGGAGCCTTCCCGTTTTACGATCTTCAAACAGGCCCAGGGTGGTGGCAGAAGAAGTCAGGGAAGCCAAAGCGGCAACCCGATGCAACGGGCACAGGAGAAGAAAGGTTTCTGAGAAGAAAGAACAGGAATTTACAGGAAAATACAGGAGACCTCTGGTGTAAACACCGGGGGTTTCTGCTTTCCGGAGAATAACTTTGTTTCACACATAGTAGCAATAGTTAAATAGAAAACAGAGTTATGAGAATAACACAGAAATATATCGATGAACTGACATACAAAATAATTGGTTGTGCTATTGAAGTGCATAAGGAAGTCGGCCCCGGAATGCTTGAAAAAGTTTATGAGAAATGCTTCCTGATTGAGTTGACATTACAAGGGTTGTCTTTTAAAAAGCAAAAACGTATTATTTCTGATTACAAGGGGCATGCAATAGACACACAACTCCGATATGATGTCTTGGTAGAAGACCTTATTCTGACTGAACTGAAATCCAAGGAAACTGTACCCAAAGTTGATTACACGATTCTTAAAACATATATGCGAATGCTATCAGTACCAAAAGGAATTTTGATCAATTTCAATTGCAATCATATCTTTAGCGAAGGTCAGAAAACTATTGTAAATGAATTATATGCATCCTTGCCGAAAGAATAACTATGTTTACCTGAATTGGCTTATGAAACTATGTGTGAAGCCTTTCATCTTTCTCCTTTTTTTCAGCTGTTATAATAATTCATCTAACGCCGCCGGCGTTGATACAGTCTCTATCGGGAGCAAGATAATGCATAAAGAACTTAAGTGCATTGTGATAAAGCCAGCCACCTACAAAAAGAAAAAAGAATTTCCGGTTGTCTATCTCCTGCACGGCCATTCCGGCTGGTATGCCAACTGGATCCTCCGGGTACCCGAACTAAAAACCTGGGCCGAAGAATACCAGCTGATGATTGTATGCCCGGATGGTGGTTTTAACAGTTGGTACGTAGACAGTCCGGTGGATTCCACCGTCCGTTTTGAAACATATATAGCGAAAGAAGTACCGGCGTATATTGACGCGCATTATAAAACGATCAAAACCCGTAATGGCAGGGCCATCACCGGGCTCAGTATGGGCGGACATGGGGGTTTATTCCTTGGTTTCCGTCATGCGGATGTATTTGGTACCTGTGGCAGTATGAGTGGCGGTGTGGACCTGCAGCCTTTTAAAAAGAACTGGCAGATAGCGCAGAAGATCGGCGATACGGTCAACTATGCGGCCAACTGGGTCAACTATTCAGTAATGACACTGGTGGAACAAAAACCAAAAGATTCACTGGCCATTATTATCGACTGCGGAACTGAGGATTTCTTTTATGAAGTCAATGGCAAACTCCACCAAAAAATGATCGGTCTGAAGATCGCCCACGACTATATTGAACGCCCGGGCAAACATGATTGGAATTACTGGCGCAATGCGGTACAGTACCAGTTGTTGTTTTTCAGGAAGTATTTTAACAGCAGTGATGTGAAATAATCCGGCTGGAATCTCTCAATAGGGAATGTCTGCCCTGTTTGTATCACCAGGGCGACTACTAACTACGAACTTCCGGCTCCCGACTAGTTCCCCGTACTCCCATCCCGCACTTTCACTTTCTTCTTCCCTGAATTCTTTTTCTCAAATTCCAGCACAGCGGCCGGCTTGACGATTTTGGCCCCAGCCGTATCGGATTTGGTTTTGCCGCTGCTCACTGAAAGCGGTTTGATATTCTCATCATCAATCATTCCGCCATCATCCGTCTGAAGTTTATTCATTACATAATTCTCGGTGGCTTCCACTGTACCTTCCCTGGGATCATAATAAAACCATTTACCATGTTTCATGGATACGCCTTCATTCTTCACCACCACCCAATCCAGAATTTTCGATGGGTCCTTTATATCATATACAGCAACGGTGTCATACGCCCGCTGCGGGTCCATCGCCCGCCAGTTTTCTACCCGGAGCAAACCACCATTATAGGTAAAATATTGTTGTTTCCCGTTCAGTTTACCCCAGCGGTAACTTTCCTCGGCGATTTTAACCCCTTCCAGTGAATATTTTTTCCAAACGCCCTCTTTCAGGTCATTCTCATAGTATCCCTCCTCCTCATACCCACGTTCACCCCGCAGATCAGGCACATTCACAGACCAGGGCCCCTGTCGCAGCCCCTTCATATCCACCCGGTTAAGGGTATCCCCTCTTTTATTCAGCACAAAGCTCTTCCATTGGGCCATGCCGCTGGTGGAAATAAACAAAACAAGAATAAGGAGCAAACGCATAGTTTAGTAAGTTTGATTAAATACATATACAAAGTACGAAGTACGAGGTACGAAGTACGAGGTACGAAGTACGGATGAACGCAAATTACAAACGAAAATTAACTGTATTTATGAGTAACCTGTTAAAAAAATGGGCCATTGGCCGTAAAACCGGACTGGCTTTTGCGCAAATGCTGGCTGGTTTTCTGGCATTTACACCTGCTTTTTCTCAACCGTCACCAACCCCGGCTGCAGAAAGACTGAAAGTTATTGATCAGCGAAAAGCCCTGAAAGAGCGTTCCCTGCTCAATGAAATCAATTTCAGGAATATAGGCCCCACTGTAATGAGTGGACGGGTGGTGGATCTGGATGTAAATCCGGATGATCCGACCGAGTTTTATGTGGCGTATTCCACTGGAGGACTCTGGCATACAAAAAACAACGGGCAGAGTTTTACCCCGATCATGGATAATCTGAACATACTTTTTATCGGCGATATCGCGGTAAACTGGAAAACCAGGATCATCTGGGTCGGTACCGGCGAGGTCAACAGCAGCCGTTCATCCTATGCCGGCGTTGGAATTTACCGGACCAGCAATAATGGAAAGAACTGGGATTATTTAGGTTTGCCGGAATCTCATCATATCGGTAAGATTCAATTACATCCCTCCGATAATAATACGGCCTGGGTGGCGGTGCTCGGTCATTTGTATTCCGCCAATAAAGAACGGGGGGTGTATAAAACCACCGATGGTGGAAAATCCTGGAAACAAACACTGTTTGTAGACGAAAATACCGGTGCGGTGGATCTTGATATCAATCCGTCCAATCCGGCTGAAGTGTATGCCGCCATGTGGTACCGGGTCCGCCGTGCCTGGAAGTTTGAAGAAAGCGGCAAAACCAGTGGTATTTATAAAAGCAGTGATGGAGGAGAAACCTGGAAGCTGGTTTCCGCTGCCGGCTCCGGCTTTATGACCGGCGATAAAATCGGCCGGATCGGCATCACAGTTTTTCCGGGCAATCCAAAACTGGTATATGCAGTAGTGGACAACAACACGCCCAAAGCGGCCAATACAAAATCAAATGATTCGGCTTATAAAAAGGAAGACCTGAAGAATCTCACTAAAGAACAATTTGCAGGCCTCAGCAGCAGATGGCTGGATACTTTTTTAAGAACCAACCGTTTTCCCCGCAAATACAACGGAGCAGGAATAAAAGAAATGGTAGCCAGCGATAAACTGAAACCCTCCGCCCTCTGGGACTACCTGGACAGTGATGATGGTTTTCAGAATACAGGTATTGCAGGCTGTGAAGTATACAAAAGTGAGGATGCCGGTCAGACCTGGAAAAAGTCCAACGAAAAACCGATCAGCATTTTCAATACCTATGGTTATTATTTTGCCAAAATCTATACATCGCACACAAACCCTGATAAAGTATTTATTCTTGGTTTCCTTGCCCAGTATTCCACCGACGGCGGCAAGACATTCAAAACTATGGATAAAGGGAATGTGCATGCGGATCACCACGCACTCTGGGTAAATCCCAAAAATGATAACCATATCATCAATGGGAATGATGGAGGGGCCAATATCAGTTATGATAACGGTGACAACTGGTTTAAAGCCAATACCCCCGCTGTGGGACAATATTATGCAGTAACAGTGGACGATGCAAAACCGTATAATGTTTATGGCGGGCTGCAGGACAATGGCAGCTGGTGGGGACCTTCCACCAACCGGGAAAGTATTGACTGGACCGACAACGGACAGTATGCGTACCGGATGATCAATGGCGGTGATGGCATGCAGGCGCAGGTGGATACCCGGGACAATGCCACGGTGTATTCCGGTTCCCAGTTTGGCTTTTATGGCCGGTACAATAAAAACACCCGGGGGGCACAGAAATCCCTGCATCCACAGCATGAGCTGGGCGATAAACCCCTGCGATTTAACTGGCAGACCCCGATCCTGCTGAGCAAACACAATCAGGATGTTTTGTATTTCGGCAGCAACCGCTTCCACCGCTCCCTGAACAAAGGTGATTCACTGTCCGTATTAAGTGCGGATCAGACGAATGGTCGTGTTTCCGGCAATGTACCCTATGGTACCATCACCACCCTGTCAGAGTCGCCCCTTCGTTTCGGCCTGATCTACACCGGTACAGACGATGGAAACATCCATGTCAGTAAAGATGGTGGATATAGCTGGGAGCAACTGAATCAGGTGACTTCAACTACGGCACCGAAGAAGGCTAAACAACAAACGACAAACAATAAACAATCTGCGTTTGAGGGAAAATTACAGACCAACAACTTATGGGTCAGCCGTGTAACAGCTTCCCAGTATAAAGAAAGCAAAGTGTATACTTCTTTAAATGGGTATCGATTTGATCATTTTGCTCCTTACCTGTATGTGAGTGATGATTATGGGTTGAGCTGGAAGCAGATTGGCAAAGACCTGCCCAATGAACCCATCAATGTAGTAAAAGAGGATCCGAGAAATGACAGTATTCTTTACGTAGGTACAGATGGCGGCCTCTATGTGAGTTTAGACGCCGGCAACAGCTTTATGCTTTGGAATGCGGGTATGCCCGAATCAGTCCCGGTACATGATATCGCTATCCAGCAACGGGACAATGAAATTGTGCTGGGCACTCATGGCCGAAGTCTGTATGTGGCGGGCCTGAGTGATGTACAGGCGGTAAAAAAAGATCCGGAGTGGATGAAGAAAAAACCCAAACCGAAGAAAGAGGAAAACCGGCGAGAGGAAGAGGACGATAAAAGTGAACCGGAAATGGACTAGTCCTATTTCGTCAATCTCAAATGCATGTAAGCAAATAAAAAGTGGCTGTCTGAATAGACAGCCACTTTTGCTATAAGAAGTCTTTATAATCAGAATTGATGGAACCGTTCAAAGCAGGCTTTCTCCAGCATTTCCCGGTCATCCGGGTGAGCGATTTCAATCAGTGATTTGGCCCGCTGACGAAGGTTCTTTCCGAACAGGTAAGCGGTACCGTATTCAGTGACCACGTAGTGAATATGTCCGCGTGTGGTAACCACACCCGCACCTTCTTTCAGGAACGGCACAATACGGCTGACGCCTTTATTGGTACGGCTGGTTAAAGCAATGATGGGTTTACCACCTTCACTCAATGCGGCTCCGCGCATAAAGTCCATTTGTCCGCCGATACCACTGTACTGGCGTGTACCGATAGAGTCGGCGCAGACCTGACCGGTGATATCCACTTCAATCGCGCTGTTGATTGCCACCACTTTCGGGTTACGACGAATCACGTGCGGGTCATTCACATAGTCAATATCAAGAAATACAAAAGCGGGGTTATCATCCACATAATCGTACAGGCGGCGTGTACCTACCGCAAAACCGGTTACCGTCTTATTCGGGTGAATTCTTTTCTTGGAGTTATTGATCACATCATTGTCAAACAGGTCGATAATACCATCGCTGCACATTTCCGTATGCACACCCAGGTTCTTGTGGTTATGCAATGCCTTCAGCACCGCATCCGGAATGGTACCAATACCCATCTGAAGCGTACTGCCATCATCAATCATTTCTGCAATCAGCTGGCCGATCCGCAGTTCATCATCTTTTACTTTGGCTCCATAATCCACCTGCGGCAGTTCTTCCTCATGGTATACCATGGCGGTAAAGCGGCTGGTATGCACCAGGCTGTCGCCATGAGTACGGGGCACCCGGGGATTTACCTGGGCAATAATATGTGTGGCGGTATTCACGGCACTGCGGGCTACATCCACGGATACACCCAGTGAACAATATCCGTGTTTGTCAGGAGGAGATACCTGCACCAGGGCTACGTCCACTTTAAGTTGTTTGCGGAATAAATCAGGGATATCACTTAAGAAAACAGGGATAAAATCCGCACGGCCGTCGTTTACTGCTTTACGTACTGACTCGGACACAAACATACAGTTGATCTTAAAGGCATCCGCGTATTGCGGTTTGTCCAGTTCGATATCACCCTGTACGGTTATAAATGTTAGTTCCACATCCCGGAGTTCAGGAGCACGTTTTCCAAGTTCCCGGAGGAGGTAAAGGGGTGTCTGGGCTGAGCCCTGGATAAATACCCTGTCACCGGATCTGATCACGGAAAGGGCGGCTTCGGCGGTTTTGAATTCAAAAGGAGTTCTCATGCTGCAAAACTATTGCTAATTACAGATAATGAAATGATTTGGCTTATCAGCCGCCTTGATATACATCAGTAATATTAATGAGAAAGCAACCAGTCGATCGCCAGTTCATAGCCCCGCAGTCCCAAACCAATGATACTGCCTGCTGCTTTGGCACTAACATGCGATAGTTTGCGAAACTCTTCCCGGGCATGTACATTGGAAATATGGACTTCCACTACCGGTGTTTTGATAGCTGCAAGTGCATCCCCGATGGCTACAGAAGTATGCGTATATCCCCCGGGATTGAGTACGATGCCATCATATTCAAATCCCACCCGTTGTAACTCATTGATCAGCTCCCCTTCCACATTACTCTGGAAGTAACTGATCTCAATATTGGCATATTTATGACGAAGGGCGGGGAGGAATTCCTCAAATGACACAGAACCGTAAACACCGGGCTCGCGCTTTCCGAGCAGGTTCAGGTTGGGTCCGTTGATGATGGCTATCTTCATTTCCCGAAAATACTTGAAAATCCACAATTACTTACAATGCACTTTCATCCAGCCGGCTGCCGGATGAACAGGAAGTTTTAATAGTAAAAGCAGATATGTCTGTATTCTTTGCATACCCGCTTTCTATGCATCTATGAGTGAAGCATTAGTTTTTATGTGCCCGAACCAGATCCAGAAACTCATCAAACAGGTAGCGCGAATCATGTGGACCGGGTGTTGCTTCGGGGTGATATTGCACTGAGAATGCGGGTTTACCCTTAACACGGATTCCTTCTATGCTCTGATCATTCAGGTTGAGGTGTGTAATTTCAATATGATCCGCTTTTTTCACAGCTTCCGGATCCACGCCAAACCCGTGATTTTGGGTCGTGATTTCGGAACGACCGCTGATCAGGTTCTTGACCGGGTGATTAAGTCCGCGATGCCCGTGGTGCATTTTAAAAGTGGGAATGCCATTGGCCAGGGCCAGCAACTGATGTCCGAGACAGATGCCGAACAAGGGTTTCTCTTCTTTCAGAATCTGTTTCACCGTGGCTACGGCATATTCCATCGGCGCGGGATCACCGGGTCCATTGGAGATAAAATAGCCGTGCGGCTCAAATTTCTTCACTTCTTCCAATGGGGTTTTGGCCGGGAACACTTTTACATGAGCCCCCCGCTCCACCATACACTGAAGTATATTCTTTTTTACCCCATAATCCATAACCGCGATCCGGAGGCCGGAGCCCGCATCACCCAATTCATAAGTAGCCGTGGTGCTGACTTTGGATGCCAGCTCTAACCCGTCCATATTGGGAGTTTCGGCCAGTTTTTTCTTCAGGACTTCAATATCCGTGGTCTCGGAGGAAATAATACAGTTCATGGCTCCTTTGGTACGGATATCCGCCACCAGGGCCCGGGTATCCACTCCTTCAATGGACACCACATTATTGGCTTTCAGGTATTCGTTCAATGATCCGTTGGCCATCTTACGGGAAAACTGGTCTTCCAGATTCCGGCCTATCAACCCGTTGATTTTCACACTATCCGACTCCACATCCCCGTCCTTAACGCCATAATTGCCAATATGCGCGCTGTTCATGATCAGAATCTGTCCAAAATAACTGGGGTCGGTAAACACTTCCTGATACCCGGTCATACCGGTATTAAAACAGATCTCGCCGGTGGTGGTGCCAATAGCGCCAAAAGCCTGGCCATGGTGCACGGTTCCGTCGGCTAACAATAAAACTGCAGGAATAGAGGAATTAGGCATTTTTCAGGGCTTTGCTTGTTTAAAAACAAATTGCGCAAATGTAGCATTTTAAGCAAAACAATTATACTTAAATCTTTGCATTTTAGTAAAAAAAGTCATTTTACTTTTTAACGAACTAGGGGATCCTGGAAAAAACGTCTCAATCAAAATCACTATATTACTTTAGCAATATTTAATTAATTTTAATCTTAAATCAACTTACTATTTGATTTATATACATTTACATGCAATTAGAATAGCATCAATCAATTATGACATATATTGAATGTGTTAATTACTTATTAAAGCCACACCAAACTCCAAAATATTTGGCGATAGACTTATTTGCTGGTTGTGGTGGTTTATCTTTAGGATTTGAAGCAGCGGGAATTGAAACGATTGGTTTTGAAAAAGATAACGATGCATGTAATAGCTATAACTCTAACCTCTTAGGTTTTTGTTTTAGGAAAGAATTAAATGTTTATACTGAATTTCCATCTGCTGATATAGTAATTGGAGGCCCACCTTGTCAACCATTTAGTATTAATGGACATCAACTAGGAAAAAGTGATTCAAGAAACGGTTTCCCTGTATGCATATCTGCAATAGAACAGATTTCTCCAGAAGTTTTTGTATTGGAGAATGTGAAAGGATTAATTGGTAAAAACAAGTGGTACCTTGAATCTGTAATTGAGCAACTTGAAAGCCTTGGTTACTTCATCTCAATTAACCTTTTAAATGCAAAAGATTTTCTGGTTCCACAAAATAGAGAAAGGGTATTTATAATTGGAGCTAAAAAAAGAAAAATTGAAATTAAAAGAACAAAGAATTTTCTTGTTACAGCCGGATATGCTTTGGGAAATATGGCTTTAACTTCAAATGAAAAATCAAAATTTTTAACCCCAGAAATGGACACTTATATAAAAAAATATGAAATAGCATCTAAGTGTAAAGTACCAAGGAATCTTCATCTTGACAAACCTTCACGAACTTTAACATGTAGAAATCTGGCAGGATCTACAGGAGACATGTTAAGAATTCAAATGCCAAATGGCAATAGGAGGCAACTTAGTATTAAAGAATCAGCGAGATTACAAAGTTTTCCAGATTGGTATACGTTTTCTGGTACAGAAACTAGTCAGTTTAATCAAATAGGAAATGCCGTCTCCCCAATGATGGCATTTCATGTTGCAAATAACATAATTAATTATTTCGAAGAACAGCATTAAAACTACACTTTGGAAAAAAAATTATTTATTGAGTATCTTAATGTTGATACATTAAAATACGATCCAAAAAATCCTCGTCTCCCTCATTCAATTGTCAATAGTGAAGACGAGAAAGATGTAATTAATTGGATGCTTACAGACGCATCTATAATCGAATTAATGGGATCCATTGGTGAAAAAGGATTTTTTCCAGCTGAGCCTCTATTAGTAATTAGAGATACAAAGAACAAATCAAAGTACCTAGTAATTGAGGGCAACAGGAGACTTACTGCAGTTAAGTTATTATTAAAACCTGGATTAGCGAACAAGAGGATTCATGCAATAAAACAAATTAGCCAAGAAGCCAAATTAAAGCCCCAAAACCTTCCTGTTCTAATATTTGACAAAAGAAGCGACATTCTTGACTATTTAGGTTTTAAACACATAACTGGCGTTAAACCATGGAGCGCACTTGCAAAAGCAAAATATTTAAGAGAACTACAAGCAGAATATAAAAAATTGCCTATTCAGGAGCAATATAAAAAACTTGCAAAAGCGATCGGAAGTCGATCCGACTACGTAAAAGAACTCTTAATAGGACTTGAATTATATGACAGAATTCACGATAATAACTTTTTCAATATCGACGGCTTAAATGAAGACACAATTGATTTTGGGGTATATTATAATGCTTTAAAATATTCAGGAATACCTGAATATGTCGGAATTGACAAGCTGAGCGAAAAATCGAATTATAAAATCAACAATAAAAAACTCGAAAACCTAACAAGATGGTTGTCAGAAAAAGACAATCAAGGAAAAACAAAACTTGGGGAATCACGGAACCTAAGTAAATTAAACAATGTCATACAAAAACCTAAAGCATTAGAACTTTTCATCTCTGGCAGGTCAATTGACGATGCATTGATGTATACAGAAGAGCCTTATGAGCTTTTTAAAAACTCGATCATTGAATCTTTAAATCATATAAAAGAAGCTCATAATAATTTCCCTTTAGTTTTAGAAGTAAAACAAACCGACTTAGAAACACTAAATGAACTTTATAACACAGTTAGTGACCTGAGAGATATTGTAGAACTTAGAATTCAAAAACCAAAAGGAAATAGAAGGTGAGTAACAAACTTGTTGATCAATATATTCAAAAGCTGCAAACTAAACCAAGTTTTAAAAAGCATAAGTCTTTTCATTGGGCAGATCATATTGAACTATTGTGTCTTGCAAATATTGATGGTGAAGTTTCAGAAAGTGATTTAATTGACCGATTTATTGAACGTGAACGAGATTTAAGACAAGGAGATTATGATGACATAGAGTATATACAGGATTTTGATATCGAAGAACTTTCTGGCCCAACTAGAAGATCTGAAATTCCTGATCATTGGAGAATCGATCTTTCAGATTGGTTTAAAGTCCTAAAATTAAGACAACAATTATACGGCGATTGTTATCCTTTTTTAATTTTGGACAAAGAAATAAAACTAAAACAACAAGAATTATCAAATATTCACAAAACTTACATCTATCTTCTTTTATGTTCAAATTTATACTTATTTAACAAAAGTGCAATTTCAAAATTTACTAGCTCTTTTGAATTCTTAAGCTTAAACGCGATAAAAGGAATATTACCGAGTCACGCTATTACAGACATTTTTGGAACCAACCCGTACAACAAAGGCAAATATGGTAGTAATTTAAATTTTTGGGGGAAACTCAATCTGTTATCAAGAGAAATTGATGAGCCTATAAGCCCGCATATTTCTAAAGAAGATTATACTAGATTAAACAGAGGGGATGATGGCTTAGACATAGTCGCTTGGATTCCAACGGGCGATAACTTATCAAGCAAACTTATTTTTTTGGGCCAATGCGCATGTACTGAAGAGTGGATATCAAAGCAATCAGATTCATCGCACTCAGCTTGGTCAAGTAAAATTAATTTTATAAATAGAATTTCAAATACAATTTTTATCCCTTTTTGCTATAGAAAAGCTGATGGAAATTGGTTTAAATCTGGAGACATTAGGGAAAGCTTCTTAATTGACAGGAAACGCATTTTGTATTTTACTTTATTAAGCCAAGATGATGTAATTCAAAATCTACCAGTTTTTAAAATTGTGGAAGAAATTATAAAAACAAAAGAAGATGTTGTTTAAAAAATTTATAGATGAAAATTAATTAAACAATCATCTTCAAACACTTAAAGCTATTTGTCTCAAAAAAAGTGGCAAATAACAAAGCGGCACCTTTTCAGATGCCGCTTTTAAAAAAGTTCGTATTTGAACCTTAACACAGTCTTTGGATGGATATTAGATCAATTCGTTGTATCATCTTGCCATTAAAACATGATGATTTGTAAATTTCCGTATTTTTTAAATACGATTAGTGTTTAACATTCTTCTTTTTTACTTTGCGATCTTTCAACGACCCCGACTACTAACTACCGACTACTAACTCCCGACTGCCTTCTGTGCCTCACCCCCCACTCCACCATCTTATCCAGTACTTCACGCAGGGTACGCGCCGAGGGCGTCAGTTCATACTCGATCGTTACCGGCTGTGTGTCGTACACCGTCCGCTTTACAATCCCGTTCATCTCGAGGTCCTTCAGTTCCTTCGACAACATCCGGGGTGTAATACCCTGGATATTACGCTGGATCTCGGTAAACCGTTTCTTGTTATACAATAAAGACCCGATAATCGGGAGTTTCCATTTGCCATTGATTACGTTCAGGGTATCATTGACCGCCAGCACAAACTGCACCGGACAGGCTTTTACTTCTTTTAAGGAGGATGCGCGTACCATAGTCGTTTTCTTATGTCAGTATACAAAAGTATAGCACTATACTTCGGTATACTACTATACATTATATACCGAAGGTAGCTATTTTTGTGCGATCAATTACAAAACACATACACATGAAGATCTTAGTTACCGGTGCCACCGGACAATTCGGCAAAGCCGCCATCGAATTTTTAGTAAAAAATGGAACACCCGCCACGGCCATCGCCGCCCTGGTGCGCGATGAAACCAAAGCAGAAAACCTGAAAGCATTGGGCATTGAATTACGCAAAGGCGATTATGAGGACTATGCCTCCCTGGTAAAAGCCTTCACGGGCGTAGACAAACTGCTGCTCGTTTCTTCCAGCGATATCAGCAACCGTTCAGCCCAGCAGGCCAATGCGGTTAAAGCGGCTACAGCGGCCGGAGTGAAATATATCCTGTATACCAGTTTTGTCCGCAATGACGAGACCGATGCCTCTCCCATCGCTTTTGTGGCACAGTCGCATATCAATACGGAAAAACTGATCCGGGAAAGCGGCATTGCCTATACCCTTTTCCGAAATAATCTCTACATGGATTTCATACCGGTTTTTATCGGTGAAAAAGTACTGGAAACCGGTGTGTACTGGCCGGCCGGCAACACACCCGGAGCCTATGCCCTGCGCGAAGAAATGGCGGAAGCTGCCGCTAACGTACTCACCGGAAACGGTCACGAAAACAAGGAATACAACATTTCAAATACCCGGTCCTGGACATTCGGGGAAGTGGCCGGTGCCATCAGTACCGCAACCGGGAAAACGGTTGGGTACAGCAGTCCTGCTCAGGCGGAATACAGGGCGGCATTGTCACAGGCTGGCGTACCCGAACCTTATATAGCCATGTTTGCCGGTTTTGCAGAAGCCATCCGGATCGGTGAATTTGACAGTGCAGCCGATACAGATCTCGATACATTACTGGGTAGGAAACCCACCAGCCTGGAAGATTATTTGACAAAAGTGTATGGCAACGGGTGAGCGGCAGTTGAAATCGGCAAAAGGTACTAAAAACAAGACAGCATCCTTGCGGATGCTGTCTTTGAAAAAGTTCGTATTTGAACCTTAACACAGTCTTTGTATGGATATCAGATAAAGATTTTTCCTTAGTTGTGGCCAGCGGCTTACCGGCCTTTGTAAAAATAAATGGAAAAAATCAATAATCAGTAAAAACAGTAAAAAAAGGCCGCATTTAACCGGACGGCACGTTTCAATATACCTTACCGGGGGTATTGTTTCCTGCTCACATTTGCCGATTTTTATTTTCTTATCATACCCCTTTTTACTTACCATGCAACGATTCATTCACCTGCTGATTCTGTCTTTTGGTTTGCCCCTGTTGGCTCACGCGCAACATTGCCCTTTTGATGGTGGTGTTATGGTGATACTTAAAGTGACAGGCCCGGACGGGAAACCGGTAACCCGGTTAACGACTCCGATATACCTTGCCGAACAGCCCAATCCCAACGTTGATTCCTGCACCTATGCGGATAAACAGCTGTTACGTCCTTTTGATCTGCCACAAAAAAATCTCGTGGAAAAATACAGCGGCAGCTGGGAGGAAAGAGCGTCTCTTTACCTGAAGGATTGTGTCTTCAGTCAACCCGGTTATTTTGTAGTCGTGCTGAACCAGGCCCAGCATCATTGTATGATTCCCGTGAATAACGAATACAGGTATGTACTCCGCCGCTTTGATATCCGCCGGATCAGTGATACGGAAAATACCCTGCTCGTTACCGTGCCACCGGAAAAAATTTACCCGCTTTGCACAGCACACGGACACTGGTCCAGAATGGAAGCCATCTCCATCCAGTTAGAGTAACTATTTACGTTTTCCCAGCAGAAATTTCTCCCGGATCACATCCTGTACATGCACGCCGCTGATTTTACTTTCCAGCCAGGAGATCACATCCAGGTAGGCAAACGTACGGGCTTCGAGCGGGTTACTTTCATATTTGCGGAGTTTACCCAGCAGTTTTTCAAACTCCGGTTTCAATGCATGGGCTCCCACATGGAATGAACGGCGGAGAAAATCAAAAATTTCTTCTTCCACCTTGCTCAGGTTACCCATTTTGGCCATATACCGGTACACGGACTTGATCAGGTATTCCAGCAGGTCAAAATTGCCCAGTTCATAATGCGCAATCAGATGAAGCAAACGGGCATAACATTGCAGGTCCGTCCGGAGATCGCCTTTCTGATTGATAATCCGGTTGAGATAATCAATGGCTTTCTCATTATTTCCACTGCCGAAATACAGGGATGCGATTTTATAATAAAAGACAAGTACCCGGTGGGTGTCCAGGTATAGGCCATACTCCTTAAGCATATCTTCCAGGAACGGCACCAACCGCACGCCCTTGGTAAAAGTGCCCCTTAGAAAGTAAAGATTGAGACGGGCCGTATACAAGTATTGATACGCCAGGATCCGGTTATTCTCATTTTCTTCCAGGTGCTTCTGCTTCACAAACCCTTCAAACTGCTTTATACTCTCAGCCAGCTTCTCCTCGTTTAACAGGGCAAACTCGGCACTCATCAGGTTGTGCATCCCTTTAATATAATTTGCCGTTTCCACTTTCAGCAATCCCGGAAAATCAGCAAACAGGCTGACCCACCGTTGCGAATACACATAATATTCTTCAAAATCCTGCCGGATAAACGCATACCAGACATATGCCTGGTATAAATATAACTGCTCATAAAACCCACTGGCCTGACTGGTGCCCGGTGGCAGGTGCTTATCAAAAAAGGATTTGGCACTTTTCAGGTCCTTCTCATTCCGGGCATGGCCATGTTTTATATACCAGCTGTACAACTGCAGGGCAAGATTGGAAAGACTGTTTACCAGGGTCAGTTGCGCATGCACGGCTTCAGACTCTTCCGTCAACCGGTCTGCCCGGTCCTGCATACTGCGGGTGATATAAAGTGTTTCAATTTTTTTTTCAAAAAACAGGGCCTGTTGCAGAAAAGTCAGTTGCTGATATGCCCTGGCTGTTTCCTTTAACCGCTCCAGTAACTTCAGGCTCTGGAGATAGAGCCCCTTATTAAATAAGATACGGGCATGATCCATCTGCTCATGCAACCTGATATCTATATTATCCTCTTCCTTGATCAGGCGGAGGCTGGACAGAATCTGCTTATACAAATGTGCCTTGATATTGGATAACTGCTGCTTCTTGATACTTCTCGCCCGTTTAAGTATCTGATTTTCATCATATTCGCTCATTTTATCCAAAGCATCAAAGAGCTGGATGATTTTCAGGTCTTCCGAATCCGTATTCCGCTTCACATAAAGCTTAAAATTCCGCTTTTCGCTCTTTTCGAGCGACTTCACGAGTTGAAAAAGGCTATCCGTTGAGCGGTTGGGCATCGTAATTAATTTTTCCTCAAATCCTTTACTGGCAAGGCTTTCAACGGTTTTCAGGCGGTTTAAGAGATGTAATTCACCCCTTATTTTGTTTTTCCCGGGCCACCGCGTAAGTCTATTTTTAACGTCGCAGGTCGTTTATCCATTTTACCAGCTGTCCCGCCTGCCCCTGTCCATCAGGAAATGTGCACGCGGGTCTGCCAAACAAAAATAAGCCTCCTGCTTTTTTTATATCCCTCAATTTATCAATTATTTATGGCTGAAGGAAAAGTTTTCATCTTTGATACCACGCTCCGCGACGGAGAGCAGGTGCCTGGCTGTAAGCTGAACACCAAGGAAAAACTGGAACTCGCGGTGGAACTCGAGGATCTGGGTGTGGATATTATTGAAGCCGGTTTCCCGATCTCTTCTCCCGGTGATTTTGAATCGGTGAACCAGATTGCCCGCACTATCAAAAATGCCACTGTTTGCGGGTTGAGCCGTGCCGTGCAGAAAGATATTGAAGTGGCCGCAGAAGCCCTGAGACATGCGCCCCGTAAAAGAATTCATACAGGAATCGGTACTTCCGACTTTCATATCCGGTCCAAATTCAATTCCACCCGGGAAGATATACTTGAACGGGCTGTACAATGCGTGAAATGGGCCCGGAACTTTACCGATGATGTGGAGTTTTATGCCGAAGATGCCGGCCGTACCGATAACGAATACCTGGCACGTGTGGTGGAAGCCGTGATTAAAGCCGGCGCCACCACCGTGAATATTCCGGATACCACCGGCTACTGTCTCCCTTCACAATACGGTGCAAAAATGGCCTTCCTGAGAAACAATGTGGCCAATATTGATAAGGCGGTTCTTTCCTGTCATTGTCACAACGACCTGGGTCTGGCTACTGCCAACTCCATTGAAGGTGTGATCAACGGCGCCCGACAGATCGAATGCACGATTAATGGACTCGGGGAAAGAGCCGGCAATACATCACTGGAAGAAGTGGTGATGATCCTTCAGCAACACAAGCACCTGAATCTGCATACCCGTATCAAAGCACCCCGGCTGAATCCGGTAAGCCGGCTGGTATCTGATATCATGCGCATGCCGGTACAACCAAATAAGGCCATTGTAGGAGCCAATGCCTTTTCACATTCTTCCGGTATTCACCAGGACGGATTCCTGAAAGATGCGCAGACTTATGAAATCATCAACCCGGAAGAAGTAGGCGCCGACAGTTCTAAAATAGTTCTGACCGCCCGCAGTGGCCGCAGTGCCCTCGCGTACCGCTTTCAGAAACTCGGCTTCCAGTTTGACCGCAATGATGTGGATGTGTTATACAGTGAATTTCTGAAAGTGGCCGATGGAAAAAAAGAAGTGGAAGATACCGACCTCAGCCAGATGGCGTATTCGTATCAGCACAAAACAACAACCGCTTAGACTAACCTTTATATAAATGTCAAAGACATTATTTGAAAAAATCTGGGAAAAACATGTCGTCAAAACCATTGATGACGGCCCGTCCGTGCTGTATATCGACAAACATTTTATACACGAAGTAACCAGCCCGCAGGCATTCACGGGACTGGATAACCGGGGAATTAAAGTATTTCGCCCGCAACAGGTGGTGGCCACTGCGGATCACAATGTACCCACCCTGGACCAACACCTGCCTATCCGGGAAGAGCTGAGCCGCAAACAGGTGGACGCCCTGATAAAAAACTGTGCCGGGCATGGTATCGAATTATATGGACTTGGACATCCGTTCCAGGGCATTGTTCATGTGATAGGCCCCGAACTGGGCGTTACCCAGCCGGGTATGACCATTGTTTGTGGCGACAGCCATACCTCTACACATGGCGCATTTGGCTCCATTGCTTTTGGCATTGGTACCAGTGAAGTGGAAATGGTAATGGCCACCCAGTGCCTGCTGCAAAGCAAACCGAAACTGATGCGCATCAATGTGGATGGCGTACTCAATCCGGGTGTGTTGTCTAAAGACATTGTACTGTATATACTGTCAAAAATCTCAGCCAGCGGCGCTACCGGATATGCCGTTGAATTTGCCGGATCGGCTATCCGCTCACTCAGTATGGAAGCCAGGATGACCATTTGCAATATGAGTATTGAAATGGGCGGCCGTTGCGGTCTGATCGCGCCGGATCAAATTACGTTTGATTATATCAGGGGCCGGAAATTTGCGCCCCATGGAGCCGGCTGGGAAAAGAAAGTAACGGAATGGTCGGCACTCTATTCTGATGCAGAGGCCCGCTTTGATACCGAATATCATTTCAGTGCGGAAGATATACAGCCTATGATCACGTATGGCACCAACCCGGGTATGGGCATCGGGGTAAATGAAACTATCCCAACCACCGATACAGTTCATGAAAGTGACAAATCAGGTCTGGCCAAATCACTGGCCTATATGGGTCTGCAGGAAGGAGCCCCGATCAAAGGCCAGAAGATCGATTTTGTTTTTATAGGCAGTTGTACAAACTCCCGTATTGAAGACCTGCGACTGGTTGCCTCTTTTGTAAAAGGCAAAAAGAAGGCGGACGATGTGGAAGTCTGGATTGTCCCGGGAAGTAAACAAGTGGAGAATCAGGCCATTAAAGAAGGGATTGATAAAGTTTTTGAAGAAGCAGGGTTTCTGCTCCGTCAACCGGGCTGTTCCGCCTGCCTGGGAATGAATGAAGACAAAATACCTGCCGGAAAATATTGTATCAGTACATCCAACCGTAACTTTGAAGGAAGACAGGGTGCGGGTGCCAGAACTTTACTGGCCAGCCCCCTGACGGCAGCAGCGGCCGCCATTACAGGAGAGGTATCGGATGTACGGGAATTAATGAACTAAGTAATGAAAGCACTGACAACCATACAAAGTCCTTTTGTACCGATCAATATAGAGAATATTGATACGGACCAGATCATACCCGCCCGTTTTTTAAAAGCCACCACCAAGGACGGATTCGGAAAAAATCTATTTCGTGACTGGCGGTATGAAAATGATGAGGAATCAAAACCCCGGGCTGAGTTTCCTTTGAATCAATCACAATATTCCGGAGAGATCCTGGTAGCCGGAAAAAATTTCGGTTGCGGCTCTTCACGTGAACATGCCGCCTGGTCCATACTTGACTATGGATTCCGAGCGGTGGTGTCCAGCTTTTTTGCCGACATCTTCAAAAACAATGCGTTGAACAATGGCGTGCTGCCCGTACAGGTCAGCGATGATTTTCTGGAAAAAATATTTGCACAGGCCGCTGAAACAGAACTGCTGGTTGACCTGGCAAAACAAACAATTACGATACTTTCCACCGGGGAAGCCGCTTCTTTTGATATCAACAGCTATAAAAAAACCTGTTTACTGAACGGGTACGATGATATTGATTATTTACTGAGTATTAAACCTGCGATTGAAACATTTGAAAAAGAACGAGGATAACAACTATGAAAAAGAAAATTGCCGTAATTGAAGGGGATGGTATTGGTCCTGAAGTAACCAAACAGGCCATCCGTGTACTGGATGCGATTGCCGCTTCATTCAACCACGAATTTGAATACAGTTATAACCTGATGGGGGCCGATGCCATTGACAAAACAGGCAACCCGCTCCCCGATGAGACCATTGAGACCTGCCTGAACAGTGATGCGATTCTTTTCGGTGCTATCGGGCATCCGAAGTATGACAATGACCCGACGGCCAAAGTCCGGCCGGAACAAGGGTTGCTGAAACTCCGCAAGTCGCTTCAGCTATATGCCAATATCCGTCCGGTCAGCACGTACTCCTCCCTGTTCCATCTCTCCCCGCTGAAAAGCAAGCAGATTGAAGGCGTGGATTTCGTGATCTACCGTGAACTGACCGGTGGTATTTATTTCGGAAAAAAAGAAATATCCGCGGATGGCAACCAGGCCTCCGATGATTGTGTATACACCCGTGAGGAGATTGAACGCATTGCTCACCTCGCTTTTCAGCATGCACAGAAAAGAAAAAAGAAACTGACACTGGTGGATAAAGCGAATGTGCTGGAGACCTCCCGGCTCTGGCGCAAAGTGGTGCAGGAACTGGCCACCCAATATGAAGATGTAACGGTGGATTACATGTTTGTGGACAATGCTTCCATGCAAATCATTGTAAACCCGAAACAATTCGATGTTATACTCACCGAGAATATGTTCGGCGATATCATCAGTGATGAAGCCAGTGTGATCAGTGGTTCGCTTGGATTACTTCCTTCCGCTTCTATTGGCAAAGGCGCGGCCCTATTCGAACCCATTCATGGATCGTACCCGCAGGCTGCCGGCAAGGATATTGCCAACCCTATCGGCTCTATTCTTTCCGCCGCGATGCTGCTCGATCACCTGGACATGAAAGAAGAAGCACAGCTGGTAAGGGACGCGGTGAACTGGACGCTGCTGAATTCATTTGTAACAAAAGATATTGACCCTGTTAACTTCTACTTCACCTCCACTATTGGTGAACTGATCAGTGATTTTGTAAGTGGTAAAATTTCAGGTTCGGTGAATACAGAAAATATTGAGTTGAGAAAATCAACCATTATATAACAGGCAATACAACGAACGGTGGTTCGTCCACTGTGAAATAATTATTGCTTGCTGAGTTCTTTTATTGAAACGGCGGGTGTATAT
>Ga0075152_10000301_pt1 | contig 37998 bp, 44 predicted proteins | sample JI61114C2DNA_FD_70964 | JGI IMG/M metagenome (GOLD analysis project Ga0075152, IMG submission 70964) | Wastewater effluent complex algal communities from Wisconsin, to seasonally profile nutrient transformation and Carbon sequestration -... | ecosystem: Engineered > WWTP > Effluent > Algae...
CTGGCGCGCTCGGACATTGGTTTCGCCATGGGTGCTGCGGGTACGGGTACGGCCATCGAGACGGCTGATGTGGCCTTGATGGATGACGACCTGCGCAAGCTGCCACGGTTCGTTCGGCTGTCCCGTCAAACGCATACCCTGCTGATTCAGAACATCGTGCTGGCGCTGGGTATCAAGGCGGTGTTTCTGGTGTTGACGTTGACAGGTGCAGGAACTATGTGGATGGCTGTGTTTGCAGATGTAGGGGCCAGCCTTCTGGTCGTGGCCAACGGCCTGCGGTTAGTCCGGTTTCGGGGGTGAGGTATGAGCGGTGATTTGGGGTTGGGATTGGATGCGCGCCCTATTTTTGATGCATTGCTGCGGCAGTTTCATGCGTCACCGCAAATGGATACGGAAGCCGCGTGGGACTTACTTTCCGCAGCCCATATCGTGGGCCAAACCGATTTCCGGATGCATTGCCGGGTTCACTGGGCCATGCTTGCGTTCGCAGCCAAGACCCGTGACGGTGGCGAAGTCTTGGGCCAGCTATTCCGGTTGGGGTTGGTGCCGATGGGTCATTTGTTTCAACGGCTTCCGCTGGGCAATATTGGCCGGGCCAACGTTAGTGCGTTCGAGAGCATGCACGTTGCACCCAGATTGGCTGAACTACTCAAAACCGCTAAAAATATGAGCCAACTTGACCTCTAGCCCACGTCGAATATGCGAAAGCAGCTCCCAATTTAATAGCAACTTGTCAATACTCATACACACATAACTATCTGAAAGTTTTGAATGAAAACACTGCGAATATCGCTGCTCTGTCTGGGATTGATCTTTGAAACCACCGCCTGGGCACAAATCAAGGTGGAAAACGCGTGGGTGCGGGCCATCGTTCCCAAGCAACAGGCTACCGGTGCGTTCATGAAAATCACGTCCGTTGAGGCGGTCAAACTCGTCGCAGTCACCACGGTTTTGGCTAAAACCAACGAGATTCACGAGATGAAGATGGAGGGAGACGTGATGAAAATGCGCGCCCATCTGAACGGTCTGGATATTCCAGCCAACACCACGGTAGAACTCAAATCAGGGGGCTACCACGTGATGATGATGGAGCTTGAGCAAACCATCAAGGCTGGCGACACGGTGCCGCTGCAACTGCAGTTCATCAACGCAAAAGGCAACAAGCAGGTGTTGACCGTAAACGCCAAAGCAAGCTTCAAAGACCCGTACAAGCCATGACGGTTACTCCATTGCGCCAGCGCGGCGCTCTGGGCAGCAGTATCACGAGCCTTTATATAAAGTCACCTTTACAATCTGGGTATGCGATTTTGGATAGTCACTTTTCTGATGGTGTTGATGCCGTTGCAGTTCTCATGGGCTGCAACAGGTCAGTATTGCCAGCATGGGAATGATCTCTCCTCAAATCACTTAGGACATCACGTGCATCAGCACCCGACCCCGGATCGCACGGATCTAAATAGTGATCCGGCCAAGGTTCTGGCGACGGATGCGGATTGCGGAACCTGCCACGCGGGATGCTCTATAGCTCTCCCGAAGTCAGAAGATGTCCGAAGCATCCAATCCACGTGGTTTTTCACCGCTCACCCAAGAACCCTATCAAATCCTGCGCCTTTGGATCTTCCCGAACGGCCTCAGTGGACGGCTCTGGCTTGACCAGGGCGTCGGTTTTCGCGTAACACGCGTACTCGAAGGCATCGATCCCTGTGTATTGCGTCAGCACTGGCGGCTGATATGAGCAACGCATTTTCGGGATGTACTTCATGCATTTTTCTTTGTGGCGACGACGCCCACGAATCCTCTGGGTGACTGCTATTTGCGTTTTGGTGGCTTTTGACCAAATCACCAAGGCGTACTTTGCAAACACGATTGCTTTAGGTGGTGGGGTCCAGGTAACTGATTGGTTTAATTTGGTGCATTTAATCAACAAAGGAGCGGCCTTTTCAATGTTTGCTGACGCCAGCGGCTGGCAACGACCCTTCTTGATTGGCGTGAGTCTGCTGGTGATTCTTCCCGTAACAGTGGTCTGTATGACGCGGCAGGTTGATCCCGTGGAGCGTGGTGTTGGCGGCTTGGTTGTCGCCGGCGGTATGGGTAACCTGATAGACCGGATTCAGACGGGTGGGGTGGTGGACTTTCTTGATCTCCATTGGCGTAGTCTCCACTGGCCAGCATTTAATCTGGCTGACATCTATGTCGTTTCTGCTTTGCTCCTCTGGATTGCGCTGTCATTGAAGGGCACCGCTTTCACAAGTCCATCTGAACTGAAAGCCAAGGTGAAGTCATGAAACGCAGCTGGGGCCTCCTGTTAATTGCCTGGGTGATCGCAGTGGCTGCGACAGCGGGCGCCTTATTCATAGGCGAAGTCATGGGTATGACGCCGTGTTTGCTGTGCTGGTACCAGCGCATTTGCATGTTCCCAATGGCCATCGTACTGGGGATTGCTTGTTATAGCGAAGACCGGCGTGGGGCGATTTATGCACTGCCGCTGGCTATGGGTGGTATTGCCCTCGCGGGCTACCACACGTTGTTGGTGGCAGGTCTCATTCCGAAGGCCTGGATTCCTTGCACTGCAGGCGTGTCCTGCGCCGACCAAAAACTTGAAATCCTTAGCGGTATCCAGATCCCCTGGCTGTCGCTGGCTGCTTTTCTTCTGATTTTCAGTCTTCTAACTATCTACTTGCGAAAGACCGCCAAATGAACTCCAAAAAATTGACTGTCACGATCCTGTTGGGAATCGTCCTCGTTGCCTTTGCTTTCGGTATGTACAACTACCAACGACGTGTACAGAGTTCACAGGAGCAAAAGATCACTCAGCAGGAGGGTCGTCTGGTACGCATGCATTCCCCAGTGCTTGGTCCCCAGAACGCACCAGTGACTATTGTCGAATTCTTTGACCCAGCCTGCGAGACCTGCCGGGCCTTCTACCCCGTTGTCAAAGATTTACTAAAGAAATATCCCGATGACGTCCGGTTGGTACTTCGGTATGCACCGTTTCACCAGGGTTCAGACAAGATTGCGAAACTGCTTGAGGCGGCCAAACGTCAGAACAAATACTGGCCTGTGCTGGAGAGGTTGTTAGCTGAGCAACCTAGCTGGGCTGATCATGGTGCGCCGAACCTGGAGCTGGCCTACAAGGCGGCTGAACAAGCTGGTCTGGATATCCAAAAAGCGTTGATTGATGCGTCAACCCCGGCAGTGGACGGTGTGCTGAAACAAGACATTGAAGACCTCACGGCATTTGAAGTCACCAAGACCCCGACATTTTTTGTCAACGGGCGAGGTCTTTCCAGTTTCGGCCCCGATCAGTTAGCGACCCTTGTGGCTGAAGAAGTGGCCAAAATCAAAAAGTAGATTGAACGCTCACATCATGGTTTCAACACATCTGTCTTACGACAAACAAATTTCCCGACGAAAGCTCATGGCGGTGTCTATTGCAAGCTCATTGCCTCTTATCGCTCTAAGCGGGTGTTCTCCAGAAGCGATTAGCTTCAACAGCATCGACCTGACCGGAGCGGCATACGCCAAAGATTTCAGACTTCAAGATCACAACGGCAACGTCAGAACCTTGTCTGATTTCCGTGAAAAGATCGCGGTCATTTTTTTTGGATTCACGCAGTGTCCTGATGTTTGCCCAACGTCAATGGCAACAATGGCCGAGGTCAAACGTTTATTGGGTTCGAAAGGGAGTTTGCTTCAAGTGCTATTTGTGACGGTAGACCCTGAGCGAGACACTCTGCCAGTACTCAAGGAGTACATGCTGAATTTTGATCCGGCTTTCTTGGCACTTCGTCCTGAACTCGGCGAATTGAAGTCGCTTGCCGAACACTTCAAGGTCTACTACAAAAAGATTGATGGCAAAACGCCGACTTCTTACACCATGGATCACACGGCTGGGAAGTACATTTTCGATGCCAAAGGAAATATTCGCTTGTTCTCCCGATATGGAACTGAGGCAGCGGCAATTGCGCAGGATATACAAAAGCTGCTCTGATTCTCATGTCTCTACATCAAATAGCCAGAGACAGTTCGCCGCTGCCAACCGCAGTTGCCAGCGAGCTTTTTTTGAGAGCTGCTTCCCTTTCTGATTTGCGGTCTCACCGTTCTGTTCGGTCGCTCGTACTAGCAATAGCGCTTTGCTGTTATGCAAGTGTTTCACTAAGTGCTGCTCAAACAACCAAGGCCAATTCACGAGTAGCACAAGCGGGTGAGGGAGTGGCTGAGGCGCGACTGATTGAAATATACCGACAAATTGGAAGTGGAAACGTCCGCGACGCCTTGATCAATGCAGAGCGCTTGGTGACAAAGTACCCTAACTTTCAACTTGCACAGCTCGTTTATGGAGACCTGCTGGCCAGTCAGTCACGCCCAATTCAGGGCTTGGGCGATGTACCCCGTGAGATTGCGCAACACGGGGTTCAAAACCTACTTGCGCTGCGGGCAGAATCGAAGCTGCGCTTGGCGGCAGTGACGGAAAACCCTTCTGCGGATGCCGTGCCTTCCCAATTCGTTTCTCTGTCAAGCAGGAATAGACATGCCATCGCCGTAGACACGGCAAAAGCCCGCCTTTATCTTTTTGAGAACACCCGTGCTGGCACACGCGTTTTGGCCAGTTACTATATTTCTGTGGGCAAAGAGGGGGTAGGCAAGCAAGTGGAAGGCGATCAGCGAACACCATTGGGAATTTACTTCATCACCAGTAATCTGGACCCCAATAGTTTGAAAGATTTGTATGGTTCGGGGGCGTTGCCAATCAATTATCCGAACGTACTTGACCTGCGCCGTGGGAAGACGGGTAGCGGGATTTGGCTGCATGGAACCCCGTCAAATCAATTTACAAGGGCACCTCAGGCCACGGATGGTTGCGTAGCGGTAGCCAATCCGGATTTGGAAAGAATCCTTAGAACGGTGGAGATACGGACCACCCCGGTTCTGATCGGGGAAAATTTTAAATGGGTCCAATCATCCAACATGGTCGAGCAGAAGCAATTTTTTACCGAAAGATTGCAAATGTGGGCTAAAACAAAAAGAAGCGGACGCGAAATTGAGTTGCTACGTTTTTACGCAAATGACTTTAAAACCGACGGAAAGGACTTGGGTAATTTCAGTCTCAATCTGGCTTCAGAATTGAAAAGGCTGCGCGGCAGACCCACACTCCTAAAAGATGTTTCACTCATTCGCTGGACAGACGATGCCGACACTCTGGTTGCCACCTTTGGCGAAATAGTGCAAGGCGAGAAAGTTGGACGCACCGTTCGTCAGTATTGGCAAAAACGCGCGAATGGCTGGCAGATTATTTATGAAGGGGAGGTCTGATCTAAACTGCCCGGCTCCCAGTCTGATGTACCAATCCCAACTTTCTGAAGTCCGTCACTATGGAGAACGTCGGAAACGAAGAGGTGCAGATACAGCGAAGAACTATCATTGAGTACTTCAAACAGGCCGATACGGTCATTCAGGTGGTTTCTATCTATAGGGCTAGCGTAATCACCTGGTATGACTGGTGTTTGCTCTAGAATCCAACAATGAGCAACGGAAAACACAGTCATGCATGGACAGTAGCAATTGTGGCTGTATGTCTGCTGTTCACTCAACTTGCGACTGCTGCCTATGTTTGCCCACGTTTGGGCAACGCCTCAAATCCAGTTGTAAACGAGGTCGTGACGACCATGGTCGACTGCGATTCCATGCCGAATGGTCAATTGGATATGGATCAGCCGGGACTGTGCAAAGCACACTGTCAGACTGTTCAACAGTCACATGAATCCAAGAATAAATTCAATGTGGAATCGCCGACATTGGACGTTTTATGGACAATGGTTTGGATTTTTCAATCCGTGTCGGAGCTCAGTACGTCATACTGTTTTCAAATCTCGACTGCGGTGCGACCTCCCGGAAGCCCTTCGCTTTATCTCGTCAACCAAGTCTTCCGTCTATAGCCTGACCTAGCTTCTCGCTAGGCTCGGGTTCGTTCGTCACACACTGACCAACGCCTTGAGCGTTCCCTTCTTTGTGATGTTCGTGGAGGACTTTTATGGTCTCTATTTTTACGCGCAGCACGCTAGCCGTTTTGCTGGCTGCGCCCGCTGTGCTTTTCGCGGTGGAATCACCACCCCTGACTTTGGCTGGTGCGGTACAACTGGCCGTTTCTCAATCCCGCCTTGTTGACGCTGGTAACCTGCAAGCTAGTAGCTCCCGTGAAATGGCGGTGGCAGCAAGTCAGTTGCCCGATCCAGTATTGAAACTCGGCATCAACAATCTGCCCATCAACGGCGAAGATCGTTTCAGTTTGACGCGGGATTTCATGACCATGCGTTCGGTCGGTGTGATGCAAGAGTTCACCCGTGAAGACAAGCGCCGTGCGCGAACTTTGCGCTTTGAGAGGGAAGCCGAAACAGCGGAAGCCAATCGTTCCTTAAATTCAATAAGCATACGACGCAGCACCGCTCTAGCTTGGCTAGATCGATACTACCAAGAACGCATGGTGGAACTGCTGGTACGCCAACGCAACGAGGCAAAGCTACAAATCGAAGCGGCTGATGCCGCGTACCGGATTGGTCGCGGTACACAAAGCGACGTATTTGCCGCCCGTTCTGCCGTGGCTCAGATTGAAGACCGCATCGCCATGTCTGAGCGCCAAGTGAATACCGCCAAGTCGCAGTTGGCCCGATGGGTGGGCGTAGCAGCGGAGCAAAGTTTAAGTGGACTACCCACGGTTGATTTTGTCCCGTTGCAAGAAGCTCATTTGGAGACCCAGCTACAACACCACCCGCAGATCGCCATGATGGCAAAGCAAGAAGAAATGGCGTTGGCCGACGTAACACTGGCACAGGCCAATAAAAAAGCCGATTGGAGCGCAGAAGTGATGTTCAGCCAGCGAGGTCCCGCCTACTCGAACATGATTTCGATCAATGTGTCGGTGCCCTTGCAGTGGGATCAAAAGAACCGACAAGACCGTGAACTTGCAGCCAAGCAAGCAACCGCTCTTCAGCTACGCGCCGAACGTGAGGACGCGGTACTCGCTCATGTCGCGGAGGTACGTGCCATGTTGCAGGAATGGCATGGCAATCGCGCAAGGCTTAAATGGTATGACCAATCCATCATACCGCTCACCATGGAGCGCACGCAGGCTGCTACCGTGGCTTACCGAGGCGCCTCTACAGCGAATGGAACCTTGAATGCCGTCTTAGATGCCAGACGCGCAGAGATTGAGGCACGCATGGAGCGCCTGCGGCTGGAAATGGAAACGGCGCGTCAGTGGGCGCAACTGAATTACCTCACCGACCTTACATCTGCTGGAGCACAACCATGAAAAGACAACAACTACTGGGTGGCTTGGTGATTGTGGGTCTCATCGCTGGTTCTGGTTTCGGTATTTATCGAGTTGGAATGCAGCGCGGAATGACGATGGCGAGCAGTGCTTCAAACACCACCACAAGCGATGTTCCTGCGCAAGCTGGAGCCATTCCCCAAAGTGTTGCCGAAGGCGAAGATGCCACACGCCGCCACATCACGGCAGGCATCAAAGCCGGTGATGTCGATCCAGCCACCGGACGCAAGGTACTGTACTACCACGACCCCATGGTGCCGGGCAACAAGTTCGACAAGCCCGCCAAGTCCCCCTTCATGGACATGATGCTGGTGCCAGTGTATGCCGATGGGGATGGGGGCAGTGACGGCAGCAAGGTCACGGTCAGCCCGCGCATCCAGCAAAACCTGGGGGTGCGGACTGCCGAAGTCACCGAGGGCGTGTTGTCGCCGCAGGTCTCTGCCGTAGGCAACATCGCTTTCAATGAACGCGACCAGGCCTTTGTGCAGGCCCGTGCCACCGGCTACATCGAACGCCTGCATGTTCGCGCCACCCTGGACCGGGTGAGCAAGGGCCAAGCTTTGGCCGAACTCTATGTGCCCGACTGGATTGCCGCACAGGAGGAATTTCTATCGGTCCGGCGCATGCAAGGCACAGACCTGGCAGCGTTGGTTGACGGTGCCCGCCAGCGCATGCGCCAGGTGGGTATGAGCGAAGAACAAGTTCGACTGGTAGAGAGCAGCGGTAAGACCCAAGCCCGCATCACACTGGTCGCCCCGATAGGCGGCGTGGTGGTCGAACTAATGGCCCGTGAAGGAATGACGGTGATGCCGGGTGCCACGCTGTTCCGCATCAACGGCCTGGGCAGCGTATGGGCCAACGCTGAAGTGCCTGAAAGTCAAGCGGCCTTGGTTCGCCCCGGCACCAAGGTGCAAGCCAATAGCGCTGCCGCACCCGGCACCACCTTGCGTGGCACGGTACAGGCTCTTTTGCCGGAGGTGAATGCCGCCACCCGCACCCTCAAAGCCCGTGTGGAGCTGCCCAACCCCGGCAATGTGCTGGTGCCAGGCATGTTCGTGAACATGCAGTTCATGGACATGCGGGCCGAAAAATCCCTGTTGATCCCCACGGAGGCCGTCATCCAGACCGGCAAGCGCGTGGTGGTCATGCTGGCCGAGGACAAAGGCAAGTTCCGCCCGGTCGAGGTGGAAACCGGCATCGAGAGCAATGGCCAAACCTCTATCTTGCGTGGTCTGAAAGCCGGGCAGCGCGTGGTGGTGTCGTCGCAGTTCCTGATTGACTCGGAAGCCAGTTTGAAGGGGGTAGAAGCTCGCCTCAACGACGAGCCCAAGCCAACCGCAGCCAACACCGCGCCCCGCCATGACGGCGAAGCTAGGATTGCGGCCATTGGCAAAGACAGCATCACGCTTGTGCATGGGCCGGTTCCGTCGCTCAAATGGGGTGCGATGACCATGGACTTCAAACTGCCCGCAAGTGGCACGCCGCGCAATCTGGAGCCGGGCGACAAGGTGAACTTCGAGTTCTACATGGATGCGGAAGGTCTGCCGCAAATCACCCGAATCAGCGCCATGACACCCGAGCCCAAAACGGCCACAGTCAAACCAGCCGGGAGCAAGCCATGATTGCCAAGCTCATCCGCTGGTCTATCGGCAACCGCTTTCTGGTGTTGCTGGCGACCTTGATCGTTGCAGCCTGGGGTGTCTATGCCGTGATGCGCACGCCGCTGGATGCCTTGCCCGACTTGTCGGACGTGCAAGTCATCATCCGCACCAGCTATCCTGGCCAGGCACCACGCATCGTCGAGAACCAGATCACCTATCCACTGACCACCACCATGCTGTCGGTGCCGGGAGCCAAGACGGTGCGCGGGTATTCCTTCTTTGGCGACTCGTTCGTCTATGTGCTGTTTGAAGACGGTACGGACTTGTACTGGGCACGCTCCCGCGTGTTGGAGTACCTGAACCAGGTGCAATCGCGCCTGCCCCCCGGTGCCAAAGCCACGTTGGGGCCGGATGCCACCGGCGTTGGCTGGATCTACCAATATTCGCTGGTGGACCGCTCGGGAACACAGGATGCGTCCCAACTGCGGGCACTGCAAGACTGGTTCCTCAAGTACGAACTCAAAACCGTGCCGAACGTGGCGGAGGTGGCCTCGGTCGGAGGCATGGTGCGCCAGTACCAGATCGTGCTGCAACCGGACAAACTGGCGGCTTACGGCATTCCGCATAGCAAGGTGGCTGAAGCCATTCAGAAGGGCAACCAGGAAGCCGGCGGTTCGGTACTGGAGCTGGGCGAAGCCGAATACATGGTGCGGGCCAGCGGATACTTGCAATCGCTAGACGACTTCCGCAAGGTGCCCCTGATGACAACGTCGACTGGCGTGTCCGTCCGTTTGGGCGACGTGGCCCGCATCCAACTCGGGCCAGAGATGCGCCGGGGCATTGGTGAACTCGATGGCGAAGGCGAAGCCGCAGGTGGCGTGATCGTGATGCGCTCCGGCAAAAACGCGCTGGAGACCATTGCTGCCGTCAAGGCCAAGCTCAAGAGCCTGCAATCCAGCCTGCCCAAAGGGGTGGAGATTGTGCCCGTCTACGACCGATCCGGCTTGATCGAACGGGCAGTAGAGAACCTGGGCCACAAGCTGCTGGAAGAGTTTGCGGTGGTGGCCGTCGTCTGCTTCATCTTTTTGTTCCACCTGCGTTCGGCCTTGGTCGCCATCGTGTCCTTGCCGCTGGGCATTCTGGCGGCGTTCATCGTCATGCATTACCAGGGCGTGAACGCCAACATCATGTCGCTGGGCGGTATTGCGATTGCCATTGGCGCCATGGTGGATGCCGCCGTGGTGATGATCGAAAACGCCCACAAGCATCTGGAGTATTGGAGCCATGAGCACCCGGACCAAACGCTCCAGGGCGATGCCCGCTGGCGGGTGATTGGAGAATCTGCCGCCGAGGTAGGTCCCGCGCTGTTCTTCTCGCTGTTGATCATCACGCTGTCCTTCATTCCAGTGTTCACGCTGGAGGCGCAGGAGGGACGCCTGTTCTCGCCGCTGGCGTTTACCAAGACCTACGCCATGGCGGCGGCAGCGGCGTTGTCGGTCACGCTGATTCCGGTGTTGATGGGCTACCTGATCCGAGGCCGTATCCCTGATGAGAAGGCCAACCCGCTGAACCGTTTTTTGATTGCTGTGTATCGCCCACTGTTGAACGTGGTGCTGGCGTGGCCCAAGGCCACGCTGGCTGTCGCGGCGCTGCTGCTCGGCTTGAGCCTGTGGCCCTTGCAGCACATCGGCGGTGAATTCATGCCTCGCCTGGACGAGGGTGACTTGCTCTACATGCCCTCCGCGCTGCCAGGCTTGTCAGCAGGCAAAGCCAGCGAATTGCTGCAACAGACCGACCGCCTTATCAAAACCGTGCCCGAGGTGTTGAGCGTCTACGGCAAAGCAGGCCGAGCAGAGACTGCCACCGACCCCGCACCAATGGAGATGTTCGAGACCACCATCCAATTCAAACCCAAAGACCAATGGCGGCCCGGCATGACGCAGGACAAGCTGGTGGACGAGCTGGACCGCATCGTCAAGGTGCCCGGCCTAGCCAACATCTGGGTGCCGCCGATCCGCAACCGCATCGACATGCTGGCCACCGGCATCAAGAGCCCGGTGGGGGTCAAAGTTGCTGGGACCGACCTTGCCATCATAGACCGCCTCACCGGCGAGATCGAAAAAGCACTCAAAGACGTGCCCGGTGTCAGCAGCGCGCTGGCTGAACGCTTGACGGGCGGACGCTATGTGGACGTGAACATCAACCGTGATGCCGCCGCCCGCTTTGGCATGAACATCGCCGATGTGCAGTCCGTCATCACCTCGGCCGTGGGGGGCGACAACATCGGCGAGACGGTGGAGGGCTTGCAACGCTTCCCCATCAACATGCGCTATCCCCGTGAGATCCGCGATTCGCTGGAAAAGCTTCGCGTACTGCCCATCATCACAGAGCGAGGCCAGCGGCTGGTGTTGTCCGACGTGGCCGACATCCGTATCACCGACGGCCCACCCATGCTGCGTAGCGAGAACGCCCGTCTGTCCGGTTGGGTGTATGTGGACATTCGCGGGCGCGACTTGCGCTCTGCGGTGCAGGGCATGCAAAAGGCCGTCGCAGCGCAAGTGGCCTTGCCTGAGGGCTACTCGGTGTCCTGGTCGGGGCAGTTCGAGTTCCTGGAGCGCGCCACGGCCAAGCTCAAGGTGGTGGTACCGTTCACGCTGCTCATCATCTTTGTGCTGTTGTACCTGACGTTTCAGCGGTTTGACGAGGCCCTGCTCATCATGGCCACGTTGCCCTTTGCGCTCGTGGGAGGCATCTGGCTGCTGTACCTGCTGGGCTATAACCTGTCAGTGGCCGGTGCCGTGGGCTTCATTGCGCTGGCGGGGGTATCGGCAGAGTTCGGGGTCATCATGCTGCTGTACCTCAAACATGCGTGGGATGATCGCATCGCACAGGGTAAAAACAGCACAGAAGACCTGCTCGATGCCATTCGCGAAGGGGCGGTGCTGCGGGTACGGCCCAAGGCCATGACAGTTGCCGTCATCCTGGCGGGCCTATTCCCCATCATGTGGGGGACGGGCACCGGCTCCGAGGTGATGCAACGCATTGCTGCGCCCATGGTGGGCGGGATGATCACGGCGCCGCTGTTGTCCATGTTTGTCGTGCCCGCGGCGTACTTGCTGATGCGCCGCCGCCAAAGAAAACAGGGAGGTGAACACCCGTAGATCGCAGCCTCTCATTTTTAACCCCATACTGCGACTTGAATTCTGCGGGTGAAGGTAACGCGTACCTCCATGCCGGCGAGCGTCGGTTTCGCTCAAACCATTTCAACCAAGGAAAATCAAATGAAAAAGTTCTCATACTTTGCACTCGTTATCGCATTGCTGTTGCCCGCTACAGCAGTCTTGGCCCAGCAAAAAATGGGGGATATGAAACCCATGGACTCAGACATGAAGTCGTCAGCTAAAGCCAAAGCAATTCACAAGGCCACGGGCGTGGCTAAGAGGGTCGATCCCAAAACGGGCGTCGTCACACTCGCCAATGAGGCGGTCAACAGCATGAACTGGCCTCCGATAACCATGGGGTTCATGGTCAATGACAAGATGCTGCTCGACAAGATGCCCGTGGCAAGAAGGTGAACTTCGAGTTTATCCAGGATGCGAAGGGATATGTCGTCACGTCGGTTAAGTAGGCGTTTCGGCCCTCAACTCTCTCTAGGCCAGTAGAGAGAGTTGAGGTATTTTTCGCAGGATGTTGATATGTCATCAATTGCCATCAGACATTCTGAACGCTCAATCCGGATAGGCTTGGCCGATATCGCAGCTCCTATGCCCCTGCGCAGCACCCACGCTGCTGCTGGATCGGTGGGCATGGCACCGAGCCGAACGAGCAGAAGACACAACAATCGCCCGACTTCGGGTGCAACAGCACCTCACAGCTCGGGCACTCGTAGAAGAACTGGCAGGTGTTTGTAAGCATGGATTCCTCATGAGCGTGGCCGCAGTGCGGGCAGGTCAGTACGGATTTGAGAATGACGGCGCTCATCGTGGTGTTACTTTTGAACAGTGGATAGATAGCCTGCGTTCGTCGTCGCCTTGGTCAACGCTTCCGATGGAGCCAAGTCGGCGTCATAGGTGACAGTGGCCGTCTTCTTGTCGAAATTGACCTTGACCGCGCTGACGCCAGGTACCTTTTCAAGGGACTTTTTGACCGTGATCGGACAAAGTTCGCAGGTCATGTTCTGAACGACCAGTGTGACGGTTTGCGGGGAGGCAGCCAGTACTGTGAGCGGCCCGGCAACCCATAGGGCCATCAGCAGTTTGCGCATGAGAGTTTCCTTTCAGTAAAATAAGGGGGCCAGTGACGGCAGGGTCAACAGGCCAAGCAATAGCGCGGCAACAATCCAGAACGTCAGACGCTGCTTCTGGCTTGTGCGTGAATCGGCGCACCGTGTGCCGGGCGTGCAAACTTGCGGCACCAGATAGAGCCTGCGGAAGGCCAAGCCAACAAACAACAGGGTCAAGCCGATGAAAATCGGACGGTACGGTTCCATGACCGTTAGGCTCCCGACCCAGGTGCCGCCAACGCCCAGTGCCAGCAGCACGAGCGGCCCGATGCAGCACACCGACGCGCCAATGGCGGCCAATACGCCCGCGATCAGTGAGCTCTTTCCAGTGAGTTGTGCCATGTTGATTTCCTTGAACTTGTTTGTCCACGTGCTACTCTAATTTCCGTACCTAAGTACGGAGTCAAGAGGAATGTGATGGCTACAAGAATGACGATTGGCAAAATGGCGGACGCTTCCGGGGTGAATATCGAGACAATCCGCTACTACCAGCGGCGTGGTTTGCTGATCGAGCCACCGAAACCCCTGGAAGGCTATCGGCACTATGAGCCAGAGCAGGCCAAACGGGTGCGCTTCATCAAACGTGCGCAAGCGCTAGGCTTTACGCTGGACGAGGTGGGCGCGCTGTTGACTTTGGACACGGGCTGCGCCTGTGACGAAACACGGACGCTGGCCGTGCGCAAGCTGAGTCTGATTGAGCAAAAGATAACTGATCTTGCCGCCATACGGAAGGCGCTGGGTGGATTGGTGAATCAGTGTGATGCAGGCGACGGCCACGCGTCCTGTCCGATCATTGACGTATTGGCGAGTGATTAAAACTGGTTCCAGACGCTGTGCAACCGACTTCTGATATTTTGTCTGGTCGTCTTCTGAAAAAGACAAAATGCATCTTTATTGAGTTCAGTTTATACATGTTCGTTCGGTGTACCCAGGAATCGAGACTTTGTTGAAAGATGAAGTTTGGCGCGGGATTACCTAGGTGTTTCGATCCAGCCCCAGGAATTCGTATTTTGCTTTCAGAGCACGCAGGTATTGCGTTTGATCGTGTTCTGACTGAGTGCCATGGCGAGCATAGTTGGCCATGACCGGGGCGGTGAAATATTTAACTGCAACTACGTCGGTAGACGGGTCCTGCGGCATCAGTATCTGGTCTCTAAACAACGCCACAATATCCAGCCACATAAACGGCGTGTTTTTGAGCCGCGAGTAGTAGAGGTTGTAGCCGTCGATATAGATAATTGTTCTTTTCGGCACAATTCGGACCCGCAAATGAAAAGACCACCTTACGGTGGCCTTTTCGCCTTAAGCCTGAGCCAACTGAATGACACCGCGAAGGGATGGTGAGTCAATCATAGCGAATCGACTAGAAAGATGCAAAACGAGTCCGTGTTGCGTGGCAACACCGTCGTCTTGCAGGCTTAACGTCCGGGTGAAGTGTCACGTTTATACCGATCTATTCGTGCTTATACGGTCAATACCGTATAAAAGCTTATAACTCCAGTCGTCCAGATGCCCGTCCTGCAGGGGCACCCTTACTACCGTTCAAGGTCGCCTTTTCCGTCCGGTCCATTTGGTGGGTCGCTATTTTTGCTCAATCCTTCGCGAGATTGATTTCTTGCTTGCGGAGCGCTCCCTAACGAGACTCCTGGCGACTTCGTGAACCGGTGGACCAATTCAGCCTTGATCTGCTGGTTCTCTGTTTCGACTAAAGGCATCGCCATCACGAAGGATTTGATTCGCAGCGCAAGATCCTGACGCTCCTCAAACTGAACCAGGTGACCTTGCGTGGTATTACCGTGTCGATCCAGTTCTCGAGCAGCTGCCAGCCAGGCATTTCGAATCTCACGCTGCTTCACAGCAATAGCCCGTTCCCAAGGCTTGGGAGTCACCGGAACCCCCTGAATCTCATGGCTGAGGTCGCGTGCCGCTTCCGCCTCCCTACCCTGTTTGGCGATGGAAGTCCGTGGTGGATGTGTCTTGTCACCGGTGACGATGTGCTGGATCACGCTGCGCTCGGCCTTTTTCACGATACCCCGACTCTTTCGGGGAGTGGCCGTGGCATCCACCCCGATGTCCCGGAGCTTTTCGGCAAATGTCTCTCTCCAATGCTGCAGGTCAGCCCGACCTGGGTTCAGACGGGTTTCATCAAAGCCCAAACACTTGACCGACAGGTGGACGTGCGGCTGTTTGCTATCTTTGTCGTTGCCGGGGTGATGCAGGGCCATCACGTATTCGTGGTTGTGACCGTACAGTTCTTTGGCGAATGCTCTGGCTGCCCCGCGTACCGCTTCGGGATCAGTGGTCTCGGGCATCGACAGCACCAGATGCATGGTGTCCCGCTGGTTCTTGTGGCGTTTGGTGTTGCCCAAATCCGCCTCCCAGTCCTTGAAGTACTCCCGGACCTTGGCCTGCGTGTCAAAGACTTCTCCCCGGTCGTTCTCCAGTTCCAGCTTGCCGTTACGGGCGATGTAGTCCAGGTGGGAGCGAACATGGGAGCCGCCCTTGCCGAAACCGGTGATTTTCACCATCACCTCGGACGAGCTGGCGGCGTTACGGGCAGTCAGACGGCTGGCGATGGCCCGAAAGTTTCGAGTGGTGTTGGCTTTGCGCCGCACCGAGGGTTCGAGCGCCTTACGCAGTTCAGCTTCAATCAGGCTCATGGTTCATCCCCCAGGCTTGTCGGCTGGCCCGCACCAGACGGCGGATCTCGGACCGGTTCGACGTGACAGCTGCACTCAGTTCGGTCAACGCCTCCAGATGGACCTTTTCGACCTCCAGACCCGATGCATTCAAGGCCCGAGCCACCTGGCTGAGGTTGCGCCCGACCGCCGCCAACTCCCGGTTGCTGGCCAGCAAGGCTTCGACTTCGACATCCGTCATCACAGGTTGTGCCGTCAGGTTGGACTGCACCAATGCAGCGACCCACCGGCTGGGGGCCATGCCCTGGGTTCGGGCGCGATCCTTGGCACCGTCTATTACGAAGCCAGGCATCCGCACCGTCATGCGGTCGAGGTCTGCGTTGGACTCATCTGGCTGGATGGGCGCAACTCCTTGCGATGGTTGGGCTGATGCCTGCTGGGTCGCGGCGACCACCAGAGAGCGCAACTGTTCGGATTCGGACAGGCCCCGCTTGACGCACAGGTCTTTGAAATCCTGCTTCGTGGTGTCTTCCACGATGGTTTTAAGAACCGGCATGCGAGGACTGTTCTTTAGCGGTTTCGGGACACCGGATCGCAGGGCTTGTACCGACCAGCGGCGCAAACGCATATCCTGCCCTAGTTTTCATCCCCCTTCTCCCAGGACGTCCTGTCGATCCGGAAAGATGCATGTCGGGTGCAGTTGGGTTCACTTGGGATTCATGAAAGCGGCAGTTTGGTTCACTGAGGGTGCAATTTCGGTTCATTGGGAGCCTTTTGAATGTATTAATGAACTATGTATGTTCATATGTCATTCTATAATCACAATAAACAGGCATGTATGAACTATTTATGTTCACCATTTGTCTGACGAATTGCTCCCGTTCCGCTCAACCGTTCCACCTTAAAACCTCTCCAAACCATGCTTTTGGACAACACCGTCATCCACCAACAACTGCAAACCGCAGCCGCCCAGGATCCCACCCGGAGTCAAACGGCCCGGCTTCTGGACTACCTGGACAGTATTGAAACTGCCCTGAACTCCGGGGTATCCCGGGCCTCGGTGATCCAGATCCTGTCGGCCAATGGCTTCGAGATCACCCTGAATTCCTTTGCATCCGCCCTGCGTCGGGTTCGGCAGCGGCGCGCCAGGATGGGTTTGCACAACTCACGATCCGTTCAGTCGTCGCGCAAAACACTGGCCCATCCTTCGGTTGAGTCTGCTGTGCCATGCCATGTTGAACCAGATGCTTCGTCATCTCCAGTCAGTGTCAGCTCCCACAACCCCTCCGATCTGAACAAGATCTTCAGCCAGAAGCCCGATCTCGGTGCTCTGGCCAAACTCGCAAAGAACAAACCCACATGAAAGTCGCGGTACTCAACTTCTCAGGGAACGTGGGTAAAACCACAGTGGCCGCTCACTTACTCAAACCCCGCATGGGAGACGCTCCGGTGTATTCCATCGAGTCGATCAACGCCGGCGCCGATGCCGATGGCCTCGATGTTGAAAAAATGAAGGGCAAGAAGTTCGGCCAACTGGTGGATGAGTTGATGACACTGGATGCGGCCATCATCGATGTGGGTGCTTCCAACGTGGAGGACTTCCTGAAGCTGATGCAGCAGTACGACGGCTCCCATGAAGAATTCGATGTCTTCATCATCCCGGTCGTCAAGGAAAAGAAAGTTCAGGCCGACACGGTGAACACCATCCGGGCCCTGCAGCAATTGGGTATCCCTAAAAAGAAGATTCGCATGGTGTTCAACAAGCTGGATACCGATGAGTCGGTCATCGATGAGTTTGCTCCCCTGTTTGGCCTGGCCGAATCGGAGAAGTCGTTCACCATTCGTCAGGAGGCGGTGATTTACGCCAACGAAGTGTTTGAGCTGTTGAAAACCGTGGGCAAGTCGCTGGGCGACATCAGTACCGACACCACGGATTACCGGGCCCGGATTCGCGATACGACGGATCTGTTTGATCGGGAGGCCAGCATCCGCATGGTGTCCCTGAAACGCCTGGCGGTCACCGCGAACAAGAATCTGGACGACGTGTTCAAGGCCTTGTTCGGCAAAGTGGTTCCGTGAGTGTTGCATCGCCGCGCACGGCACGGGATGCCTTGCTGGCCGAGATACTGGATGAAGTGGATTCGCTGCACCGTCAGGTTCTGGCCCTACCCGACTCACTGGTCGCGATGGAGGTCAAACTGGCCCAGACGGTCACTGTGCTGGATCAGGCGGCCGACAATTTCAGGATGGCGGTGACAGCTTTCAGCGAGCAAGCGAAGGTGGATTTGTTGGAGTTTCATGAGCGCAAGACGCAGCAGGCTTCCAATCTCATTCTTGGCCAACAACAACGGGCTATCAGCGAGTTGGTCAGTTCTGTCCTTGCTTCTCGAATTGAAAACTCTACCCAGCAGATTGACAGTCTAACCACCGACAAGACGAATCAACGCTATAAACCTCCTTGGATCCGGTTCGCCGAAATCACGACGATTGCATTAATAGCATCTACTGTGACAACAGGCTTGCTGGTGTTGGCACTCAAGCTATAGTCACGCGAATTTTGCAGGGATGCCGATGTCAGGTTGCTTGGCGGCCCTCCATTCCGTTGCCAACCTATTGGCTTCCATGATCTGCTGTTCGGTCATTCGCAGCGATAACCTGTCGCAGCTATCTGCAGCCTGCCTGTCCCCGCTCTGCGCGCTGAGAGAGAACCACATCAGTGCCTGTATGGCGTCCTGCGTTACGCCGAGTCCTTTGATGTAACCCACGGCAAGATTGAACTGTGCGATGGAATCACCTTGTTCTGCGGCCAACTGGTACCACTTCACGGCTTCCGAATGGTCTTTTGGAACTCCGATCCCCTTGCAATACATGCTGCCAAGGTTCACCTGTGCACGGATGTGTCCGTGTGATGCCGCCAGTTTGTACCATTTGACCGTCTGGGAATAGTCGTGGGGAACACCCCGGCCCTGGGCAGACCGAACGCCCAGGTTGTATTGCCCTTGTGCGACGGCCAGCCGGTACCATTTCAGCGCTTCGTGATCGTTCTTCGCAACACCAAAACCATGCTGATACAAGTAACCCAGGTTGAGCTGTGCCCTGGCATCGCCTTTTTTTGCAGCCGATAGGTACCACTGCACGGTCTGAGCTGACATCTCCCCGATGCCGCGAATTCTGACATCGCCGTGACCCTGCTTTGGTCGGGGTTGTCTCTCTAATGCTTTGGCACCCCAAGCCAATTTGCGCAATGTGAGCGCGAGAGACGTCTTTCCAGACGGGGATTCTTGGGCATCAATTAGTGGGTTGATGGTGGAAGACATTGTTTGGGGGATCAATTTTTAGCAACTGTTTCAACTCTAGGTGGCGACCGATGAAACGTCGATTCCGCCCAGACAGAACAACCAGAAAACATGACTTAATAGACAACCCACTTGTGCACGATGTCACGGCAAGAGCTTGAAACATGTCAGCTTGATTCACCTATCGGCAGAAATCTGACTATCTTGAATTCAGCGGCCCCGCCCTGAAGTTCTCTCGATTTTTATTCGAGTTGGACTGACCACAGTTTGCGTTTCTCAAGCAGAGACAGATGTCGGCTTCAGACGCCTCGCCGAGATCGCTTCGCATTGTGTGATTAGGCTGTGTCGACCCCTATGCACACCACCGAACTATGGGCAGATGGGAATTGGGCCGCTGCAAATCAACAATGCGAAACTGACGTTCCATTTTCAAAACAGACTAACCTTGCGGATATCTGGATTGCCGACGGAAACGGGCTTTCGGATAAAAGTCGTTCGACATCGGGGATGTTCAAATCGCAACTCAACAGCGAAAATTGCTCACGCGACGAGTCAAGTTCAATACTTACAACTTACGTGGTTTGGTGCAATTTTTTGAGGCAAATCATTCAAACGTGCAAGCAGAAATGCTAGCTCCTTTAAAAAACTTTACTACTTTTATCGCAGGTTTTGCGGTATACATTACGTCACTACGTTCGGCCACAAAATAGGGCATCTGCCGCGAGGCAAACACCCTTTGTGCTGCAAGCGTAATGAGACGGCTATTTCAATGCTTCGATGCCGGCGCCGAAGTTGATATGGAATGCTGCTCCATCCATGACAAGGGCGGGCACGGACTTGACACCGGCAGACTCCGCTTCTTTCAGACGCGATTTTTCCCTGCCAAGATGGATAATTTCAACGTCATATTTCGCAGGGTCAAGTGCATTGGCTACGTTCTGTTCAGCGGCAACGCATACGGGGCAGCCAGCGTGGTAGAAAATGGCTTTGGTTTTCATAACTGTTCTCCTGGGTTTGTTAGTGCCAACGGCACATCTACATACTAGGAACAACGCCAGCCTACGCATAGAAGGCACTTCCTGGTGTCCAGGTAACTTTTTGGTGTAACTTGTGGAAAACAGAGGAAATAAAAAAATGTCACCACCGGTGAAGTCTGCCTATTCGCAACTCGAAGATGTGGTCGGTTGCAAGTGGTCTGTCTCGGTTCTGCGTGCCGTCTCCGACGGTATTTCGCGCCCTGGCGCCTTGGAACGTTACGTACAAGGTATTTCGACAAAGGTTTTGTCTGAACGGCTGCGCAAGCTGACCACTTATGGTTTGCTAGCAAAGCATGTTTATGCAGAGGTGCCACCCCGGACTGAGTATTCGCTGACCCAGAATGGCCGGAAGCTAGTTGGCATTATTGATCAGCTAAAGTATTTGGATGACGAAATTAGAAATGCCGAACAAGACGCTCCAGCCGACGCTAAAAAACGCCGCCGTTAAGCTTGAACGTTGAACGACTGCTTTCGGGTGAACTGAACGACTGCAATGTGTCTTAGTAAATGCTTTATTGTTTAAAGCAGGAGGCAGCATGGAACAAATTTCAACGCATAAAGCTAGCATACATTGAGGTCGGCAACTGGCGCCATTCCGAAAGCTCGTTTCATCCAGTTGACGAATCGCTACCTCCCAAACAGAAATGCCCATCTCTTGCCCGGGGAATGATCAGATCCCCGGAGGCCGACACCACCAGTGGTTTGGGTTGGAGGTACTGATTCATGGCTAGGTAGAGCACACCCATGACTACCAGCCAAAAGACCAGGATGCCAAAAGGACCCCGTTTGAGACCACGGGTCAGGCCATTGCCATTGGGGTGAGCATTCGATTGGCAGCCGCCCTCATGAGCCGCTTTTTTTCCCTTTTTGGGCGTCGCGCCACCAATCCCTGTCCTGCACACCCATGTCTGATTCCTTCGTTGTCTGACCATCCTGTTTCAAGCGAGTGGACCACAACTTGAAACCGCCAATCTTCCCTGCTTCATGAAATCCACATGGATTCCAGAGTTGTGGATAGCACGCGACTGATCAGTGGCATAAATGACGCAAAACAGTCCGTCTTCATGGTTCAGGGCTTGAGACGGGCCCGCCTTCCATTACAGTCACTTCATAAATAGAAGTTCATGGAGGAATGAGATGAAGTGGTTGTTCATTCTGGCCAGCCTGCTGCCGTTGGGCGCCAGTGCCGGGTCCATCTATCTGTGCAAGGCGTATGCGGGTGGCACCTTTTGGGCCAGCAACCATTGCAACCAGCACAACGCCTTGATTGAGCGCATCGCCAACGTGCCGGATGGTCTTCCGTTCGACCAGCAGGTCAACATTGCCAATCAGCAGCGTCAATCGGCCGCCAGCACAACCACCAATACGGTGACCATCGATACCACGACCGTGACCAACAACAACTCCGCGGCCGGTCACCTTGCTGAGTGCAAGGCCCTGGACGCATCCATCACTCAATACGACGCCATGGCCCGGCAACCCCAGACCGGGCAGATGCAAGACTGGATTACTGGCGAAAAGAAGAAAGCGCGAGACCGTCAGTTCAGGATCCATTGCTGATCCCGCTGCAGGGTGCCGAGCACCGTGCAGGAGCCCTGGGGATAAGCCATGAGGCAAAGGGGGGTCAAGTCTGACGGTGACGCGGTTGGTCCCGCACTGGAGCGTTCCGGCAACTTTGGGCTTGACGCCCCTTTTTGAGCGGCACCGCTGGCCACACGAGGACAGCCAGATTTTCACCGCTATCAGGCCCGCTCTTCCAAAAGTTGGTATGTCCTGACCACAGCCACGGTATCAACAGGGATGGGGCCGGGGCCGGCGAGTGCCTGTGAGGTCATCGTAAAACGTCACCAGGCTATCCAGAACGGCCAGTTGTCCCCGAACACTGACCACCAGTCCCCGGCGGTCGCCCCGTTGCGTACGTCCCTCTTCCCATGCCAGAGATTGGGACTCATCGCTGTACGTGGGTCCTCGCCAGTCATCCAAGGCACAGAAACGCCAGGCATCACAGCTTCTGAAATCCCGGCTGTACAGTCCCCCGGTATTCACATACTGGCGACCTTCATGAGTGAACACGCGGACTTTAGCCACCCCGGCTCCCGCGTCACTCAATGCCTGCGCACAGCAATGATCCGCAAACAGGTCGTCGTGCACCCGATACATAGGGACGTCGTCCAGATAACTTTTTCGGAAGAAGGGGTCCCGTGTTGGCCGGAAGGAAACACGCACAACACCGTCGTACCACTGAGATACCACCAGCGTACCGACATCCAGCCGGTGCAAGCCGGTCTCAACCCGGAAACGCGATACCCGCCGCTTGTAGTCATGCCCCGGTGAATCCCAATCACCATCAATCATGCTGTTGCATCCCACCATGAACTGATCGAACAATATCGCGTCCGGTTCGATTTGTGACTGCAACAAGCCATAGGGACCACGAGGGTTCCAGCAACTCAGTTTCTCGGCATGGTCCGCTCGCGCTGCTTGCAGACCCAGCGCAAACATCTGGCGCTGGGTCCAGTTCAAGTCTTCCAGTCTTGCTTCCGCGACTTCAAAAATCCGGGCGTACTCCTCCCTCGTGAATTTTGGGGTGTGCCAGGTTCCGGCTGGTTGCTCGGCAAACTGGGGATGGATGTCGAGCGGGAAATCAAACCCAGACTGTGTAGGGGTGTTCATGGTGCGTGTTCTCAATTTCCGACGGGCACTTAGTTTTGCGCACGTCGCGACAAAAGGGTAGTCAGCGTGCAGGGCTGAAAGTGCAGGTTCAGTTCAGCACCATTGCGCGTGATCTCTTCAATCGAGAGGTATCCCAGTTCGGAGCAGTCTTCATCGCCGTTCAGAACCACATACCCAAAGGCCTGCTGCACGCCGCCGTCGACGTCCTTCTCCAGGATGTACCAGTCGCTGCCTCCCAGGAAATAGTGCAAATGCACCGTTGCCTGCATCATCAAACCATCCTGTTCATAAGTCTTGGGCATGGCTGTGATGCGCGTACCCAGATCAATGAACAACTGCATGAAGTACTCTTTCTCCTCACCGCGGCAACCGGCTGCCATGGTGTTCAACTGGGCTCGCGCCAGGAAGGGTCGTACCACGCTGATAGCCGCTGTAGCTCGGGTTTTGAGGGACTGGAGGTCGCAAATTCCGTTTGATTCCAATCTCGCATTGCTTGCGTCCCCTGCCCCCACCCCGGTCATCGCATTGCAAGATTCAGAGCCGGTTGTGGAAGTTGTTGGGTTTGCCGTGGTCATGAGTAAGTTCTCCTGGTTGGGTTAAAAAGGCCATCGCCTCGCTGAGTTCTTTCGCCGTATCCAGGGGGCATGACGGTCAACCAAGGCACAGGCTCCTGGTGACACGCGCGCTCTAGCGCCGTGACTGCAGGTCCGGTGATGAACGGGAGCGTGGAATAAACAGGGTGTGCCTGTCGCGTGACACGCAGTGACTGGCGTCAGGTGCGCCCGGCTTTATGCCGCGAAAGCCCGGGCAGCTGTGCCGACTTGATCTACAGTGCAACCCGGTGAAAGAACTCTGCGTGCGTGGCCGCCCGGGCAGGAAGAAGAATCACGACGACCCCGGCAAACCGGATCAGTCCCCGATTCACCGAAGTGGGACTCCAATCAACGCACAGCGGTCCCAGCCCATGGCGCAGGCTGTCGCAGGGCGACAGATATCAATGAATCCAGGATTCAGATGAATGAGCAGGGCAAGCACTGCCGTGCGTGGCTTTTGGGGGATCAGCCCTGCGGCGAAGGGGGGTCCGGCTGGCAGTGACGTGGTTGGTCCCGCACGGGAGCGTTCCGGCAACGATAGGGTGGATGCCCCTTGATGAGCACCGGCAAGGGTGGCCTGTAAGGTGATCAGCGGATCAGGCGCGCCCGTAATGGGCATCCCGCTTGAGCACCTGCTCAAGGCCACTAGCTTACTTTGAACTGATTACCGCAAGTCATACCAGACCCCACGCCCGCTCCCATGTCGATTGAGACTGCCGCGCTCAACCAAGTTACGGAAATGCTGCTTTAAAGTGTGACGGCTGGCCCCGGTTAGCCTGATGGTGTCACCAATGGTCACACGTCCGTGCTCGCGGGCGAACTCGACAATCTGAAGCGACAGCTCCGGCATCGCCGCCAATACGATCTTCTCGCGCTCGACTTTCTTCTCCAGTCGGCGAACCTGCTCGGCAAGTGACCGCAGGAAGAACACCAGCCATGGTTGCCAGTTGGGTGATTCGGTACGGATCGTTCCCTGAGTCTGGCGTAGCGCCAGGTAATAGGCTTCCTTGTTGACCTCGATCACGCTTTCCAGCGAGCTGTAGGGTACATAGGCGTAGCCCGCCTGAATCAGCAGCAGGGTGGTCAGCACGCGGCTGAGGCGGCCATTGCCATCCTGGAAGGGGTGTATTTCGAGAAACACCACCACGAAGATTGAAATGATCAGCAGGGGATGCAGGTGCGCCTTGGCACGCTCCTGGGCGACCCATGCGATCAATTCCGCCATCAGACGCGGCGTATCAAACGGGGTGGCGGTTTCGAACACGATGCCGATCTGGGTGCCATTTTCGTCGAAGGCAGCCACGCTGTTGGAATGGGTCTTGTACTGGCCCCGGTGCCGTTCATCCTTTTCACTATGGCGCAGCAGCGTCTGATGCAACTGTTTGACGTGGTTTTCGTTCAAGGGGATGTTCTCCCACGAACTGAACACCAGATCCATGAGTTCGGCGTAGCCTGCCACTTCCTGCTCGTCGCGGGTCTCAAAGGACTTGATCTCCAGATTGGAGAGCAGCTGTTCGACTTCACGATCAGACAACTTGCTGCCTTCAATCCGCGTGGAGGAGCCGATGCTCTCGATGGTTGCCACGCGCCGAAGGGCGGACAGCCGGTCTGGGGCAAGGGTGCCCAGAGCGCGCCAGGCGCCTTTGAACTCATCAATCCGGGCAATCAGGCTCAGGACTTCCGGGGTGATTCGAAGAGACTCAGCGCGCAACATAAAACCAATAATACACCCATTTACATCCAATTAATTGCTTGTGAGTTCGGCTGCTGAATTACGGAGTCAGCCCAATAAAGCACCCATTTACACCCATTCCTAAGGCGTGTAGCTTCAACGCGCAGCGGTCCGAGCCAACGGCGCAGGCCGTCGCAGGGCGACAGATGTCGATGAATCCAGGATTGAGGTGAAGGAGCAGGGCAAGCACTGCCGTGCGGGGTCTTCGGGGATCAGCCCTGCGGCAAAGGGGGATCCAACCTGGCGGTGACGTGGTTGCTCCCGCACGGGAGCGTTCCGGCAACGACGGGGTGGATGCCCCTTAATGAGCTCTCGGCAAGGGTGGCCTGGAGGGTGATCCAGCGGATCAGTCGCACCGAGCGACCAAACCGATCAGGCGCGCCTGTAATGGGCATCCCGGTTGGGCAATGCCCCGGGAGATAGGTTTGTATGGCTAGCAAACCTGGATATACGGGGTAACCTTGGTCTCCAGCAATTGAACCAGTGCTGGCTCCATATAGGCATAGTCGTCCGGAATACCCAGACAGACCACCCGCTTGCCATTCAAATGACTTTTGAATCGGGATGCCATCTTGGTCTTGTGGACTTGCTCCATCACAAAGATGATGTCGGCCCATTCAATCAACTCGCCATCCAGTGGCACATCCGCTGAGCTGTGCACCCCTGCAGAAGTACATTCAATCCCTGGCCGTTGAGAAAACACCTGTTCAGCCGTATGACTGCGCAAGCGGTTCTGGGTACAGACAAATAGCAACCGCATCAGGACTCAGCCACAAAACATGGCATTCAGGAATTGCGTTCTTTGTGGAATTGGATGACCTCAACTGAATCGGGCAGCTCCAGCGGAAAATGCCGGACTTCATAAGTCTGCAACAGGGTTCCCAGGACTTCAAGGCGAGCAGCATCCGCTGTGCCTCTCTGGGGATCGGAATCTACCAAGACCGAAACGGTCTGACGTACCATTTGATGGTCGCCATCGTCGCGGATAAAGTGATCGGTCATTAGACAAATTTCCCCTCTTGTCCAGGCCCGCGAACGGGCGGTGTCAATCTGTTTGGAGAACGTGCGCATGTGCTGCATCACACGATCAGACTCAACGCTATCCAGAATGGATTCAGAACAAACCCGACAGAAGTCTCCCCGCACGGCCGAGATGACCGTGGTTTCGCCCTTGTAGGCATATGACAAGTCGCGGGTGTCATGGGTCAGTTCAGTCGCACCGCAAACCGGGCATTTCATGTTAGTTGGAGTCACGCTGTAGCTAGCTTTCTGGGGTGGCCCCTGAGCCACAAAGCCAATGTTGACAGAATTGCAATTTGCAGCTACATTGTAGCCACGTTCTGCATATATTTACCCAACTCAATATTTCATCATTTCATCTATTTCAGAATCAAAATAAACGTCAATATTCATTTTCAATCGCATCAAATACCTCATCACATTCAACACTATGCAAGCAGCAACGTATGGGAAGTCAGCTGAAATCCGCTCGCGGATTGAACCTGACTTGAAAAAACAATCTACCGAAGTGCTCGCCGATCTGGGTCTTGACCTGAGCGGCGCCATCCGGTTGTTTCTGCGACAGGTTGTGGAAGTCCGTGGTTTGCCTTTTGAAGTCCGCAAACCCACTGCCAAAACCATTGCAGCAATGACTGAGGCCCGCGAAATGGCGGCAGCACGTTACGGCTCAGGGAAAGATTTATTTGATGCTCTCGATAAAAAAGCCGGCAAAGTCAAAACGCGCGCCACTACCAAGAAAGTCTGATCACACCAGGCAATTCGGGAAAGACTGGGAGAAACTGACCCATTCGGGCAAGCAGGATATGCAACGTCTCAAGGACGTCATGCTGCTGCTGATTGCCAATGAAGGTGGGCTTCCAGCTGAGTGGCTTGACCATGAACTGGGCGGGGAATGGGCTGATCACCGTGAATGCCACGCAAAAGGTGACTTGCTCCTGATCTACCGGCTTGAGGCCGACTGTGTCACTTTTGTGCGTGCGGGCACGCACTCTGAACTGTTTGGACGATAACGCGCCGGGTCAACGCTTCTGCTTCAAATTGCGCCTCCTTCGCTTTGATATAGGTACGCGAGCAATAGAGATTGCCCAGATAGCCGGTGCGCTCAGTCCGGCCACCATGATCTTTTGCGCACCCAACGCAAAACCAGTTACCTGGCGTCCTGCTGCCGTTTCGACCTGCGGCATTACTCCGCAGGAAGCCGCTTCTCCTGTTTCCAGCCATGGTGAATCTTCCTTCCTTAAAGCGGCTTACCTGCCCCCGTGCGCAATGGCATTCGGGTGATGCTTGGCCAGGATCAAATTCATCTTGTCCACCAGATCGGGGCGGTTAAAGACGATGTGACCCGTCCCTTTCAGGAACCACTTCATGTCGAAGTAGGCGCCGTCCACCGTCTTTAGCTTGTTTCGTTCGGCCGCAGACAAACGCGCGAACCAGCCATTGCGGTGATCCGGCTCCGGCTTGCCGTCCAGGATATGAAACACCCGTTCCAGATCGTCCAGTTCATTGGTCCGGTTGGAATTCGTCGATAGCCAGCGGCTGTTGCTGGTGCCGTAGACGTAGAACAGGGATTCCATGATCACGCGTTTGCCGAACTTGAAGGGCTCGTTCGTCTTGTAGTTCCAGGACAACGATCGAAACAGACCCAGCACCCCACGTTCGAACATGTCACCCCGCGCGCCATGCAGGTTTGTGAAGGTCGCCGTGATGTTTTCAAAGGTAAGGGGCGGCACATCGTGGGAGTACACCTTCTCGCCCCATTCCTTGCGGGCCTGTGCATCCATGAACGTCCGCAGACCGGATTCACTCATCAGGTGGGCCCATGCACCTGCGTCAATGGCCTTGATCCACGCAGTCAGCAGTTCTGCACTATCGATGACGGTCGATCCGCACAAGCGCTTCGTGGAGCTGCGTTGACCGTGAAAAACCACATCCACATCCGGAAATCCCAAGGACCCTGATCTGGCCAACTGGGCTGCTTCCTGCAAGGTCTTCATGCCTTGCTCGACCAAAGCCACCACAGCAGCACGCTGGTTGAGCAGGTTTTTGATACTGATGCTTTTGACAATTTCGCTCATGACAGTGTCTCCTTATTGGTTGATATCGTTGGTTTGCGAAAGGTGAAACACCGTCGTCTGGCGTGGCATCCGGAAGCGCCGAACTTCACCGGTTTCTTTCTCGGTCCGTTCGGCTGGAACAAAGGTGCAGACCTTCACCCCCTGTTGGCCTTCCCGCACGTAGCGTCCCAACGCCTTCCAAGCGTTGAACGTGAACACGTTCACCCGGGGTTTGATATCGTCTGCAGGAATCCCCATCGCCTGAAACCCGCTGTAAATCCCCTCGTAGTTCATGAAGCTTTGTCCGCTCGTCGCGTTGCGCAGCGCTTGCGCAGCTTTTCTTGCCTGCCGCTCGTGCAGGTCTTCATCGAAGTGGTCCCCTGCCCCCTCCCCCGTCATCGCATTGCAAGATTCAGAGCCGGTTGTGGAAGTTGTTGGGTTTGCTGTGGTCATGAGTAAGTTCTCCTGGTTGGGTTAAAAAGGCCATCGCCTCGCTGAGTTCTTTCGCCGTATCCAGGGGGCATGACGGTCAACCAAGGCACAGGCTCCTGGTGACACGAGCGCTTTAGCGCCGTGACTGCAGGTCCGGTGATGAACGGGAGCGTGGAATAAACAGGGTGTGCCTGTCGCGTGACACGCAGTGACTGGCGTCAGGTGCGCACGGCTTTATGCCGCGAAAGCCCGGTCAGCTGTGCCGGCTTGATCTACAGTGCAACCCGGTGAAAGAACTCTGCGTGCGTGGCCGCCCCAGACAGGAAGAAGAAACACGACGACCCGTGCAAACCAGATCAGTCCCCGCTTCCCCGAAGTGGGACTCCAATCAACGCGCAGCGGTCCGAGCCAACGGCGCAGGCCGTCGCAGGGCGACAGATGTCAATGAATCAAGAATTCAGGTGAATGAGCAGGGCAAGCACTGCCGTGCGGGGTCTTCGGGGATCAGCCCTGCGGCGAAGGGGGGTCCGGCTGGCAGTGACGTGGTTGGTCCCGCACGAGAGCGTTCCGGCAACGACGGGGTGGATGCCCCTTGATGAGCTTGCGGCAAGGGTGGCCTGGAGGGTGATCCACCGGATCAGTCGCACCCGCGACCAAGCCGATCAGGCGCGCCCGTAATGGGCATCCCGTTTGAGCACCTGCTCAATGCCCCAGGAAACAGGCTTGAATGGCTACCGGACCTGGATATACGGAGTAACCTTGGTCTCCAACAATTGAACCAGTGCTGGCTCCATATACGCATAGTCGTCCGGAATACCCAGACAGACCACTCGCTTGCCGTTCAATTGACTTTTGAATCGGGATGCCATCTTGGTCTTGTGGACTTGCTCCATCACAAAGATGATGTCCGCCCATTCAATCAGCTCCCTATCCAGAGGCACATCCGCTGAGCTGTGCACACCCGCAGACGAGCATTCAATCCCCGGCCATTGAGAAAAGACCTGCTCAGCCGTCGGACTGCGAAGTCGGTTCTGGGTACACACAAACAGGAGCCGCATCAGGGCCCAGTCAAAACGCTAAGCATCGAGGTCCCATTGATCCTCTAACTCGAAAGCCATATTTACGGGAAGCTGACTTACTTACGCCGCACCGCGGATCAGGCATTCTGCAGAAATACCCAATGTTGCGTTCAGTCGGCGCACCATGGCCAGACTCAAAGGGCGCTTGCGGTTGAGCACTTCATACACGCGGTTCCTGCCACCAATCATTGGCTGCAAATCCTTGGGCTCCAGCCCTTGTTGCTCCATGCGGAATTTGATGGCCTCGATGGGGTCTGGCAGCTCCAGCGGGTAATGTTCAGCTTCATACACCTGCAAGAGAGTGCCAAGAATTTCCAGAAGATCGGCTTCTGGCGTACCCCGCTTCGGGTCCGCGTCGATCAACACCGAGACGGTTTTGAGCGCCGCCTTGTAGTCAGCCTTGGTGTGGATAGGACGAATATTCATGGTGTTTTCCTTCAAAACTGCTCTACCGTATTGGCATCCACGGCGTCATACTCCGCATGCGTGCCAATAAACTTCACATACACGAAGCCCGTGTTGTAAGCCACGGCAACGATCAAACGGTAATCATTGCCTTTGAGGTTAAACACAACGCGCCGGTTTTTCAGAATACTCGCGCTGGCATATTGAGCCTTGATGTCAGCCGGCTGTCTCCATCGAACCTTTTTGACCTCATCGCACCATGCCAACACCGTTTGCCTGGCATCGGGGTGCTTGACTGTAAATCGCAGCAGGGGTGGCAAGGAAACAAGGTGCACATTGCGAGTTTAGTCCCAAATTGGGACTGGCGCAAGCATGTGATTGCTGAACCCCACGTTCATGGAATTCAACCTAGACAGAGGCGGTAAATGCTTGTTTACAGTTTAAGAGCTGATTGCGTGAAAAAGTGCACGGGACCAACTTCTATTCTTTCATGTTTGCAGAGCTCAACCGTTCCGACGGTCTTGGCAGACTGGAAGCGGTCGCTTACAGTTGACTGATCATAAAAAGCAACGTTGGTATATCAAAAACATGACTACTTCCTCCATCAGTCTGCCTGGCAGCTGGGACACCACGCGCAGCAAAGCTCTTGCCGATCTGATCCATCGGTCTTTGCGCCAACTAACTAGCTCCCACAATAGCTCCCACAAACCTGCCAACGGCCCAAACCGGATCGCCAGGCAACACCAAGTTATTCCGGAAACTAGTGAAACGCAGAACATCCCGTCGTGGGAGCAGCGATTCCTTACGTCCATGCAAATCCTGGGCCGTGAATCACCAAGAATACACAACATCGTCGAGTCACTCTGGGGCCGTACTGAATGTAGCCAGTACTTGCAAAAGATGATCCTCGATTGCTGCGATGTCGCAGTAGAAACGCGCGTGGGGTTCAAAGTGGAAACGGTAGCTGCATTCATGTTGTTACTTGAACTTCACGAGGTTCAATTCGGGACCGCTCGGTAATCGATATCTGAATTCAGCACGACTCATAAGTCTGCATGCAGACTCAAGTATTGGGCAGAAATGCCGAAACAGGGATACGGGCAGACCCCAGCCGATAAGCCATCGGCAAGCTGACCCCATAACAACCGACACGGACAAATGATGGACAGCAAGACGACCAAGATGCAAGCCCAATCCGGATTCCCGGCTTCGACCAGTCCAGGCTTTCTGGCAACCAGACCCCTGCCTCTCAAAGATATCCCCTTGATGGACAGGCGCATACGGCAAATGGCCATCATCAGCCGGCAGCATGAACGTATTGCCAGGACCATCGACGCCTTCTGGGGCCAACCAGAATGCGCCAACTACCTCCAGAAGCTAATCATGAGTGGCGGTGACGGCGTGGAAAAAACCCGAGTGGGGTTCAAACCCCAGGTCATGTCAGCCCTGATCGCACTCACGGAGCTACACGATGCCGATCAACAACCCAGTAAAAGATAGAAACCATAGCAATAGAACTAGCGAAAACAACCACAACAACAGAATCAACCTCAATAATCGCTATGCATGTCCAGCACGGACGTGCGGGGACTTCGGGGATCAGCCTTGCGGAGGCGTGGTTGGTCCCGCATGGTAGCGTTCCGGCCATGACGGGTTTGACGCCCCTTGATGAGCAGCGGATTCGCGCCGCAGGCACCCTACTCTCTCTCCCGAGAGTCTGACGACCGACCCGAAACCCCGGTCCCACCGGGTGTTTCAGGCTACGTCCATCGCTTATGCGCTGACCGCTTCAACCGCACGCAAGGGTGCTGGCAACCAGCGACGCCCCTGAAGATGTTGCTGGGCATGCGCCACCGCTCCTTCCTTCTTCATCTTGAGCATGGCCGCTGCCACTTCCGCACCGGCCGTCTCGGTGACCGCTTCCACCAGTTTGGTCTTGGGCACCAGATCAAGATACGACTCTGCGGTGGGTTCCCACCAGTCCGCCATGTCCAGCGACAGGGCTCGGGCGATGGAGGCGGCATGATCCGAACCATCCGCTCTCCCCTGCACCGCTTCGGCACTGTTGGCCGTTGCAAATACGATCAGCGACAAGACCACCTCCTGCGGCTGTTCCAGCAACCAGTCAAACCACGTGGTGGTGTCTTGGGGCAGACGGCGCAGCCAGGACTTGGATTCCTTGTCCAGCATCGCTGCTGCGCGTGAGGTCGCCAGCGTGGTGGAATGCTTCTCCAGTGTCGAGCGCGATTGAGTCAGGCTCACCTTGAGCGGAGAGTTGCTGCTGTCGTATCTGTTGTAAATGGAAATCGCCATTCTGCAAGCTAGCGCGGCCAGTGTGACGGGCTGGTTGCCGAGCATCAACGCCTGAATGGCAGCCGTGCGGTGACTGGACAGGTTCAGCATCAGTTTTTCGGGAACATCGGGACGAGACTTCGCAGCGGTTGGGCTGGCTCCGTCCTCGGAGTCGGGGTGCGATGCCTTCCGGACCGCGCGACGCTCCAACCCGCGATGCACCACCAGATCACCGTCATCCATCGTGACGACGGCTCCGGCAATGGTCTTGTCAAAGGCATTCACGTCGAGCAATGTCTCCTTCAAGGCTGCCAGACGGGCTTCGATGTCTTCCATCTGTCCGGTGAGTTTGTCTGACTCGTCCCAGTCCTCGGCATCGATGGCCTTCTCGTGTTCGGCTTCTAGCTCGTGGTATTTGTTTTCCAGCGGGATACGCGCGGAGGTCATTTCCTTGTACTCGGGTAGGTAACTGCGCTCCAGACGGCTGTGCTGTTGCCGCTCAGTAAAACCATAGTCGGAGAACACATCGACCCATGCCCAGCCCTCACCCCGTACCACCGCCGCCATGGCTTCGAGTTTTTCGCCCAGCATCAAGTCCACCAGCGCGGGATCGGTGAGGTATTGGGTTCCTTCTTCGCTGAACAGGTCAGTCCGTACGCTGCCACCGGCGGCGAGGTAGTTCTCCAGACCAATGGCCTGCACCCGGACATCGGTATCGGCAATCTCGTCTTCGGTGAGTCGCCGCTTGATGGTGTGCGATTGGCGGTTGTGGGGCGACAGGCTGTTCCACACACTCAATTGACGCTCATGGTCGTCAACCGTTGCCAGTGCCATGATCTGATCCAGTGTCATGGCATCGTTGCGGTACAGCTGAAACAGTTCCGGTGCCACATTGGCCATGCGCAGACGTCGCAGCACCTGAATCACCTTCACACCGAACTTGCTGGCAATGGCTTCGACGGTCAATCCCTGCGTCACCATGGACTGGTAGGCGACAAAGGCATCGGCGGGGTGCATCGGCTCCTGGGAGACGTTCTCGGTCAGGCTGATTTCAAACGCTTTCTCCGGCTCGATCACCCGAACTTCTACGGGCGCTTCAAAACCCAGTTTGCCCTGAACGATCAACAAATTCATGGCCGCAAAGCGACGCCCACCGGCTTCGACGGCATAACGTTGGGGTGATCCCTTCTTGGCAGGTGCCAGCGTGACATACAGGGGGTTGAGCAAACCCTGTGCGTCGATCATCGCGGCCAGTTCTTCGACACGGGTCGGCTTCTGGCGGACATTGCCCGGCGACACAAAGAGACTGGACAGTGGCACGTAGATCGAAGCGGATTCGGGGGTCGTGGTGTTGGAACGGTTTGAAGTTGAATGGGTCATGGTGATGTTTGTCATGTGATTTACTAAAGTTGCTTGAATAAATGGCTGTCCGGGTGTTGAGATGTTCAGGACTGCCGTTGCTGAAATGGAGAGATGAAAAGGGATTGGGGTCTACTGCGTCATGGCACCACGCCTTTCCAGATCAACAGGGCCAGCACGGCACCCGCTACCAATGAAGACCTCAACACCAACCGGTCCTTCCAGCCTTCGGGATTCCCAGCTATCGTTTTGCAAGATTCCGAGCCGGTCGTGGAAGTTGTTTGGTGTGATGTCGTCATGGTGTTGCCCCTGTGGTTGATAAAAGTGCCATCGCTTCGCTGAGTTCATTCGCCGTAATGGGTGGAATGCAGAGCGACCAAGGGCCAGGGCTGGGTGACACGCGCGAGGGGTGAGCTCACCCCTTGGTACGGGCGTGACTGCCAGACAGGTGATGTGCGGGACCGTGGAATAAAAAGGGCGTGACTGGCCGCTGTACACGCCAGTGACCGGCGTGACTCGACCGGCTTTATGCCGCGAAAGCCCGCGCAGCAGGACCGACTCGCTCTAAGGTACAACCCAGGCGAAAGAAGTCATTGAAGTGAGTGCTATCACCATAAGCACCCTGACGAGATCACACACGCAGGCACTGTGTGCCTCTGTTTACGCCGTCAGGCGGGCCCATGCACCAACATGAGGCAGTCGCAGGGCGACCGGTAATATTCACCTATGCAAGAATATCCAGTCACCTCAAAATAGATCCTGCATGAACATGTCCCGCCCCGCCTTCACCGTTCACATCTTCAGCATTTACCTGATGGGGTTGGGGATTAGCTTGGCCTTGTTTCCGAATCTGCTGCTCTCGCTGTTCAGCGTGGCACAAACCTCGGAGATCTGGATCCGGGTGGTTGGTATCCTGGCGTTCAACATCGGTGTGTTCTGCTGGTATGCGGCAGCATCGGAGTCCACTGCTTTCTTTCGGGCATCGGTCTACACCCGCACCCTGGTGCTGGTGTCATTCATCGCGTTCGCGTTGTTGGGCATGGCAAGTCCGGTGTTGATCCTGTTTGGCTTGGTGGACTTTGCGGGAGCGATGTGGACCCACGCAGCCCTCAAGCTGGAGCAACGGCGGTCCCTGCCCTACGTCCGAACCCTGATCTAGCAACGAAGCAACTTCGCAGTGTGGACCGATGCCGGGCGCTGCGTGCCGGGTTGAATTCAGGTGAAGCTATTGATGTGTTTCAGGCAAGTGGTGGCCTGGAGGGGGTCCGTCAGGACCGTCGCATAGCGACCAAGCCGGTCAGGCGCGCCCGCAATGGGCATCCCGGCTTTTGCAATGGCAAAAATGCCCCTGGCCTTTGTCCTGCGACTGCCAGCTGCAGAAAGACAGGCGATGCCCAAAGAACTTTTCGGCGCCCCATCAACGCCAATCTATGCCATATTGATGTCCTGAATCAAAGCCATCCAGACTAACCCGCACAGGAGGTCCACATGAACTTCGGGGAATCCTCACCAGAAGAAAGTGCCTTCAATAAAGAGTCTGACCGGAAAGCAGCTGAATACTTCGCCAAAGAACACAAGAAGCGCCTGCTGGAGATGGAAGCCGCGCTTCAGGTCCTATATCGAAAACTGAATCTTCAGCCTGGACAGACCCTGAGCGACTATTTCGGGTTGACGCCCCGCAATGATGGTCTACCTTCAGAAAATCCAATACTAGATCCAGAGGTCGAAGACACCATCGCCCGCTTCTTTGAAGATATCGGCAGATTACTGACTGAGGACGATACGGCAAAGGACTTTCCGAAAGTTCTGGGCTCACCTCGGTCAAAAGGGCCCTGAATCACTCGAAAGCACACTCACATCGACCATGGCAACTTGCGACCCAAAGCGGGTGTAGCGACTGATCAATTGATCGCCTATTAGGCCGGTAAGGGCTGTCAGGAGACGGTCGACATTTTCCAACCGCGGTCCGATCAGGCCCCCTTTGCGGTCATTCACGGGGGCTTTTTCTAATGCAGGCATGCAGCAAAGGCTGACATAGGTTTATTTGAAATTGGCACCTCGGTACCCGACCTTTACCCCAGCACAATGGCCTTCAGCAATGTGAAGTCGATTTGGAGAATGGCTGCAACGGTCAACGACCAAGTGCAGCCATACGGCGAAACCAATAGTCAATACCAGTTGTTTTGTATGAGTCGGTGGGATTGTCTAAGTCTATGGTTTTGGGGCAAGATTCGGTCCCACGGTGTCGCAATCCCCCCTGTTGCTTGAACAGCCGGTCGATCGCCACTTGCCAAATTAAGCAACTGAAAGGCCCATCATGGAATGGCAAGAGATGTTGGATACCTTTGCGCGAATGCCGCCGGCGGACCAGCGTGCCTGGATGCGAATGGCAGCAGGTCTGCTGGCGCTGATGCTGGGCCTACTCTGGCTGGAGAGCCGATATTTCAAGGCCAGTGGCCGTTCAGGCAGTTGGCTGGCCGTGCGTCTGGCGTCGGGGGCCGCTGCGCTGTTAGCTCTGGTAGTCGTGTTCGTGCCAGCACGTGCCATCGGTGGGCCTGAAGCACTGGGCGTCTTTATCCTGATGCTTTACACCGCTGCTCCGCTGCTGTGGTTTGGCAGCCATCTCATGGTCGGGCGGCGTGTCCGGCCATCACTCACTAGCACCGAGAGCTTTGTCTTGGCTTTGACTGGTCTGGCAGTTCTTGCGATTCCAGGCAACGCCTACTTTGCAATGGAAGGACCATTGCATGCTGCCAGACGCGAGATCGCTCAGCGGCGCGAGGTGCCCGCAAACAATCCGACTCTGGAACACACGGTGCAAGCCGTGCAGCGCTACAACCTGGCAGGCGCAGGGCTCATCTACACCCAGTCATTGCTGGGCGCACCAAACACACGCCTGGTGCATGTGGAGCAGCGCCAGAGCGGGTATTGGCCCACGGAAAAGTCCGTAGCGCACCCGGCATACTGCACCAATGGCAACGATGTACACCTGATGTGGTCTGCCAAAGAAGCTCCACCATATTTACGCCTGCACTGGGCACAAAGCAACGGTGCCGTGGTGCGCGCCGAGTTCACGCCCAATATAGCGTTTGATGCAGCGCCGCCCCCTGCGGAATTCACCATCGGCTTCCGTCCGGAAGGGGTCGACCCCATCGCCCCGATTCCGCGTGAGCGCGCCCACCTTGTACTCACAATTGAGGGGCTCACGCCCAACACCCAGATGCTGGGTAGCCCAACCGAAGCGGGCGAAGTGCGCAACACCGATTGCGTGATGACCGGCTTCAAGCGCTGGACACCTGGCCCCAACTGGCAGGTGCAGGCCATAGGTTTGACGTTCCAGATCCCTACTACCGGTGAATTCCTGCGCAGCCTCATAAAGAAACCTTTGTAAAAACAAAGCTACCTAGTCCACAAAAGTTAACTTACTAAGCAAACATCTGAGGACCGTAGCCGACTGCTTTGAGCAAGTTGAAGTCCGCCAGAAACGGCTTGTAAAGAGCAACGAGTTGGGCAACACGTAAGCTGACTGCCGAGACCGGCAGCAAAGGGTCTGTCAAAGCCACTCCGGTTTCGCGGCTGAACGTCGGCTCCACATACCGGAAGAGTCATTCGCGGGTTCAAGTCCTATACCCGCTAACGCGGCTGTCCTGCCGGTTGCCTGACCGCTAGGTTAGTCCGCAATGGGCACGAAGAAGTCTGCAGTGAATGTCAGGTATCTGGCTTGGTAGCGGTGAAATTATTCACTGCTCGAAACCGGTCATTCAGAAATGACAGCTACTGGCCCAATCCTGTCAAAGTTATCCCCCAAAAATGCCCCATAAGCTGTGCACAAGTAGTTGAATACTCATCCAAAGTGTTGCTACTACTAGCTTGCGAGCGATTGCTTAAAAAGATTGCAATCAAAATGCGGACTCCAAAGTCGCGCCAGACTTTATTGCGATCAGTCACCAAACAGTCTTTTCCTTGCTTGTTTGGTCGTTTTTTCGACATAACGACTCACCTTGTTCGCCATCACGGTTTCTCCACCTGGCTTGAGTCCGGGTCGAATACTTGAAACGGCATCTGAAATTGCATGCGGCATCTTCTTCGCGACTTCTTGGCCGATGCTCAACGCAAATCCCGGTCGGACATCTAATTGTTCAGCCATGGCAACGATGTGCTTGGCTTCCATTTCTCC
>Ga0075152_10000302_pt1 | contig 37848 bp, 31 predicted proteins | sample JI61114C2DNA_FD_70964 | JGI IMG/M metagenome (GOLD analysis project Ga0075152, IMG submission 70964) | Wastewater effluent complex algal communities from Wisconsin, to seasonally profile nutrient transformation and Carbon sequestration -... | ecosystem: Engineered > WWTP > Effluent > Algae...
CTCCTGCGCCGCTAAGCGCTTTTATTGTTTGTGGATTAAGCAACTAGAACGATACCAGTCGCAGCCCACAGTCAGGTTCATCACTTATTTCAACTAATCTTTTGACATCCTCTCCCCTTACTTTAAAACCGCATTACAACTATATGCATTAGTAATCAAATTCAAAAAAAAGAGGGGAGGAGGAACAGTCCTCTTCCCCCCTTGAAAAACGAGCTTCTAGCCGAAGAGATGAGAGCTTGCGCCCCAGTGCTAGTGCACGAGCGCTCTCGTTCTCTCATCACCTCAGGCTAAAAGGCACGCCAGTTTTTCTTCTTGCTCCCTGAGTCTTGCCTGCAGCCGTTTTACTTGCTGCTGTCGGCCTTCGGACTACCGTCCTTGTTGCCGGCATCTGTGCTGGCGTCGGCGCCTACACCACCAGTGGTGTCAGCGGAAACGCCAGCAGCGCCAGTCGCAGGATCCGCGCCAGTCGAAGGGGCATTCGCGGGGGCATCCGAGGAAGCAGTCGGCGCCGGCAGTTCGAGCACGGGCTTGACCACCTCGGCTTCGACGTCGATGACATCGCCAGGGTTCTGGGCAGCAGCCTGAGCGGCCTGTTTGGCGCGTTCCTGATCGAGGGCATTCTTGTACTTGGCCAGCTCTTCGAGCACGGGCAGCATGATCTTGACGGCCTCGTCCAAATCGCCCTTGTCCAATGCCGCCTTGGCACTGGTCTCGGCAGCTTGAGCGCGCTCGAGGTGAGCAGCCAGCTCTTGGTCGTCAGCATGCTCGGGCAGGGCGGCACGCTCTTTCAGCGCCTGGACGGCCAGGGTAAGGCCGCCGTAAATCAAGTAGGCCTTGCCTTTGCGCACCTTGGAACGCAGCCACAAGACGGCCATCAGGACCAAAAGCGCGGCAATGCCGAGCATCACGAGTACTACGGTGAGGAATGTTGACACGGTTAATCTCCGGTTTATTTATGCGCTGTTTCCAGCACAAATTGGGAGGCTAGTGGCGTGAGCGACTAGCCTCCGAGGTTTTTGTTAGAGGCAGAGCCTTGTTAGAGGCGCCTCAAAGAGCCCCATCCAGATGGATAGGGCTGCTGGTCAGTGCGAGGCCGTCGGGCACTCGGCGTTCTCACAGCCGGTCAGCGGGTCGCTGATGCTGTAGCCGCAGGCCGCGCAGCGGGGAGTGGCGTCGAGAGCGGTGACCGGACGGGCATCGCGGGTGAACACCGGGCAGGGCTCTTCGCGCTTGCGGGAGCTGACGAAGCCATTGAAGCGCTGGTCGAAGAGGTGGTCTTCGAGCAGCTGGAACTTGTAGGTGGCGGTCAGCGGTCCGTGGGAGCTCAGGCCCTGACGGATTTCCAGGGTGAAGGCAGGGAAGAGACCGCCGGTGGCAGCCTCGGCCAAGAGATGGCCGCTGGGCTCGGTGCTGCGCACGCAGGTCTTGCCCTTGTGGTCGCCAAAGCTGAGCATCGACAAGAAGCCGCTGCGAGCCATGCGCTTGTCCTTCTTGAGCAGAGCGCTCAGTGAGAACTGGTTGCGCTTGTCCGGCTCGATGGAGCCCTTGAAGATCTCCTCACCGTCGACCAGCACGATGGCGGTGACAGGGTCGGCCGTGAAGATCACGAGTTGGGCAGTTGCCGGGTCGCAGACACGCACGTAGGTGTCGGTGCCTTCCATGAACTGCTCGGCAGTTTCTTGGTTGCAACCACGGGTGATGAGTACTGTTGTCATATTCTATTTCCTCTTACGGGTTGTTTGTTGACGAGCGACATCTAGAAAGAAGCCGCACGGATGGCCACACCAGACCCACTGTCTGACATGGACCATCGGAAGCATGGGACGTTACTGGTAACTGATTTGAATCGGTAGCTGTGGTTTCTTCACTTGCTCTTGCCGAGCTTCAGCAGACGCTGAACACCGGCAGTCAAAGCAAGGAGAAGTACCACCAGCAGGATGGACACCAGTAGTCCTCCAATGACTGCAATCGAAGCACCCACAACCGACGTGGCGTGGGTGTACGACTGACTGATGATTTGCATTATCCAGGGCATCACCGATTGCTCGGCGAAATCCTGGGCCACGGTCCATCCACCTGCCGCGATGGCACACCAGGCCACGAGGAAGGTGAACAGGTACATGACGAAGCCTGAAAGTTTCATCTCTTTCTTCCAAGTAATGTTCAAGCTGACGCAGGCTGAGCTGCAGCAGAGTTCTTGAACCAATTGTTGATAATCTCGGCGTGTTGCGGAAAGCCGATATCGTTGGGCAAATTGTGGTCGGCGAAAACGCCCACATCTTGCACTTCCTCGCCCGCCACCAGCTCGCCGCCGACAGGTCTGACATGGTAGACGAGGATAATTTCGTTGGCGCCTTGGATGGGCGAGTAGACGGCGAGCAGTCGCACAATGACGACTACCAGTCCTGTCTCTTCGAACACCTCACGAATCGCTGCCAGTTCAGCATCTTCGTGAGCTTCAACGAAGCCGCCAGGCAAGCACCAGGTACCTACTTGGGGAGGGTAGCGGCGCTTGGTCAAAACGATTCCGTTCTCACTTTCGACCAGACAGACGGCTACCGGCTTGGGGTTGTCCCAGTGGACAAAGCGGCAGGTCGGAGCGGAACAGGCCAGGCGAAAACGTTCGCAGACCAGTTGCTCAGTCAAGCCGTGACCACAAAGTGGGCAGAAGCGATAGCCACTGAAGTGGGCCGGGGGCGGATACGCAGAAGTTTCGACGGCACTATGGCTGTGAAGATCTCCTTTACCGACGGCCTCGGCAGTTAGGGTTAAGGCAGATGGAGCAGGGTCATCGCTGGACGATGGTCCTCCTTCGTTTTTGGGATGCTCATGATGCGAAAGATTTACTGTCATATCGGTGGTTCTAAAACGTTGCCTTCCGAGAGCTTTGACAAACTAAGGCCACAGGCGCAGATAAACCGACCTGTTAGCCGCAGCAGAAATCTGTTCAGAGCCAGCACCAACCGAACCCTCGACCAAGCCATTGACCAAAACCTTGACTGGAGCACAATTCGAACCTAGCGGCTGCAAATACTTCGAACCATACCAACAAGATGGCAGGCGAAGAATCAGCAGTCGAGGTAAGGACGGAGCTTTGGTTGGTTGGAAAAGACTCTAGTGGGTGGTGGAAATAAGAACAGCACTAGTACATTAGATCTCGCGCCTACGCCCGTACAATCAATATCTACAGAACTTTACACGCGCGCGCGAGTACTAAGCTTTCCTTTAGAATCCGCATGACAAGCTAATGACAGGGCTTTCGGGACAAATCGCCGCCGCTTGGCAACGCTAGCCGCACGAGGTATTCAAGCGATATACAAAAGCAGCTCTCTTCCGCTGCAGACCGAGCGGTTCTCCAAGAACAGGCGCCGGCCGGGTTAGCCTAGTTCTGCTAGCATGGCCCTGAACAACCTATCCAGACGCTTGGAAGCATTCTTGGAGGCCTCTAATACTTCTTCGTGACCACCCATTGCTTCATCAGGTCGCCAAACATTGGTGATCACCGAAACAGCACAAGCTGTTGTGTTAGTGCCATCGCAGCATAGCATTTCAGGCACGGTGGACATGCCCACAGCATCGGCTTTCAACTTACGCAGCATTTCAATCTCGGCCATGGTCTCGTATGTGGGGCCAAGCAAACCGGCATAGACCCCTTGACGCAAAGGTCTTGATTCAGCAGAAGACTGGGTTATGGCTAAAACCTCACCAACGCTAAGCAACTTTTCGGTAAGTTTATTGCGGCAATCAGTGGCCGGTTTGGCAATTGCTGGGAGCAGCCCTGTCTCCTTGAGTTGTGGATTAAGGTGATCGCGATAGCCAGTCAGCACCATCAAATCGCCCACAGAGAAATCGAGATTGAGGCCTCCAGCCGCATTAGTGAGAAGCAAATTGGGCACGCCCCACTCAACAATTGCCCTTGTGGCCAAGGTTACAGTGGGCCAATCATACCCTTCGTAGAGATGAAAGCGGCCGCGCAGCACAGCAACTAGCGGCCCGCCCTCAGCGATACGACCAACAGTAAGAGTGCCAGAATGGCCGGCTACGCCTGGTGCCATGCCGAAGAGATCTTGATAGGGCAAGACTAGCGGGTCTAACAATTTGTCTAAGACACTCACACCCGAGCCCAAAACCACGGCTGCCACGGGCACTTCTGAGCTGAGCTTCTTAAGGGCGACAACAGCTTCGGCTGCCGTTCTCGGCGCTGACTTAATCATGATTCTCCTTTCGTTTATCTGTTAATCGCCATGAGCACTTGAGGGGGCAAAACGCCCCCTTCAGGCACGGCCAAAGCCAACACTTTCAAACCAGCGTGGGCGGCAATAATCATCGTCGGCACGGTGTTCCAGTTATAGAAATGAGCACCCATGCTGTAGAGCAAATCAAGCTCAGCCGGGCCGGGAACCGCACCGTATTTAACACCAGCTGCGATACCGGTGCGCAGTTTACTCAAGGGGTTTCCCATCGTCCAAGTCTCTTCCTGGTCGATGGTATCGGCAGCTGAGAGGTAGATATTATTGACCACCGGAAAACGCTCGCCGATGGGGTTATTCGGTCCAACTAGGGGATTGTCGCCAGTTAGGTTTAAGTGATCCGAAATCAGATGGGGCTCCGCCGCATTATCTTTGAGATGACTGGCGGCAAAGCCGAAAGCCCGGTCAACGACGATTACTACTTCAGCCTTTTCTTTGTTGCGAATCAAATCGATAGTTGCGTCTGAGAATTTTTCGAAAAAATCAAACTCAGGGCAAGTACCGGTAAAATCGATGCGTTTTGCATTCCTCAGCTTCAAGTTCTTTCCTCTTTTCTCTTCTCTTTGCTCATCAATGTTGCACTAGTTAGCTGGCGTTAGAGCCGCTGGTATAAACGACTGGCCAGCTCCAGTCCAGCCAATGTTGAGCCAAGATGACAGTGAGCCGGCTATGTCAGCAAAGCCATGGCGAATGCCAATATCGGCTGATACGAGCGATGGACTATAACCAACCAACGGAACAAATTCACGGGTGTGGTCGGTTCCGGGGGCAGTCGGGTCGTTGCCATGGTCTGACGAAATCAGCAATAAATCTTCTGGTTGCATAGCAGCGATGATGCGCCCGAGCCACTGATCAATTTCTTCAAGAGCATGACCGTAGCCTTTTACATCCCGTCGATGACCATAAAGCGAATCGGTGTCAACTAAGTTTGTGAAAATAAGACCCATGCGGTCTGGTCGAGTCGAACTAATCTGCACCGAGTTCAGATCAATGTCACCATTGATTGCTTTCAGCGTAAGCTCCAGGCCCTCGACATTAGTGCCGGTGTGCTTGGCGTGAGACAAACCATTACCAACAAAAATATCTTCGATTTTGCCGATGCCGAAAACTCCTAGACCCGAATCTAAGGCATTGTCTAAGAAGGTTTTTGCCGGTGGCGGTACGGCATAGTCATGGCGATCGCCAGACAAGCGCTTGTATGAGCCACTCTCACCGTTAAAAGGTCGAGCAATGACCCGACCAACCCGGTAAGGGCCGTCCAGAATTTTGCGGGCGATCTCACACCATTGATAGAGAGTCGCTAGCGGAACAGTGTCAACGTGGGTCGCCACCTGAAAGACACTGTCTCCCGAAGTGTAGACAATGGGGAAACCAGTGCGCCGATGCTCGTCACCGAGTTCATCCAAAATCACAGTGCCAGAAGCAGGTTTATTGCAGAGAATGCCTTTGCAACCAGTCTCAGCAATAAAACGATCGATCACTTCCGGGGGAAAGCCGTCATAAAACATGGGGAAAGCTGTAGGACTAATGATCCCCATCATTTCCCAGTGGCCAGTCTGGGTATCTTTACCGTTGCTTTCTTCTTGCAAGCGTCCAAACATGCCGGTAGGCTTGGCAACAGGGGCGACCCCAGCAACAGGTGCGATATTGCCTAAACCAAGCTTAGCCAGATTGGGCAATGCCAAACCACCGAGCTCACGAGCACAATTAGCCAGACTATTGCACTCCCCACTATCGCCAAAGTCGGCATGGTCAGGAGCAGCGCCAATACCGCAGCCATCTACAACCAGAACAATAGCGCGGCGGTTTTTACCCTGGCCGTCTTTAGATTCGTCTTTCAAAGCTACCTCTGAGTTGAATGCACTGTTAAAACCGAAGCTAACCTGCGCTAGCAAGCACTAAGCAGATATCGTTCAGCTGCGCTGAGAATATCGTTGTTTATTGTAATAGCGCCAGCGCGTTTTTGTTCGCAAAGCTAATTGTAAAGCGGCTAACTGATCGAGATTTCGCTGTAACAAAATTAGTGAGACAAATACGCAACCTCCTATTGTGTCGTCGACAGGGCCTTTGTTAGGGTGCGATTATCCTTTACACCCACAATCCTTCGAAAAAAAATACAAGTTCCGACCTAACCCCCCACTCTATCGAGAATTCAATGCTTTTGTCTCCATCTTTTTGGAGCAGCATAACGGGCGGTCTTGAGGTCAACTGATATTTCTATTGAAATTTGCCAGGGTTCTAGGCATCAACTTCGGTCACGCAGACTGACAGTAGTTGGTGGTCTCTTAATAACAAATCGTCTGCACTAACCTCTCCGAACACTAACTGCCAATGTTGGTAGTTGTGCTAGGACCAAACGTCAGGAGTCACTTATGAAGAAGTTTCTTGCTCTTCTCGCGGTGGTTGCCAGCTTCGCTTTCAGCAGCACCGCATTCGCCCAACATCACCACGGTGGTAACGGCGGCGTCAACGTCCAGGTCAGCCCCTGGGGCACCTCGCTCAACATCGGTGGCCGCAACGGCGTCACCATCACCGATCGCTACGGCTGGAATGGTGGTCACCGCGGTTGGGACAATCGTGGCTGGGATCACGGCTATCGTGGTTATCGCCCGCCGGTGGTGATCATCCCTGTTCCGCGCTACGACCGCTATGATCGGTATGATCGCTACGATCGTCCGATGCTTCAGCGCCCCTACTACTACTTCGACCGCAACGGCCGGGAGATTTACGTCGACCAGTACGGACGGGCCCGCTACACCGGCTACATTCGCGGCGACCGTGGTTGCTATAACTACTGCGACTAGCCTCGAGCTTCCATTCTAAGGAATGGGCAAAACTGGATGGGGTACAGGGAAACCTGTACCTCATTCTTTTTTGTTTCGCGGCTCAACTATCTCATATAATATTTAAACATTAAGCTGTCTCTTCAACTAGCGAAAAAATGTCCATCGGCTTTATCAAACCATTGGTTAGTTGGCCTAAAGCATTACTGTATCAGTCATTGAAGAATTTAGCCGTAGTACCTAGCACGGCTGCGCTAGTTAATGCTAATCTAGTGTATAGAGATATCGGAGGCACAATGACCACACCAGACATGCTGTCAATCAATAACGTCGCAGCCAAGCTCGGTTTGTCCGTGCACCAGCTTAGACGCTGGGAGCTGATGTTCGGCCTGGAAATTAAGCGGGGCCGAGGTCAGCAACGCCAATATCGTGACGAAGATCTCTCTGTTTTAGAACGCATCAAAGAACTAGTCGAGCAAGGTTGGCCTACATCTCAAATTAGGCCCCAACTAGAAGCCGAAGGACTAGTCTCACCCAAGCTTATTGGCGTCACACCCAGCCCTGGCAATCCAGAGGTTCTGCAAGAGTCGATCATTGGTCTGCGCAACTTCACTGAACGCCGCTTTATTGAAATCTCCAAACAAATTGACGAATTGAGACAGCTCTTGATCTCAGTCACCCTGAAGCAAGAACTATCAGCCGACAAAGCCTCGCCCTGGCAACCAACCGCCAGCGAATTTATGCCAGCGCCGAAAATACAACCAGCTCAAGAAATTACCATTGGGCCACAAATCTCAATCGATCCTCCCAATAGCAATATGTATGGCAATTCGGGTAATTCCGGTTTGATCGGTCGGCCACAGCCAGGCCCCGGCCTGCAACGGCAAGACTCACGCACATCCTTCGAACCTTCAACCAGCAGCGAAGCTGTAACACGCTCAATGTCTGCTTTAGATTCAATGTTCAAAGAGCGAGAGAGCAAAGATCCCGACAGTGTTCAGCCAGAAGTGGGCACAAGCAGTTTCACAAAAGTACCTGTGATACCGCCGCCAGAGACCCCAAGTGCAACCATACCGCCAATTAGACACAGCACTATTCCACCCCTGCCAGCCAATTCGTTGACTAATTCAGCCGCTGTCTCGACGCCAGCTCCCGTCGCTCCCGAGGCCGAAGCTGAAGCAGAAGAAGTAGTAGTAGTAGAACCATCGGTTGAGACTAGTCTTAGCGCCAGCATAAGTGCTGACAATCAGCACACCGATACAATCTCAACCCCATCTATTCAGTCCATAACTTCCCTACAATCAGTTCAAGCGGAACAAGCAACAGCGGCTGACTCAGCCTCCCAATTCACATCCACTTCGGTAGATCATCCGGCCCTAGACGATGAATTCAAGGCAGTAGAAAGCCCGTCTGCTTCTAAGTTGATTGGCTCCCCATCTTCTTCGTTTAGCGTGCCCCCACTGCCACCAAATCCTTTCAAAACCTCCACTGAGAGTGCTGAGGCCGCCCAAGCCAACTTGCGCTCACTGTTTTCCCCAGCCCCACCAGAGCCACCTCTGGGGCTAAACACTGGTTTTGCGGCGAGCAGCTTTGCGCCAACTGCAGCAAATTTGCCCACTAGCTACCCCATGAACGAACCTATCTCCGCCCCTACGCCGGCCCCAGCGCCGGCAGCAGAGCCATCGCAAGAAGACACTGCTGAAGAGTTAGGGGATAGCGAAAACTTCTTTGACGACAGTGGTCTTGAGCAAGCCGAATTACAGCCAGCAGCTATTGAACCGCCTCAACCGATTCAACTAACACCAGGTCCTCAGGTCAATTTTGGGCCTAATGTATCGGCACCAACACCGCAGGCGACACCACAACGAGTAGACGACAATTTTGGTCTTGGTGAAGTAACTGACCAAAACTATTTGACAGTGCTGGGTCGCGCCCTTGATTTAATCGGCTGGACCGATGAACAAGCCGATTCATATTCGCTCAAAACATTCGGTGTTCCACACTGGGATGAATTGGGCCGCAGTCAAGCCGAAAAATTAGTGGCTCACCTGATAGGCTTGCTGAAAGAACAGATGGGCTAGGCATCTAGATTGAGCAATTTAATCTAGACACCGTATTTACCCCACTGACAATAAGAGAGTTGGCGCTTAGTATCTAAGAACACGCTAAATCGCGGGTTCTCCAGAGAGAGCGATCAGGGATGATTTCTACCGAGGGCAGCACCGGTCCTGCGAGCAATTAAGTAAAAAGAGCAGCTTTCAGTAAGCTGCTCTTTTTTTGCCTTTATTCGCCGACGGGCAAAAACCTTGCACGAACTCCCGCTAACCCATAGCTAACAATCGTTCCCGGCCTTAGTGCGCGAATATTAAACGTGCATTTTTACTCATTTAGGCCTTGTTATAGCTATACGAGTCTTGTTAGGGTCAAATTACCCATTTACATCTTGAATCTTACAGGAGTCCTTTTCAGCCACCAAACCAGCGCCATGCCCTAGTTCAGTGTCTTCGAAAAGTCTTCAACCAAGACCTGGGTGATCTCACATTTATTAACCCCGGCAGCGCGCTCAAAGAAAAGACGCCTGCCCGCTAACGTTTAGGAGCATCATGACCAATAACAAAAACCCTCTGGGCTTTCCAGAGATGGTCGATCACGTCGAAAAGATGTTGACCGACCCCGAAATTCTGCGACTCTACGACGAGGGCGACAAGCTCTCCAGCTCGCAGACAAAACACGATGTCGGGCACGCCTTCTCCGTTCTCAACACCGCCCGCTACCTGACCGACGAACTGCACAAGCGCTTCCCCGATTGCCTCAGTGACGAAGCTCGCTTGGTGGTCATTCCGGCTGGCGCCTTCTTGCACGACATCGGCCGCGCCATCAGCGTCGACGACCATGCCGAAGCCGGGAAGAAAGTGGCACAGGACTACCTCAGCGCCAAAGGCTTCCCCACCAAGGTCGTCTCCAAGGTTGCTGCCGTGGTCGCCTGTCACCGTTCCGACAAGTTCCTGGGCATCTCCATCGAAGCGCTGAAGAAATTCCCGGAATTGGCCATTGTCGTTATCGCTGACAAGTGCGTCGGCGATGAAGACCGTGTGCGTCCCCGCCAGGCTTTCTTCCTGCGCATGTTGCGCCTGGTCGGCCTGGCCCGCACCAACTTCTGGGACAACGCCGCGCACGACCGGGTCAACTTCGCCATCAAGGACGCCCAGCTTCTGGTCGACTCGGATGACGCCTGCACCCAAGAACACGCTGGAGCGATTGTGCTCAAGCTGGTTCTCGACGAGAAGGTTGCTCCGGCGGAAGAACTGCTCTCGCTCTACGGCAAGCGCTTCCACTCCTGTGGTCGTGCCGCCAAAAGCCTGGGTTTCCTCTTCCGTATCGAAGTCAACTCGGTGCGCTTCATGTACGACGACGTCACCAACAAGTGGCGCCCGCTTGAGTGCTTCAGCGTGCAACTGCCCTAAAGGCATGAGCACCTGAGGTGAACAGGGGAAGAAGAGTTTCTGGCTTAGGCCAGAGACTTTTTCTTCTCCTGTTTTATACTATCTAATTTAGTAAGATAGTTGCTGCAAATTAGGGCAGTAAAGAGATAGCTGAAAGTGATGGCCAGGTAAAATAGCCTAGTAGAATATATTTATTACTGATGGAGCACCTCGAAAAGAGTGTCACTTGTAAACGACATCTGGAAGATCTATCGCGCCTCAGCTGAGTCGTGCGTAAAGGCCGGTCAATACACCGATGCTGAGCGGCTTTGGCTGGCAGCATTAGAAGTGGCCGAAGACTACGGCCCAGATAATGCCATGTTGACGACCTCCTTAGAGGGTCTGGCCGAAGTGTTTTGGTACCAGGGCAAGCATGAGTTTGCCGCCCCAATTTGTCGACGCTTACTGCGGCTTTATGAACAAAAGCTCGGACATCATCACCCGGACGTGGGCACTATGGCCTACAACCTGGCCTTGCTCTACCACTCATGGGGCAAGTATGTCGAAGCAGAGCCATTCTACAAACTCTCTATGTCAATCAAAACCAGAGTGCTGGGCGGCCGTCACCCTGAGGTGGTTAGTCTATTGGGTAACTACGCTGACCTGCTGCTCATGCTCGACAGAGTAGAGGAAGCCAGAGAACTCAAGGCTCTATCAGAGAAAGTCAAAGCCACCAGTTGGCGCAAAACAGGAAATTGGCAAGCCATGCCCGCCGCAGCTGAGTCCGAAACACTTTCCAACCCTAGTCCTACTTAAATGACCTTCGGATTAACAGGCTGGCTCAAGTCCCAGCATCGCAGTATCGACTACGAAATACCGCTCTGGTATCCCAGTAAAGAACATCCAGACAGCCGCGAGTGGCTCAGCACTAACGGCCTCGGTGGATATTCAATGGGTACAGTGTCGGGCATGAACCGTCGGCGTTACCACGCTAGCTTAGTCTCGGCCCTCACCCCACCAGTTGATCGCAAGGTTGTTCTCTCGCGCATAGAAGAACTAGTAACAATCAACGGCAAGGCCTATGACCTCGCCACTAACTCCTGGGCATCAGGAGTGGTATCACCAACCGGATATAAAAAGCTTGAATGCTTTACCACACTCCCCACTCCCACCTGGGTTTACGAGCTGGACGGCCATTACATAATTAAGCGCCAAGCACTACCTTACGGCAAAAACGAATTATTCTGCGGCTACACTTTTCTGCCCGAAAATGACGATGACACTCCCGATGTCAAATTAGCCACCCGCTTTTTGGTCGGGTTTCGCGATTTCCATGCGGCAGTCAAAGGCTCACCAGACGAGCGTTTTCCACAATTCGTCTCCCCCAACCAAACCATGATCATACTCAATGAAAGTGGTCACCGCCTCTGTTTGACCTGGGGCAGTGGTAGATATGAAACCGAAAAGCAATGGTGGTGGGATTACAACTGGCCTGACGAAACGGCCAGGGGTGAACCAGATCGCGAAGACCTCTTCCTTGTTGGCACCGTAACCAGCACCCTCACCAATGGCCAAGAATTCAGCGTAGGCGCAAGTTTTGAACAGGTAATTCAGAATCCTAATTGCTTTGAAGCTGTAGAGCGCTTGATTGACCGCCAAAATCGACTAATAAACCGCGCCAGTTTGCCGCGCTCTCAAAAAACTGACATGCTCATCCTGGCCAGCGATCAAATGATCGTGCCCGATCTCTTCGCTCCCTCACACAGCCCAGCTGGAGCCACCGGTGCCGATAGCGAAAGCGACCGCCTCTCGGTAATTGAAGGCTATCCCTGGTTTAACGACTCGGGCCGAGCGGCGCTGCAATCGTTGCCGGGTCTACTGCTTGCCACCCGTCGTTTTAGAGACAGCAAAGCTGTTCTCATGGCCTTTGCTGAGCGCAGTGAAAACGGGCTGATTGCCAACCGCACTCTCGACTCTGGTAAGCAATCTCGCCTAGTTTTTGCTAGCGCTGATGTCAGCCTTTGGTATGGCTGGGCCCTCTATCAGCACTACCGCATCACCAAAGACAAAGAACTAGTGAGAACTCTAATGCCTGTTCTCATGGAAACATATAAGCGCTTTAGCGCCACTACTGGCGATGTCAAAACCGCTAGCGATGGCCTTTTAGATACGGGCTCTGCCACAGAAGAATATAGCTGGATGGATGCCAAAATTGGCGACCTACCAATCACTCCAAGAGCAGGAAAGGCAATTGAGCTAAATGCCCTCTGGTACAACTTCTTAGAAACCATTCTATTTTTGGATAACGAAATCCAATTAGAGCTGAGCGAAAAAGCAGAAATCAAAGCAAAGGCTGATTTGGCAAAGCACTCTATGGCCAAATTCTGGAACGAAGAGAAGCAGTGCCTCTTTGACGTGATCGACGCCCGTACACCTTCTGGGCACAGTAACAAGGGCCACGACGACGCCATTCGACCCAATCAACTACTAGCGGTTTCTCTACCTTTCAGAGCGTTTAGCAAACCCCATGAAAGAGCTATCCTTACTATAGTCGAAACGGAATTACTCACCCCCACTGGCCTGCGCACCCTCGCGGTTAACGATCCCCAATACCAGGGAGCTTATGGCTGCGGCTTCCAGCACGCCGATCAATACCACCGCGACCTTTCCTATCACCAGGGTACCGCCTGGACCTGGCTGATTGGCAGTTACTTTGAGGCACTGACAAATGTCTATGGTACGCAGGCGGAGAGCGTCGGCCGCATTAAGCTCTTGCTGCAGCCGTTTCTGGCACACCTGACAGAAGAAGCTTGCCTCGGCTCAATTTCTGAAATTTTTGATGGCAGCAGACCACACCTTGCCCGAGGTTGTCCGGCCCATGCCACAGCCATCGCAGAATGTATGCGCTGGCAGGCTTGGCAGCTAAAACAATAGTGTGTTTAAAGCCCTGACAAAATGCTGGTGAAAAAATAAGACCGGCGGGTATGAAAATATAGCTGGTCAATTTGTGTCCCGCTAAACTCAGCCAACAACGATTTGGCATCCCTATCCACATTCTGGAGCGCATGTTCAAACCGAATTCCAATTCAGGACGAGGACCGCAGGCAAGCCCGCCCCAAGCAGCCACTCCTGGTAGCTCTTCACCGCAACGGCTGCCACAATTGTGGAACCCTCCTACATTCGAAGACATTACCAAAATTCTCAGCCTCTCGCAAAAGCAGGGGGGCAAAGCTATTGAATTGCCATTTTCAGTTCCAGGCAACGACTCGCTCTATCAAATTAGAGTACAGCAGCCAGAAAATAGTGATCCAGAATGGACTTTTTCATCAGGCACCTTAACCGGCTTAGCCACAGTCTGGAGCATTCCCTGCATCGATGTGCAACTGATTCATAGCCTGGTCGAATCTGAATCCACTGGCAAAGACTCCGTCGATCTAATCGCCTCCAATAGCTTCAATCGCTCCACCACTGGCAATATTGCCTTTCCCTCTGCCGAAATCGCCGATCAATCAACCAGTCAGACGATGAGTGGCGTAGCCAATGCCATGCAATCAGTCAATCCAGCCAGCAGCCAGGAGATAACTGGCAGCAGAGAAGCACCTGCTGTCCCAGGAACACTACCAGGTCAAAGCCAAAGTTCCGGTCTGGGTCAACAGCAAGCATCGCTAGAAGGCGACCTAGAAAAGCTCAATTTACCAGCCGTGCTGCAATCACTTGCCTTAAGCAAAATGACAGGGCGACTTGGCATTGCCAGCGCCTTTGGTGGAGCTGATATCTTTCTTGTGGAAGGCAACCCTGTGCATGCCACCACTGGTGAGACAAAAGGCGATCACGCCATCATTGAAACTTTGCTTTGGCCCAGTGGAAAATTCAAGTTCTTCGAACAAGAAAAATGCACAGACTACACCCTGACTAAACGCTTAGAAAACCTGTTGATGGAAGGTTTGACCTTACTAGATCAACATAATTATCTAAAAAATGCCGGCCTCAATATGGATACTTATTTGAAGCAAGCTTATAGCAATCTATCTGAGATGCAATTCGAGCAGCTTGCCAGTCGCGGAGCGCCGGTCAATATGACCTTGCAAAAAGACTTTTATCTAGAAATTGACAGCCAACTAACGCTCTATGAGCTGTTGCTGCGCATGCCCTTAGCCAAAGCCGACTGGGTGCCGGTAGTCTACAATCTTGTTTCGGTTGGCCTGGTGCGTCTAGCCAATGAAGTACAGAAGAAAGAAGTTGTCGAGTTAGTCGACAAAGGGATAGATGAACAGGCCATTGCCGCTGCCATAAAACCTTTAGCGCGAATGGAAACAGATGTCTTCACCTATCCGGTCTTTCAATATTTTCTCAAGCAAGAAATAGCTCGCTACGGCGTTGATGCCAAGGCTTTTACTATTATGGTCTTCGACTTATTAGTAGAGCGACCCAACGGCCTAGAGTCAATGCCACTGAGCGCCGCAAAAATAGCCCTAGATAGGGTCAAAGGCGTAAAACGAGATATCGATATTTTGGGGCATTTCGAAACTTTCGATTTTGCCATCATTTTGCCGCAAACAGCAACGCGTTCTGCTGGAATTGTGGCACAACGTATTCTAGAGAGAATAAATGGAGAACCAATCGCATCATTAGTTGGAAGCAGCAGCCAAATCAACATTGCTTTTGGCATGGCCTCCTATCCGCAAGATGGCAAGACAGCAGGCGCTCTTATGGCAGCTGCAGCCGAAGCCAAAAAGCATGCTCGCAAAACCAGTATTGCCATTGTGGAGTACAAAGCCATGACTTAAAAACATATGGGCAACCGGCATGTAAAGTGATGTTTTGACGTACTATTGCAGGCATTCAAATCGAAGAGACGAACGCCTCCTACCCATAACCCCTAAGCGAGTGTAATTAAGCCACAGATGGCTCTAGTCAATTACGGCACCAAAGAAATAACATTCAAGCTCGTTTATTACGGCACAGGTTTGGGCGGAAAAACCACCAACCTCAAAGTAATCTACAGCCAGCTTTCACCGCAGACGCGCGGAGAATTAGTAAGCCTAGCCACTGAAACAGAACGAACTCTCTTTTTCGACTTTATGCCACTTGACCTTGGTCTGATCAATGGCTTCAAAGCTCGTATCTCAATGTACACAGTGCCTGGCCAAGAGGAATACAACAAGAGTCGCAAATTGATCTTGCGCGATGTAGACGGCATTGTCTTTGTCGCTGATTCAAGCGTGGTGCGCTCGGAAGAAAACCAAGCATCTTTGAAGAACATGATGGACAACCTCAAAGAATACAATCTGACGCTGCAAGATATTCCTTGGGTTTTGCAATACAACAAGCGCGATATCAGCAACATGATGACTGTTGAACGCATGGAATCTGAATTGAACAAAATGGGAGTACCGGCCTTTGAGGCTGTAGCCCTTGAAGGCAAAGGCGTGTTTGCCACTCTTAAAGCGATAACAAAAATGATGCTCAATCGTGCCAAAGGCGAAGACTAGTAAAAAAGAAGTGAAAGATTCGCGCCGTTGCCAAAAGTTGCGCAAATGAGCTTTCCATAACGACATAGTTGCGCTCAGCTTGCGCGGTCTTGGCAACACGGTCTGCCAGCGGAACCCAATGTCAGCAAGCCTTTCCAGCCCAGTTAAGCTTTGTAACTTACATTAGTTAACAGAATTAGGGCAACTTCTTTTGCCTTTGAACAATAGACTTAAGTGTCATTTTTTCCTTCTCAAATAAAGATCAAAGCTACCAGCGCAGCCAACACCATAGCGAGTTACATAGCACACCTCAGCCGCTGCTGCAGTGATGTTGTTGACCAGCTTGCCGCTCTATGCCTGTAGAGATCTTGAAGGAAAGTTTGACGAGAAGGCTCTTTGCGGCTCTTCTCGGCCAACCAAAAATATAACCATGAGGTCAAACATGACCCGAATCACCATATGCGGTATCGCCGCAATCTTTTTCTGCAGCATCGCCGGCCTGATCTTCTACCTGCAAGCCCCTCCCGCTCAGCCAGACTTTGCTCCCGGCACCACAGTGCGAATCTTCCTCCCTGACCATAGCAGCGCCGAAAAGATCCGCTATGAGCGCTATGCTGCAGACCGCGTAAGCCGCACAGTCACTGACATCGAGTATGTTGATGGCTCCAGCGAACAAATCACTTACTGGGGAGACAACAACCTGCGCCGGGCCTCGGTCAAATACTTCAAAGAGGATGACTCTCAGCAGGCTGCAAGCAACCAGAACAAACGCGTTAAGAGCAAAGCCACCTTCGATCATCGCACTGGTCAGCTCTATACCAGTCATCAGGTTTACCGTCTTGATGGCACTCTAGAGCGCACCGGTGAGCTGCTTAGCGATGGGCGCTATCAAACTAGCTACTATTGGAGCGACGGTAAAACATTATCGCGCCAGCGTATCTTCAACCAGAGTCGTGTTTACGCCTCGGAGAAGATCTTTCGCGAAGATGGTTCAATTCTTGCCGACGTTGTCCAAGGGCAATCGGATCAGCGAGAAATTGTGCTCTATTGGCCAAACGGTGCACGCCAGGCTAATTACAGCAGCAACCTCGTCAACGGAGCCAGGGGCACGTTCTTTGCCGAAGACGGCGTCACTGTAGTCTGCGAGTTCTACCGTTCCTACTGGGCAATCGAAGAGGTCTACTACAACAGCGCTGGCCAGATCTGGCAAAAGCGCTTGGCCTACCCCGGTAATGGCTCTATGACGATTAGCCTCTTCGCCGCAGACGGAACCACGCCCGCCAGCTCTAGCACTGCCACCACCACTGCAAATGCAAGTGCCGGCAACACAGCAGGACCCCTTGTGGCTGTACAGTTCTGGAAACTGCGCCCGACCTACGATGGCAAACCGGCCTACAAGACACTATCGTCGGTTGCACTCTACAGCGGCGGCCAGGGCAGACCCTACCGCATCGTCACCTTCAGCAATGGCCAGCCTGATGGCATCAATGCCGCGGGTCAGGATGGAAGTGGCGTGCAGGTGGCCAACCCGGCCTACCTGGTGGAACCAGTGAGCAGCCCCATTCCAGAGCCAGGCCTGACTGAACGCGGCGCCCCTAAACTGCTGTACGACTACGAATAGGTCGTGTAAGTCGTGTAAGTCTTAGATGCCTGAGCTAATGGGAGCTCAGACATAGGCCCTGAGTCGGATTCGCCCTAGGGCGAATCCGACTTAGTCAACGGCATTACTGCGCAGATAGTTATAAAAAGGCTCCGTGGCAATTTCTATAAAAAATTTCCTCGATCAGCTATTTCATATAGTATAATCGTAGAAAAATGACAATGCCAGGACGAGAAGACGAACAATTCAAACGAATTGTCCGCTTCCCACCATGGCATTGTCAGAAAAAGCCCTTGGGCTGAGGGCTTTTTACTATGGTCTCTTCTGCGGCTCGGCTTTCTTGCCAGCAGCACTGCCAGAAGCATTGCCAACAGCATTTACTGAAGGCGAAGCCTTAACCACCCAATCGATCAGAGCAGCACCGTCAGGCACGCCCCAGCCAGTGGGATGGTCCCATTTCGGCCCGGCCTGATAACCAGGGAAACCAGCACCGTGACCGGCACCATTGTTGCCTTTGGTGACGTCATAGAAATGCTTGCCATAGTCAGCCGAATTGCCGAGGCGATAGACGTACGGATTGGCAGAGCCAACCCGCTTACCAGCAGCTTCGACAGTCAAGACCCAGAGGGCAGCGAAAGTCGGAGCCGAGGCGCTAGTGCCGCCGATGCGTGACCAGTTGCCCTGGAAGTAAAAGGAATAACCGGTGTACGGGTCGGCGTTCATAGCCACGTCCGCACTGGCGCGCTTGTCGCCAGCCGGCAAGCCAGAACCAACCTGCCAGCTCGGCCGCGACCAGTGGTCGGAAACTCCGCCACCAGAGCCGCTCCAAGCTGGCTCAGCAGTGCGCACACCGTTTTGCTGACTCAGACTCGTGCCACCAACAGCGGTGAAGCGCGGATTCGAGGAGGGATAATCAACGGCCCACTTGGGCACTTCTTTCCCCTTGCTCTTGACCTTGCAGTCATAGGCGCCATCGTCGCCGCTAGAAACGAAGAGAGCGATTCCCTGAGCAGCCAATTGCTTGAAGACCATGTTCTCAGTCTTCATCATCAGCCAGCCGGTATTGCGCTCGCACAACCCCCAGCTTACCGTCATCACCGAGGCTTCGTTGTCGACCGCCACCTGGTTAAAGGTCAGGGCGAAGTTAACGAAGCTAGGATTGACAGCGATGTACATCAAAACATCGGCGTCGGGAATCTGAGAACTAAGCAACTGCAAATCAAGAGTGGTTTCCTCTTCGACCTTACCACTCAAGCCGTTGATGGGCTTGTCGATCAGCTGGCCACCACGAACAATGCCATGACGCTTCCAGTACGCTTCGATGTCCTTGGGATCGTAGCCATAGGCGGTGGCGATAGCAACTTTCACACCTTTGCCGCTGTAAGACTTGGTGCCCACATTCTGGTTGTTGCTGTTGGGAAAGTTGTAAGCCGTGGCGATGTCCTGCGGCGTGTGAGCCGGAGCCAAAGCACGCTTGACCGGAGCCTTGCTGTGGGCGATGCGACTTTCCATCTGGGCATAGGTGTTGAGGCCAATGACAGACTGCACCACATCTTTGAGGTGAATCGGCAGAACCGGATCACGGTCGTTGCTCATGTAGAACTTAGGCGCGGCGGCGTCGGGCGAGCCCGGCTGCCCCACCGCGGACTGGTTCATGAGCGTGTCGACCGAGTACTCGTTGATGGTAACGTTGAAGGCCTTTTCCAGCTGCGAGACTGTGCCTTCAGCATGAATCATCAAGCGGTTCTTCGGCACCGACTTGATCTTCAGCCCCATGCTAGTGAGGTAACGCACGGTCTCGTCAACGTCCTGGGTGGCCGGAGAGAAACGGGCGATGAACTGATCGGTGCTAAGAAACTGCTGATACTGCGGTGAATCTGGATTCTGCAGATTCTCCAGCAAGGCGTCAAGATCGGCTTCGTCGCGCACTTTGAGACCAACCAGAATCTCCAGGCGAGTTTCAGGATTGGCGTGTTTGACCAGTTGCGACTCACCGAGCACTTCCGGTGTGTTACCAGAAAGTGTGACACCACCGGTGATGAAAGAAAACGTCGGACCGCGTTGCACCATCCAGACGACGGCGAGAGCAACAAAAGTGAGTGCCAAGACGCGAAGCAGCGCCTTGAGCGAAATATTAGGCATGGTAATCTCCTAGAAGTATAGGTATAGAGATTGTTGAAAGATGAAGCTCCGTAGCTTCTGGAAGAAAAAACTTCAGACTTTCGGCAAGGAACAAGCGCTGCCGTTCATCTTCTCCAGCACAGCAACACGCTCTGAAACAGGCGGATGCGTCAGCTGGAGCGAGCGCCAGAAAGCCTTGACCTTCTGCCAGATCGAAATGGCTGGTGTTTCCACACGAACGTCGAAGAGCGGGTCGATGGTCATGATCGGACGAAGGGCTCGATAGAGCTCAGCTTCACGACCCTGAGGGCGATTCTTCTCGACATAGGCAACAAGCTTGAGCAGTGCCGTAGCAAGATCGCAAGGCTGGCCGGTCATGAGAGAGCCGGTGGCATCGGCAGCAGACTCACGGGAGCGCATGACGAACATCTGCACCACTTTGGTCATCTGTCCAGTGACCTGAAAAATCAGGAACATGACGATGTATTCGAGAATGCCACCAAAGAAGCCCTGGGACTTCTTCTGACCGTTGACCTTGAGGCCAAAGCTGGGCTTAAAGATGCGGATACCAGAAAGCAAAATGCGCACGCCGGCGTCGGTGATCATGAAGAAGACCATCGACAAAACCGAGAGCATCGAGTTGATGCCAACGTCGTAGTTCTTGACGTGGCCGAGTTCGTGAGCGAAAACAGCTTCAATTTCAGCATCGGTCATACCGGTGAGAAAGAGACCCTTGGTGGCAGCGACTACCGCCTTGCGGTGAATCGGCCCAGTGGCGAAAGCATTGGGCAGCGGATTGTCCGAGACGTAGACCGGCGGCTTGAACTTCAAGCCACTCTTGGCGTAGACCCTGTCGACGATGGCCAGAAGGCGCTGATGCTCAGGGTTGCTAGGGTCGGCAGGGGTAGACTTGGTCATGGCCAGGGCGACCTTGGCACTGAACCACCAGCTCAGCACAGGTACCAGAAACCAAAGCAAGCCGAAGCCCAGCTGAAAGCGGTAGCTGTAGCCAAATCCGGCAAAGGCAGCAAAGACCAGGGCGCCCATGGCACCATAGCCAAGCAAAGTTTTCAGCCAGGTGACCAGTAAGCGGCGACGCATCTGGGGATAGTTCGGGTCGTCGGGCCCGATTGAACGATGAGACATTGAGATCTCCTTTTTTTGTTATGAACGCTAGAAATCTCCAACAGTTGAAAGACCAACAAACAGCAAACATCAGCCCAATGAACGACGCACCACGCAATGAGCATGGGAGTTCGCCGGGGAGGTTTAGTGTTTGGCGCTGCGGAGGATTAAAAGCCGTGGGAGTGATGGGGGATAGAAGTAAAGTGACTGTAGAAATTTAGTTGGTAAGAGCCTGTAATATCAACACTGCAAGCTTCTGAGTATCAAGAACAAACTTAGAGCTTAGTAAGTTTTACTAAAGCATTAGCTCACTTAAATAGGCGAAAAGTCTTGAGCATGGCCGCAAAGCTACTGTTCTAGGGCAAACGGCACCTTCTTGAAAACAGCCTACCAAGCGACTTTACCTTGTCTTGCCTCAGTTAAGGAAGTAGCGCAGCTATCAGCAGCGACAGCCCTATAGCTACTAGCAGCCATAGTACAAAACTGAAAAAATTTTAGTTCCGTGCAGTCGCGGCAAGAAGAAGAAGAAGAAGAAGAACAACAACTACAAGAGTCACCGCATCAAGAGCGAGAAGAACAAGAAGAGCCGAGAGAAGAGAGAGACAGGAATTACTCCGGCCCCTCTCTCGCTCTCGGCCCTTAATGGTCTAGGCCGATGGCCTTAGCTGACCTGATTGCGCCGGGCGAACTTGCGCGCACCAGAGCCCACACCAAGCACGCCGCAGCCAACCAAAACATAGCTGGCAGCAGCAAAGCCAGATGCTTGAGCAGCCGGCAGAAGCAAAGCAAAAACGCCAAAAGCAATCCAGGAAAAGCCGCCGATGACGCGACCGAGACCGCGAATCGATTCGGCCTTAGCCAGAAGCGACAGGGCATTCAGCACTGCCAAAACCACGGCAGTCATGAACAAGAGTGTTTGATTATCCATACGTTTTCTCCGTAGCAGTTAAGCGCCGTGGGCCATGAGGTCGACGACCACACGCAGATGAGGGAAAGCTGCCTGCATGTAGCGACCAGCAGCCAGCACTTCTTCGTCGGTCGGTTGATAGGTGCCAGAGTTGCCGTTGATGTGGATCACCCCGTCGCAGTCCTTCCAAACCTCGCCAGCGAAGAGCACATCAGGGTCGTAGCCCGAAGCGAGCACGTGCTTGCTCAACACCCAGTCGATGATTTTGACACCGACAGTGGTGCGGGCCACGATGATCTTCTTGACCGTGATCACCAGGTTGTACTTGTTCGACTTCTTGGCGCTGTCAGTGCGCAGCATGTCGTAGACATCGCGCTCACTCTTGAGGCCAAGGTCGGCATAGGCCGGCGCCAGCACTTTGTGAATGAGCTTGATGACAAACTTGGAGAACAGCACCCGCTTCTTCACGCGTGTGACAAAGTTGGGGTTCTTCTGGGGGAACGGCTGGAGACGCGCCTTGAGATAGTCGAGGGGATTGACTCGCGTCTGCTCCCCTGTGAACAGAGCGTGAGCGCCCCAGAACTGACGCAGAATCGTGCCGGCCGAAGAGGGCACAGAGAGCTTGACGCGGAAGTCATGCTGGTAGTCAACGCTGGCAGGCAGGGCCGGTGCCACTTCGCGCGAGATCACGGCGGGAGTCGACTTGAAGCCGACCAATCCGCCCACAGCACCAATCAGCTTGAAAGGTGCAGTAACGGCGGCACGGGCAGCGCTCCAGAGCTTGCTCTTCTGCGACTTGACCTCGAGCATGCGCTCGCCATGGCGGCAGAAAGTCATCAGTTCAGCAGCAATGATCTGACGAGCATAGCTCTCCATGTTGGCCTGGGTGGTGCGCACCACTTCCAACTGCACGGGCTTGCCCTCGAACTCAAGACCATTGCTGAGCAGGTAGCTGAGCAAGGCATAGGGCATGTAGATGCTGCTCAGCTTGCGCTGGCCTGAGCTGAAGCCAGCGTCTTCGAGCACACGCAAATTGGCATTGACGCAGGTCATGTACTTCTTGCCGTGGTGCAGACGCATGGCCGCACGCAGCTTCTCCGCTGCATGTTCGGGCAAGTTGAGCAGGCGCAGCATGATGCCCGACTGCACGAAATTGCGTGTATCTTCCACCACCGATGGTGCACGCTTGAGTGACTTGGCAGCAAACTTCTCGTAGCCGCCTTTGCCATCAGGCACAGTCAGGTAAACGTTGGGCAGACCGAAGCCGAGGAAGATTTCGTTCTTGCCAGCGAAGAGGTCAGAAATGCGGTAGACCCGCAAATCTTGAATGGTGCGCTCGCGAATGCTTGAGGCGTCGACAACCTCGTCGACATGCGAGCCAAACAGAAATTCGGGGCGACGCTCAAAGTGATGAGCAAAGCCCGCATCGAGTTGCAATGGCGTTTTGTCCATGTTTTTTATATCCGGTTGGGCGCCAGAGAATTGCTTCTCTGGCGCAGGCCAAGGTAAGCAGGAGCCGAAGGCCCTGCCGTATAAATGCTAGTTAGCGGTGACGACCGTAGACGCGGTCATTGCGCTCGAAGTAGAGCGCTAGTCGGTTGCAGAGGCTCTCAACAGCGCGCAGTAAGCGCACAATCAAACGAGCCGGAGGAAGCACTTTGCCGCTGCGCACAGCAGCAAGCAAGAGGTCGTAGTGGTCAAAAGCCATCGAGCCGGCATCAAGCAAGCCTGATACCGAGACGAAGCGCGCACTGTCAGCTTTGGCATCGTCGCCGGCCCGTACAGAGGCTTCCACCTGAGCGGCCAGATGCTGGGGCACCAGCCACATGTAGCCGTGATCGACCACGTGTCCGCGTTCGTCACGCTCGGGTCGCGAGCGCACATCAAGAAGCTGCAGTTCAGCTTCAGGCACGACAACGTGGGTCTCCTCACTACCTTCACGGGCACCGCAGCCAGGAAGGCTCTCAAAGTGGGGATTAAGGAAACCACCAGGAAACGACTCCTGGTCTTGGTAGGGCGGAAGCAGGCGCGTGATGGTCAATACTCGAGCGGCGGCAGTGCCAGCGCCAAGAATGACCATGATGGTAGCGGTGCAATCAGCCTTGGGAAAGCGATAGAGCATTAGTCTAGTGCTCTTCACCAGACCTTTGACCTGAGCCACCACGGTGGACTGAATCGGAAGTTCAGCCAGATGTCCAAGGGTGGAGTGGAAAGAGGCCGGGGATGCCGTGGGCGAACAATGCAGGGCATCGACAACCAAGATTGGCACCGCACCGGCATCAGCCAGCTCGTGAACAATCGCAGCGAGAGATTCACCACTGCAATCGCCGGCGATAAGAACGACTTGCTGAGCCAATTCCGCTGCCGCTAGAGCGCGCAATTGAACCAGTTCAGTCAAGGGCACGTTGCTTTGGCTGCAGATGGAACGAAGCTGGACAAGCCGGCTTTCGCTATCTGTGCCAAGCACGAGGAGGTTAAACGACATTTTCATAAGATTTTCCCTTATGGTCAATGGCACAGCGCTGGAGATTTACTACGATTACTACGTTTACAGGTTCCCAGCGACAGTGGCTATGACTTGTTAAAGCTTGGCAGTGCTTTGTGGAGTCTATCGCATCAAGTCTATTCCCATCACCTCGGCCCTAAATCTAGACTTCAACAACACTCGGGTGAGCGCCGCATGAGTCTGACAGATGGTCATTTTGATTTAGTTTGAAGGCTTAGGAATTTTCTTTGGTGCGAGAGGAGAAGGTATCTTTACAACTTACTCGGGCGTAGTGAGTTAGAACAAGAAACTGAATCTCATAGAGCTTAGCTTCTCTCTAATTACAGCTCATACTACTAATTTATGGCGAAAGAGCAGGTTGCCAAGCGCTAGCGCCGGTCGCGCTACTTGTTTGAATTCACCGCATTTTTCTTGCTCTCAACCCCAGAAAATCTAAGCAATCGAATATAGGGATAGTAATCAAACATCTGGTGAATTTCTACTTCAGTCCAAATGCCATCCATCCAGTTATTTGTGAACACCTGAGTACCTTGCCCCATAATGCCGCAATGGGCATTGGCGCCTCCATTGAGTGCGCTGGGTGGAGCCTTAAAACCCAACAAAATGTCGCCAGGCTGACAGCACCGTAAAAGAACACCATCGTCAATGGCACGCCCTTCACCATTGCGAACAACAAATTCCCGGCACGAATTTGGCGGAGCTAAAAGCTGACGGCGCATAACCGTCACCACAGCACTGTGAACAGACGAATTTCCGCTAGCTTTGAGGACATTACTCACAGCAGCAGCACAGCCCAGGGTGCCCTTAGAAAGGCCATATCCAGGCTTCCACATTTCTCTCCCCAAACACTGCTTAGACTTAAGCAATAACTCTTGAGCAAAGACCGAACCAGACCGTGGTGCAGCCTCGCCTTTAAGCCAGAAAGCCGAAACCAAACTGCAAACAAATAGGGCAAATATTAAAGTGAAGCGATTGTTGATGGGGTTCTGCAGCAGCAAATCACCGGCCTCACTAGCTAAGAATAATATGGGCAGCGCTCTGTTAGACTAACTGAGGATAGATTATAGCTTGAGGATTTATGGGTCGCATACTGAGCCAATCTGAGCTGGCCGCCGTGGCTGACGAAGAGAAAAAACAAGGGCGTAAAGTTGTTTCAACCAATGGTTGCTTCGACATCTTGCATGTTGGCCACGCTCGCATTCTTAAACAAGCCCGCGAACTGGGTGACTGCCTCTTTGTCGGAGTCAATTCTGACGCCTCTGTGAAGCGTTTAAAGGGGCCGGACAGACCCATCAATAGCGAGGCCGACCGGGCCGAACTTCTGGCCAGCCTGGGAGCCGTAGACTATGTTTACATCTTCCCTGAAGATACTCCAGTCGAGTTTCTCACCGAAGTCAAACCAAATATTCACGTCAAAGGGGCCGACTACACCACAGGGCAACTGGCCGAAACACCGGTAGTTGAATCGTTTGGTGGCAAGGTGCAACTGCTTGCCCTGGTACCAATGAAAAGCACCACAGCATTAGTAGAAAAAATCAAAAACTAGACTGCCACGACACTGTAATTTTCGCCTTTTACCTTGGCATTGTGGAGATTGAGCCAATCTCCTTCCGCCCCCGAGTAAAAGCGTTTCCACAGTAGTCATGGAGCTAGTAATCATGGAATCAACAAGACCAGCTGACCTGGTAAAAGAATCAAATCTCCCCGACAATATTTCGCTCAATTTCACTGCCACACCAGAGTCGCAGCGGATTTCCCTGCAAGAAATGACTAAGCTGGCTGGTGATTCAAAAAACTTCCTACCTCAGCTGCAAATAGAGCAGAAAACAGAACCTGAGAGAAGTGGCGACGCCACCAATGGCGGTGACACCCCCCAGAGCCTAATTGTAAGAGAAGCTCTTAAAGCCTACAAAGAAGATGGCCCCGAAAGCGCCTTCAAGCTGATGCGGCAAGATCTGGCCGCCTTTGAGAAAGAATCAAAGCTCGTCCTTAAGCTTCCGGCAGATCGCGGAGGAGCTGGCTTTGATGAAGAAACAGCAAATAAAATAACCTTAGAGAGATCAACAGAACGCTGGCAAGCCGTCAAACAAGCCCTGCTAGAACAAGACCCGCATGCTATCGAAAAGCTCAAAGTGGCCTACCTCGATAACACGCTGCAAGCAATGAGTGCAGCCGGTGGTCGCTACGGCAACTTAGATCAATACGGTGTGTCAGCCCAAAACCATTTTGAAAGTCAGAAGACTAATGGCTCTAGCACTATGATCCGCGAACTCTCTGGCCAAATCAGCAAAGAATATAGCTCTATAGCTGACCCTAATGGCCGCGATATTGACGCCACGCGCATCGACAAACGTGAGCTAGCCCAATACAAAGCCAAGCAACAGCAAAGCTGGCACTAGCGATCTACTTTGTTTTGCTAATGAAAGCCAGCTTCAAGCGAGCGTCTTCAGAATAGTCAGAATTCTCTGAGATCTTCAAAGCACGCTTGAACTGTTCTTTAGCCTCTTCCGATTTGTGCTTCTTCATCATGATTAAGCCCATGCGGTAAAAAGCTTCGCCTAGACGTTGATCGTTGCGAGTAGCATTCTCATACGAAACCATGGCCCTATCAAGGTCACCCTGACTTTCGTAAGCCGTGCCAAGATTATAGTGAGCCACTGCCAACTTAGGATTGAGCTTAACTGATGTCTCCCAATTTTTTATGGCACCAGGCACGTCTTTCTGCGCCCGCAATGCGGCTCCCACGCCATTGTAGGTAATTGCGTCAGATGGGTTAACAGCCAGGGCTTTGCGGAACTCAGCCAGAGCATTGGCGTAGTTATGCTGTTGATTGTAGGCCAGACCAAGGTTACTGTGGGCGTCTCCCAGTTCAGGATCAATCACCAGTGCAGCTTTGTAGTCAGCTATTGCTTGAGCAACCTGACCGGAGAGATGCTCTTTTACAGCTTTATTGAAGAAGCGGCGAGCCTGAATCTTAGGATTGTTGCCGCCTTCATTACTATCGGCGTTGTTTGGTTGCTCCGCTGCGGTCTCGGTTGGATTAGCAGAGCTAGCTTTCTCGGGTTCATCGCTTGTCTGAGAAGTAGCCGGCATTTCAGTTTGGGCTACTTCGCTTTGAGCTTCAGCAGCTGGAGCCGCAGCTCTTGCTACCGGAGCAGTTCTCTGCACCGTTCTCTGCGCTGGGACAGCAGCAACAACTCTCTTAACAGGGGTAGGAGCGGCAACAGCCTTCTTCACCACTGGAGCCGGTGCTGCTTCTTGTTCAATAGCAGCAGCAGCTTCATCAATTGTACTTGGGGCCGGAGCGGCTGCCGCAGCAGTTATCTGCACATCAGGAGTGGTATCGCGCAATGGTGCCGCGGCATCGGCTTTAGCCTGGCTATCACCAGTGGCGAAGTTCCAGCCACTATTGGCGATATCACCAGCAGCTGATGGCGCCGAATTCGTCTCGTCAGCACTACTAGCTGATTCATTAGCAGCGGCACGACTAGGCACAGCAGCAGGAGCTGCAGCTTCTACTGCTGTAGACTTCTTGGCGGTTGGCAGAACAGCATTCAAGTTTGGCTGGATTAGAGGTGTGTTCAGAGCAGCGGAGCTAATCAATGGCTTGAAACCTTGGGTCACTCCTCTTAATTCATCAGCGCTCCCTTTACGCGGGCCCCACTCACCTTTATCATCTGGTTGTTGCGGTTTCTGCGCCTCCAATGCCTTTTGGTACTGACTATAGACATCGGCCGCCGCAGCTGCCGGGGCTGGCGCTTCGCTCTCTACTGCAGCGCCAGCAGTGACAGGCTGAGTATATTCTTCGTTCAGACCAAGGGAGACCGCCCCGTCTAAGATTCGCAATTCGGCTTTGATTTTGGCTGGGATAGCCAAATCAAAGGCCACTCTAACTGTAGGAACGTCCTTAATTGGAGTAAGGAAGCGCACCCGTTTGATGGCGGGAAAAACTCTATTGACTTCAGCTGAAAGCTCATCGGCGCTAGGCATGGTGGCCGTATCAACTGCAGCGCCAGGCAAATCGATGATCAAACGGTGATCTGGTGAAGGCATTTCAAAGAGCTGTGGTGGAGCCTTTACGCCCCCGCTGGCATACTCAAAAATAATGCGATGGTTGGGATCGACTGAGATCTTCTTCAATGATGCTGTCTCAGCGGCCTGTCCGTGAGCGGCGGGGCAAAAACCGCCAGTCAAACCAATGGTCATGGCAAGACCAAAAACTAAAGCTGGAGTCAATCGCAAACTCAGCTTGAGAACCTCGCATTTGAGTCGTTCTCTAACTGGAGCTTCACTTACCCGACCAGATGCTGGTGAATTTTTCTTCTCAGCCATTTCGTCCCCACATTTTCTCAGCTCTACACCTGGCAAAGTTTACCTAAAAGATGGTCCTCTTTTGCAGGCGATCTGCTTAACCAAGCGTATTTTAAGTTAGGCCATATTTAAAGTTTCAGACTATAGCCGTATCATGTAGCAGTTCGTTGAGCACTTAGCGGCCGGTCCAGGAAAATTCAATGCCCTTTCGCAGTCAGTCAAAGAAGACCCAGCTAGCCCTTACCCTGCTTAGCTTTGCCGCCTTACAAATGTCATGGGCTCAGCCCGGTGAAGCCCGTCGCGATAACTTGCCGGAACCACCAGCGGTAGAAGCACCGGTCGACTTATTGGTGACTCCACCAGGAGAAGAAATATATTTTCCTGTTAGACCCGACGGTCAGCCTTTTCTTGTCAACATCGATACTACTGTCAACCTGACCGACAAGATCAATGGCTTTTATTATGATCCTAAGTTTAGAGGCGAGGTTTGGGCTCCCTTTGACCAAGTTAGCTTGATCGAGAGAGCGACTAGGTTGATGTCCACCTGGCCCGAATACGATCAATTTAGTATTTATCGCAAATTCAACGGTGTGAACAAATTCCTTGAAAAGTATTCTGGCTTTGGTCCTTAGTCAAAAGAGAGAAAACAAATGAAGCCTGTGAGCCCTGGCGAATGTGGCGAGAAACGACTAGATCATATCGCCATAGCGGTTCACTCCATAGCTGAGGCACTGCCCTTTTACGAGGGCTTAGGCCTGAAAAAGCTTGAGGTCGAAATCGTTGAAGAACAGGGCGTAAAGGTAGCCAAATTAGATATTGGCAACACTCATATTGAGCTACTGGAGCCACTCTCTCCCGATACTCCTGTGGGCAAATTCCTGGCCCAAAAAGGCCCTGGCCTTCACCACATCTGCATCGGCGTGGCAGACATAGAAGCCGATCTCAGCAAGTTGAAAAGTAGCGGCACCAAGCTCATAAACGAGACCTTCAAAATCGGTGCCGGTGGCGCCAAAATTGCCTTTGTGCACCCCAAAGCCACGGGTGGAGTACTTTTAGAGCTGTCGCAACCAAGCGAAGCCTAGCTAGCGATCGGCCTTAGTCGACCTCAGCCTGACATTACAATAGGTATCAAAAACATTGATGTTTTTGTACGTTTTCGCCGCTCTCTGGCCCCTCTCTGATACATTTGGCCCTTGTAATCAAGCCGGGGCAGACTTGGCGTTGACCCTACAACCAATTGTTACCATTGGAGGCTAACCCATGCCAACTATGACCGAACTATCAAAAATCGAAAAAGCCCTGGGCAAACAGGCTTCTTACTTCCTCGAGCACCAGAGCAAAGGCTTCCCTAAAGAGCATCTGCATTTACCTGGTCCTGACTTCGTAGACCGCATCGGCATGATCTCTGACCGTTCACCACGCGTACTACAGAGCTTGCAAACACTTTTCAACACCGGCCGTCTAGCCAATACTGGCTACCTCTCAATTCTTCCTGTTGACCAGGGCATTGAGCACTCAGGCGGTGCATCTTTCGCTAAAAACCCAATTTACTTTGATGGCGAAAACATCGTTAAGCTAGCAATCGAAGGTGGATGCAACGCTGTTGCTTCCACATTTGGCGTGCTTGGCTCTGTTGCTCGCAAGTATGCTCACAAAATTCCATTCATCGTAAAGCTGAACCACAACGAGTTCTTGAGCTATCCAAATGGCTACGACCAAATTATGTTTGGTTCTGTCAAACAAGCCTGGGACATGGGCGCTGTAGCTGTTGGAGCAACAATCTACTTTGGTTCTGAAGAATCAACTAGACAAATTCAAGAAGTTTCAAAAGCTTTCAAAGAAGCTCACGATCTTGGTATGGCTACCATTCTCTGGTGCTATTTGCGCAACGGCGCTTTCAAAGTTGGTGATGTAGATTATTCACTCGCTGCCGACCTTTCAGGGCAAGCAAACCACCTCGGCGTCACCATCGAAGCCGACATCATCAAACAGAAATTGCCAGAAAACAATGGCGGCTACAATGCTTTGAAATTCGGTAAAACTGATGCTCGCGTTTACAGCGAACTCACTACCGATCACCCAATCGACATGACTCGCTATCAAGTAGCTAACTGCTACATGGGCAGACAAGGCTTGATCAACTCCGGTGGTGCCTCAGGCGCTAACGACTTAGAGCAAGCAATCATGACTGCTGTTGTGAACAAGAGAGCTGGCGGAACAGGCCTTATCTCTGGTCGCAAAGCTTTCCAGAAGCCTATGCAAGATGGTGTTGAATTGCTTAACGCCATTCAAGATGTCTACCTATGTGAACAGGTAACCATCGCCTAAGGCGGACCTCTCCGAGCTAGGCTAACCAATAGGTTGCAAAACAATAAAAAAGGTCGCTCTTTATTGCAGCGACCTTTTTTGTTTGTAATCGCTACAGGCCAATAGAATCAAGGCACAGTCAAATTGTTGAAGAAGTCAATTATTTAAATTCCCTATTTTTTTGCTCGAATAAATGGAACCAAATGCTAAAGTTCTAGGTCGCAAGAACGAGCAGCATAATCTCTTCACTAGTAGAGCCAATTTGCCGATTCTCGAGGAATCCCAAACTAAGCTTCAAAAGTACCCTGCCTTGAGCAAGGTACTCCTCATAGAGGTCCGACGTTGTCCGTGAGCACATATATTTCAGATTTGCCGATTGGCGAAATTCTCATCCAGGCCGGCCTGGTATCACAGGGGCAGCTCGACGAAGCTGTTAAAGATACCGGTACACGCCAGCGGCTGATTGGTAAGACACTGATAGCTCGCGGATGGCTCAAACCAGAACAATTGCGCGCAGCATTGCAAGCACAATCGCTATTAAGAGACGGCATTGTCGATTCGTTCAAGGCGCTCAAAGCCCTCGGTATTGCTTGTAATTTCGATAAGCCCTTTGAAGAGGCTCTGCAAGAAATTACAGCGTCATCTGCTACGGCTCCGAAGAGAGGCAGCACATGCAAGCTTGGTGAGCTTCTTATCGATGCTGGAATTATTGAAAAAGAAGAAATGGAAGCTGCCCACCGCAAAAGCCTTGAACGTGGCGAGCCACTAGGGGTGGTGCTTGTAGCCGAAGGCTTACTGACTGAATCTTATTTAGACGCGGCCCTAGAACTTCAAGTTAGAGTGCGCGACGGCATGTTCTCGCGTGAGCAGGCTATTACAGCCCTGAAGCAAGATCCTCGCCGTTTGCTCGATATGATTGCGCCCAATATGAAAGCCGATGAAGGCTTAAAATTAAAAACCAAAGCGGCAATTCGCCTGGGCGAACTACTAATGCGTGCGGGCATTGTCTCACAGAGCGATGTGCTGCAAGCACTAGAGCTGTCGCTAGCTCACGGCCATCCTATTGGCGAAATGCTTGTTGCTCGCGGTTTTGTTTCTCGTGCCTTACTTGATGCCGCTCTATCGCTACAGCAAATGATTACCGCAGCACACCTCAGCATTGGCGAGGCTACAGCCTGTTTAGTCAAAGTCTTTAATAGCAACAAAGCTGTTTCTGAGTGCTTACTAGAACTCAATTTCCTCAAACTACAAACACCTAGCGAAGCGGTTGGGGGCAGAGTAAGACCGGGCCGCAAACCAACTCAAAGCCAACCCGATAATAGAGCCACTGTTACAGAGCTTCCGGCCTTGAGTTTTCACAAGCCCCAGCCCGGGCTAGAAAGCCTGATTGCCGAACAGAGTGTAGCCAGCGTTCAACTCAAAGGTGAACTTGAAGCAAAGCTAGAAGCCCGCATTGAAGCTGAGCTAGAAGCAAAAGCTGAGTTAGATGCTAAAGCGGAACTAGAAGCAGAGATTCAAAACCTTGCTAATCGCACCGATGAATCTCTAGCAACTGAATCACTAGCAACTGAACAAGCAAACAAAACAGCAGAACTCTTACCCAGTGAGGAATCATTCCCATCTGAAGAAGAGTACATTGCCGCTAACTTTGCCTATTTTCAAGGCGATCGACCTGAATTTTACGAGAGCCTCCGCGACGCCTATTCTCGCCTCGGCCGCGTCATGATGAAACGCAAAGAGCTAATTGAATCAGAAGATATGCTCAAGGTCGCAGCCGACATCTCTGCAGCCGAAAACATACTAGAGAAGCAGCCTGAAGACTTGATGTTCCTCGCTTGTCTCTACCTCAAGCAAGGCAAAAGCTGGCAGTCAGAAAAGCTACTGAAGCGCTGTCTAAGCATATTAGAAGCGTCTCCTAACGTCAGCGATCGGCTAGTGGCCCTCTGCCATCACCGCCTGGCCCTAGTCTACTGTCATTTAAGCTTGCTATTCAAAGCCGAAAAGCATTTCAAGAAAGCCAGTGAGCTGATGGGTGCCAGCGACCAAGGAGCGCTCAATCGCCTCACACAAAGGCGTTTAGCAGCCATTCTCAAAGACTATGCGGTTTTACTGAACCGCATGAGACGAGAGTCTGAAGCTGACAAATACTACGCTCAGGCGCGAAAGATTCTCTCATCGTCACTTCTGACGGGCTGAAGCACGACCTGCCTAGGCTGGCGATAGTTTTCCCAGACGCCCAATAAAGCGCTTAGCAAATCAGCTACGGCGTTAGTAAGTTTTTCTGTGATTCCATTCATCGCGTTTCCCCTGGGTTTCTCATCCAATACATACCCAGAACTATCAAGAATTAGCCAGAATTTGTTCAGCCAAGCTCGCCCCTCCTTGGCAAGCTCGAGTTGCGACTCGATGGCCTATACTCAACACCTATATTAGAATTGCCCTACTTCCATGAGCAATATTATGGCTTCGATTCGGTCTCTTCTTTCAGTCAGAATCATGCACACAGCGACGCTAACTAGCTTTGGCCCAGCTGTACGGCTAACCTTTCGCCGGAATTTTCGCCCAACCTTTTGCCTGACCTTATGCCTGGTCTTTAGCGTAGGCCAGAACATGGGCCTGATTCCTCCGGCTCTGGGCAAAGGCCCGGCGCCGGGCCCTAGAATCGAGCCAGCACCTGGGCGAGCAGGCGAGCAGCACCGAGCATCTACTGTTTTGAACAAACATGGTTTGCCCGAAGAAGAGCTGAGCTACCTCATAGATATGCGCAAAGCAGCCGAGGCACGAAAGCTTTTGCAAAATACAGCAAAGCACGCAGGCGATGAAGACGAAAGAAAATGGTGGCTGGCGGCCTGCCTCTGTCGCGAACAACGTTTTGAAGAATCACTAGAACAATTTGAACAAATTAAATCGCTACAACAAGCACCAACACAGGTGTTGCTCATGGCAGTGACGGCCTATGCAGAAGATCAGCAATATAAAAAGGCCATAGCCATAGCCAATAGTATTCTCGCTAAAGAAAATAATTTGAAGGCTTACGAGCTAAGAGCTGGCTGTTTTGCCAGCTCTGGCAACTTGATGCAAGCCAGCCGCGACTATGAGAAATGCGCTAACCTCGAAGCTAGCAGCTCGTGGAGATTTCTGACAAAAGCAGCAATGATGCTCAACAAGACCCAAAAGTCAGAGCAAGGTCTAGCTCTTTTGGACAGAGCAATTAAAACTCCCGGCGGCAAAGCCTCACCCAATGTCTATTTAGCGCAAGCCGACTGCTACATGGCACTAAACCACTGGCAAGAAGCTGTAGTTAGCCTAACTGAAGCAGTAAAGCTAAGCAAAAACTATCGTGAAAATGCCAAAAAGGGCGGCAATTATCTCTTGCCCATTTGCTATAAAGAGCGAGCAATTTGCTACGAGAAGTTAGGCAATAAAGCTTTGGCACAAGCCGATTTAGCCGCTCTAGACATCTACAGCCGTGGCATTGCCAAGGAAATCGGAGCCGATTAGTCAATCAGTTAGACAATGGCTAAAGCACCAGCTTAGCCAAAGCGCCGCGCTCCCGTGCACTGTTGAGCATAGCCCCGAAGAAAATACTAATGGCAATGAAATAGAAGATATTGAGACCAGCAGCTTTAAGCAGGAAGTTAGTAATATCGACATTTCCCGAAAGCACAGCCCGCATACCTTCAAAAACATAGGTTGCTGGCACCATATATGCTACCGGCTGCAGCCATTGAGGCAACACTGATACTGGGTAAAAAACGGCCGAAACAGGCTGAATGAGAAAAGGTACAGCCCAGGCCAGTGCCTCAGCTTGGTGACCAAAGCGAAAAATCAAAGCGGTGGTAAACATACCAACCGACCAGCCCATAAAAAGCAAATTGAGAAATAGTGGAATTAGGGCAAAGCTGATAGCAAGAATGTTAAAGGTATAGAGACAAAAAGCCAGGACAGACATAATCAAACTAACAGCAAAAATCTGAGTTAGGCCAACGACAAAAGTAGAGGCGACAAACTCCGCCACCGTAATTGGTGCAACAAAAGCATTTAGCAAATTGCGCGACCAAAGATCTTCCAAAAACGAAACTGAAATAGACTGCTGTGCACGGTTGAGGATATTGAAAAAGATAATTGCCCCAAGCAGAAAGCTCACAGCGGTTGGATTGTCACTATTGAGGCGCATGAAATATTTGGCAATTAAGCCCCAGACAACAAGGTCCATGACTGGCCAAAATATGACGTCTAACAATCTAAAGCCACTGCGGGTGTAGATATAAAAATAGCGATTACAGAGCCCCATGACTCTATCGGGCCTAACAAGAATCAATTGTGTTCTCCGCTCAATAGGCTTGTAGTTACTTGATTGCGAGCAATGGCAATAAATACTTCTTCTAAAGTTTCTTGGCCAAAATGCGAAAGAATAGCCTCAGAACTACCTTCGGCAATTATTTTACCCTGATGCAAAAATAGCACTCTCTGGCACAGTTCCTGCACATCTCTCATATTGTGGGAAGTATAGAGCACGGTCATGTGCCGCTCAGCTTGCACCTGGGCTAATAACTTACGCACTTTATCGGCAATATCAGGGTCGAGACTAGCAGTTGGTTCATCCAGCAGTAAAAACTCTGGGTCATTGAGCAAAGCCTTGCACAAGTTCACTCTGGTTGATTCACCAGAAGAAAGGCCCCCAGTCATTTTCTGGGCCAAATGATCTACTTCAAACAATTGCAGCAATTCCTCAATTTTCTTCTTGCGATTGCTCACACCGTAGAGCTGAGCAAAAACATCAAGATTCTCAATTACTTTGAGGTTATACGGCAATGCCACATAGGCCGAGGAAAAATTGCAACGTTGCAGAACTGCTACTCGTTTTTTCCAGGGGTCCATGCCAAAAATTGAAACTTTCCCTGATGTCTGGGCAATCAGCCCTAACAAAATTTGAATGGTGGTCGATTTTCCTGCACCATTTGCACCAAGAAGCCCAACCACTTCTCCGCGCTTAATTTGAAATGAAATCTCGTCGATAGCCACAGCCTTCCCAAAAGACTTGTGCAACTTCTCGACCGAGACAATTGTTTCAACTTCGCTTTCAATATCGGCTGCCATAGTGGGCTTAGTTTAGCAGGCCGATAGCTCTGCTACGGAGGCTCGCGCGAGCTTAACTATCTTCTTTAGATTAAACCACTTTAGATACACCTCAAGGTACGAACTAATCTTTCCCTAAAGTATGGCTTTTGACAGACCTCCAAACTTAGGGTGAAGGTTCCAACCCTTCTTTCTTCAACACAACAATAACAAGCAGTCAAATCCAATACCCATAGCCTTTAGCTCACTCCATGCAACCGCTTCGGCTGTCTGGTAGTAGCACAGAGTTTGCATCTCCAGTTTTGCGAGAGGCCAACCTGAATAGCATTTGGTTTCGGAATACTGCTTTTTAGCGTGGTTTTGCAGAAAGAGCTTCTTGTTAGTGGGCACCAGTGGTGCTCATTCACGTTTCAACAGCAAACTTAAAACGGAGAACACTATGACAAAGAATCATGGCATCAAGCCCGCTTACATGGACCGGAGCGTCAGCCCCGGCGTCGATTTCAACCGCTTCGCCAACGGCACCTGGATCGACACTACCGAAATCCCCGCCAAGTATCCGCGCTGGGGCGCCTTCCTCATGCTGCGCGACCAGACCCTCGAGCAGACTCGCGTCATCCTCGAAGAGCTGGCCACCCGCAGCGAAACCTTCGCCCCCGGCAGCATCGAGCAGAAGGTCAACGACTTCTTTGCCTCGGGCATGGACGAAGCAGCCATCGAAGCGGCCGGCATCAACCCCATCAAGGGCGAGCTGGCGCGCATCAACACCATCCGCTCCCTGCGCCGCCTTGGTGATGTCATCGCCCATCTGCACACTGTCGGTGTCGGTGGCGCCTTCGCTTTCGGCGCTTCGCCGGACGCCGACGATTCCAGCCAGATGATCGGCCATGCGCTGCAGTCGGGCATCGGTCTGCCGGACCGCGATTACTACCTGGGTCGCGACAAGAAGAGCAAGGAACTGCGCCAGCAGTACGTCAACATGCTCTGCCGCATGTTCGAGCTGATCGGCGAGAAGCCGACGGTTGCTCGCCGCCATGCCGAAGCCGTGCTCAAGCTCGAGACGGCCATGGCCAAGGCCTTCATGAGCAAGGAAGACCGCCGCGACCCGGACAAGACCAAGAACAAGATGACGATCGCTCAGTTCCAGGCCCTGGTGCCCAAGCTGAACGTCACCCGCTACTTCAGCAACATCGGCTGCCCCCCGATGGAAACCCTCAACGTCATGCAGCCGGCCTACTTCCAGGCGCTCAACAAGCTCCTGACCAAGGTCTCGCTCAATGACTGGCGCGTCTATCTGCGTTGGCAGCTGATTCGCAGCTCGTCGTCGGCTCTGCCTGCGGCGTTCGGCGACGCTTCCTTCGAGTTCTACGGCAAGACCATGCAGGGCAGCAAGGAACGCGAACCGCGTTGGATGCGCATGATCTCGGCAACCAACAGCGCCCTCGGCGAAGCTCTCGGCCAGCTCTATGTGGCCAAGCACTTCAAGCCGGAGGCCAAGGCCAAGATGCTCGAACTGATTGCGCTCCTGCAGGACGCCTTCCGCGAAAGCATCAACGAGCGCACCTGGATGAGCGAGGAAACCCGCACCAACGCCCTGGCCAAGCTCGACGCCTTCGTGCCCATGATCGGCTACCCCGACAAGTGGCGCGATTACTCGGAGCTGCACATCGACCGCACGTCTTTCGCCGCCAACTGCCTGCGCTCGGACGAATTCGAGCACAAGGCAGACCTGGCCAAGATCGGCAAGCCGGTCGACCAGTCGGAATGGCACATGACCCCGCAGACGGTCAATGCCTATTACTCGCCGCAATCCAACCGCATCGTTTTCCCTGCGGCGATTCTGCAAGACCCCTTCTTCGACCCGGAGGCCGACTTCGCCTTCAACTGCGGCGGCATCTTGGTGGTCATCGGCCACGAAGAGTCGCACGGTTTCGACGACAAGGGTTGCCGCTATGACGGCCAGGGC
>Ga0075152_10000307_pt1 | contig 37377 bp, 31 predicted proteins | sample JI61114C2DNA_FD_70964 | JGI IMG/M metagenome (GOLD analysis project Ga0075152, IMG submission 70964) | Wastewater effluent complex algal communities from Wisconsin, to seasonally profile nutrient transformation and Carbon sequestration -... | ecosystem: Engineered > WWTP > Effluent > Algae...
AGATCCGGGAGCTCGCGCAGTAGTTGCTCTGCGACAGCCAGGCGGCGAGCGGGCCATCGTGCAGCTCGCGGTAGTCGTCGTGGTCGTCGCGGAGTTCGGGGCGCGAGAGGACGAACTCCGGGCCCTCGCTGTCGAGGGCCCCGAGCGCCGTCGTGCAGCGCGAGGGGTAGAGATAGAAGACGTGGTCGGGGAACTGCGCGAGGCCGGAGAGCTCGACGGTGACGTCGATCGGCCGCTCGGTCAGCTCGTCGTAGGGCAGGGCGTCCCCGCTCGCGACCGCGGGACATGTCACAAGGGCCAGCCACACGGCCGCTGCGCGCAGGTGAGGGGGCATCGGTCCAGGGTATGGGATCCGGCCCGAGCTGTCAGCCCGGAGATGGCGCAGACCACGGCGGTCGCGTCGTGCGGGGAGGGAGCGGGTCGCAGGGCGCGACCTTCACGATGCGCCTGCCGATCGTCGCGCGGCAATTCTAGCCGTGAGCCGCCGCTTGACCGACGATTTCGCGGGAACCACACTCGACCCGGTCCTCGACCTGGAGCTGCGCCTCTAAATGCGTTCCACATGGGAGTTCTGGGCCGCCACGGTTGCAGTGTCCTGCCTGTTCGGCCGAGCTGCCCACGCGCTCGAGCAGGGGCGTCGCAACGCCGTCGGTCTCAGTCTCGCCGGTGGTATTCGCAGCCAACGGGACGAGGGCTTCAACAACACCCGTTACGCGGGCCCGCTGGGCAGCTTCGCGCTCAGCTACACACGCTTTGGCGAGGTCGATCGCCACCACGTCGAGCTGGGCGGGGGCGGGGGCCTGGGCCACAACCGCTACGCACGACCGCTGCTGTGGATCGACCTCGGGCTGCGCTACGACTATCGTCGCGTCGTGGTCGGTGAGACCGTCCGGCTGTGGCTCGGAGCTTCGGCCGGCGGCGGCCCTGGCCTCTACCAGTTTCGCGCGGAAGACTCCGATCACGTCCGGTGGTTGACGCTCTACGACTTCGCCGCGAACGCGATGATCGACTGGCGAACGCGCGACTCGAAAGGGCGTACGCACAGCCTCGAGGCGGCGATCGAGCTCCCGCTGGTGGGCATCGTCTCCCAGTCCCCGATCGTGGTCACCTACAACAACGACAAGCCCGACCTCGGCTACTTGCTCGGCCGCGCCCACTCGTCGCCGAAGTTCGCCGCGTTGCACGACGTCCAGGCGGTCCGTCTCGATCTGGGCTGGCGGCTTCGGCTGACGCCCGTGCTCGAACAACGCGTCGGCTATCGTCCGAGCTATGTCCACGCGACTGCGGTCGCGCCCTTCGCTGCGTGGACACACCTGCTCGTCTATCGCCTGGACTTTCGGTTTGGACCATGACGACCGTCGACCGACGCCGGTTCTTGCAGGGCCTCGCCGCGCTCCCGTTCGGGTGCGTGCTCGACGGTCGACTCAAGCTCGCCAACGAACACGAGCCGGAAGACACCGGCGACGGGTGGAGAATCGGCCGGCCCGAGGACGTCGGGGTCGATCCGCGAGCGGTCGAGGAGGTGTTCGAGCGGTTCTTTAGCGAGCACGAGTTCGTCAACGCCCGCAGCCTCTTGATCGCCCGTCGGGGCGTCATGATCGGCGAGGGCTACGTCCGTGATCGTGCCGACCGCGAGCGCCTCCAACACATCAAGTCGGCCAGCAAGAGCGTGACCTCGCTGCTGACCGGGATAGCGATCGAGCGCGGTGTCCTCTCGGGTGTCGACGCCATGCTCGGAGACCTGCTCGACGAGGCCGGCGAGCGCGGGGCCCCGCGCAGCGAGTTGACGATCGCGCAGCTGCTCACGATGCGCTCGGGACTCGACTGGCACAACGGGGTCCAGACCTCGCAGCTGATGACCGACGAGCCCGCGAACAGCGTCGCGTTCGTGCTCGATCGACCGATGGCGCGGACCCCCGGTGTCGATACGAATTACGCCGACTGCGATCCCCACCTCGTCGGGGCAGCGATCGCGCGCCAGGCCAACGAGTCACTCGAGGGCTTGGCCCGACGCTGGCTGTTCGACCCGCTCGGCGTCTCCAACCTGAAGTGGGAGCACGGTCGTGACGGCGTCGACTTCGCGGCCTACGGGCTGTGGCTGCGACCACGCGACATGGCTCGGCTCGGGGAGCTGTGTCGCCTCGGGGGCGTCTGGCAGGAGCGATCGGTGGTCTCGCAATCCTGGATCGAGCTCTCGACCACCGCCCGGGTGGAGATCGACGGCCTGCCTTACGGGTACTATTGGTGGCCGCGCGAGTCCTTTGCGGAGGGCGCATATATGGCCGCCGGCCACGGTGGCCAGTACATTCACGTGCTTCCGAACCACGAGCTGGTCATTGTCCAGACTGCGCTGCCCTACACTCCGACGCCCCAGCTCGGGATTTCCTCTGATCTCACGGAGGAGCTGATCGCGCGGATCATCGCCGGCCTCCTCGATTGAGTATGGCCCGACGCATCCTCGCCGCCCTGGTCCTCGTCGGCCGCGGGGACGCGACCTCGCCCGGGCACGCTGCGCGACGTGGAGGGATCGGGGTCGCAGAGCTTCGAGCGCTCGCCGGAAAATATTTCCGCGGCCCGGGGGCCATGGGTCGAAAACTGCGCCGGCGGCCCGTCGCGCCGGGGCCCACATGAGCCATACCCTCGTGGTGATGATGACGACGGCCAGCATCGTGCTCGGGCTCCTCGGAGTGACCGCACCGACGAGCCCTCCCGGTCCGACCCTGGATCCCCCGATCGCGGGTCCACCACGCTTCTCTGCGCCCGCGTCGGAATGGCAGGAAGATCCGAAGCGCGGCGTCGGAATGATCGTCACGGGTTCGGTCTTCAGCGCGCTGGGCGTCGTGCTCACGGTCACGGCCGCGAATGCGTTCGCCGCCGATGCACGGTGCCATCGCGAGCGGCGGAGCGAGTGCTGGGCCGGTCTGGGCGGGGCGATCCTCATGCCATTCGCCATGACCGGGCTCGCAGTGGGGGCGCCCCTGCTCGGCGTGGGCATCTACCGTAACCGGGTCTGGCGCGCGTGGCAGCGCGAGAGCCGGCTGACGCTGCGTCCGCGATTCGGCCGCAGCGGCGGCGGATGGTTCCTCGGGGTCGCGCTGCGCTTCTGAACCCGCTCCGCTCGGGCCACGGGGTGATACCCGGGGTCAGAAGCGCAGTGCGAAGCCCGGGGTCCAGGCGCCGTATGTACGTCCGATCTGGACGCGGAGCGAGACGCCATGTGTGCGCTGCCACTCCCTCCAGGCGCTGTTGCGGAGCGCGCCCAGGGTGAGCAGGGAAACCCCGGCGGTGAATCCCACGAGGCCGATGGGGAGTACGATCCGGCCGTAGGCGCTGCCGATGCAATCGGGACACCCCTCGGTCTCGGCGATCTGCAGCGCGCCTAGCGTCACCATCGGCACCGCGACGGGGAGGGCCAGCGCGGCGCCGGCGAGGAGCATGCCGATGCCGCGCTTCGTGGGTGGCGCAGCGGGGCGCAGCGGCGCCGGCCGGGGCGAGGCATGTCCGATGCTCGGGGGGGCGGAGGGCGCGTGGCTCGTCTCCGGCGTCTGCACCAGCGCGAGCGTCAGCAGTGCAATGAGGGTCATGAGGTTCGCTCCATCGCGCGTGGACGGTCCCGGGAGGCTGCCGCATGCGCCCTGCGATCACAAACGCAGAGGCTGCGCGCGGTCGATCGCGGGCTGTCAGCCCGGAGATGGGGCGGAGACGACGGCGGTCCCGTCGTAGTGCGGGACCGGGGATCGGGGCGGCCGCATCAACCCGGCGGCTCGAACTGCTGGCACGCGGAGTCGATGACGCTCACGGCGGCGTCGAAGAACGGGGCGTAGTCGGGGCTGCAGATCGAGCCCCAGCTGCCGAAGGTGAAGGACTCGGCGAATGCGCGCAGGCGGGGGGCGTCCTCGGCCTGGTCGGCGGCGCACACGGCGTTCGGCTGACCGGGGTCGCCGATGAGGCCGAGCACGACGATGGAGGTCTCGAGCCCGACCTTCGCGGCGATCAGCGAGGCGTTCCAGCCGACCGGGTTGCCGTTCGACTCGCCGTCGTCCTCCTCGTCGGTGATGAAGGTGACGACCAGCAGGGCGTCCTTGCGCAGGAAGCCCGCGTTGCAGGCGCCTGGCGCGTTGAGGGCCGACACGGCGGTGACCATCGCCTCCATCGGGCGCTCGCTGCCGTCGCCGTTGGTCCCCACCTTGGCCACGCACTCGAAGGTGCTGCTGAGGTTCGGCTGGCCGTCGACCATGTAGCGGTGCCCGCCGGTGACCCCGCACGCCTTATCCTTCGGGTCCTTGACCAGGCCGGTCCCGAGGGTAGCGTCGCAGCCCGAGGGCATCGGCAGCATGTTGCAGGGGTAGCCCTCGCATTCGGGGAAGATGGTGCAGAGGAACAGGCACTCCTGCAGGAACGAGTTCCCGGCGTCGGTGTCGATGACCATGATGTGATAGTCCTCTGCCATCACGGTGTCCTGGATCGACGAGATGAAGCCGTCGAAGCTCTTGGCGAGGGCCTCCTGCTCGTCCGCCATCGAGCCTGAATTGTCGACCACGAACAGGAAGTCGATCTTCTGGCAGCCCTTGACCTCGCCGGTCTCGGGGTCGGGGTCGACGCCGCCGCTGTTCTCACCGACGTCGAACTTGATGGCGTCGGTCACGCCGCTCCCGCTCGGGCTGGTGGCCGAGCCGTCGGCGGTGTCTCCCGAGGTCGACGCCGTCGCGCCCTGACCGGACGACTCGCTGGTGATGCCCGGCGTCGTCATGATGCCGGTGACCGGATCGGCCGCGGCCTGGGTGTCGCGGTTCTCGTTGGCCCCCCCGCAGGCGAGGGTCAGCAGCGCGGCGTAGATGCAAGGAGCGATCGAGGTGCGCATGATCGGAGGACACAATATCCATCGTCGCCGCCTCATGTCGAGCACGATCGCCGGGACCCGATCGCCGGGACCCGGCGCACCCGGGATTCATGGGAGAAGGGTCAGCGGTGGGGGGCCGCGCGGCGCACAGCGGCTCGTGAACTGCGAGCGCTGCAGGAACTGCTGCAGGAGCTCGCGCCACACCGGCCAGTCGTGGCCACCCTGCGCGTGAAACACGTTGGCCTGAGGCAGCGCAGCGGCCAGCAGGGCGTCCTGGGGGGCGAGGCGGTCGTCGTCGCCGTAGCCGACGTACAACGTGGGGCCCTTCTCCGCGCCCCTGGTCACGCGGTGCAGCCAGCTCCACAGCTGGCGCTGGTAGTTCTTCTTCGTGATCGGGGCGGGTGGATCTGGGGTCCAGCGCGCCAGGCCGCCGGCGCTGCGGATCTCCTCGCCGAGCCGGCGCGAGCCCAGGTAGGGCGCGAACACGGCGACCGCGTCGACCTCGTCGGCGTGCTGCTGGGCGTAGTGCAGCGAGCCGAAGCCACCCATCGACACGCCCATCATCCACACCTGCTCGTAGCGCCCGCGCAGGGGCCCGAGCACGTCGGCGGCGATGCGCTCGACGACGACGCCGCGGTAGTAGTACCCGACCGTCGCGTCGGCCGCGACGATGTCCACCGATGCCCCGCTGCGCTGGATCCCGGCGATGAAGCCTTCCTTACGGAAGGTGCTGGCGAGGTCGCCCGCGCCGGGCAGGAGCACCACCAGGCAGCGCGCCGGCGCGGCGCCTGGCTGCCCCTCGAAGGTCTTCGTCATCGGCGTCGGCGCGGGCGCGAGGCTGCAGGCCGCGAGCGAGAGCGTGAGGAAGGGGAGCAGCAGGCGCATGCTGCTTTGTCGTCGCCGTCCGCCGATGACGCGCTCCGATCGCGGTGGTGGGGTCAGGGCGAGAATCATGGGTCTTCCGGCGGGTATGAGGTCAATAGATCGGTCGTCACGGACAGATTCAGGGCGGCAGCAGCGGCTGGCGCCGCGGCGGTCAGGTCTTCGCCTCGAGGCGCACGATCTCGGCGTCGATCCGCTCGGACTCCTCGGTCAGCGCGCCATACAACGCCAGGTTGCCGTTACGCTGCGCGTCGCGGGCCTGCTCGAGGGTCTTCGCATACCGCGCCTTGAGCGTCTTCAGAGGATCCCGCTTGAACAATCCGAACATCTGATGTCTCCCGGCGGTACGAGTGACATGGATCCCCGCCAAGCGCCACCCTTCGGGCCCGGCGACCAGCCGCTCGACCCCGAGGTCGGCCTGAAGATCGACGTCGACGCGGTCGTGGGCGCCTATGATGGATGGCCCCGATCGACCGTACACATACTCCGACGTCACCGGCGACGCGCTCCTCAACGTCACCTGTCTGCCGCCGCCGTGGCTCAGCGCCTCCTCTCGCCGCCGCGCGGGGCGGGGACCGGGGTCCGGCCGAGCGCGTAGGGCAGGAGGCGCGCGATGTTTCGGGCGTCGTCGATGCCGCGGTGATGCGTGCCGGTCGGCGTGAGGCCGACGCGGCGCAGCGCGCTCTGGTTGCCGACGAGGCTGCGGTCGCCGGCCGCGCTGGCGAAGGCCTCCTTGATGTTGAGGTGGCGCGGGCCGAGCGGCGAGCGGATCCGGGCGCGCCGGGCGTCGCGCTCGAGCTGGTTCTTGTCGTAGCCGCCCCAGGAGCAGAACAGGGCGCCCTGCCCGAAGGCGGCGAGGCGCGGGGCGACGAAGCGGAAGGTCGGCGCGCGCGCGACGTCGGCCTGGGTGATGGTGGTGAGCTGGGTGCAGAAGGGCGTCAAACGCGGGTGGAGGACGGGGCGGACGAAGGCCTGGAACTCGTCGAGGGGCTCCAGGGTGGCGCCGTCGACGAGGACGGCGCCGATCTCGATGATCTCGGTCTCCTCGCGCGCGAGGGCGCCTTGATCGTCGCAGGTCGCCTCGAGGTCGACGACGAGGTAGCGGGTGGCGGTGTCGGACATGGTGGTGTGGTCCTGGGTGGCAGGGCTTCCTTTCGCGGCGATTATCGTGCGGGCGAGGCGGACGCGAGCGGACAGGATCCCGGACAGGCGGCCCCGGATCGACCCTGACATCCGTGTCATGGCGCGCGGCGTGCCGGTCGTGCGCGAGGTGCCGGGCCGGGGCGAGAACAAACGATGTTCGACATTGACGGGCCGGCGTGATCCTTTACGCTGGCTGAATGCGATTGAATCTTAATGCGCACTATCTGCTCCTCGCCCTCGCCGCATGTAGCCCCGGAGCCGCCGGCACGGCCGGCGTCGACGAGCTCCCCGACGCGCCGGAGGTCGAGCCGCCCGCCGTCGACCCGTGGGTCTCCGAGGTCTACGAGCCGGTGATGGAGGAGGCCGCGCAGATGGACGTCGGCGAGTTCCTCGCCAAGTACCCGGGGCCCGAGTACCTCGCCGCGCTCAGCTACGATCCGACGAGCGCCGCCGGCCTCGCGGAGATCCGGGCCTACGCCAAGCTCGGCGCGGAGCACGACAAGGTGCTCGCGCAGAACGGCTTCGTCGCCGTCGGCGACGCGCAGACCTACACCTTCGCCAGCACCTACCTCGACCTCTACTTCAACGACCTGCCGGTCTTCATCTCCGCCGACAGCATGCTGCACGCGCTGCACAAGTCCTTCGACGCCATGCTGCTGGACTTCGAGCGCCAGGTCCTGATCCCCGAGGTCGAGCGCATGCTCGCGGCGATGCACGAGCAGCTCGGCGGCGAGCTCAAGGGCCTGCCCGCCGCGCTGTCGAGCTCCGGGCGGGACCTCGACCTCTACCTCACCGTCGCTCGCACCCTGCTCACCGGGGCGCCGGTCGCCAGCGTCGGCGGGGACGTCGACGATCAGGTGGCCCGCATCCTCACCGCCGTGGACGAGCTGAAGCCGATGGGCCTCGAGCTGTTCGGCGCGACGGTGCTGTACGACTTCTCGCAGATGGAGCCGCGCGGCCACTACGAGGACGAGCCGCCGCTCCAGCGCTACTTCCGGGCGATGATGTGGCTCGGCCGCACGGACATGGCGATGGTGGTCTTCGACGAGGAGCAGCAGCCCAAGTTCAACCGTCGGGCCCTCGACGCCGCCTTCATCACCAACCACCTGCTGGACGCCAGCGGCGCGCGGGCCAACTGGGACCGGGTCGACAACGTGCTCGTGCGCCTGATCGGCGAGCGCGACAGCATGAACCCGCAGGACATGACGAAGTTCAAGGCCGAGACCGGCGTCGGCACCCTCGCCGAGCTCGCCGCGGCCAGCGACGAGCAGCTGTACAAGGCGCTGATCGACAGCCCCTACGGCCTGCAGCGCATCATGTCGCAGATCATGTACACCGACCCGACCGCCCCGCAGATCGTGCTCCCGCGCGTGTACCTGCTGCTCGGTCAGCGCTTCACGCTGGACTCGTACGTGTTCAACAACGTCACCTACGACCGCGTGAAGGACCTGCAGACCGGCGCGAAGGTCAAGCGCATGCTGCCGAGCGAGCTCGACGTCCAGTTCGTGCTCGGCAACGACGCCGCCGCCCACGACCTCAAGCCCGAGCTCGAGACCTACGGCTATCAGGGCATCCTCCACGAGATGCGCTTCCTGGCCGACGCCCACCCGCAGGACTTCTGGGACGCGACCTTCTACAACGGCTGGCTGTCGGCGATCCGCGCGCTCAATGACACCACCGACTTCGCGTCCCAGCCCGAGGCGATGCGCACCGCCGCCTGGGCCGACAAGAACCTCAACACCCAGACCGCCTCGTGGGCCGAGCTGCGCCACGACACCCTGCTCTACGTCAAGCAGTCCTACTCTGGCGGCGACGGCTGCGAGTATCCGGACGCCTACGTCGAGCCGGTGCCGGCCTTCTACGCGCGCCTGGGTCACCTGGGCCAGCTCGGCGGCGAGATGGTCACGACGCTCGCCAAGGACGGCTTCGAGGTCTCGCGCGCCCAGACCTTCTTCGCCGACCTGAGCGCGACCTCGGCCACCCTGGAGACCATCGCCCACAAGGAGCTCGAGGGCGAGACGCTGACGCAGGCCGAGTTCGACTTCCTGCGCGGCACGATCGAGGAGGAGATGGTCGGCTGCGGCGACGTGCAATACGACGGCTGGTACGCGAAGCTGTATTATGACGCGGCGAAGATCGGCGAGTACGAGCCGACCATCGCCGACGTGCACACCGCCCCGACCGACGCCGCGGGCACCGAGCGCGGCTGGGTCCTGCACGCCGCCACCGGCCGCCCGATGCTCATGGTCTTCACCGTGCCCGACTGCGGCGGCGTCAAGTCCTACGTCGGCCCGATCTCGAGCTTCCACTCGGTCCTGACCGAGCAGTACGACCGCCAGACCGACTCCGCCTGGGCCGAGGTGCTGAGCCAGGGCACGCCGCCGCGCCCGACCTGGACCGAGAGCTTCGTCCGCTGAGCGCACGCGGCCGGCATCCGGGTGCATGACGCCCGGATGCTGGCGCGCCGCGGCGCAGGCGTTGCGTGCGGATTTTGCATTGGTGAACGGCGCCAAAGTTGGCTACACGAGGAGCAATGTTCATCGATATCGACGCCCGTCGCTCCTGCGCGCTGCTCCTCGCGCTCCTGCTCTCCGCCTGCGGGAATGGCAAGGACGGCACCGCGACGGACAGCGAGGCCCAGTCGACCGGGCCGCAGGCCACCGATACCACGGTCGCGTCGGCCACCGATACCACGGTCGCGTCGGCCACCGATACCACGGTCGCGTCGGCCACCGATCCCGGGCCGACCACCAGCGCCGCCACGGAGGCCGATACGGAGGCGCCGGCCGCGGGTTGTGAGTGTGCGGCGCCGGCGGCGTGCAGCGTGGCGCTGTGCCCGACCGTGGCGTACGACGAGGATAGCGCCGACAGCGGGGGGCCCGACACCGACGGCGAGGCCGAGCTCGAGGCGGCGCTGAGCTGCGCGCTCACGGCCCTGCGCGACGGCAAGGCCGGTCGCATCGATTGGACGTACACGGCCGGCTACGGTCAGATCGACGAGTACGGCAGCTTCGCGCTGTTCGGGGACGGCAGCGCCCGGCGCTCGTTCGGCGGGATCGAGGACCTGTGCGAATACCTGAGCGACGACGTGGGGGTCGGGCCGCTGCGGGACGCGAAGTCCTACGAAGATTGCCTCGCGGAGCCGGCCGCGAGCACGCGCTTCGGCTGCGTGCGCGGGGCGGTCCCGGCGACGCTCGTCGTCTGCCAGGAGGGCGAGCTCGACTGTAGCGGCATCTGAGCGCGCCGAGCCCGGGGGCGCGCCCGGTGCGAGGATCAGGCCTGGAGGCTGAGCGCGGGCTCGCTGAGGGTCGGGCTGTCGGGCAGGTAGTCCGGCGGCCAGAAGCGCTCGCACCATTGCCGATACTGGATGATGGGCCCGTCGTCGGGGACCGGCTTGGGGTTGCTGAGGAACTTGCGGTTGGTCCAGATCATCTCGTCGCCGTCGAAGTCCTTGGTGGCGATCCCCAGGAACACCCGCGCCAGCACCTCCTCGAGGCCGGTGCCGGTGAGACGGCGCGCCAGCGTGCTGATCGGGTGCGTGACGGTGTGCTTGACCGCCGAGACCACGCGGATATGGCAATCCGTCGGGTTCACCGGGGTGATCAGGATGATGTTCATCAGCTGGAGGCTGCCCTGCTCCGGGGTGAGCGTCGACAGCGCGAGCGCCATGCCGGGGCCGATGACGGCGATGTTGAAGTCGAAGGGGCTGGTATAGGCCTTGCCGAGGCGCCGGATCAGGGCATAAGGGCTCTGCGCGCCCGCGGTCCAGGTCATGCGCATCCTGGCGCTGAACCAGCCGTTGTCGTCCTCCGCCGGCTGTCGATCGATGCTGTCCACGGCCCAGTAATGGATGGCGTAGAAGTGCTGGATGTCGATGATGTTCTCGGTCGGAAAGAACACGTTCGTCGGCGCCAGCCGGCGGCCGGCGTTGGTGACCGGCGTGCTCCAGCCGTCGAAGTAGCCGGGCTCGGCGAAGGGCAGCGGACGCGTCGGGCGCTCGCGGTCGGCCCCGTGCCAGATGAAGATCGACGCGGCGGTCTCGCGGACGGTCCACGGCGCGGACTTCACGTGGCGCAGGTGCCGGGGGTCCTTCACGAAGTCGCCCTTGACGCACTGGCCGGCGCCGTCGAAGTGCAGGCCGTGGAAGGGGCAGCGCACGCAGCCGTCGACCACGCGGCCGCCGACGCCGCGGTGCGCCCCGAAGTGCGGGCACTGGGCGTCGAGCACCACCGCCGCGCCCGAGGCGTCGCGAAACGCGATCAGGTCGTTGCCCATGAACGTGAAGTTCGTGATCTTGCCGGCGACGACGTCGCTGGAGCGCAGCGGCGAGAACCAGTCATGGGCGTATTGCGGCGGGGGTCGCATGTAGCGCTTGATGGAGGCTTTGACCGTGGCCATGCCCGGACCCTACCACGCCTCGCTACGCGCGCGTCCGCGACCCGCCCGGGCCGCTGTGTGTGGTCGCCGACGATGGGGGCGCAGGCCGGCGCAGCGCTTGCATGGTCGGATCTGCGCGGGTTCGTCACCGACCGTCGAAGTGGAACGCCGACAGCCGGTTGCCCATCATCGTGCCGTGGAACGCGAGCTGTCCGCGATCCTCGCCCGCCGCGCCCACGGCCACCATCAGCGGCAGCAGGTGCTCCTCCCGCGGATGCGCGGCCCGGGCCGCGGGCGCCTGAGACCACTGCGTGAGTCGCCGCGCGCGAGCCTCGGGCTCCTGCCCGATGGTCTCGCCGAGCCAGGCGTCGAAGGTCGCCGCCGCGGTCGCCCCGCCGCCGAAGAAGGCGCGCAGGTTGTGGTAGCTCATGCCGCTGGCGACGATGAAGATGCCCTCGTCGCGCAGCGGCGCCAGGGCGCGCCCGATCGCCAGGTGCTCCGCGGGGTCAAGCCCCTTGCGCAGCGACAGCTGGATCGTCGCAATGTCCGCCTCGGGGTAGCTCAGCTTGAGCGGCACGAAGGTCCCGTGGTCGAAGCCGCGACGATCGTCCGTCGCGCTGGCGATCCCCGCGGCCGCGAGCAGCGCCTGGACCCGCGCGGCCAGCCGCGGGTGGCCCGGCGCCGGCCACTGGATCGTATAGGCGGCCGGCGGAAAGTTATAATAGTCATACAATAGCGGCGGGCGCTCGCTGGTCATCACGGTCGGCACCGACTCCTCCCAGTGCGCCGAGATCACCAGCAGCGCCGCCGGCCGGGTCGGCAGCGCCCGGGTGAGCCCGCGCAGGTAGCCCGCGAGCTCGTCGCACTCGCCGCGGTCGAGGCCGAGCTCGACGAAGGGCCACGGCCCTCCACCATGCGGGATGAACACCACGGGCATGCGCTGCGTGCGGTCGGTCGTTTCGGACATCCCGGCACTTTGGGGCGCGCCCGCCTGCGCGACAACCCCCGCCGCGGGAACGCAGCGTTGCACATGCTCGCCAGGTTACGCGTCGGCGTATCGGGGCCGACGGTACCACGGGGAGATCACCTCGGCCGCGTCGGCCGTGCGAGCGACATGCAGGGCCCTGCGCGCCGCCGGAGCGCGCGGTCAGCCAGGGAACGGCGACGTCGCCAGGCTGAGGGCGAGCTATGCTGCCCGGAGCATGCAGCGAATTCGCACCATCGTCGTGAGCGTGACCATGTGCTCGTGCTTCGTCGACAACCGGATCGTGGGTATGAGCGCGAGCGAGGGGGCCGAGTCGAGCGGATCGAGTACGGCGACGAGCGCGGGTCAAACGCCTGAGATGAGCGCGACGGAGACGAGCGCGACGGAGACGAGCACGACGAGCCCGACGAGCACGGGTGGCGATACGTCGTCGATGAGCGACCCGACAGGCGCCGGTTGCCGCGACGAGGGGCTGACGCTGGCGATGACCCCGGAGTGCGTGATCGGTTCAGCGATCGAGTCGGTGGAGTGGGGGGACGCGCGCTGCGCGGACGCTCTTGGGGTGGGCTGGCGGTGGCTGTCGCACCACGATCAGGGGGGCTGGGAGGTCACAGGCGCGTGGATCGACGAGGTCGGAGAGGGCGAGCGAGGATGGGCCCATATCAAGGATCAGAACGCAGAGTGCTTTTCGACGCCGATCGTCGATGTCGGCAATGGCATGATGAGCTCGTATGGCTTCACGTGGAGCCGACCCGCGGGGCTGTGTCAGGCCTCGTGTGCGCCGGTTGATGGGCTCGAGGGGCCCGACTTCCATCCCTACGCCGGGCAGTGTAACTCGTATCAGGGCGACACTCCTTGTTACCTCTGCCGCCGGTTGATCTGCGTGCGCTGAACGGACGGTCGGGCGCAGTTTGGTTGAACGGGTCGTGCGACAAGGCGACAAGGCGACAAGGCGATGTGACGGGCCCAGAGCCCGCGCAGGGCCGGTGCGGGCGTCACCGCGCATTGTGCGCGGTTTGTGAAATTCACGCGCGCTCGGGCCGCCGCGCGCGTATCATGGCGGCTCGTCGATGCCCGAGTTCATGCCCCTGGTCGCGTGGAGCGTGTCCTCGCGCCGGCTCGGCGAGTATGGCCTGCACATCGACGGCTGCCCGCGCTGCGCCGGCCAGGTGCGGGCGGCGATGGTGCGAGCGACGGAGCTGGGCCTCGACCCGGCGCCGCCGCTGGCCTTCGACGACTTCGGGCCTCGATGGCCACGCTCGGCTCTCCCGGCGCGCTGGTGGCCGAATTCTACGGGCGCCTGTTCGCCGCCCACCCCTACCTGCGCCCGTTGTTCCCTTTCGATATGGAGGGTCAGCAGGCGAAGCTGGCGGCGGCGCTGCACCTCGTGGTCGCCAACCTGCATCGCCCTGAGGCGCTCAGCGTGACGCTCGCCGACCTCGGCCGCCGGCACCAGGGTTATGGGGCGGCCCGCGGGCACTACGCCTGCGTGCGCGGGGCGCTGCTGGGCGCGCTGGCCCACGCCCTCGGGCCGGCCTTCGACCCGCCGACGGCCGATGCGTGGGGGCGCGCGCTCGACCTGCTGATCGCCGCGATGACCGACCACCTGGAATGATGAGGGCTGACCCCAGGTCGACAACCACAGCGGGGCCGTGGTACTCGCGAGCGGCCATGACCCGTGCACGCACCTCGTCCCAAGATCGGCGCTGGTTGGCGCCCGGCCTGCTCCTCGCTACTCGCCTCGGCAGCGCGGTAACCCGCCTCGGCAGCGCGGTAACCCTGGTCGGCTGCGCCGCAACCATGGTCGCCTGCGCCTCGACGCCCGACACGATGGTCCTCGGCCTCCGCTATCAGCCGACCTCGACGCCGGACGTGAACAAGCTGCAGGGCGCCCAGCCGATCCTCGCCGCGATGCGGGTGTGGATCAACCCGGTGATCGACCGCCACCCGGAGGGCACGCAGATCGGCGTGTCGCAGGAGGAGGACAACGCGCCGGTGTACTTCGGCGCCAACGGGCTGCCCCCGGCCGACTTCGTGCGGGCCGCGATGGCCCAGGTGCTCGCGGCCTACGCCGTGCCGGTCGCCGCCGACTCGAACACCCACACCCACGTGCTGCAGCTCGAGATGACGCAATTCTGGACGGTCGAGGACAACACCTACCTCGCGACCATCGGCGGCTCCCTGGTGCTCGCCGACCGCGCCGGGCAGGTGCTGTGGAAGGGCATGGTCGTCGGCAGCAGCAAGCGCTGGGGCCGGACCTTCACCGCGGAGACCTACCTCCAGGCCTTCAGCGACGCGGCCCTCGACCTCTCGACCAAGCTCGCGCTCGACCCCGGCTTCCGCGCCGCGATGAACACCGGCGGCTGAGACGTCGGTCGTCGACGCTCGATCTGTCCGCTCGGTCAGGTCACTGGCCACCGAGCACACCTGTCCGCTCGGTCAGGTGCTCGGCGCTACTCGACGCGCTGGATCACGTGGAAGCCGAAGTCGGACTCGACCACCGCGCTGACCTCCCCCGCCTTCAGGGCGAAGGCGGCCGCCTCGTAGGGCGGGGCGAACATGCCGCGGCCGACCGGGCCGAGGTCGCCGCCGCGCTCGGCCGAGCCGTCCTCGCTGCGCTTCCTCGCCAGCGCCTCGAAGTCGGCCCCGGCCGCGCTGGCCTCGGCGTGAACCTCGCCCGCCAGCGCGAGCGCGTCCGCCTTGCTGCGCTTGATCTTCGCCTCGGCGTTCTTGGCCCCCTTGTAGCGGACCAGGATGTGCCGCGTGTGCACCTTCTCGACCTTGCAGCGCTGGGCGATCACCAGGCCGTGCGGGTGCTCGACGACCGCGCTGGTCGCACCGATGCCGAGCGCGAACACGAGGTCCTTCAGCGGCGCGTACTTCTCGGGCCAATTTTCGCGGCCGTAGGTGCCCATCGCCCCGCCCTTGAGCCGGGTCTTCGGCTCGTCGGTCTCCGCGGCCAGCTCGGCGAAGGCTGTCCCGGAGGCCAGCTTCTTCTGCAGCTCCCCGGCGCGCGCCTGGGCGGCCGCCTTGTCGCGCGTGACGGTCGGCTCGGCCCCCTCGGCGCCCTGCCACGCGACGACCAGGATCTTCGCGCAGGCCTCGTCGGCCTCGCCCGGCGGGAACTTCGGGGCGGCGGGCTCGGGCTGCTTCTCCGGGGGCGGCGCCTCGGCCGTCTTCGTGGGCGCGGGCGGCGGGTCCTGGGGCTTCGGCGCCTCGGCGCCGCAGGCGAGCAACAGCGCGAGACAGGGCAGGGCGGCGAACTTCATCGCCGCCAGGATACACCGCCGGGACGGCCCCGGTCGGCGCGCCTTGACCCGCGGACAGCGAGCAGCGACGCTGTCGGCGATGGCACGTGCGATCGACCGCTCCAAGCCCGCCCATGCCGAGGCCCTCCTGGCCGACCTCATCCCTGACGAACATCGCCGCCGTGCCGCCGTGCTCGCGCTCGCCCAGGTGGCGGAGGTCGCCGCCGAGGTCAACCCGGCATCCTGGTCGATTACGCTCCAGCCGGGTCACGTCCGGCTCAACGTCGGGCAGATCCTCATGTTCCAGATCGGCCGTGAGAACCTGGTCCTCGCCGGCGAAGCGGGGGTCGTGCGAACACCCGAGCTTCAGGAGTTCCTCCAAGCATCTGCACCATTCCTCGTGATGCCCGGCGTATGCCTGTACACGACGCCGCACAGCCGCGAGGCGCTGCTGCTCGTCCTTCGAGCATTGTTGCCCGCGTGTCTCCTGACCGCGCGTGAGGCCGCGAAGTCCCGCGGGCCATGGCGACGCGCACATTCGTCGGGCATCATCCCTCTGCTCGAGCAAGCGCTGGGCCATACGCTCGCCTGGGAGGCCCCCGCTGAGCCCACCGGCTCGGCCGCCGTGGCGGACGTCGACCCCGAGCAGGTCGTGCAGATGGCCCGCGCATTGCTCTCGGCCGAGCGCATCTATCGCCGCAGTGTTGCGATCACAGCGGCGCAGATGCTGATCGGGGGCAAGCTGGGCACGCTCAGCGAGCCGGACCTGCGTGGGCTCCTCCAACTGTTTAACCACGATCTGGTCGACGGCCGGGAGGTGCTCGGCCGTTTCTCTACCGGCCTGGTCGGCAACAACGCCAATCTCCTGATCGGCCGGCTCGCCACCGTCAACACGGTCATCCCGCAGCTCTGGGTCGCTGACGACAGCTGGATCGCCGAGCACCTCGCCGAGCTACGCCATGGGGGGACACTGCCGGGCGGCGGCTGGCTGTTTCCCACCATGGTGCTGCACACCCGCGATCCCTCGCGCTTTTTTCCGATGACGAAGTCAATGGCGCAAGGCCTCGCCGCGATCGACGGGCTCCCCGTCGTGTCGCTGCGCAAGGACGCCGGTTATCTCGAGTACTGCGCCCGTGTATGCGCACTGCTCGAGGTGCACCAGATCTCTCCGCACGGCGCGGACGTCCTACTTTGGCAGGGTGCAGCGCTAGCCGGGACAGACGCCGACCCGGACGCCGACGAGCGCCCGACATCCGCTCCCATCGCTGCCGCGCCGCCGCCATCACCGGCTCAATCTCAACCTCTGACACCCCTGGCAAGCCCCGCGCCCGTGGTCGTGGCGGCGGTCGTGTCCGCGGCGCATAGCCCCGCCAGACCCGCGCACGTGGGTCTCTCCGCGTCGACGACCCCGGGGCCGACCGCGAGCGCCGGGCCGGGGCAGGCGCGCCCGGATGCGCCGGCCAAGTCGGGCTCGGTCGGCTGGCTGCACCTCACCGACCTCCACCAGGGGATGAATGGCGCGAACTGGCTGTGGCCCAACGTCCTCTCGATGGCATTCGATGACCTCGCGCGCCTTCACGAGCTGTGTGGGCCCTGGGACCTCGTGTTGTTCACCGGCGACCTGACCCAGCGCGGCACCGCCGAGCAGTTCGTCGAGCTCGACCGCACGCTGGAGCGCCTGTGGAAGCGGCTGGATCAGCTCGGTTCGCGCCCGCGTCTCGTCACCGTGCCGGGCAACCACGACCTCGATCGGCCCGCCGCGCTCGCACCGGAGGTGCTCGCGTTCTCGCTGTGGCACAGTCATCGCCCGCTGCGCGACCACGTGTTCGGCAGCGACGGCAACCCGTACCGCGCCCGGCTGCGCGAGGCCTTCGCCGCCTACACCGCGTGGACCGAGCGCGCGCCGTGGTTCGTGAGGGACAATGTCACGCATGGGGCGATGCCGGGCGACCTGGCCGCGTCGTTGTCGTTGCATGGCCTCGACCTCGGGATCGTCGGCCTGAATTCTGCGTTCTTGCAGCTCACCGACGCCGACTTCCTCGAGCGCCTCGAGGTCGACCCGCGCCAGCTCCATCAGGTGTGCGGGCACTATGCGCCGGAGTGGCTGCAGCGCCACCACCTCAACCTGTTGCTGACCCACCACCCGCCGGAGTGGCTGGAGCCGCGCTCACGGCAAGAGTTTCGCCACGAGGTCGACACCGCGGGACGCTTCGCGGCGCACTTCTTCGGACATATGCACGATGGCGCCGCGATCTCGACGAGCCACGGCGGCGGCCAGGCGCGCCACGCGATCCAGGGCGCCTCGCTGTTCGGTCTCGAGGAGCATCAGGGCAAGGACGGGCGCGGCGTGGCGCGGATCCACGGCTACAGCGCGGGTCGATTCGAGCTCGTGGCCACGCCGGGCAGCGTGGAGCGAATTCGCGTGCGGATCTTTCCGCGTCGCATGTTCGCCAGCACCGGTGGACGGCGCATCGCACCCGATGTCTCGGGGTACGACCTCGACGATCGCGGGTCCTTCGCCTACGACGTTGCGACGGCCAAACGCGCCTGAAGACGGCTCTGCGGGGCCACCCGGGCCGGGCCGAGGCTTCCGGGTCGAAGGATCAGCGCGGCTCGAGGGCTCGCTCGAGGCGCTCGAGGCGGGCGCGCAGCGCCTCGTTGTCGGCCTCGGCGGCGACGAGGCGGGTGTTGAGGGCCTGGATCGCCGCGAACGAGACGCCGCTGGCGTCGAGCGGGAAGATCATCTTGTCGGTGTCCCACAGGCCGAATGCGGCGTGAAAGTCCTGCGCCATCGGCCCGAGGTGGCGGACCTCGGCGCCGTCCTTGCGGTAGCGCCAGGTCGAGATCGGCAGCTCCACGACCCGCGAGAGCACCTGCGCCGGATCGATCGCGGCGAACTCGGTCTTGAGGTTGCGATCGCTTATCGGGCAGTTGTCGCTGCAAAACTCCTTGCCCGGCGGGACCGGCACGCCGGCGCAGCACTCGAGGCCCTTACAGCACAGCGCGCCGACCCCGGCGCAGCTGTCACCCTGACCCTGACAACGCTCGCCTCCGCTGCTGCTGGCCTCGCCGGTGCTCGTGCTGCCTCCGGTCGAGACGTCGCCGGTGCTCGCGCCCGTCGACGCGCCCGTCGTGCCCGGGCCCGTCGTGCCCGGACCCGTGCTCGCCTCGCCGGTGGTCCCGGTGGTCCCGGCGCTCGTGGTCGTGCCGCTGTTGCTCCCGCTGTTGCCCGAGGTCGAGGTCGCGCCGCCGGTCACCACCGTGGTCGCGCCGCCGGTGCTGCCGGGGCCGCTGCTGCCGGCGCTCGCGTCGGTGGTCTTGCCGTCGCCGCCGCCACAGGCGAGGCCGAGCGCGAGCACGGGGAGGGCGACGAGGGGGAGGGTGAGGCGGGACAGCGGGGTGCGGGTCTTCATGACTACTCCGGAAGGGGTGCGGCGGGATTGTACCGGGGCGGGTGCGCGGAGCGGGGCGCTGTCTGGCGGGCTCGGGCGAACGGTGTCCGGCGCGCTGCGGGGTCTGCGGACCTCCGCGGCGGGGCGGGCGAGCTTCGGGCCGCGGGGTCGGCAAAGTCTGCGGTGCGGGGCCGTGGTCGTGGCATCATCCGCCGCGCGCATGTCCAGCCATGTCCTCTACGTCGCCCCGTACTTCAGCGCCAACATCGTGCACTGCCTCGACGCGCTGTGTTCGCTGCCGGACCTCCGCGTCGGCGTGATCACGCAGGAGCCGAAGGACCGGCTGCCGGAGCGCCACCGCGTCCGCATCGCCGGTCACTATCAGATCGGCGACTGCCTCGACGCGGAGCAGCTGACCGCGGCGACCCGCGCGTTTCAGGGGCAGTGGGGCCGCGTCGACCGCCTGCTCGGCTTCCTCGAGCAGATGCAGCTGCCGCTGGCGATCGCCCGCGATCGCAGCGGCGTGCCCGGCATGGGCGAGGAGGCGGCCCGCAACTTCCGCGAGAAGAATCGCATGAAGGACGTCCTGCGCGCCCACGGCCTGCCCGTCGCCCCGCAGGCGCTGCTCGGCTCGGCCGACGACGCCCGCCGCTTCGTCGCCGAGGTCGGCTATCCCGTCGTCCTCAAGCCGCCGGCCGGGCTCGGCTCGCAGGGCACGATGCGCGTCACCGACGACGACGAGCTCGCGGCGGCCCTCGCCGCGCTGCTCGTCACCCCCTCGCACCCGGCCCAGGCCGAGGCCTTCGTGCGCGGCGAGGAGCACACCTTCGAGACCGTCACGATCGGCGGGCGGCCGGTGTGGCACTCGTCGAGCTATTACCTGCCAGGCCCGCTGCAGGTGCTCGAGAACCCGTGGATGCAATACTGCGTGCTGCTGCCGCGCGAGCAGCTGCAGCCGCACGCGGAGAGGTTTCGCCGGACCAACGTCGCGGCGCTCGCGGCCCTCGGCATCGAGACCGGGATGTCGCACATGGAGTGGTTCCTGCGCGCCGACGGCACGCCGATCATCAGCGAGGTCGGGGCCCGCCCGCCCGGCGTGCACCTGATGCCGATGATGGGCATGGCCCACGAGGTCGATATGTGGGCCAAGTGGGTCGAGCTGATGGTGCTCGAGCGCTTCGAGGTCCCCGAGCGGCGCTGGGCCTGCGGGGCGGCGTTCTTCCGCGGGCAGGGGCCAGGCAACGAGGTCCGCGCGGTCGAGGGCGTGGCGGCGGCGCAGGAGCAGGTCGGCAAGTACGTGGTCGAGGCCCGTCTGCCACGGGTCGGTCAGTCGCGCGGGCCCGGCTACGAGGGCGAGGGCTACGCGATCGTCCGGGCGCCGACCACCGCCGAGGCGGTCGAGGCGCTGCGCGGGCTGGTGACCAACGTGCGCGTCGTGCTCGGCTAGGAGCCTGCGCATGAATCTTCGCGGCGTGTCTGGAGACCGCGAGGCGAGGGCATCGTGGGCGACGGGCCGGGGGCCGGCGGAACTCTGGGACGCAGCCGGGGCGGCCCCGAGGGGCCCGCGGCCGTCGGCCCCCCGCTCGTCGTACACAGCGCCGCACGCCCCGCGGCCCGCGAGCGCGCCAAGCGTCTCTGGCGCAGGCTCCTGGGCGGCCCGGGCGAGGTTATGCTGCGCCGCATGACGGCCTCGCCTGCTCCGCGCCTCGTCGGCGTCATCCACTTGCCCCCGCTGCCCGGCAGCCCGCGCGGCCGCGAGGGCGTCGCGGCGATCGCCCGCGCGGCGGCCCAGGAGGCCCGCGTGCTGGCCGAGGCCGGCTACGAGCGGGTGATCGTCGAGAACTTCGGCGACGCGCCCTTCTTCAAGGAGCAGGTGCCGCCGGTCACGATCGCGGCGATGACCGCGTGCGCCGCGGCGATCCGCGAGGCGTGTCCGCAGCTCGAGCTCGGCGTCAATGTCCTGCGCAACGACGGCGCGGCGGCCCTGGCGATCGCCGCGGTCGTCGGGGCCGCGTGCGTGCGCGTCAACGTGCTCAGCGGCGCCCGGGTGACCGACCAGGGCGTGGTCGAGGGCCGCGCCGCCGAGCTGCTGCGCCTGCGCCGGGCGCTCGGCTGCCCGCAGGTCGAGCTGTGGGCCGACGTCGCCGTCAAGCACTCCGCGCCGCTGGCTCCGCGCGAGCTCGGCGAGGAGACGAAGGACCTCGTGCAGCGCGCCCTGGCCGACGCGGTGCTCGTCACCGGCAGCGGCACCGGCGAGGCCGTCGACCCGGCGCAGCTGCGCATCGTCGCCGCCGCGGCCGGAGCGGCGCCGGTGTACGTCGCCAGCGGGGCGAGCATCGCCATGCTGCCGACCCTCGGATCGCTGTGTCGCGGGGTGATCGTCGGCAGCGCATTGCGGGCCGATGGACGCGCGGGCGGACCGGTCGATCGCGCGGCGGCGCAGCGCTTCGCGGCCGCCTTCTTCGCGGCCTTCGGGGCGCGCTGAGCGGGGCCACGCCGGCGCACTCGTGAGCCGCGCTCTGGCAAGCCGCGGGGCCGATGCCTCGCGCCCTGTTCGACCCGATCGACCCGCGGGCCGGACCGTGGGCGCGTCTCGATCACGCAGCTCGCAAGTGCGCAGATAAGTGCCGCTGCTCCTGTGCTAAGGTCGCCGCCTGTAACCGCGATGCCAGATCAAGACCACTTCCCGCGGGTGCCACGGGGCCTGCTGTCGGTCACGGGCCACGAGTTCCGCTGCAAGGCCTTGCCGGGGCTGCAATGGCACGTGCGGCGCTTCACCCTCGACGAGGCGCTGTCGGAGCCCTACCGGCTCAGCGTCGAGCTGCTGATCAACGAGGCGGAGGTCGACGTCGCCGCGCTGCTCGGCGCCGCCTGCGACCTGCGGATCGAGCGAGACACCGACCTGCGGGTCGTGCACGGCATCGTCGAGCGGGTCATCGAGCTCGGCGCCGTCGCCGAGCGGCTCGCGTTCCAGGTCGACCTCGTGCCCGCCTTCGGGCTGCGCGCCCAGGCCGTGGACTCGCGGTTCTTCCAGGAGATGAGCGTCCCGGATATCGTCGAGGCCGTGCTCACCAAGCCGCTCGAGGACGCCGGCCGGGCGCTGCGCATGGACCTCGAGGCCGGCGACTTCCAGAAGCGCGAGTATTGCGTGCAGTACCGCGAGTCGGACTTCGAGTTCGTCAGCCGCCTGCTGCAGGAGGAGGGCATCGTCTACCGCTTCGAGCACCCGCCCGACGCCGACGGCGAGCTGCTGGTGCTCGTCGACGAGACCGCCAGCGGCCCCGAGCTCAAGCTCGGCGAGGGCGGCGACCAGGTGCTCTATATCGACAAGGGCCTCGGCACCGCCCGCATGCAGTCGATCAGCAGCCTGACCCCGACCCACACCCTGCGCAGCACGGCGATCGTCCAGCGCGACTTCGACTGGAAGCGCCCGTCGGAGTCGCCCTACGAGCACCAGCGGCGGAGCAAGGAGCCCCCGGGCGGCGAGCGCGAGGTCTACGACCACGGCGACCGCCGGCTGTTCAGCGACGACGGGACCAGGCGCGCGCGCCACAAGCTCGAGCAGCGGGCGCTGCAGACCCGGGTGTTCCGCGGCAGCGGCGACGTCATCGAGTTCGAGCCGGGCCTGGCCTTCGCGCTGGTCGGTCACCCGCAGCACGCGCTCGACGCCGAGTATCTGCTGGTCCGCGTGCGCCACCGGGGGGAGGCGCCCGAGGAGGACCTGCACGCCCAGAGCGCGGCGGACCGCGGCCCGCGTTACGTCAACGAGTTCGAGTGCATCGAGCGCGACGTGCCGTGGCGACCCGAGCCGATGTTCGCCAAGCGGCGGGCGCACGGGCTGCAGACCGCGATCGTCACCGGCCCCGAGAGCGAGGAGATCCACACCGATGAGCACGGGCGGATCAAGGTCCGCTTCCACTGGGACCGCGTGTCGCCCTTCGACGACACCGCGTCGTGCTGGATCCGGGTCGCGCAGCGGTGGGCGGGGCCCGGCTGGGGCGCGCTGATCCTGCCGCGCGTCGGCATGGAGGTGCTGGTCGAGTTCGTCGACGGCGACCCCGACCGCCCGATCGTCACCGGCTGCGTCTATAACGGCGACAATCACCCGCCGTATCCGCTGCCCGACGAGAAGACCAAGTCGACCCTCAAGTCCGACTCGAGCCCCGGCGGCGGCGGCTTCAACGAGCTGCGCTTCGAGGACGCCAAGGGCCGCGAGGAGATCTTTCTGCACGCCCAGAAGGACCTCAACGAGGTGATCCTCAATGACATGAGCACCTCGGTCGGCCACGACCAGACGTTGTCGGTCAAGAACGACCGCACCAAGACGGTCACCGGCTTCGAGGGCCAGACCGTCCACAAGGACCGCAACACCACCATCGACGGCACGGACAGCCTGCACATCAAGGGCAGCCTGATCATGACGATCGACGGCGGCGCCAACAAGGGCCGCGGCCCCGACCCGGCCCAGCTCGGGGCCGGCGTGGCGGTCACCGGCGAGTACAACATCACCGCCTCGAAGAAGCTGACGATCACCGTCGGCGCCTCGAAGCTGATCATGGACACCACCTCCATCTCGCTCGAGACCAGCGCCAGCATGACGCTCACGGTCGGCGGCAGCAAGATCACCCTCGTGCCCGCGAAGATCGACGTCGCCAGCCCCGCCATCGTCGCGACCGCCGCGGCCAGCTCGCTCAAGCTCGACGCCGCGGCCGAGCTCAAGAGCGGCGCCACCGTCAAGGTCCACGGCGACGGCGTGGTCACGGTCGAGGGCTCCACCATCAAGCTCAACTCCTGAGCGGCCGCCCCGGCGCGTCCGGCCCCGCTGGCTGGCGCGCGGGGCCGTCACGTCCGCGATAGTGACATCAAGACGGCGATAGTGACATCAATGACGGCGATAGTGACACAAGGGCGGCGGCGCCTCAGCGGCGCGCCGTCCACCCGCCGCCGCCGCGCTCGACCTTCAGCCCGGCGTCGCGCGCCAGCGCCAGCAGATGGCGCTCGAGCTGCGCGTACGCGATCGGCTCGCGTCGGGGCCGGGTCCGCCACAGGGGGCCGCGCGCGAGCTCGATGACCCGGTCCCGGGGCAGCCGCAGCCGCAGCTCGATGGTCTCGTTGGCGGCCTTCTTGTGCTCGGGGATCCCGGGCGGGTAGCGATAGGCGAAGTCGACGCCGACGAGCTCGGATGGCTCGATGCGCTCGATGTGCCCGGGAAGGGAGAGCGCGCCGGATGCATCGATGCGCAGGCGGGCGACCCGTCGCACGCTGCGGAGGATCCACATGGTCAGCGCCGCGATGATGAGGCCGGCGCCCGCGGTCGGCTGGCCGAGGCCGATGACGGCGGCGCCCATCGCGATCATGAAGGCGGAGAGGATCGGCTCGGCCGAGCCGCGCAGGACCTTGTATTCGCCGGCCATTGGGTGACCGGGCCCGGCCGGGGCGTCGACCTGGCCCGCGAGCGCGGCGGCCTCGTCGGCGTCGAGGCCGAGCTGAGCGGCGATCGCCGCGATGTCGCGCGCGAGGGCCCGCGCCTGGGCGCCGTCACCCTGGCCGGACGCGGCGACGCGGGCCTGCTGCGCGCGCAAGGAGTCGAGCTGCTGCTGGAGTTCTTCGGATCCTCGGCTGGTCATTGGCTGCGCCAGCCGATTGTATACGAGGTCTGCGTCTTCCAGTCGGAACCGAGCGTATTGCGCTCCAGCAGATGGGTGGCCCGCCACAGCAGGGTGACCCGCTGGTCGTCGCCGGTGATCAGCACGAGGTCGAGCTCGGCGGGCAAGCGGACGCCCCGCTGACCGGGGAGGCGCAGGTCGACCTGCGGGGCCAGCCTGGGCAGGGTGAGCTCGATCGGGGCGCCGCTCTTGCCGATCGCCGAGACCTGGATCTGCTCGTCGCCGCGGAGGCGGTGCTGCCACAGGCGCGGGTGTGCGCCCTGCGCGAACGGCAGCTTGGGGCGGTTGAACAGGGACTTCTTGCGCAGGTCGGCGGGGAGGATGCCGAGCTTGAGCTCGGCCTTCGGGACCTGGCGATCGGCGGTCGCGGGCATCTCGCCGAAGAACGCGGAGCGCGGGAACCATGCGTGCGGGAACCAGTCGAAGCCGGCCGGATAGGGCCGTGCGCCCCACTCGGTCAGGGGCGCGGCGATCCTCGAGAGTCGCAGCGATTCGTCGGAGAACTCGAGGTTCGGCCACGGCGTGCCGGAGGCGGACTCGGGGTCGATCACGTAGCCCTTGCCGGCGGGGTTACGCGGGTACGAGTATTCGCTGATCTCGCGGTCCTCGTCCTCGCCGACGGTGTCGTAGATCAGGCGCGCCTCGTCGCGGTCCGGGTCGGCGGCGAGGGCCATCTCGTCGGTGCCGCCGTAGGCCTTGTCGTAGCGCAGCGGCATCTCCTCGAAGGGCTCGGGCTCGCTGAGGCGCAGCCCCGCGGGCCCGCGCTCGATCCAGCGGTCGCCGGTGACGTGCAGGGTCTGGTTGAAGCGCACCGCGGAGCCGCGGACGACCAGATCGACCTGCAGGTCGCGGAGCTTGCGCGGGTTGCGGGCGCAGCCCTGGATCACGAGGTCGGTGCGCTCGCGAAACGGATAGAGGTCGAGGTCGCGTTGCAGCAGCGAGGGCCGGATGTAGCCGGTGCGCGGCCCGAGCCGCGCCTCCGGGTAATACTCGAGGTCCTGCTGCAGCACGAAGGGCTCGGCGTCGACGCAGGCGCCGTTGGCCGTGATGGCGAAGCGGCGCCCGAACAGGACGCTGACCGCCGGTTGGTCGTTCTGGGCGGTCCACGCGATGATCGTGCGATCGTCCATGTCGGGCCTCAATTGAAGCGCTCGGAGCGGCCGTCGATCCACGCGCCGACGCGGTCCGCGCCGTCGCTGGCGCCGTTGGAGATCATGTTGATCGGGTCGATCTTGTCGAGGCCGACCGCGGTGCCGGCCGTGCCGCCGCCGAACAGCTCGCCGTAGATGGCCGCCCCGGCCGAGCCGATGGTCTTCGCCACCAGCTCCTCGCTGAGGCTGGCGAACTTGCCCCCGGCGCCGCGGAAGATCTTGGGCAGGCCGAGGGCGCCGAGCAGGCCCTTCATCTGGCCCTTGAACAGGCCCTTGGGGAGCTTGCCGGTGAGCCAGCCGAAGGCGAGGTTCTCGAGGTAGCTCTTGAGCGAGTCGAAGGCGAAGCAGAGCAGGCCGGCGACCAGGTCGCCCCAGGTGAAGCCGAGCTCGACCGAGGACCAATTGACGCACAACGAGGTGGGCGCGCTGCACCATTCATTGCAGGCCTGGTTGATGCCGACGACCTTGAAGATCGAGACGGCGACCGGGCCGTCCTTCGCGCGCACGCTGCCGACCGCGAACTGGCACTTGTTGGCCGAGGTCAGCAGGAGCAGCGGGATCAGCACGTTGGGCTGACCGGGCGTGAACGGGTAGAGGTTCCAGTGCGGGATGATGAGATACTTGGGCTCGTGGCCGCGGGCGACGACCTCCCAGCCGTCGGCGAACAGCTTGCATTCGTTGTACTTCTGGGTGCCCATGTAGATCCACGGCAGGATGAGCGCGCCGAAGCCGATGTGCCAGGCGCCGCCCGGGACCGGGATCGGGCCGGTCAGGAAGATCCCGTTGTGGTAATCGAGCTGGAAGAACGGGTTCCACTTCTGATGCGGCCAGGTGTTCATGGCGAGCCTCCGGTGCGCGCGCGCAGGATCATCGACCGCGGCTGGTGGGCGACGAAGTCGTAGCTGCAGAGCTTGCGATAGCTGAGGTCGACGAGGCCGACGCGGAGGTCGAGCAGCACCTCCTCGAGCTCGAGGCCGCGGACGTGGACGCGGTCGCCGATGCGCAGCACCATCTCCACCGGGCAGGCCGGGAGGGTCAGCGCGAGCCGCGGCGCGAAGGCGGTGCCGGTGATCTCGACCGGGTCGCCGGCGCGCACGAGCTGGCCGGAGAGGCTGGGATGGGCCCGGTCGAACATGCCGCGCTCGGGGTGGATCTCGAGCTTGCCCTGCTCGCCGTGCAGTTCGACGACGTGGCGCTGGCGCAGGAACCACTCCGGGGGGTAAGGCGCGACGCCGCAGGGATCCGGGCGGTCCTCCCAGCGCTTGATCGGGTGGCGCGGGTCCTCGACGTTGGGCAGGGGATTGTCGACCGCGCTGGCCTCGTCGAGGTAATAGCCCTTGCCGAGCGGGTTCGAGGGGTTCGCCAGCTCGCCGTGGCTGCTGCGGGCCTTGCCGCCATATGCCCGCGAGTAGGTCAGCGGCATGCGCTCGAAGGGCTGCGGCGCCGAGGGGACCAGGCCGCGCGGGCCGCGTTGCCAGGTGCGGTCGCCGGTGACCAGCAGCGATTGTTGATAGGGGCCGACGCGGACCCCGACGGTCATGGATTGGGTCGGGCGCGGGGCGGCGGCGTCGGCGAAGATGATGACGTCGGTGGCGGCGCGGGGGAACGGGATGTCGGCCTCGAGCACCCCATAATCGTCCTCGACGCTCTTGCTGCGCAGCTCGGTCAGGGCGTCTGGCTCGCCGACGAGGACGGGCGCGAGCTTGCCGTGGCGATCGCAGCGGTAGCGGACGCGCGTCAAGACAGCGGCGTGCATCAGCCCGGGCCGCAGCTCGCCGCGATAGAGCGCGGCCGGGTGGAGCGTCTCGTTGGCGAGCTTCATCGCGTCAGGCGTTTCCCGCGGGGTCGCCAGGGGTGGGGTTAGCCCGGGTCTTGACGTGCTGGGGCAGCGGCGCCATCGGCGAATTGAGGCGGATCCGCTCGCCGTCGAGGGCGACGTCGTCGTTGGCGATCAGCCGGATCTCGCCGTGCGTCGACTCGATGTGGTGCTCGAAGGCCGCGCTGGTGACGGCGCCGGCCGCGGTCTGCTGGATCTGCCCGTCGGAGCGCAGCTCGAGGCGCTTGTGCGCCGATATCTCGACGTGCTCGCTCTCGAGGCGCAGCCGCCGTTGTGCGTGCAGGTGGAGCTCGGCGCCGTGGATCTCGACCTGGGGGCCGTCCTTCGCCAGCCGGATCGTCAGGCACAGCGGGCCGTCCGGGGTGACCAGCTCGAGCACCTCGTCGGAGGTCTGATCCGCGTGATCGGCGGGGCGCACCCGGATGATGAAGCCGGCGCTGGTCCGGCGCTGCCACCCGGACGGGGCCTCGGCGCTGGCGAGCAATGTGTGCAGGAGGCCGTCCGCGGCCGCCTCGGGCACGGATGGCTGCTCCGGAGCGTGCGGGGATTCATCCGCGCGTCCGTGTCGTCCAGGCGTCGTCATCGGGAGTGTGACGTCAACACAGGCCCCCGGGCCTGTAAAGGGCCGCCAGCCTCGCATGCGTGATTCCGCGACGGGTCAGCAGATATGCGCGATCATGCGATTGGGCGGATATGCGCGGCCCTGCTGTCGGGCGGATATGCGCGCAGTGTCAGTCGTCGCCAGCCTCGGCGCCTGCGAGGTCGAGCTGGTGCCCGCGCCCCGCGTGGCGCTGCTTCCAGGCGGTCAGCTCGGGCTTCGCCACTTCGCGCATGATGTGGCGGCGACGCTCCGAGTTCGGTTCGAACCACAGGGCCATCCCCTCGATCAGGCGCCCGCCGCGAAACGCCGTCGCTATGTCCCGGAGCACATGGGGCTGGTCGAACCGCACAAACGAGGCGACCGTGAGGACCACCGTCAGGTCCTCGACCATCGCCTGGTAGACCTGATCCGCGTTGCTTCGCCAGCGCTCGAGGGTCTCGGCGAAGTCCGCGTAATCGAGCGACCATCCGGCGCGGCGCCCGGCGAGCATCTGCTTCCAGATCATCATCGCCAGGTGGTGCGAGGCGTAGGGCATGAAGAGCTCGGCCCAGGCGGGATAGGCGCGCTCACGGCGGCGGGTCTCCACGTCGCGCAGCACCATCACGGCGGCGACCAGCTCGGCGCCGGTCAGGGCCGGCGTGAAGACCTGGTCGTAGTACTGATCGAAGAGCTTCATCCCTGCAGTGCGCGCGACATGGGGCTTCTGGCGCCACACCGCCATGATCGCCTCGGCGGCCTCGGCGGAGCCGATGGAGCCGGCCATGCGGCGGGCGCCGCCACGTCGCGGCGCGTACGCGTAGCCGAGCGCTTGCACGTCCAACACCAGCCGGCGCTGGACCTCGTCGTTGGCGCGCAGGTCCTGGAGCTCGATCGGCGTCTGGCTGTTGGTCGCGTAGGTGATGCGGTCGACGATGCTCTGATCGTTGTCGTCGAGCGCGTAGAGTCGGACCAGCACGTGCGCCTCGCTGTAATCGTCGTCCGGGCGCGCCTCCAGGGCGTGCTGGATCGTCTTGCAGGTCTGCCCGCCGTTGATGATCTGCAGGTTCTTCACCTGAACCGCGAAGTTTCGCGCCTGCAGCTCGTTGTGGCGAAACTGCTGGCATACCATCGTGATGCCGTTGTTATAGAAATAGAAGTTCGATCGCGCCGCGGGATCCTGCAGCGTCGCGATCATGTCCTGGTTGACGCGATTGGTCTGGCCGAGGAAGCGACGGATGTTGCGCTCGAGCAGGAGATCGCCGTACTCGTGCATCAATCTGGCGATCTGGGTGACCGCGACGCGGCCGATGAAGACGTCGCGGAAGCTGAGCGACTCGGACGCGGCCGCGCCGGCGAAGACCAGGCTCGTGTTGATCTCTCGCGGCGTCTTGAGCTCGACCAGTCGGCGGTGGTTGACGAACTCCCACTGCACTTGTCGCGGGTCGAAGCCCGCCTGGGCGATGCGCGCGTCGCCGTCCTGCTGCCAGCGCACGCCGTTGCTGCACAGCACGACCTGCACCTGCGGGATCGCGCCGTCGCGGATCCGCGAGCGTACATCCTCGACCGCGTGGGCGATGTCTCGCATGCCGGTGAGCGGCTTCTCGGGGTCGAAGATCGTGCCGACCGTCTGGAGGATCTTCGGCAGTTCGCCCGCCGGGAACGCCTTGGTGCCCTCCAGGCTGGCGTAGTACTTGGACTGAAACAGCCACACCGTGAAGCTGTCGTGACGTGTCTCGCCGACGTGGATCGCATCGATGCCGCCGTCCTCGCCACCGTCGGTCAGGCAGTCGACGGCCTTCGCCTCGTCGAGGTCGAGCAGGCTCGCCACACAGAGCGCGCAGAAGGCGTTGGACTTGCGGCGGGCCTCGGTGTCGACGCCGCGGGCCGCGAGGCGTGCGCCGTACTCGTCGCCGATCCGACGGACCCACTGCTCGACGATGCCGGCGTAGCTGTCCATTGCGCGCGCAGCATACAACGAAACCGCGCCCTTATGCGGGTCGTCGGCGACCTGCGTCGCCTCGCCGCTGAACAGGCTCGGCGCGAGCGTGAGGATGCAGGCCTGCGGGTAGACCTCGCGCAGGTCGGCGAGCTGGCAGCGGATGTTCGTCGTGGACGGGCGCGCTGACCGGGGTTCTGGACGATCGAGGAGGGTGGCGGTGGGGGCGGGTTTGTGGGAGCTTCGGCCGCGTGCCGCTCCCGCTGCTCCTCGCGCTCGTGCTGGCCCCTGCGCCGGGCTCGGTCGAGCTCGAGCGGGCGACGTGGGAGGGGCTGCGCGCGGCGAGCCCGGCCGAGCAGGTGGTCCCGGCGTGGGCGGCGAACCGCGCGATCACGCTGACCCCGGTCGCGGGCGGGGTGCTGCTGCGCGCGCGCTGGACCCTGCGCTCGCTGTCTCAAGGGGCATGGTTCTCGGGACAGGTCCTCGGGGACATGCCAGGACTGCGGCTCGAGGAGCTGCGCTGGGACGGCAAGCCGGCGGCGGTCGCGGTCGGCGGCGACGGGGTGACGGTCGCGGGCAAGGTCTCGGGGCGCGCGACGATCGAGCTGGTGGCCTTCGTGCCCGGCGATCCGCTGCAGGGGCCGCTGACGCTGCGGGTGATGCCGGCGACGCGCGGGCGCACCGAGGCCGGCGCGCCGGAGGGCCTGGTGGCGGCGCTGCAGGTGCCGGGCGGGGCCGCGGAGGCGGAGGCCGCGGACGAGTCGGTGGGGCCCGTGGCGGGGCCAGTGCTGCAGCGGGACGGTGCGTTCTGGAGCGGGGCCGGGGCGCTCGAGCTGGCGTATGTCAGCGCGCCGACGCCGGCGAGCGCGGCGACGGCGGTGGTGGTCGCGCGGGCGGGCATCGGCGTGACGGTCGGGGACGCGGAGCTGCGCGGGCGGGCGCGGTTGGTGTGGGAGCTGCGGCGCGGCTCGATCGACGCGGTCAGCTTTCGCGCCGAGGGCGTGGGCGCGGACCTCGAGGTGACGGGCGTGGGCGTGCGGGCGGTGCAGCGCAGCGGCGGCGGCGTGCGCGTCGAGCTGCAGGCGCCGGTCAGCGGCCGGGTCGAGCTCGACCTGCGCTGGAGCGCGCCGATCGGGGCCGCGGCCGAGTCGCGCGCCGCCCTGCCGCAGATCGTGTTCGAGGGCGTGTTTCGCGGCGAGTCGGCGCTGCAGCTGGCGCGCGACGGGGAGGTCGAGGTGGTGCCCGAGGCGAGCGGCTGGACGCCGGTGAGCGCCGCGGCGCTGCCGGGCTGGGCGCAGGGCCTGGTCGAGGGCACGCCGAGCGCGGCGTTCACGGCCAGCAGCGCCGCGAGCGGCTCGCTGACGCTGCTGCGCTTCGTGCCGCTCGAGGGTCCGCCGGTGGTGGTCGATGTCGCGGCGTACACGATCGCCACGAGCCGCGAGGGCCGGGCGCTGATCCGGGCCCACTACGAGGTCCGCAACGAGCGCGCCGCGTCGCTGCGCATCCGCCCGCCGCCGGGCTTCGAGATCCTCGGGGTGCGGGTCGCCGGTGAGACCGCGGTGATCGCCCGCGACCGCGAGGGGGCCTGGCGGGTGCCGCTGCAACGATCGGTCGACACGGTCTCGGGGCTGCTGTCGTTCCCGGTCGAGGTCGCGCTGCTCGGCGAGGCGAAGCCCTGGGCGCGACGAGAGCGGCGCGAACTGCCGCTGCCGCGCCTCGACGCGCCGGTGGCGGTGACGCGGGTGACCGTGCACCTGCCGCCCGGCTATCGCTCGCGCCTGCGCCCCGGCGACGGTGAAGTGGTCGACGCGTTCACCAAGGGCGAGGGCATCACTTACGGGCTCGGCGTCGGCGAGGTCGGGGCGAGCCAGGCCGACGCGCTGTTCCAGGGCGCGGTCAAGCGCTGGCTGGCCAACGACTTCAAGGGCGCCCAGGCCGAGCTCGACCAGCTCAAGGGCATGGGCGCGAGCAACGAGAACATCGCCCGCCTGCAGGGCAACCTCGACCTGATCTCCGGGCGCGGCGGGCAGCAGGACGCGACGACGCAGCGGCGCATCCGCGAGCAGGCGAAGGCCCGCGCGGTCGACGAGCAGGTGGCGCTCGAGCAGCTGCAGAAGCAAGCCGAGGAGAGCCGCAAGTCGGGTGACTATGGCGCGGCCGCGCGGCAGTACCAGGCGGCGCTCGAGGTGGGTGACCGCCTCGCCCAGCTCGAGCAGAAGGAGTCGGTCGAGCAGCAGTCGCGCAACGACGCGCTGCGCAGCGAGCTCAAGTCGACGGCCGAGGAGGCCGAGCGATCGGTGGTCAGCAAGAAGGCCGGGCGCTACCGGGCCCCGCGGCGCGTCGACCTGAAGAGGAGCGGCAAGCTCGGCTTCGGGTCGAAGTCGAAGTCGACCTACGCGAGCAGCACCGGGACCGCGTACGACGACGCGGACGGCCTCGCCGATAGCAAGGACGCGCCCGCGCCCGCGCCGAGCGAGGGCGAGGGCGAGCCCATGTACGAGTTCGTGATCGACGGCGCCGCGGTCCGGCCGGACGGCGACGCCGGTAAGCGCGAGATCGAGGCCGAGGCCGCCGACGAGCCGCCGGCCCCGGTCGAGGACGCCCGGCGCGCGTTCGGCGGGGTGCAGGCGACGATCGTGCAGGAGTTCATCGAGGAGAAGGATTCGCTGGAGGCGCGCCCGTCGACGCCGATGGATCCCATGGACCAGATCCGCAACGCGCCGATCGGCGGCGCCACTCGCGACTTCACGGCGGTGATCGACGCGTCCCCGGCGGCCACGAGCGACGCCGCAGGCGTCCGGCTGTCGGGCAGCACCGGCGTCGAATCGCGGTACGTCGTCGACGGCCAGAGCGCGAGCAGGTCGGCCTTCGGCGCGCAGAGGCGGCGTCGCGCGAGCCGGCAGCAGGCGCTCGCGTCGCCCGCGACTCCACCACCCGCGCCCCCCGTGAAGAACCTCCGCAGCGGCGTGCGGGGCCCGAGCGCCGACCAGCTCGACACCAAGCCCGAGGCGCCGCCTCCGGACAAGCCGCGCGCGCCGGCGCCGGGTCTGCCCGCGCCGAAGGTGACCGCCTCGGCGGTGTCGGTGGTGGTGCCGACGGTCGGCGCGGCCGTGCTCTACCAGCGCCTGTTGCTGCCGGCCGACGCGGTCCACACCGTCGAGCTCTCGGCGCGCGAACCCCTGATCTCCCGCGACTGACACGTCATCGATCGACCCCTCAAGGACCCGCATGCGCAGCCCCATCCTCGCCCTCGCCGCCTCGCTCGCCGTCTCGCTCGCCAGCCCCGTCGCGCACGCTCAGGAGCCCGAGCGCGTGATCATGAAGCTCGACGAGTTCTTGAAGCTCTACGAGAAGAACCGGGCCGAGGAGACCCAGGCCCCGATCGACTTCGCGATCTCGTCGGCGCGCTACCAGGGCGAGGTCCAGCTGCGCGACGGCGAGCCCTACGCGGCGGTGTTCACGGCCCGGCTGCGCATCGACGTGCTGCGCAGCAAGGGCTTCGTGAAGGTGCCGGTGCTGCCGGCGACCGTCGCGCTCGAGTCGGCGAAGATCGGCGCGGTCGAGGCCGACGTCGTGATCGAGAACGGGTTTTATACGCTGGTCACGGCCCAGCGCGGGGCGCTGATCCTGGACCTGACCTTCGGCGTCGGCATCACCTCGGCGGAGGGGGCGAGCGGCCTGTCCTTCCAGCTGGTGCCCGCGGGCGCGACCACGGCCCAGCTGTCGGTGCCGGCCCGCGAGGACCTCGACTTCACGGTCACCAGCGCGAAGCTGCAGTCGGACAAGGTCGTCGGCGACAAGCGGGTGGTCGAGGCGACGCTGCCCTCGACCGGCTCGCTGGCGATCCAGTGGCAGCGGGAGATCCCGAAGGCGGCGCAGCAGGCCGCGCGGGTGTTCGCCGAGGTGCACACGCTGGTCGGCCTCGGCGACGGCCTGATGCGGGCGACGACGACGGTGCAGTACACGATCCTGTTCGCGGGCGTCGAGCGCCTGCAGCTCAAGGTCCCGAAGGGCATGCAGATGCTCGATGTCGTCGGCAACGGCGTGCGCGACTGGAAGCTCGACGAGACCGGCGCCCTCAACGTCACGCTCAACTACGCGGCCAAGGGGGTGTACCCGCTGCGCTTCGAGATGGAGCGGGTGATCGGGCCGCAGGCGACCGACCTCGACGCGCCGATCGCCGTGCCGGTCGGGGTCGACCGCACCAAGGGCTTCGTCGGCGTCGAGTCGCGCGGCAACCTCGAGATCAAGGCCGGCACCGTCGCCAACGCGACGCCGGTCGACGTGCGCGCGCTGCCGGCGGCGATCCTCGGGATCACCAGCCAGCCGGTGCTGCTCGGCTTCAAGTACCTCGGCGGCGACGTCGACATCCCGCTGACGGCGGCGCAGCACGAGGACGTCGACGTGCTGGTGACGCTGCTCGACGAGACCCGCGCGCGCACGATGTGGACCCCCGAGGGCCGGCGCCTGACCTCGGTGAAGTACCGGATCCGCAACAACCGGCGCCAGTTCCTCCGCCTCGCGCTGCCCAAGGGCGCCGAGCTGTGGAGCGCCTCGGTCGGCGGCCGCGCGGTGCAGCCGGCCAAGGCGAGCGACGCGCGGGTGATGGTGCCGCTGGTCCGCTCGCAGGCGGCGGGCGGCGAGCTGGCCGCGTTCGAGGTCGAGATCGTGTACGTCGAGGCGGGCGCCGCCCCGAACAGCCGCGGTCGCGGCGAGTTCAAGGCCGAGCTGCCGCGCCCCGACGCGCCGAGCACCTACGTCGCCTGGACGGTCTACGCGCCGAACGAGGCCAAGGTGCGGCGCTTGACGGTCGACGGCACGCTGCGCAAGGTCCGTTACCTGTCGAACCCGATCCCCGCCGAGGACATGAACTACGTGCAGGCGGCGAACCCGGAGGTCGCGCAGCAGGCCAACCAGCAGGCCAACGTCGGCTCGCTCGGCGACGGCGCGGTGCCGGTGCAGGTCAGCCTGCCGCTGCAGGGCCGCGAGATCAACTTCGAGCGCCTGCTCGCGCTCGACGAGGCCCTCGAGGTCCACTTCAAGTACCGCGGCCTGCGCCGCTAGACAGGCGCAGCGGCGGGGCCAGCAGGCGAGCCGCGAGCGCGGCTCAGCTGCGCTCGTAGAGGCCGATGTGGTGGCCCTCGGCGAGCACGTGCCCGGCGAGCGCGGCGAGCAGGTGGCCGTGGTCGCCGCGGGCCGGGAGCTCGATCGGCTGGTCGAGCGCGAAGAGCTCGAAGTAGTAATGGTGCGGCCCGTGCCCGGGCGGGGGGAGCATGCCGAAGTAGCCGTAGCTGTTGGCGCCGTTCGGCCCCTGGACGACGCCTGGCACGGCGTCGGGCTCGACCTGCGCGGGCAGGCCCTCGGGCAGCCGCGTCATTGTCGGCGGGATCCGCAGCATCCAGTGGATGAGGGGGTGCAAGGCCGGCGCGTCGGGGTCCTCGCAGAGCAGCAGCAGCTCGCGGGTCTGCTTCGGCGGGGTCGACCAGTGCATCGGCGGCGACAAATTATCGCCCTCGCCCGGGCCGGCGTGCCGCCGCGGGATCCACCCGCCCAGCTCGAAGGCGTCGCTGTGGAGGACCAGCTCCCGCGCGGGCAAGACCTCGCGCTGCAGGGCGATCAGCTTGCCCTCGCCGGCGTGGAGCGGGCGCAGGGCCTTGCCCAGCAGGACCTTGGCGGCGTGGCGGAGGGTCATGGGGCTCACAGCAGGCCGCGTCGGTCGAACTCCGCCCGCAGCTTGGCGAGGGCCTGCTCCTGCAGCTGACGGATCCGCTCGCGCGAGAGGCCGTAGTGGCGACCGATCTCCTTGAGCGTCATCTCGGCGCAGTCGCCCATGCCCATGCGCTTGCGCAGGATGTCGGCCTCGAAGGGGAGCAGCTTGTCGAACAGCTCGTGGAGGTTGTCCATCAGCAGCTCGTGGTCCATCGCCTCGGGCGCGGGCTGGGTGCTGGTGTCCTCCATGGCGTCGAGGAGGGTGAGGTCGGTGTCGCCGTTGAGGCGCTGGTCGAAGCTGACGGGGGCCTCGATCAGCGAGACGCGCATGCGGGCGAGGCGCTCGGGGCTGACGCCGCAGGTCTCGGCGAGCTCGGTCTCGGTGGCGGGGCGGCCGTGGCGGGCCTCGAACTGGCGCCGGGCGCGGAGGACCTTGCTGTAGGCGTCGATCATGTGGACGGGGAGCCGGACGGTGCGGCCCTTGTCGGCGATCGCCCGGGTCACGGCGTGACGGATCCACCAGCTGCCGTAGGTCGAGAAGCGACAGCCCTTGCGCGGGTCGAAGCGGTTGACCGCCTTCATCAGGCCGAGGTTGCCCTCCTGGATCAGGTCCTGCAGCGACATGCGGCCGCGGCTGTAGCGGCGGGCGATGGTGACGACCAGGCGCAGGTTGGCCTGCACGAACTCGGCGCGGGCGCCCCAGAAGGCCTGGTACTCGCGACGCACGGCGTGCACGTAGGTCAGGAAGGGCAGGCTGCCGCGCGGCGGGAGCTTGACCTTCATGCTGAGGCCGCGGTGCTCGCCGGCCTCGATGCTGATCAGGTCGGCGAGCATGCGGTCGGCGACGAGGTTGTCGATGTCGGCCTCGGCGAGCGCGTTGGTCAGGGCCTCGCGGCAGCTCTCGTACTGCTCGCGGTGGATGAGGAGGTCGCGGTCCCGCAGCTTGCGAGCGGCGACGATCATCGCGTCCAGGGCGGCGCTCGGGCAGCTGGCGGCGGGCAGCACCTCGCGGCCGAGCTCGCAGATGCCGGCGACGAAGGGCGGGTAGCTGAGCGCGGCGCGCCAGAGCGTCCGGCGAAGCTCGTCGATGCGACCCGCGAGCAGACACTCCTTCTCGCGGCTCATCACCTCGGCGCGGGCGATGTCACGGAAGTACACCGCCAGCGGTCCCGCGACCTCGTTGTCGCCGCCGCCGGACGTGTCCGCGTGAGTCTCGGCGCCGGAGTGCGACGCGCCGTCATCCATGGTCGGCTCCGCCGACGCCGCAGAGGGATCGTTGGTCAAGTTTGTTGCGTTCATCTGGGCCGACTCCGAAAGTGCGTGGTCGAATTGCGACGCCGAGGACCGACGGCGCGACTCGGATTGAGGCTGTTAGGCCCACATGCCTCTGTCAAAGCACTGCCCCGGGCGACATTGTTTCCGCGCCTCGCAGGGGCGACTCAGCAGCCGAATTTGCGGGGGCTGCGGACCTCTGTCTGTGGCGCGTTTGGCAGATTTTGGGTCTGCTGCCCCCAATTCGTGTGGGTGAAGAACCTTCAAAGCTGACAGATTCGCTCATCCAGTCGGCGGCGAATTATCCGAAAAAAAAATCGCCGGGGAGGTGGTGGCCGGGCCGCCCGCCGACTTGCGCG
>Ga0075152_10000311_pt1 | contig 37192 bp, 32 predicted proteins | sample JI61114C2DNA_FD_70964 | JGI IMG/M metagenome (GOLD analysis project Ga0075152, IMG submission 70964) | Wastewater effluent complex algal communities from Wisconsin, to seasonally profile nutrient transformation and Carbon sequestration -... | ecosystem: Engineered > WWTP > Effluent > Algae...
CTGCCGGCGAGGCCGAAGGGCAGCGCGTTCGGGCCGGTCGCGGCCCCGGTGGAGAACACGTCGAGGATCTCGGCGTTCGCGGCGTACGCCACCGCGCCGCCGACGGACCCGTAGGTCGAGATGCCGCTGACGTCGCCGCTGCTGTAGCAGCGCGCGACGGTGAAACCGCCGTCGGTGTCGATCACGCCGATGAGCCCGCCGAGGGTGTTGTGGCCGAGGGAGTCGTCGCCGGTGATGGCGCCGCTCGCGTAGCTGTCGACGACGGACGAGGGACCGGTGTACGCCAAAAGCAGGTTGATCAGGCCGCCGGCCTCGGGCGCGGTGATCGAGCCCGACGCCCGCGTGTTCGCGACGTCGCAGTTCTGGCAGATGTTAACGAGGCCGCCGGCGCTGAAGCGGGCGACGATGTCGACGTCGCTGGCGACGCCGCGCAGCGAGCCGGTGTACTGCAAGATCGCCCCGGCCGCGTCGTAGGCGTGGATCGTGCCGTCGACCCGGGCGTCGCGCACGTGGCCGCGAGCGGTGCCCGCGATGCCGCCGCCGTAGTAGCCGGCCTCGATGTCCACGGTCGACCGGATGCGCTCGAAGTGCGCGTCGTGGAGGCCGCCGGCGGAGTAGGCGATGCCGCCCGCGACCAGGCCGGCGAGGCTCATGTCGACCGTGATATCGGTGTAGCGACCGCCGTAGATGTACGCCGAGACGCCGCCGACCGTGGCGTTCCACTTGTAGGCCTCGACGCGGCCGTCGACGTTGAGCTTCCAGACGTCGGCGAAGGCGGCCTGGCCGGAGAGCACGCCGAGGTTCAGGTACTCGTCCTCGTCGAGCATGGAGACGAAGGCGTCGGTGAGGGAGAGGCGGCTGACGCGGCCGCTGAGGTAGCCGAACAGGCCGACGAAGTGCTCCGTGGCGGCTGGTGGGGCGTAGTAGGGGCCGGCCGAGTCGTAGGTGAAGCCGCGGATCGCCCGGCCCTGGCCGTCGTAGTCGCCGCTGAACTCCGGGATCATGAAGTAGGGGCGCAGCGGCGAGTAGTGCGGCGCGAGGTTGATGTCGAGACATTGCACGTAGCTGCGATGCCAGGCGTCGGGGTCGCCGGCGAGGTCGCGCAGCTGGGCGGCGGTGTAGATCTCGTGCGGATCGGCGAAGGTGCCGGCGCCGATGGCGTCGTAATCGGTGTACTTGGCGGGCTGATCGCAGGCCGAGCGCTCGCCGCAGGTGCAGCCGCATTGCGTCGACTCGCCCTGCTGGTAGGTGACGAAGTGGGTGGCGCCGGGCGGCAGGCCCTGACTCGAGTGGGCCCGCTGATCGCAGACCGCCTGGCCGTCGATGACGTGATCGCCGTCGCCGTCGCTCGCCAGCGCCTCGCAGGTGGCGGCGTTGTACGGGAGGTCGCCGAAGCCGCTGACGAACTGATGGCCGGGGCCGAACACCATCTTGGCCTCGAACGCCGCCTCGGAGCAGAACTGCGGCGGCGGCTTGTCGGCGTCCTCCGGGTCCACCGGCGGCGGCTTGTCGGCGTCCTCCGGGTCCACCGGCGGCGGCTTGTCGGCGTCCTTCGGGTCCACCGGCAGCTCCTTGTCACGGGCCGCGACCTCGACAGGGTCCTCCACGTCGCACGCGGCACACACGCCCAGGGTCATCACGAATGCATGAAGCTTCATCGCTACACTATATCGTGGGGGGGTCCTCGCGGGGGGTCCCTCCGGTTTCGGACCTGCGCTCGCGGGCGCGGGGCAGTGGCGAGCGGCCGTGGACGGGCGGCGAGGCGCGAGCCGCCCCGGTCTGGTACCATCGGCCCCGCGATGAACGCGAGCGCGATCCGATGTCCTGGCTGCGGGGCGGCCGATACCTCCATGGCCGCCCCGAACGGCCTGCACACCTGCGTCTACTGCGGCGTGCGCTACCAGATCTCGCGGGGCACGCCGCAGGCGGTCGCGCCGGCTGCGGCCGCGCCCGCGAAGGCCCGCGGGTCCGGGCTCGTGGCCGGCGTCGTCGTCCTGGTCGGGCTCGGGATCGTGTTGGCGATGTCATTCGCCGGCTCGAAGGGCTCGTCCCGCGTCGCGCCGCAGCGCGGCTCCGCCGTGGCCAGCGCGGCCGACGGCTCCTCGGTCAGCGTGGTGGCCGGGCCGGCCAATAACGCTCCGGTCAGCGTCCCGGTGGCCCCCGAGGAGACCGCGCCGGCGAGCGGCGAATTCACGCTCGAGACGCTGCAGACCTCGAGCACCAACGCGCTGTGGATCTACGGGTACTTTCATAACACCTCGCCCTTCACCCTCGGCAAGAGCAAGGTCATCGCGGTCTTCTACGACAAGGACGGCAAGGAGATCGGCCAGGGCAGCGGATATACCGAGGACGACGTGATCGCGGCCGACGCCCGGGTCCCGAGCGTCATCCTGGTCACCGACCCGCCCGCGGACCATGCGCGGATCGCCTTCGAGGTGTCGGCCAAGCGCCCCTCCTACTTGCCCGCCGAGATCGAGGGCCTGGAGCTCGAGGCCGAGGCGCCGCGCCGGCACGAGTTCCTCGGCTGGAAGTACGCCGGCAAGGTCCACAACAAGAGCGGCCAGCCCGCGAAGTTCGTCAAGGTCCGGGTCCTCGCCTTCGATCAGGACGACAAGTTCGCCGGTCACGCGTACACCTACGCGTCGGCGGATGCGCTCGCTGACGGCGCCACGGCCCGCTTCGACGGCACGCTGCTCGGCTCGGGGAAAGAGTTCAAGCGCTTCGAGTTCCGCGTCAGCGGCCGACCGGTGAATTGACCGCGCGCCCGCGCGGCGGGCTTATCGCGCGCCGATGAGGGCGGCGAAGTCTTCGCGGCGCATCGGCGGCGTGATCGCCCGGTGGGGAATGTATAGCGATGCATTAATGCTCGAGATCTCCGGGCCGGGGGTCTCGATCGGGGTCTGCGCGGCGTAGCGAACGATGTATCCATTCGGACTGACGAGGATCGAGCCGGTCCTGGCGAATCGAGGGTCTCCGGCGAACAGGTGGTCTTGCACGAGGACGCCGTCATGGACCGTGATCCGGATCTCGCTTCCGTACCATGGCAGCGCCCGGCAGACGCGGTTCCAGGCGGCGCGTCGGCGCCGGCTCGTCACCGCCTCGAAGGCCGCCGAGCACAGCGTGACGGCGCCCAGCCCGAACAGCGGATAGTAACCCGAGAGCCAGGCCGCGATGCAAGCCCCGACGCCGACGAGGGCGAAGAGTCGGATCATGAAGCGATCGATGCGCCATCCGCGAGCGATCACCGCCACCCATTCGTCGAAGGATTCACGGTAGTAGCCGGCGTCCATCGTGAACGCGATCTGGGGGTCGTGCTGTGGGCCGGCGCGCTCGCCGGTGTTGTCGCCGGGGCGAGGTCCGGGCCGGGCATCCTCGCGTGCGTGGTTGCGCTCGGACATGAGGATAGGGCGTGAGTGTCGGCGCTCCGGGGCGGGGCGGGCCGCTCACGCGGAGCTCTCAGGCCTTGAGCTGGGCGAGCGGTGTGGTGGAGAGGCCGATGTCGCCGCCGACCTGGGTGGCCTCGGGGACCACGCTCTGGAGGCAGGCGAGCAGGATGTCGGAGGTGTTCTCCTTGTTGGGCGAGCGGTAGTGGATGCCGGGGTGTTTGAGGGCGCCGCCGCTCTTGCCGGCGACGATGCAGGGCTGGTCGAAGACGTCGTGGGTGTAGCCGGAGGCGGCGTCGCTGCCGAGGATGAGGCAGGAGTTGTCGAGGAGGTTGCCGTCGCCCTCCGGTGTCTCTTTGAGGCGCTTCAGCAGATAGGCGAAGGCCTCGATGGTGTGGATGGTGGCGGCGTCGACGGCGTCGTTGAGGTTGGTGTCGTGGGTCATATCGTGGTGACCCATGGCCTGGCCGAGCATATGGAAGACGGTGTAGCCGACGGAGCCGGTGTACTGATAGCTGGCGACGCGGGTGATGTCGCACTTGAAGGCCTGGACCAGCAGGTCGGCCATGATGGTATTGACCTCGTCGAGGGGCTCTTTGCCCTCGAAGTCGGCGTTCTCGTTGACGGGCTGCATGGGCAGCATGCACTCGGGGGCGAGGGCGTCGATCTGCTTGCGGATCTGCGCGACGGAGCTGAGGTGGGCGTCGAGGCGCAGGCGGTCCGCGGCGCCGACGCGCAGCTTGAGGCGCTTGACGTCCTCGGCGACGGCGTCGAGGGCGCTCAGGCGCAGCGGCTTGCTCGGGTCGTCGGGCGGGACGAAGCTGTCGAACAGCTTGGTGTAGAGCTCCTTGGGGCTGAAGATCTGCGGGAGCGGGCTGTCGGGGCCCTTGTGCGACATGAATTGCAGGGTCGGGCCCTCGCTGCCGATCACCCGCTTCGACACCGCGATCTGCACCGAGGGCAGGAAGGTCTGGCCGCCGATGATCTCGGCCGCGACCTGATCGACCGAGGGGCCGCCGAACTTCGAGCTGTAGCTGTTGTCGGCGTGCGGCAGCTCGATGAAGGGGTGGCCCGAGAAGAAGCCGGCGACGCCGTCGTGGTGGCCGCGGCGGTGCGCGGCGGCGGCCTTGATGTCGAAGCCGCTCAGCAGGCTGCAGTACTCGGCGACCGGGCCCAGCGGGGCCAGCTGCGGCGTCAGCGGATAGGCGGGGCCCTGCTCGTCGGGGGCCCAGCGCAGGCCGGCGCCGGCGTTGCCGACGTCCTTGAGCGCGACGCCGTTGCCGAAGAACCACGTGACGAGGCGGCGCGGCAGCGGCCCGCCCGCGGCGAGCGCGGTGCCGTTGTTGTTGAGCATGGCCTCGAGCAGCGGGAGGGCGAGGGCGACGCCGGCGCCGCCGACGGCGCCGCGGAGCATGGTACGACGGCTGAGGGTGAAGCGCTTCATGGTGGGTTTCACTCCGGGGTGCCGACGTGGAGGAAGGCGGGGCTGGAGACGAGGTCGACGAGCAGGTCTTTCATGCGATAGCCGGCCGCGGCGAAGCCGTCGTCGATGGCGACGAGGGCGGACTTTTCGGTGGCGAGCTCGAGGTGGCCGGTGGCGTGGCGAAACAGGTTGCGGACCAGGCAGCGGGTGACTTCGGGGCTGTCGCGGAGGAGGGCGCCGAGCTGGCGGGCGCCGTCGAAGTCGCCGAGGCCCTCGATGGTCTCGGAGGTGTCGAGCATGACGCCGTTCTCGATCAGCCGGAAGGCGCCGACGCCGTCGAAGTTCTCGAGGCCGAGGCCGATCGGGTCCATGAGCTTGTGACAGCCGGAGCAGGCGGGGTCGGTCATGTGCTGCTGGAGGCGTTCACGCATCGTCTTGTACTCGGCGCCGGCGGGCAGCTCGGTGACGACGTCGGGGGGCGGCGCGGGCATGCCCTGGCACATCAGGATCTCGCGCACGAACTTGCCGCGCAGCGTCGGCGAGCTGCTGGAGACGTGGGCGTAGGACGCGAGGAAGGCGGCCTGGCCGAGGATGCCGCCGCGCTTGCCGTCGACGGGCAGGTCGAAGCGCTGCCAGGTGTCGCCGAGCTGGGCGGGGTCGGGGATGAGGCCGTAGTGGAAGGCGAGCGGGCCGTTGGCGAAGGTGTAGGGGGCGTCGAGGAAGTCGCGGAAGTCGGCGTCGGCGGTGAAGGCGATGTCGTCGATGAGGGCGAGGGTCTCCTGGCGCATCGCGGTGGCGAGGTCGGGGGAGAAGGTCGGGAAGGTGGCGGGGTCCTTGGCGAGGCTCTCGATGGTGCGCAGGCGGAGGACCTCGGCGTAGAAGTTACCGAGGGCGAGGCGGGCGCCGGGGGCCTCGACCATGACCTCGGCGATGCCCCGGACGAGCTCGGGCGTCGAGAGGCCGCCGTCCTCGGCGATCGACAGGATCTCGGGGGTCGGGGTGGTGTCGAGGAGGAAGAAGGAGAGGCGGGTGGCCATCTCGACGGAGCTGAGGATGCGGGTGTCGGGGTCGTTCGGGTCGGGGTCGCCGACCTCGACCTGGTACAGGAAGAACGGTGACTGCAGGAATGTAGCGATCGCGGACTCGAGCCCGGCGTCGAAGGTCCCGAGCTCGAGCGCGGCATTGTTGGCGACGCCGGTGTAGAGGTCGATCTCCTCGGTGCTCAGCGAGCGGCGCCAGGCCAGGCGGCCGAAGCGGGTCACGAACTGGCGGTGACAGGCGATGTCGTCGGGCCCGGTCGGGGTGCAGCCGAGCAGGCCGGCGATGCGCGCCTGGTCCTTCATCGCCGCGGCGGCGACGGCTCGAGCGGACTTCTCGTACTGCTCGACGGCGGCGTCGCCGAGCGCGACCTGGGCCGCGGCGATCGCCTCGAAGCCGTTGAGCGCGGTGTCCACCGGCGGGCTCGCCTGGGCCGCGGCGGCCTCGCCCAGCAGGTCGCGGATCGCGTTGTGGTAGTGGCGGGCGAGCAGCAGGCGCAGGCGCACCGGCGCGGGCTCGAACTCGGCCCCGGCGCCGTCGTCGTCGCTGTCGCCCTCGCTGCCGGCGGAGGTGGTCGGCGTGCCGTCGTCGCTGTCGCCCGGGCCGCCCGCGGGGCCGACGCTGATGTTGGAGTCCTGGCCGGTGTCGAGGCCGGAGTAGCAGCCGCCGGCGAGCAGGAGCAGCAGGGCCAGCGAGAGGGGGCGTCGATGCATCGGCAGGACCTCCACGAGAGGCCACCTTAGCCAGAAGTACCAGCGGCGGTCCAGGGGCGCGGTGAGCGAAGCGGGCGGTGAGCGAAGCGGGCGGTGAGCGAAGTGGGCGGTGAGCGAAGCGGGCCGCGACCCAGCTCACGCGGGGGCTGGGGCCCGCGGAGGCGGGGGCAACGGACGTCCAGTCGACGTGGCGCGGCGATCCGCTACAACGGCAGGTGACGCTCCGCGATGAACCTGGCCAACCCCACGTACATCTGCCTCGACGTGCCGGAGCCGCAGGCCTCGCAGGTCGGCGCGATCCGGGCGCGGCACTGCGAGCGGCTGCGGGGTTTCCCGGTCGAGGTGACGGTCGCCGGCTCGAGCGGGATCGGGGCGATCCGCAGTCAGCTGGATTGGGACGACGTCGAGGCCAAGCTGGCGAGCTTCTGCGCGCGGACGCCGGCGCTCACGGCGGAATTCGGCGGCGTCGTGCGCTTCCCCGGGACCGACATCTTCTGCCTGAGCCTCGCCGACCCGATGCCCTTCGAGGCGATCCACGACGCGCTCAAGCAGACCGGCGTTCGCTTCGAGGACAGCCGCTTCCCGTTCTTCCCGCACTGCACCCTGCGCATGGCCGGGCCGCTGAGCCCCGCCGATGTCAGCGAGCTGTTCGCGCTGCAGCTCCCGGGCCGCTTCACGCTGCCGTGGCTGTCGCTGTATCAACGCTTGCCGGACGACTCGATCCGCAAGGTGTGGGCGGCTCGCCTCGCCGGGTGAAAATTCCTGGCAGGGATCTGCCGAGGATGTGTGCCTTGGTGTAGTCTCGTGCGCGCACGAACTTTGCCCATCGCCTGTGGGAGAAGCATCGAGATGGCCAAGTCCGGACATTTGCAGCGCATCCAGCTCCGGGGTTTTCGCTCGATCCGGGAGATGGACCTGGCGCTCGCCCCGATCAACGTCCTGATCGGTCCGAATGGCGCCGGTAAGTCGAACTTCATCAGCTTCTTCAGGTTCATGGACAATCTGCGGCAAAAGGAGCTGCAGCTGTTCGTGCGCGCCCAGCTGGGCGGCGCCGATCGGGCCCTGTTCTTTGGACGTAAGACCACCGACAGCTTGGCGATCGACCTGCATTTCTCGCCCAACAGCTATCGCGCCAAGCTAGTCCCGACCATCGACGACAGCCTGGTCTTTGCGGCTGAGTCGGTGGTGTTTCATGGCGATGAATCCGACGGTTACGGCTCTGGTGACCGGAGCTATCCCCTTGCCAGGGCGGGCAGTCTCGAGTCCGAGTTGCCGATGTTGCACATTCGCGGTGCGATGACCGCTCCGAGGCATGTTGCGCGTTACCTGTCCGACTGGAGAGTCTATCATTTTCACGACACCAGCGACACAGCGAAGGTGAAGGGGGCCTACAGCGTCCACGCGACCGACCGTCTGATGCCCCAGGGGGAGAACCTGGCCGCATTTCTGTATGGCATGCGGGAGCTCGAGGCTTACCGGCAGATCGTGCATACCATCCAGCGGGTGGCCCCCTTCTTTCACGACTTCGTGTTTCAGCCCGAGTCGAACGGCCTGATCCGCCTGCGCTGGAAGCACAAGGGCAGCGACGACTACTTCGACGCCAACATGCTGTCGGACGGCACGCTGCGCTTCATGTGCCTGACCACGCTGTTGCTTCAGCCCACGCCGCCGACGATGATCTTGCTGGATGAGCCGGAGTTGGGGCTTCATCCGTTCGCTATTCAACTGCTCGCAGGCATGATGCGCTCGGCCAGTGAATCGACGCAGATCATCGCCTCGACGCAGTCGGTGACGCTCGCCAATGAGTTCGGCTGGCAGGACATCGTGATCGTGGATCAAGCGGAAAACGCGTCGGAATTTCGACGGTTGCAGGAATCAGATGTGGCGCACTGGCTGGAGCAGTACAGGATCGGTGACATATGGCAGATGAATGCGCTCGGCGGTACACCGGAATGATCCGCCTGGGCATCAGCGTGGAAGGCGCGACCGAGCGGGAGTTCGTGAGCCGAGTGCTGCGTCGCCACCTCGCCGACTCTGGCGTCGGTATCGTGGTCCCGATCGACATCGGCGGAAACGTCAGTCTCGACAAGATCCGCGGCGTGTTGCCCGCCATCCTGGGACAGTTCGACTTCGCCAGCACGATGTACGACCTCTATGGTTTTAAGCGCAGGCACGGTCGCGGTGCGGACGAGATCGAGGCTGAAGTCGCCAATTTGGTCGATGAAGCCAGACGCGCGCGCCTCATCCCTTATGTGCAACAGTATGAGTTCGAGGCGCTGCTGTTTGCGGTGCCCGAGCAGACCTGCGAGTGGTTGAGTCTGGAGGGGAGCGCGTGCGCCGCGATGAGGGCGGCGGTGGCCGAGAAGGGCTCGCCGGAGCTCGTGAACGACGGCGTCGAGACCAGTCCGTCGCACCGAATGCGTGTCATGTTTTCGAGGTATGACAAGAAGCTGCACGGACCGGAGATCCTCGAGCTGGCGGGCTTGCCGGCGATCCGCGCCCAGTGTCCGCGATTTGATGCCTGGGTCCAGTCGCTTGAGCGGCTGGGACGACGCGCGGCGTGAGCCGGCTGTCCTCTGGCCACGCTCGGGCCGCGGACTGTCAGGGCGGCGGATGAACCCGAAGATCCGGGCGGTAGATCTCGTGCGCGATTTGGTGTAGGCAGGGGTGATGCTGCCCCGGAGCCGTGTTCTTACCCTCGCATCCTTCGTCCTTCTGCCGGCCTGTCTCTCGCCTCTGGGCGGCGGCGACGCGGGTGACGAGAGCTCCACCACGGGTGACAGCAGCAGCGGCGGCCAGCCGACGACCAGCGGCACGCCGACGACCGGCGCGAGCAGCAGCGACACCGGGGTCGAGGGCTGTGGGCCCTGCGCGGACGATGAGGCCTGCGTCGGCGACAGCTGCGAGCCGGTGGACCGCGCCGAGATCGAGCGCGGATGCAATCCGCTCGGGGATCCGGGGGGTCGCGGTCAGTGCCTGTATCCGTGGCCGATCGATCTGCTGACGACCCCGGACGCGAGCACGGGGACCGGGCTGCGGCTCGCCTATGACCCCGCGCTGCTGCCCCTGAACCTCGAGGGCACGCCCTTCGTGGCCGACGAGCTGGCGAACATCTACGACGGCTTCTCGCCGAACTCGCAGATCCGCTTCGCCTTCGCGGCGGAGGTCGACGCGGCCGGGCTGCCGGGGCTGCGCGACATCGAGGGCTCGCTCGCGGCGGACGCCAGCGTCGTGCTGATCGACGCCGAGTCGGGCGAGCGCTGGCCGTACTTCATCGAGCCGGACGTGACCGCGGAGCCGGGCGAGCCGGTGACGATGTTCATCCGGCCGATGCGGCGCCTCGACTTCAACCGGCGCTACGTCGTCGGCCTGCGCGGGCTCAAGGACAAGAGCGGCGGGGTCATTCCGGCGCCGGCGCTGTTCCGCGCGCTGCGCGACCAGCTGACGACCGACGTCCCGCAGCTCGAGGCGATGCGCGCCGGGCACGAGGCGGTGTTCTCGGCGCTGACGAGCGCGGGGGTGAAGCGCGAGGAGCTGCAGCTGGCGTGGAGCTTCACGACGGCCAGCGCCGAGCGGATGCAGCGCGACCTGGTGGCGATCACGCCGCAGATCGAGGCGCAGGCCGGCGCCGGCGGCCTCGGCTACGAGATCAGCGGGGTCGAGGTCCAGCCGAACCCGAAGCTCGCGCGGATCATCCGCGGGACCTTCAACGTGCCCAACTGCCTGACGGGCGACGCCGGTCCGGGGGCGCTGCTGCAGCGCGACCCGCAGGGCATGCCGGTCTGCAAGGGCACGACCAAGGCGCCCTTCGTGATCGCGATCCCGCAGCAGGTGTGGGACAGCGGCTCGCCGGCGCCCTTCGTCGTCTACGGGCACGGCCTGCTCGGCACCGCCGACCAGGCGATCGGCATCGCCGAGCAGGCGACCGGGGTGATCGTCGCGGGCACCGACTTCTGGGGCATGGCGGAGGAGGATGTCCCGACCATCGCCGTCGCCCTGCAGGCCAACTTCGCGGGCGCGGGGACGCTGGCCGACCGCCTGCTGCAGTCGGCGGTGAACTTCACGACCCTGGCCTACCTCGCGCAGGGCGACCTGCTGCAGGAGGCGGAGTTCAAGTCGCCGGTCGACATGATGCAGACCCTGATCGACCCGGGCGCGGTGCACTACCTCGGCGGCTCGCAGGGCGGGATCATGGGCGGGACGGTGGTGGCGATGGCGCCGAACCTGTCGCGCGGGATCCTGGTCGTCGGCGCGGGGAACTACTCGCTGATGGTCTGGCGCTCGACCGCGTTCTCGCTGCTCAACGGCCTGTGGGAGGGCGCGCAGCCCGACACGCAGGACCGCGAATTCCTGCTGGCGATCTTCCAGTCGACCTTCGACCGCGTCGACCCGATCATCTTCAAGGAGCTGATCGACGCGCCGATCGGCGGCGGCCCGCCCAAGCGTCTGATGCTGGTCGAGTCGATGGGCGACTGTCAGGTCCCCAACATCGCCACCGAGGTGATGGCGCGCAGCATGGGCATGTCGATGCTCGGGCCGGCCGTCGAGCCGGTGTGGGGCCTCCAGGACGCGCTCGGCGAGGTGACCGAGGGCTCGGTGCTGCTGCAGGTCGACACCCTCAAGGGGCCGCGGCCGCCGGACACCAACATCCCGCCGGCCGACGACAACGGGGCGCACGGCGCGGCGATCGACGACCCCGCGGTGGTGGGCATCGTCGAGCGCTTCATCTTCAAGGGCATCTTCGAGAACCTCTGCGACGGGCCCTGCGACCCGGGCTGAGGCGTCAGCGGGCCGGGGCGGGACGTGGTGAGCGCCAGATCACCGCGTCGACGATGTAGTGGTGGAAGTTGACGGTCTGGTGGCAGATGAGCACCAGCGGCAAGGTCTGCCAGGCCATGCTGTCGGCGGCGAGGCCGAGGAGGAAGTAGAAGGTGCCGCCGAGGGCGAGGCAGATCGCGGCGTAGTGGAGGCGCTGGGCCGGCTGGCACAGCCACGAGAGGAAGGGCCGCGCGGGCTCGCGGCCGCCGCGGAAGCGCCGGGCGTTCTGGGCCCACACGAACAGCAGATACTGGGCGTTGTGCCAGATGTTGATGAAGAGCCAGCCGGCGGTGATGTCGGAGATCGCCAGGTAGCTGATCGTGGTGATGGCGACGTGCGAGAGCACGAACAGGGCGTGCCCGGCGCCCGAAGTGGCGTGGCGGCCGGGTCGGAGCTGGCGCAGGGTCCACAGCGACAGGGCGCCGATCGCGAAGACGCCGGCTGCGACGACCAGCGGGCCGGGCACGTCGACCTGGGCGATCGGGCTGGCGTAGAACTCCTCGGGTCGCTGGTGGGCGCGGTGCAGCAGGCCCCACACCGGGAAGCCGAAGACGACGCACTCGCTCAGGCGGTCGTGGCCGCGGACCCCGGGCAGCGCGGCGCGGCGGTAGGCGCGGGCGATGCCGTGGCTCTGGCGGGTGTAGTGCCACGATTGCCAGCAGAAGTAGATCGTGTTGAGCGCGAGCACGCCGCCGAACCAGCTCACGCTCGCGGTCGCGGCGAACACCAGCGGCGGGAGGCCGAGCAGCAGGAACCAGTGGCGCCGCGCGCTGGCGCGATCGAAGGCGATGCGGGTGTAGGTCGAGGCGACGTGCGGATAGGCGAGCAACCAGAAGTCGAGGTACAGCACCCCGAGGAACAGCCCGAACGAGATCGACGCGACGCCGCCCAGTACCAGCGCGAGGATGAAGACGCCGACGATGAGGCCCAGGTCGAAGGCAGGCCCGCGGAGCCACGGCTGCGCGGGCGCGTCGAGCAGGCCAGGCTCACAGGCGGTCGGCATGCCTCAGGTCGCGGGCGGCGGCATCGCCTTGGGCTCATCGGGGGGCTTGACCTCGGGGGCCTTGGGCTCATCGGGGGCCTTGACCTCGGGGGCCTTGACCTCGGGAGCCTTGGCGTCCTTGGCGTCCTTGGCGTCCTTGGTGACGACGGGCTCCTTGGTCTTGCCCTCGGGGGCCTGCGTGCAGCTCTCCAGCACGAAGAGGCCGACGCCCGCGGCGAGCAGCAGCATGGCTGCGGTGGTGATGCCACGCGATTCGGAGTGGCGGGTCGGCGGCTCTTTCACATCCACTGGGGTTGCCATGGTCGCGACGGTATCACGGTCCAGGGCGCCAGCCGAGCAAGTATCATCATCTGGGGCGCCCGAAGCCGCGCTGCGTGGCCGCGAGCGACCCTGCGCGGCGCGGCCACGGTCGGTGAGGTCGATGAGGTCGATGAGGTCGATGAGGTCGATGAGGTCGATGAGGTCGATGAGGTCGACGAGGTCGCTCGGCGGTCGCGCTTGACCGCTGGCGCGCCGCATCTGTACCGTGATCGGGCGGCCGGCTTTGGGTCGCTCATGTTCGCCCGGAGGTCCTGCCATGCGTCGCTCGCTGTCTCTCGTGCTGCCCGCCCTCGCCCTCGCCACTGTCACGCTGTCCGCGGAGGAGGCGCAGGCGAAGGGGATTATGATCATCACGCACGGCGAGTCCGTGCTGCACTACGCGGACCTCGCCGCGGATGTCCGCGAGGCGATGCACAAGGAGACTGGCCACAGCCTCCAGGTCGGCTACCTGTACAGCCACTTCGGGATCTTCTGGCTCGACCTGTGGACCTGGGACGGCCAGTACTGTCTTTATGAGGGCGACGACGTGCTGCGATTGACCCCGGAGCAGGTCGCCGAGGTCATGAGCATCACGCCGGACAAGCTCGGCAAGCCGCTGCTCTACACCTTCCCGCTCGGGCTGCTGATCCTGTGCGGCCTCGGGCTCGGCGCCTTCGGCTGGTCGCGACTGACGCGCAGCAACGCGCCCGCCGCGACGCAGACCCCGCCGGCCGCCGAGGAGTGAGTCGACCCGCGGCCGCGGCCGCGGGAGGGGCCCGGTCACCCGCCGTAGGCCTTGAGCAGGTCGGCGAGCAGCGCCCGTCGCTCGGCGAACTTCTGGCGCAGCTCGGCGCCGCGCGCGAGCACCTCCTCCTCGGCGACCTCGTAGTCGAGGGCGTCGGGGTTCTCGTCGAGCAGCTCGACCATGGCCGCCCGCGCCTCGTCGTCGGTGAGGACCGCGAGCAGGCTGTCCTCGCTCGCGTGGGTCGCGGCGTCGAAGGTCGGCTGGTCGAGCCACGCCAGGGTCGCCTCGAGCGCCTCGGCGAAGCGCGCGTAGACCTTGGGCTCGCCGAAGATCGCGTGGTCGAGGCGCCCCTCGGTGCAATTGAGCAGCCCGTGGGGGTCCTGGATCGCGTTGATGCCGGCCTTGTGACAGGACGAGAAGGTGTCGTCCTGGTCCCAGGCCGAGATGCTGAAGTAGTCCCTGGCGCCCGCGTCCGGCCCGGTGACCTCGGTCGACGTGAAGTAGACCTCGTCGATGAAGTCGCCCGACTGCAGCAGGCTCATCAACGCGATCCAGCGCAGGTACTGGTCGAGGTCCATGGCCTGGTCGAGCCACGCGAGCAGCTTGTCGCCGTTGAGGGCCTCGGCCTGGCTGATCAAGGCCTCATAGACCGCGAGGCCCTGCGCCTCGTCGAAGACGGCGAACTCGAGCTCGGGCTCGTCGCCCTCGATGTCGTTGCGCCGGCGGACGATCACGCGGGGGCGGGTGGTGGCGCGCTCGAGCACGGTCTGGGGCTTCTCGATGAGCAGGTAGGCGCCCTGGCTCTCGCCGCGGAGCAGCAGCTCGACCATGCGAAATTTCGGCGCGAACAGGCCGCGCTCGGCCATCAGCAGGTTGGCCGTGAACTGGGTGATGTAACGGTCGTCCTTGCACATCGACACCAGGAGGAACTTGTCGAGGCCCGAGTCGGGCAGCCACTGCCGCGGCAGGTCATCGGTGTAGTTGACCGAGATCGACTTGCGCTCGCAGTCGAGGGAGCCCTGGCCGTGGAGCTTGAGCTTGACGCGCGCTGTGATGCCCGCGGCGTTGAGGTCGGTGCGGAGCGAGCCGTAGAAGGGCTCCTTGCTGAGGTCGTCGACGCGGGCCTCGTAGTCGAGCAGCTCGGTCGGCGAGAAGTCGATCTCGATCACGTCGGGCAGCGCGGGTGTCGGCTCGCTGTCGATGGGGTCGCAGCCGAGCGGGCCCTCGGCCTGGTCCGCGCCCGCGATGAACAGGTCGGGCAGCGCGAGGGTGGGGCCGTCGCCGGCGCTCTGGATGCGGAGCCCGAACAGCCCGTCGAGGCCACATTGGCGGAGGAGCAGCTCACCCACGGCGAGCGCGGCGTCGAGGCGCGCGCTGGCGTCCTGCAGCGCCGTCTCGACCTCGGCGGCGGCGAGCAGTTCGACGCGCAGGGGGGCCCTGTCTCCGCCGAGCTCGAGCGCTCCGGGATCGACCGGGGCGTGGCCGGGGGCGACGACGAGCAATTGACGCAGGCTCATGTGGCCGTCGCGGTCGATCGATACCAGCGGATCGACGATGGCCTCGATGGCGTCGGTGAGCGCGATGCTGTCGACGTCGAGCGGCTGCAGCCCGCTGGCGACGAGGCGGTGGAGGCGACCCCTGTCCGCGGTCGGCGTCGAGATCTGCGTCACCGCGGCGCCCCAGCGATAGACCCCGATCCGCTCGCCCTCGGGCCGGCCGTCGATGAAGTCGGCGAGCGCCTCGGCGAGCGCGGCGTTGGCCGTGGGATCGGCGTGGGGGCGCACGAGCAGCGCGGTGATCGAGCGGCTCGGGGCGGGCTCGAGCGCGACGGGGGCGACCTGGCACTCGCTATCGGTGACCCTGAGACAGGCGTGAAACTCGGGGCCCAGCACGGCGCCGGAGGCGTCCTCGACGCGAAAGTGGCGGCGCGCGACGTGGGCTTCGGACACGCCGGTGCCGATCGGGACGATGCGGGAGATCTCGGCGCAATCCACCGGGAGCGCGGGACTGAAGTCGCAGGCGCCGGGCGGCTCCGCGGCGCCCGTGCTCGCGTCGTCCGTGGTGGCGGTGTCGGACGAGGCATCCGGGTCGGGCGCGTCGGAGGTCCCCGACGTGGGCTCCGGGTCGGGCGGGTCGGGCGTGTCGGGCGCGTCGGGTGTGTCGAGCGTGTCGGGCGTATCGGCAGTGTCGGTGGCATCGGCCGGATCGTGGGATGCCGAGCAGGCCGAGTCCGCGCATACGAGCAGGGTCGCGGCCAGCGTTAACGTCAGGCGGGTCGCCATGGTCGTGCTGCTCGCGCTCGTGGTCTTCGTACCCGTTGTATTGTGCGCCATGTTGTTCACCCTTCGCCGCTGTGATGAATGGGAGGCTCTATCGGTTTGCACGCGGCGTGCGACGCGAGGCGCGTGCATGCTGGTGGCTCGGCGCGGGCATTGTCTCGATGGTTGGATGCATCGCCGACGCTCGCAACTCGCTGAAGATGCGCTCGAGCGCGGGGGAGGTTCGAGCGGGGTAAGGAGGCGGGATCCGGCGCCGAGATCACATCGAGGGCCGCGACGAGCGAGGGATGGTTCGTCCCGCAGTCGCGGGCCCCGCCTGGATTGACGGCCCGCGCCCGATCCGCCGGATCGGCGCCCGCCCGCCCGCTCGGAGCGGGAGATCCCTGCTCGCGGTCGGGCAGGTGTTGGTTCCTGGGGCGCGTTGACATGCGAGGGGTTTGCGGGAAGCCTGGCGCCGTGCGGCAGGCGGCGGCGCTGGTGCGGGCCCTCGCGGCGACGTCGGGCGCGGCGGCGCTGCGGCGCGGGCTGCCGATCTACGGCGGGCTGTTCGCGCTCGTCGGGCTGTTGTTCGGCGGGAATGGTTTGCAGGCGACGACGGTGGTCGGCGGGGCCGAGGATTCGCCGCTGGCGCGGGCGCTGCTGTGGGGCGGCTGGCTGGTGATCGCGGCGCCGATCGTGGAGGCGCTGTGGCGCTGCCCCGGCGGCTTCTGGCTGCGTAGCTTGCCGGCGCCGCGCAGCTGGCATTTGTCGGTGTTGTTGGGGCTGACGATGCTGGCGGAGGCGCCGTGGGTCGCGCTGTGGACCGCGGGCGGCGGGGTGTGGGCGGGGATCGGCGCGCTCGGCGGGGCGCTCGCGGGGCATTCCTTGTGGTTGGCGCGTCCGCCGGGTGGGCTCGGGGCGCTGGTGCTGGCGATCGCGGCGGCGGGGCTGATGTTCGTGCCGGTATGGTGGCTGGCTCTTGGGACATGGCCGATCGTACTGGTGGCATTTCGGCGGGCCTGGCTGGCGGCGCCGGCCCGCGGGGCGACCCGGCCGCGGGCGTGGATCGGCGGGCCGGGGCCGGTCGCGCTGACGCTGGCCCAGCTGGCGGGGCTGTGGCGCGGGCATATGACCGTGCTGCTGCGCGGGGCGCTGCTGTGTGGATTGGCGGCGGCGGCGGCGTGGCTGGCGGCGCGCACCAACGGGTATGTCGATCAGGCGGCGCGGCTGGATTACGCGTGCGGATTTTTGGCCCCGGCCGCGCTGGTCGCGGGCTCGGCGGCGAGCGGGCCGTTGCTGGTCAGCGAGGCGCGGGCCGATTGGTTGCTGCGCACCGCGGGCGCGACGGCTCGCGTGCGTCTGGCCGCGAGCGCGCTGGCGTCGGTGGCCGTCGGCGCGGGGCTCGGAGCGGCCGCGGGTGGGGCGCTGGCGCTGGTCTGGGGCGTCGAAGGGTTCGCGGCGGTGCGGCTGCTCGGGACCCTCGGGCTGGCGGGCGGCGGGCTGGCGGCGCTGGCGGGCCAGGCCGCGCGGTGGGCCGCGGGGCAGGGCACGCGCGGGCCGGGCCGGCTGGTGGCGCTGTTGTTGTCGATGGTGGTCGCGGCGCTGGTGCTGCACGCCTGGTTGAACGCGTGGGCGCCGGTCGGGTGGGCCGCGGCCGCCGGAGTGACCTGGCTGATCGGACATGTGCGCGCGGGCGCGGGCGCCGCGCGGGGAGGAGCGACGGTGGTGCTGGAGCTGACGGGAATTCGCAAGCGGCTCGGCGGGCGGCCGATCCTCGACGGGGCCGATCTGCGCTGCGACGCGGGCGAGCTGGCGGTGGTGCTCGGCGAGAACGGGGCGGGCAAGTCGACGCTGCTGCGGATCGCGGCCGGCATCGTCGAGCCCGACGCCGGGAGCGTCACGGTCGGCGGCGCGGCGATCGTGGGTGGCGGCGTGCAGGGACGGTCGCGGCTCGGTTATGCGCCGGACACGGCGGATGCGTTCCCCGAGCTCAGCGTGCGCGAGCTGATCGCGCTGGTGGTCGCGCTGCGGCGGGCGGGGCCGCCGAGCGAGGCGCTGCGCGAGCGCCTCGGCCTCGCGGCGATCTGGCACCAGCGCCTGCGCACATTGTCCTTCGGACAGGTGAAGCGCAGCTATTTGCTGGCGGCGCTGGTCGGGCCGCCGGCGCTGCTGATCCTCGACGAGCCGAGCAACGGCCTCGACCCCGAGGGCGCCGACATGCTGGCGGCGCTGCTGCGCGAGCGGGCTGAGGCGGGTGGAGCGGCGGTGGTCGCCACCAACGACGCCGGCTTCGCGGCGCGGCTCGGCGGTGTCCGCCATCGGCTGATCGGCGGGCGTCTGAAGCCCGCGTGATCGACCTCGGATCTGCTGCTGCGCCAGCCGTCGCCCTGGCGCTCGTTCAGGGCGGTGGTGAGGCCTTGATGTGTCGGGCGACGCGGTGGTGGTGCCAGCCGTCGCCCTCGCCGGCGATCGGGCGCGAGCCGCCGAGGATGGCGCGGGCCGCCTGCAGGCCGGTGATCGTCGCGGCCTCGACGTCGCCGGAGTTGATGCCGGTATTGAGCCAGTCGCCGACGGGGTAGAGGCCCTCGACGCCGCAGTCGGCGACGAACAGGCGGTGGCGCGTCGAGCCGGACAGCGATTGCACGTAGCGCTCGCTGCCGGCGACGTTGGCCCGCGCGTATTGAGCGTCGAGGCGCGCGTCCGGCGGGCGGCTGGCCTCGTCGAAGAGCACCGAGGTGTCGAAGCCCGGGGGCGCGCCGCGGCGGCCGGTCGCCGGCCATAGTCCTGGTCCGGCGCGATCGAGCCAGCGCCGCGCGCGGGCGCGCACGGCCTCGACCTGCCGGGCCTGGAAGCCGGCCGCGGCGGGGCCGGGCGGCGGTGGGGCGGCGTGCTCGTGCAGCGGGCCGACCAGATAGGCGAGCGAGCCCGGGCTCCGGTCGCCGCGCCAGGCCTCGCGGGGCAGCAGGAACGACATATCGGCCCAGGTGTTGAAGGGGTCGTCGTAGGCGTCGACGACGGGGCTCGGGTGGCGCCAGCCGAGCTGCTCGAGGGTCGGCTCCATCCACAGCTGGACGGCCTGGGTGGCGACGGTCTTGACGTGCTGGACCATGCGGGCCCACGCGGGGTCCTGCGCGACCAGTGCGGGGCACAGCCGGGCGACGGCGCCGAGCGAGATGCCGAAGATCAGGTCGTCGAAGTCGCGGCCGCGCTCGAGCACGCGCGCGCCGACCCCGGGCCAGGTGCTCCACGGGCACTCGAGATCGACGCTCTCGCGCTCGAGCTGCTCGCCCTCGACGAGCTGCTCGCAGCGCGGCGCGGCGGGCCAGCACGGCAGGCCGTCGACGTCCACGAGCGGCGCGTAGTGGCCGTCGCGCGGGGTCGCCTGCACGGTCATGTGGACGCGGGCGACGCGGTGCCGGTGCTGGGCCGACGCGATCGCCTCGACCTCGAGCTCGTCGACGCGGTGGAAGAACTCGAAGCGCACGCCGCGACGGCGCAGCACCTCGTAGAGCGGGGCGAACACGACGTCGCCCATGCCGGCCTGCATCTTCCAGAAGATCGCCCCCTTGTAGGTGAGCGCGGTGCGGAGGATCGCGCGCAGCGCGGCTCCGGCGGCGAAGTTCGGGCGGCTCGTGTCGCCGTCCTCGTAGGCGAAGGCGAGGTCGTACCAGGCCTTGATGAAGGGCGCGGCGGCGGTCTCGGGGCGGGCGCCGTGGCGGCGCAGCCAGGCCCGGAGGTCCCAGTCGTCGAGCACGTCGAGGCCGAAGAGCAGCGCGCGATCGCGGATGAGGCCGCGCAGGGTCGCGGCGCCGAAGTCGAGGAGCAGCGAGAGGTTGGCCAGCTCGTCCTCGGCGTCGTCGGGCCGGGTGACGGCGCCGGCGAGGTGACGGCGCAGCAGCTCGACGATCCTGGCGAGGACGTCGAGCGCGGCCCCGGGATCGCGGGCCAGGGCGCGCGCGTCGAGGCGCGCGAGCAGGCGCGTGAACAGGCCCCGGAGCAGGCGGCGGGCGGCGCCCACGAGCAGGGTCGGCCGCAGGCGGGTCCACAGGCCGTCGGTCCGCGGCGTGTCCGGTCGCAGGGGCCGCAGGAGCGAGGCCTCGAGGTGCCGGGCGAGCAGCTTCAGCGCGACGCCGAGGTGCTCGCGCAGTCGGGTCGGCTCGTCGTCGTCGCCGGGGGCTCTCGAGGTCCGCGGGAAGTCGAGTATCCAGAAGCTGCGGCCGTGGCTGGTCTGCTCGTGCGCGACGCCGACGTGGTCGTGGGGCTTGAACGCGTCGGCCATGGTCGCCAGCGGGGCGCCGGCGGGGCGGCCGAGCGCCTCGTAGCAGCCGCGCATGATCGCGAACGCGTTGTCATACCAGCCGAGCCAGATGTGCAGGCCGTGCTCCTCGATGCGCTGGCCGTGGGCCGCGTTGCGCCCGCTCGCCCCCTTGCCGCCGAGGCGCCAGCCGAGCTGATACACGGTGATGTCGAGGCGCTCGTGCCAGTCGGGCGCCTCGGTCAGGGCCCAGGCGGCCGTGATGGCGCCGACGCCCCCGCCGAGGATGGCGATGCGGCGGCGGGGGCCGGGCTCGTCGATCGGAGCGTGGATCACAGTACTGCTCCCATCTCGAAGTCGAGGTCGAGGTCACAGAACACGCCGCGCGCGCGGCCCTCTGCGGGCAGCCCGAGCGCCTCCGACAGCGGGTGGCTCGGATGCGGGTGGACGCGATACGCGTATTCTCCCGCCGGGGCGACGCGCCGGGCGCCGCGGAGCGCCGCGCTGGCCCGAACGACCTGCTGATAGCAGGCGCGCGTCGGATCGGCGCAGTCACGGAATTGCTTGAGGTTGTAGAAGTCGGCGCGTCCGCGGCCGAGCCACGCGAGGGCGCGGGGGCCGTCGACGCCGAGCACGTCGGCCCAGCGCAGGGCCGCGGCGCGCAGCCCCTCGGCGGGCGACGCGGCCGAGGCCTCGAGGCGCTCGAGCTCGATCAGCGGCCGCCAGCTGCCGGGGCGCGTGCGCGCGTCGCCCATCACCAGGGCGTCGAGGGTGAGGCTCGAGGCCCGCGCCGGGTCGCGCGGGACGTGCAGCAGCCCGATCTCCTTGGGGAAGCCGAGGACCTCGCGCCCCGAGCACATGGCCGGGCCGCTGTCGACGAACATCGCGTGGGTGAAGAACGCCGGGCTCGCGGAGCCCTCGATGCGCAGCGGGATCCACAGGCCGCACTCGCGCTCGCCGAGCCAGCCGCGGCGGGCGTCGTCGGGGTCGTGCGACTGCGACTGGGCGAAGTCGCAGAAGTAGAGCAGCACGTGTTCGGCCGCGACGCGCGGCCGCAGGCGCCCGCCGCTCGGCGCCGCGAGGAAGCGATCGACGACCCGCTGGAGGCGCGCGCGCTCGGCCGGGATCGCGAAGGCGTAGAGCGCACAGCCGGCCTGTCGATACGGCGGCGCGAAGGCCTGCTCGCTGTCTCGGGTCACGTAACGGGGCCTCGCCGGATCGGTGATGTCGGTGATGTCGGTGATGTCGGTCATGCTGGTCATGCTCAGATTGCGACCCTCTGCGGCGCGTCGGCGCGTGGGAGGACGATGGGGGGCGCCTGGCGATCGAGCTGTCCCTCGGGGAAGGTCGGGCGCAGCGGCGCGAACACGCGGGCGACGTGGCCCGCCGCGGTCGCCAGCCCGAGCGTCACGGTCGGGTGCTGCAGCGCGCGGCCGAGCAGGCCGTGCAGGGCGCTGGCCGGCCGACCGGGGCGCACGAGGCGGGCCAGCGCCGGGGCCAGCGAGCCGAGCAGTTCGACGTAGGCGACCCCGCGGTGGCTCCCGGAGACCGCGCAGGCGCCCTCCCAGTAGACCGGGCCGAGCCAGGCCGCGCCGTTCATCTCCTGGGCGCGGACGGGGGTGTGCAGCTCGAGGTCGTGCGCGTCGGTGCGCAGCCGCCAGGCGCAGGGATAGTCGACGCCGGAGCGCGGACTGTGCCAGTGGGCGAGGGGCTCGAGGAGGACCTCGTCGGGGCCGAGCCAGCGGGTGCGGCCGTCGGGGCCGACGAGCACGGCGAAGCGCTCGCTGGCCTCGCGGTTGAAGCGGAACAGCATCAGCTGTGAGCCGTCGTCGAGGTGGAGGCTGAGCCACTGCCAGCCCTCGAGCATCGCGCTCGAGAGGTCGCCGTACTGGCGGTCGAACCACACGTCGCCCTGGACGGGCTCGCGGGCGCCCCCGCGGCGGAGCTCGCCGACGGCGAGCATGCGCGGGCGCGAGTAATAATAGGTGTATCCGCCGAAGGCGTAGTCGTGGCGGCGGCCGTCGTAGTGGGGGACCACGTGTCGGCTGTGGGCGGAGAGGTCGAGGGACAGGTCGCCGAGGGCGAGGCGCAGGCGGTCGCGGCCGTCGCCGCCGAGCGCCGAGACCTCGCCGCCGGGGCTCTGCAGCGCGAAGCGCCCCTCGATCCGGCGCGGCGCGCCGAGCCACACGCGGCTGCCGCTCGCGAAGTGGTCGGTGTCGAGCTGCACCACCGCCCAGTGCGCCATCTGCCCCCACAGCAGGCCGCGCACCGCCTCGGCCGCGAAATAGGCGATCTGAAAGCCGAATCGTCGGCCCGATGCGCCGCGCAGCTGCCCGCTCCAGTACCACCACTGGCTCGGGTGCTCCGGCTGCAGGCCGTCCGCCGACGGGGTCAGCAGCGCGGCGTCCGCGGCCGCGGATCCCTGGATGCTCGATAGGCTCGCTGTTCGCATGATCACCCCGACGCGGCGCCGGGGCGACCCGCGTGTTCTGCCGTGCACGCGGCGACGGCCGCCGGCCCGCGACCCTCGCGGACGGGCGCCGTGCCTCGTGCGCGGGGTTAGTGACCGCGCGCGGCGCAGTGATCCAAAGAATCTCGAGAAAGAATTTCCCCGAGACGAGCAGGGTGTTACTTTGCGCGCCAGGCCGCATGGAGCACCCACCAAAGTTGAGTCATTCCTGCTCCGGCGCGCTTCGGACCTTCAGCTACTGGGTCGCCGCGGGGTCGGTGGGGCTCCCGCTGCTCGAGGGCGTCGAGTACCGCCAGACGATGCTGGAGGAGCCGAGCCTGATGGAGATGGCCTACGCGATCTTCGCCAACGTCGTCGAGTTCGACGCCGCGGGCGCGCCGATCAACGCGAAGTACGCCGAGCGCCGCGCCGCGCAGTACATTCGGAGCTACTGCGATCCCGGCTATGTCGTGACTCCGCCGTTCGAAGATTGGGAGACTGCGCTCCATGGCCCGCCCCCGCGCGAGGACAGCAAGCCGTGGCCCGCGGCGAGCGGCGCGTGATACGGTGCCGGCCAATGCCTCTGGTCCTGCTCCCTCGCGCCGCGCTCGCGCACGCCGTGTACGTCCCTCTCATCGTCGCTTCGCCGCTGGCCTGCGGCGCCGCCGGCAGCGGCAGCGCCACCGGTGACACCGCGGTCACCGGCGCGACCCACCCGGGCAGCAGCAGCGGCGGCGGCCCGACGACGAGCGACCCGACGACCAGCGGCGGCCCGACGCAGAGCGACAGCGGCGGCGGGTCGAGCGACGGCGGGTCGAGCGACGGCGGCGTGACCGGGGGCCCGCTGCTCGACCTCGGTATGCCCGACTTCGGGGGGGGCGCCTGCGCGGCCGAGCAGCACGTCCCCTGCGACGAGCTCGGCGGGGACCCGCTGCGCGCGATCGGCCTCAATTGCCCGGGCGAGCTCGCGGTCGCCGGCAGCTTCGACGGCGACGCGAGCGGGCTCGAGGTGATCGACAGGTGGGGCGCGGCCGACACCTTCACGCCGCGCGAGGGGCAGGGCTTCCTGGTGATCAGCACCGGCGACCTCGGCGAGAGGCATGATGTCCCGGTCGACGCCGGCGACGTCGCCTTTCACTGCAACTCGTGGTTTATGCCGGGCGACGGGATGGACACCACCAAGTTCCCGCCGCCGATCACGAAGAAGCCGGTCCAGGGCGACTGCCTGGTGGACCCCGCGCAGGTCGGCACCGGCGACTGCTCGCGGTCGATCCAGCCGCAGTTCGACCAGAGCGGCTTCAAGTATGATTATCAGGAGCTGCGGTTCACGGCGACGGTGCCGGCCGGGGCCGAGTCGCTGAGCTTCGACGTCGCCTTCCTGACCAAGGAGTACCCGATCTGGAAGGACCGACCCTACAATGATATGTTCATCGGCTGGATCGAGTCGGAGAAGTGGACCGGTAACATATCCTTCGACGCGCAGGGCCAAGCGCTCTCGCTCAACGCCGCGTTCCTCGAGCTCCACGACGATGCCGGCGCCCTGCCCGAGTTCGCCGGCACCTGCATGCGCTACAGCGCCGGCACCCGCTGGCTGACGACCACCGCGGACGTCGTGCCCGGCGAGACCATCGAGCTCGTGCTCGCCATCTTCGACCTCGACGACGTCAACTGGGACAGCTTCGTGTTCCTCGACAACGTGCGCTGGAGCTGCAGCGACACCCCGGGCCCGAGCACCGAGCCGGTCGGTTGAGCGGCCGATGACCGGCAACGACCTGCAAGCCGTCGCGCTGTGGCGCGCCCTCGGCCAGGCGCTCCAGGCCTCGGCGACGCCGCGCCCGGGCGGCCTGGACCTGGCCGGGTCGGTCCCCGCGATCTACGCGTCCGCGCCGCCGACGCGGGTGACGCTGTCGCTCGCGTGGGCAGGCGCTCGCCAGCTCCAGTTCGAGCTGGAGGTCCAGCTCCCCGGGGTCGCTGGCCTCGAGGTCGAATTCGCCGGCGAACGGCGGCCGGTCGGCCCCAAACAGCCGGCTGCGTTCGCCGGCCCCGGTCACGACGGCGGGTACGCGGCGGTCAGCGGCAAGACGCTGACCTTCTCGCTGCGCCACCACGACCGCGGTCCGGCGGTGGTGCGGGCGTTCACCGACGCGCCGTTCATGGCCCACGCGCACCCCTACGGCGCGCTGATGAAGCCGCGCCGGCTCAAGTTTGGTTACGACGCGACCCTGGGCCTGTTGACCACGCTGGCGGGCGAATGCACGGTCGCCGCGGGTGAGTGGTTCGCGAGGCTGCGCCGGCTGGGCATGCGCTGCATCGACGAAGCGGATGAGGGCGCCGAGATCGCCGACGTCAGGGCGTTCGCGGCCCGCGATCACGGGCGCATCCTGGAGGCCCCCGGTATGGTGTGGCGCGAGGCCCGGGGCGTCGCGCGCATCCACGGGGGTAATCCTTCGCCCGATCTCGAGGTCCTGTGGGGCTGGCCCGAACGCAAGCTCCGCGGCGTCGCGCGCGGCGGGTGAGCGCGCGGGGGGATCACTGCGGCTCGTCGAGCTCGGAGCGCAGCGCCGCGGCCCAGCCGTCGAGGTCGGCGAGGGTCGCGTGGAGCAGCTCTGGCGCGGAGATCCCCGCCTCGAGCGCCTCCCGGAGCGCGGCGCGGGCCCGTGAGAGCCGGCCGCGCACGGTGTTGGCGGGGATCTCGAGGACCTCGGCGATCTCCGGGCCCTTCATCCCCTCCCAGTAGGTCAGCTCGAGCACGATCTGATACTCGAGGGGGATCGAGCGCAGCGCACGGAGCAGCGCCGCCGTCTCCTGGCGGCGGCCCAGCGGTCCGCTCGGCGAGGCGCCGAGGTCGACGACCGAGGTCTGCGTGAAGTCGACGGCGCGTCGCTGACGTCGGTAGTATGCGAAGAGGTGATGGCGCGCGATGGCAAACAGATAGCTGCGAAAGCTCGAGGTCTCGCGGAAGCGGTCGCGGCCCTCGACGCAGGCCAGAAAGGTGCTCTGGATCAGGTCCTCGATCCCGAGCTCCGCCTTGTTGCGAAAGAAGCGGCTGAGCTGCGCGAAGTACCGGCGAAACAGGACGCTGCCGGCTCGCGCGTCGCCGCCTCGCCAGGCGTCGAGCAGCTCGAGATCGGAGGGCGCGCTCGGGTCCACGGCGGAGGCCGATGGTAGCAGCCCTTCGCGCCGGCGTCCCTCGGGCCGCTTCGCCCGCTGACCCACGACCCCGCTTGTCGCCCGCCGAAGCGCATGAGAGCATCGCCTCAACCCCTATGACCCACCGCGTCGCGCTGCTCGTCGGGCTCATGTCTGCCATACACGCCCAGGCCCAGCCCGCCGCGGCGCAGCCCGTCGCCGCGGCCGAAGGGCCGAGCGAGCGGGCCGAGCCAGCGGGCGCAGCCGCTCCAGGCGGCGCAGTCATTCCCGACGGCGTACCCGTTCCAGACGGCGCGAGCGGCCAGCCCGACGCGAGCGCCCCGGACGAGACGGTGCTTCAGATCGTCAAGCCCCCCCCCGACTTTGAAGAGCAGCGCGTGCCGATGAAGGCGCAGCAGTTCGCCGTCCCGCTCCCGGGCCGACGCTCGCGCGATCCAGTGCTCCGAAAGGCTCGCGGCGCGCTCGCGGGCGGGATCATTTTCACCGCGATCTGCGGCGCCGGCTCCGTGCTCATCATCGTCGCCGGGGTGCTTCGACCCACGGGCTTCAACGGGAGTGACGGCGCTGACTATGCCCGGGCCACGACCGGCCTCATCGTCTGCACCGTGGGATCCGTCGCGCTCGCCAGCTACGGCGGCGTCCGCATCCGGAAGATCCGCGGCCTGGCCGAATGGACAGGCGGCCTCGGCCTGCGATTTTGACCCCAGGCGCGCCAGTGGCCGACGCGACGCTCGAGCGGCGGCTCCTCGCCGCGCGTCCAGCGGGTGACGAGAGCGAGCTGCGCCTCGAGGCGATGGTGGCGAGCCGCCTGTTCGGGCCCTCGCAGGCGCGTCCGGCCCGGGTCGGTCGATTCACGTTGATCGAGCGGATCGGCCGCGGGGGCATGGGCGACGTCTACGCCGCCTACGATCCGGTGCTCGACCGCAAGGTCGCGCTCAAGGTCCTTCGCGGGGACGCGGGGCCCCTCGACGCCGACGAGCGCGGCTGGCTGCTGGGCGAGGCCCGGGCGGCGGCGCGGCTCGCCCATCCCAACGTCGTGTCGATCCACGAGGTCGGCGACGACGGCGACGGCGTGCACATCGCGATGGAATTCATCGACGGCCCGACGCTGCGCGTCTGGCTGCGCGAGCGTCCGTCGCTCGAGCAGGTCCTTCACGTGTTCATGCACGCCGGTCGCGGCCTCGCGGCGGCCCACGACGCGGGGGTCGTGCACCGCGACTTCAAGCCCGAATCGGGCCGCGCGGTGTAAGTGCTTGAGAACACATCGGTTTCTCGGTTACGACGTTAGTAAGTTCCCATTCTGTGCCAAGCCGGCTGGCCTGTCAAGTGCCACCTGACCGTTAGGGACTGCGCCTGTTCAGCCCGCGGTGATCGAGACCGTTCTAAGCGCGACGAAGAGGACGAGGGCGGCGAGGGCTGCGTGATCCGCACTGCCCGGCGGTGAGCCGTCGTGGGCGCGCCTCGGTCAGCTCGCTCAAACCAGCTCCGGCGGCGCGATCCGGCATCAGAAGCGCCTATTGGCCAGATTCTGCTGCGGCCTATCACTCCGGCCAGAAGGCGACAGTGTCCAAACAAAGCACCGCAGAGCTGTCTCCATTCGACTTCAACTTATCATCGCTCAAAACAAACTTGATTGATTTGAGACTCTTGAAAATGCCCGTATTATTGAACGCAGAAAGTGGGATCACATACGTCCTCATTGCACTCTTGGTCGTATTGCGAAACACCGCGGGAAGAACCATGGTGTCATGAAATCCCGTCGTGACAGGGAAATGGATCTTTCCCCCGTGATTGCTCAACAACACTATAGGACTGGCGATATTGTCGAGCACAATGCGCATGTCTACAGCCGGCTTTCCGGCACCGATGAAGACTTGCCCCAATCGAAAACTAAGAAACCTACAAGACGACACGTCTAGATCATTTAGCTCAATGCTGAACCAGTTTGGCCCCTGATTAGGGCTGCTCCTGAGCCAGTACACCTTCAATTGCTTCGAAAGATGAGGCGAATACTGATCCTTCTGCCAAGCAATGGATGTGGTAAGATGAATGCCTTCCGGTGACGCCTGCAGGCTCTTGAAGAAGGTAGACTTTTGATCACCATCAAACACACCGATGCGCGACCGCTCCTCGTGCTGCTGCCACAACTTGACCGAAGCTAGCGAGGGGGGGCGAATCTGCAGCTTGAATATCGAGTCGTAGATGATGTCGCCTTTCACGTGCTTCCGAAGAAATGCAGCAACGTATGCCAAGACAAACTTTTTATCCTGCATTCCATGGGAATACGGAACCGGACTTGTATCGCCGTGAGCGAAAATCATGTCTTTTTCAACTGAAGACCAGTCAAGTTCATTGAAAGATGACCCGAATGTGTCGTACATCAAGAAATTGGAGAGCATAGGTTGGTCGAGCCTCTTCTTTCCGTAAGCGTTGTTATCGGCGTCGTGGGTGACTGAGATGCCAAGAAACGAATCGGTTGAAGAATCAAACTGCGGAACAAGCGGAGAAAAATTTTGGTAGTAATCATCTTTTCCAGGCCCAAAGGACGGAGCCAAGAGCACAAGGCTCTTTAGATCCCTTGGCGTAACCCAATTAAGGCTAGGCTTACGGACGAGTCTAGAGAAATGGATCATGTCACTACCCCCGTGCGAATGGCCGATGACGGCCATGCTGTTCTCCAATTTGTTGCCAAACTTTGAGAGCGGGCTCATGATGTTTTTCTTCCCTCCATACAGATAGCTAAACGTTTCCTGAAGAATAATATCCGAGGACAGACCCTTCTTCCGTGATGAAGTGGCCACGTTGAAGCCGTACGACGCAAGATGCCGCCCCAGCGCTTTATATTGAAGCCAATTGGGGCCGTTTTGGCCCCCATAATCAAACGGGAAAATAAGCACCAATGGCCCTTTTGCACCGCTTGAATACAGCTGCCCTTCACAGATGACCTTAGGGTCTGTCTGTGAAATAAACCAGTAGTGCTCATCAATGCTTACGCTCAAGGCTCCTGGCAGCCCTGGATCATGCATTAGAGGTAGAGGCAAAGGTTGTTTAGTCGAGAAATCTCCGAATGGCATCAAGCTGGACGGTATCGTTGGCGAGACAGATGACTGGACTAAACGTCTGTGCATATCGACGGGGCGCGAAACATTATGGATGGGGGCGATGGTTGGTGTTTTCTTCACGAGGGCTTCCTTCAATGTCCCATTACGGACTCGTTTCCATCAAAAATTTACTCGACCTCAGTGGTCGTTAGCGCGCTCGTTGATCTCACGCCACGTGACAGATCACACGCCTGCGGCGTTTCCAAGCTCTACACGCGGGCCTTTGCGGAGATCTCTCAAAGGAAACGCTGGTTAATAGTGCAAGCAATCTTGCCGTGCGAAAGATCTCATGGTAATCTGGGTATAACCATGAAGAACCCGCTAAACAACATCGGATTGATTTCAGTTTCACTTAGCTTGCTCACTAATTGTGTGGAGTCGAAGAACACTGAGGGAGGAGGCAGTCACGGTCCGGAGATCACTTTGACAAGTACAAGCAGCAGCGAGGAGAGCGTAACAAGCGCAAGCAGTGGGGAGGCTGTAACAGGAATCGTCTCTGGAGGGACAGAGTCGTCGAGCGCTTCCGATGGAGGAGATTCCCAAACGAGTGAGGTCACGTCGGATTGCAGCGCTCCAACCACTGACACTTCTGACTCTGGCTCACCCGCGTGCGATCCTTGGGAACAAGATTGTCCGGAATGTCAAAAGTGCTCACCCGCGATTGATGGTGATGGAGACGAATTTAACAGTGCAAAATGTGTGCCTCTAGAAGCCATCCCTGCGCATGTCGGTGAGGCTTGCTTAGCTAGTGGGGTTCTTGGAGGTGGAATCGACAATTGCGAAAGGGGCTCGATATGCTGGTACCTCACTGAGGATGGAGTGGGCATCTGCATTTCACTATGCAGCGGCGATGCCAGTCTTCCGAAATGCGGCGACGGCTCAATCTGTGTTGTGGGGAATGAGTTCCTTAATTTATGCATTGAGCGGTGCAATCCTCTAGTGGATGCCTGCAGCCAAGTAGACAATGTCTGTTTGCCCTATGACCCGTACGGTTTCATCTGCCGTCCAGATGCGTGGCTCGTTCCGGGGGCAAAGTACAGTCCGTGTGAAATTAATGAGCAATGCGATCTTGGCAATGGATGCTTTTCTGTGCTGCTTTCGCCTCAGTGTGATCAGGGCGCAGCCGGATGCTGCATGCCGTTCTGTGATATAGATCAGCCTGAGAAGTGGTGCAGTGTGAGAAACGGCGAAAAGTGCGTTCCCTACTATGAAGGGGGAGAAACTCCCGATGGCTACGAGAATCTCGGAGTTTGCTCCGTTGGTCCGTAACCAGTTCTCAGGTTCTGTTAGGTTCTGTAGCACATGGTAAGCGTCCGGGTTGTCTGTGGTGACGAAGCTCGGGCCTGATCACCGAACGAAAACAGCGAGAGCAGCAGAGCCAGCGGCTGTTTCCCTGCGGCAGGGTGTAGGGAGCAGGTCGCTGTGTGCCGGCCATGCGACCACGGCCGTAAGCAACCGCCGGCACCCATCCTGACGGCGCGCGGTGACTTTCCTATGGCTGGTGCCGGAGGCACGAGCGGATGGAAGAGCGTCACCGAGTGCGACTGGGGCAGATTCTGTGGCGAAGCAGGCTGAATCAGTGGGACCGCAAAGGGCTCGAGGAGCGCTGCGTGGGATGGTGGCCGTCACTGGCCGCGTTCGTGGCCGAGCAGCTGAGCGGGACGAAGATACCGCCGCCCGCGGAGCTGGTCGGGGTGCTCGAGGCCGTGGGTCAGTCGTGGATGGCCGAGGAGCGGTTCTCGCTGCTCGAGGACGAAGACGACGAGGGTGGCGTATTCGTGATTCGCACGTGGTGAGCCTCCTCGGGCGTCCAGCGATGCGGGAGCAGTTCCTCCAGCCGCTTCTGCGGCCAGCCGGCGGCAAGCCGTTGCAGGACGTCATGGACGTAGGCCCAGGGCTCCAGGCCGTGCAGCGCCGCCGACTCGAGCACCGTGTACAGGATGGCCGCGCGCTCGGCCGCGCTGTCGGATCCGGCGAACAGCCAGTTCTTGCGCCCAACGGCGAGGCCACGCAGCGCGCGTTCGACGGCTCCGTTGTCGAGCTCGAGGGCGCCATCATCGAAGACCCGCATCAGCTCCTCGATGCGCTTGGTGAGGTACCCGAGGGCCTTGCCGAGATGCGACTTCGGGGGCTCCTTCGGTTCGAGGTCGAGTGCCCAGTTGATGAGCTTCGCAAACAGCGGCTTGGTCTGGTAGTCGCGCCGGTGCTTGCGTGCCTCGGCATCCTCCCCCGCCTCCTTGGACTCGGCCTCGATCTTGTAGATCTTGGCGAAGAGGTCGACGGCCGGGGCGGCCCGCACGTCGCCGACCTCGAGCGCCTGCTTGAAGGGGCGCCTGGCGTGCATGTAGCAGCCGACACGGATGGCCTCGGGCGCCTTCCGGAGGATGGTTTCATAGCCCTTGTATCCGTCGACTTGTAGATACCCGCGCCGACCGGCGAGGTGCTGGAGCGGGTGATCCGAGCTCCAGTCCGGCGCATAGAAGTATGCGACGTATCGTGCATCCCCAACGAGCGCCCAGATGTGTCCGCGGCGGGTGCCCTTCTCGTGATCCTGAGAGAGGACCGGGATCCCGGTGTCATCGGCCTGGATGATATGCGCGTGTTTCACCCGTTCAAGGATCGCCCGGGCCAGCGGCTGCAAAATCTCGGCACCCGCGGCCATCCAGTCGAGCATCGTGCTCTGGGCCAGGTCGACCCCGCTGCGCCGAAAGATCTTGAGCTGGCGATGCAACGGAAGATGGTCGCAGCACTTCGCCACGATCACCTGCGCCAGCAGCCCGGGCCCGGGCAGTCCGCCATCGATCACCCGCGGCGGCGCTGGAGCCGTCACGACCTTGCCGTCGCCGCAGCGGCAGGCCCACACCTCGCGGATGTCGACGTGGACGACCAGCCGCGCCGGCACGTAATCCAGCATCTCGCTCCGCTCCTCGCGGATCTTCACCTTCGCGGCACCACAGGCCTCGCAGGTGCAGCCCTCGGGGACATGCCGATGCTCGATCCGCTCGAGCGTCGGCGGGAGCGGACGGCGCACCGCCGGCTTCTTCTCCTTCACCGGCTTCGACGCGGGCTCGTCGCTCGGCTCGGGGGCGGCGGGCTGCGCCTGCTCCTCCGACTCCCGCGCCAGCTCGGCCAGCGCGAGGCGCAGCTGCTCGGGAGACACCTTCTCGCTTTTCACGCCGTAGCGCTCGCGCAGCAGCCGATCGAGCCGCTGCGCCTGCTCGGTGATGATCAGCATCGCCTGGTCGATCGCCTTGTCGGTCTCGCCCGCGGCGATCAGCCCACGCAGCAGCTCGCGGATCGCTTCGAGACGGATGCCGGCCTTGCCGCCCATGACGGGTCGCTAAAAACCACATGGCGCGTTTGCGCGCAAGAAGTTTCTTCGCCGCTCACCCGACCGCCGCGACCGCCGACCGCGGCTCCCAGATCGGCCTTCGCTTCGCGCTCTGCAGATCGATGCCGCCGATCAGCATCATCAGGTCCGCCCAGTCGAGCTCGACGCATGCCCCACCACGCGAGGCCGGCAGCACCGTGAATCGACCTCGCTCGAGCCGCTTGGCCCACAGGCAGTAGCCGCCGCGATCCCAGTACAGCGCCTTCACGAGGCTCCGGGTCTTGTTCAGGAATATGAACATATACCCGGACATCGGGTCCTGCTGCATCATGCTCCGCACGGCCACCGACAGCCCGTCGAACGATCGCCGCATGTCGATCGGCTCGCGCGCGATGAAGATGCGTGTGCTCGGTGGAAGCGTCAGCACGGCGCGTGCTCCAGGGCCAGGACCAGCCGGGCCACCCAGGTCGGCGATGCCCCGGCGGGTACACGAATCACCACACCGCTCGCCAGCACCAGCTCCACACCCTCGCCCACGTCCTGCTCGGCGCTCTCCTTGATCTTCACCGGGAAGAACGCCGCCATGACCGGGTCGGCCGGGACGGCTTGCTCCGCGAGCCGAGCTCGCCACCTCAACAGCCGGACCTCGGCGAGCCCGTGCCGCCGGGCAAAGTCCGCCGGCGACAATCCACTGCGGCGCCATCCGTCGACGACCTGCCGTCCCTCAGCCTCGCTCCACTTCTGCTTCCGTGTGATATGGTCCAGACTCATCCCTGGGCTGTGGCGGATTCCCGCCCCGCCCACCAGATGGGTTCCGGCGGTCGCTTACCCACGGCCAGATCTCAGATCTCCTGCGGGAAGGTCTGCGCGGGGCTGCAGCGGCATGAATCAGCCGATCCTCGGAGGGCGAGTAGTGGAGGTCAGCGTGGTGCTGGTCGCCGAACTCGGAGACGAGGACGCCATGCTCCCGCATCGGATCGGAGAGAGCACCCGCGGGCATTGGTGACGGTTCTGGAGGGGCTGGCGATGTGGCGAGACCCTCGAGCTGGTGCGAGGGATCGAGGCGGGCACGCTGGGCCGGAACTGGGCCGAGGCGCGCAATCGCTAGAAGGATCTTTCTGCGCGCACACCGCGCACACCGCGCACACCAGGAGATAGAACTCGCTCAGGAATTGGTGCGCACGGCCAAGAAGGTCGCCGTGACTCCCTCCGAAAGTTCAAGGGACTGACCGGGACCGACAACTAGATCGTGTACACCAATCTCGCCCGAGACGTCATTCATCGCAGATTTTACCCCGATTTTCAGAGCCTTTTGCGGGTCTGCAACGGTCTCGATCTTCACCGTGACGATTGCATCTCGATGGGTCCGGTTGTGGTAGAGAGCCATGGCTTTCTCCGTTATACTTCTCGAAGCACCAGAGCTGCGCTCAGCTCGGTATAGAAGGTCGACGGGGCGGATGCTTGAGTTGCGGTCAGCAGTAGTTTCAAGTACGCTCCTGGACTGGAGAACTCACGCGAGCTCAAGCCTGGGACCGTCGAGGGCGCGGTGCTGGTGATGGTCACATCGCTGATGGACGAGGCGTCGGTGAACTCGCTTGGATCGTCGTCGCTTGGCAAAGTGTAATACAGGGCCAGCACGAGGGATTGCCCAGACGTCATGTCCCGAGCGTGAACACGCACAAACAGATGGGCGTAGTAAAAATTGAACGCCTCAATGGCAGGCTGTATGGTTACCATTTGGGAGGCACTACCCCCCAAGAATGAAAATTCGAATCTCCGTCGTTCCAAGACAGGAATGATGATCCCCATGCATTGCTCCACCGTCCGCGTGCCAGCGGGGTCTAGACGTCCCTGAGGACAAGGTACAGGCTGAACTCACCGTAGAGCGTGTGTCCGGACGTGCCTCCTTGAGTCGCACGAAGGAGAACCTTCAAGTAGCCTTGGGGATCGGTTCCGGTGATTGTCTTGATATTCGGTGATGCGTTCGTGATGCTGGCAGTGGTCAAGAAGTCCGTCGTGTCGACGAATTCTTGCCGGTCGTGCTCTGTGGGGAACGTGTGCTGGAGTTTGATGACAAAGTTTCCGCTTGTCGCTGTGATCTGGTGGACGAGAGCGACGGCGCGCACCCGGTACCAACTCCCGACGTCGACCGCCGGATGCAACACCACGTCCTGAGTCGCCGCACCGCCGAGAAAGCTGTACTCGAAAATGCGCTTTTCAATGATTGGAACGATGATTCCGGCCATCTACATGCCTCCCAGCGAGAGTTCCTGATACTGTTTCGGCTCATTTTGCCAAACGCATCTTAACGGCTGACGCTTCTCTAGTTCAGCCGCCAAAATATGGCGAGGTCATCGTACACCTCCCTCGGCAGAAAAGCCATTCGTTTGCGGCCGTCACTGTGAGACTGCGCACCTGGCGCGAGTCTGACCAAGGCATGACATCCCCTCACCGGAGGGTCAGGCGGACCTGGGCATGTCCGACGGTCTCACTCGCCGGGAAGCGGACGCGCTCGAGGCTTCGCTGGGCGCACCCATGCCAGGGGTAGCGGGGATCGTCGGGCGCCGGGGCGCGGAAGTTGAGCCCCGTGACGACGCCGCGGCCGCGCACGATCTCGAGGTCCGCGGTCACGACGTGCGGGACGTCGATGCACGCGCGGAGCCCCGGCACGGCGCCCTGTGCCGCCGTCGTCGCTTCGGCCGGCGTGACCGCGCCACGCCGCGGGGTCCGTGCGGCCCCGTCGCGCTTCGGCTGCACCTGTTCAGCCGGCCGCGGATCGGCCGGGGCCTCGACCACGCCGCGCTCCGCGGGGGGTTCTTCGGACACCTCGGCATCGCCCGGCGGCTCGCGCCGTTCGTCGGCGGGGCCGCTCGCCGACGAGGCCCCCGGGACACTGCGAGGCTCGTCGGCCTGGCCGCCCGGCGGCTCGCGTCGCTCGTCGGCGCCAGTCATCAGCGAGGCCGCCGTCGCATCGCGGTCCACGTCGGGCTCGTCGCGCCCGACGCTGGCGCGCCCGATCGCCAGGCAGGCGACCGCCGTGAGCCCCAGGGCCCACGGGCGGACACCCCGGCGCCTGTCTGGCGCAGGCTCGGCCCCGCTGTCCTGCGGGCCGCGTGATGCGGGCCCCGCGTCGATCGCCGTCGCGGGTGCGGGGGCCGTCGCGGTGACGAACACCGCAGGCGGGTCGGCGACGGTGTCCGTCGCGTTGACCGGCTCACGCGGCGCCGCAGGCTTGTCCGTTGCGCTGCTGTCCTCGTGCTCCGCGAGGTCCGCGGCGAGCTCGGCCTGCACGTACTCCAGGGTGGCCTGGATCGTGGCGAGCGACGGGCGTGTGTCGGGGGTGGGGCCGAGCATCATCAGCAGCAAGCCCTCGAGCCCGCGCGGGCACACCGGGCAGACCTGACGGGCCGGCGTCGGCTCGCCGCCGGACACGGGGAACGGCCGCTTGCCGGTCAGCAGGCGGAACAGCAGGAGGCCGAGCGCGAACACGTCGCTGGCCACCGAGAACGCCGCGCCCGCACGCACCTCCGGCGCGGCATAGTCCATGTTTTGCAGGGGCTTCTCCTGCTTTGGCTCGGCCCGCGCCTCGGGGGGTGTGGCCCAGCGCTCGGTCAGGGCCGCGAAGAATTCGGCGGAGACCTGCGCCTGGTCGAAGTCGAAGATCGACGCGCGCAGCGGCTCCCCGCGGGCGATCAACACGTTGCCGGGGTGCAGGTCGCGGTACACGACGCCGGCGGCATGCACCGCGGCGAGCGCCCCGGCGAGCTGCAGGCCGACCACGATCGTCTCGTCGGGGCGCAGGTGATGGTCGGGGCGCACAACACTCGTCGCGGGCGCGCCGGGGCACAGCTCGGTCACCGCGAAGTATTCGGCCTCGTGGCGCCCGACGTGCAGGATCCGCGGGATGTTCGGATGATGCAGCGCGGACAACACCTTGGCCGCGCGTCGGAAGCGGATCACGTCGTCCTCGCTCCCCGCGTCGCGCAGGACCTTGACAGCCACCTCGCGCGACAGCCAGCGATCGGACGCGCGGAAGACGACCGCGCTCGCGCCGATCCCGAGGACCTCGAGCCGATCGAAGCTGCCGCCGAACAGGTGTCTCGCGCCCTGTGGCGGGTGGGCGGCGAGGATCGCCTCGAGGCCGCGGCGCAGGTGATCCGCGGAGGGGAGACGCTCCTGCACGTCCGGCGCGAGCGCGGCCGCCAGCAGCCGCGACAGATCGTCGGGCGCGTCGCTCCCCGGGCACACGGCGCGGATGGGCCGGACGCCGGTCGCGTCCGGGAGCATCTGTGTGCAAAGCTGGTAGAGCGTCACGCCGAGCGCGTAGACGTCCAGCCGCGGCTCCGCCGGGCACAGCCCCGCCTCGGGCGGCAGGTACATCGGGGTGCCGATCGGCAGGCCGAGCTGTGTCCGGTGGCGCTCCGGGGGATCGGGGGTGAAGCGGGCATCCTGGACGTCCTGGAACGGGGCGCCGACGCTCGCCAAACCAAGGTCAATGAGCTTGACGATCGAGCGCTCGCCCTCCGTCGTCTGCATGATGTTGTGCGGCTTGAGGTCGCGGTGGATGATGCCGGCGACGTGCAGCGCATGCACGGCGCTGGCGATCTGGATGCCGTACGCGACGACGTCGCGCCACGGCAGGGGCCCGCGCGCGAGGCGTTGCGACAGCGGCTCGCCCTCGAGGTACTCGAGCGCGATGTACGGCTGGCCGTCCAACGTCTCGCCGACATCGATCGCGCGGACGATGCCGGGGTGTAACAGGTTGCTGAGGAGCACGGCCTCGACGCCGAAGCGGCGGCGGACCTCGCGGCCGTGCGACCGCAGGATCTTGATCGCAACCTGGGCCCTGCGCGTCTGGTCCTTCGCGAGATACACCTCGGCCATGCCGCCCCTGGCGATCCGATGGATGATCCGGTGTCGGCCGCCGATCAGCTCGCCGGTCATGTCGGCGCCGGTCTCCGGGAAATCAGACCAGGCGAGGGCCTTGGGCGCAGGGGTGGCGGCGGGACTCACAGGGCTGTCCATCGCCCCAGGTTGCCATAACCGCCAGTGCGCGGGAGGCCCCTCGCGTCTTCCCGCCGCCCCACAGGTGCGCTAGAAGTCAGACCATGCCCGCCCTCGCCGCCCTGCTCGCCCTGGCCCTCGCCGCCGTGCCACCGCTGGCGCCCACGGCCGACAACGATGCGATCCACGCGGAGATCGCGGCCAGCGACCCGCGCCTCACA
>Ga0075152_10000313_pt1 | contig 37138 bp, 37 predicted proteins | sample JI61114C2DNA_FD_70964 | JGI IMG/M metagenome (GOLD analysis project Ga0075152, IMG submission 70964) | Wastewater effluent complex algal communities from Wisconsin, to seasonally profile nutrient transformation and Carbon sequestration -... | ecosystem: Engineered > WWTP > Effluent > Algae...
GTCTCGGTGGCGCGGTGCTTCGCCCCGGTGAGGTAGCGGAACCAGTTCGCGCCGTGGTTCACGAGCCCGTCGACATCCGCGGCCAAGGTCTCGAGCTGGGGAGCGAGAGCATCGAGCGCGAGCGCTGCATCGGCGATGCGCCACCGGAAGTCGGGATCCTGGTCGTAGGTGGTGCCCGTCTTCTGCGACGTGCGGCGCTTCACCGCCTCGACGGCGAGTTCGAGGGCACGATCCGCGATGCCCGCGTACACCGAGCCGATGAGCAGCAGGAAGTTGGAGAAGATACCGAAGATGAAGGGGTCGGCGTTGGGCCCCACCGGCAGGATGCGCGCCACCCGGTCGGTCGGCACGAGCGCACCCTCGAGCGCGGTGGTGTGACTCTGCGTCGCCCGCATCCCGAGCGTGTCCCAGTCCTCGATGGTGCGCCATCCGGGGGTCTCGCGGGTGATGAACCCGTGCACGAGGTCGTCACTGTTGCGGCCGAAGATGCCCAGCCGCGTCCACGCCGGCGCGAGCGAGGTGAAGATCTTGGTGCCGGTGAAGCGGTAGCCGTCATCGACCGGTTCGGCGAGGGTCGTCGAGTCCCACAGCACGAGATCGTTGCCCTGCTCGCTGTTACCGAAGGCGAAGAGTTCGCCGGCCGAGGCATCCGCCAGCACCCAGTCCAGGCTTGCGTCGCCGCGGTCGTGCAGCACGCGCGCAACGCCCACCCACACGTGGTGCATGTTGATGCCGAGCGCCGTCGCGGGCGCATAGGCCGCCAGCAGGCGCTGGTCGCGCGCGGTCTCGAGCAGACTGCGCGGGGCGAGGTAGCCCGCCTCGCGCAGCTCTGCGAGGTCCTCGGCGAAGAAGGTGTTGTCGCGGTCGTAGCCGGCTGCGCGCGAGCGGATGCGCTCAAGCAGCTCGGGAGTCAGAACAGTCACCCCTTCAGGCTACGTCCGTCAGAGCGCACGAGCGGCGCCTTCGAGGTCCTACTCGCCTAGCGCATCCCGCATCGCCAGCACGCCCGCCTCGACCTCGGCGTAGCTCGTCGAGAGGGGCGACGGACCCAGGCGCAGCCCATCGGGACGACGGAAGTCCGGGATGACGCCACTCGCCCAGAGCCCGGGCAGCAGTTCGGCGAACCGCGGGTGGTCCACCGTGATGTGACCGCCGCGACGTGCGGCGTCTCGCGGGCTGGCCAGCGTCGCGGTCGGCAGATGCTCGTCGACGAGGGTGATCGCATACTCGGTGAGGGCAACCGACTTGGTGCGCACCGCGTCGAGGCCCACCTCGTCGATGAGCGCGATCATGTCGCGCATGGCCTGCAGACCCACCATGGGCGGTGTTCCGCTGAGCCAGCCGCGGATGCCCTCGGCGGGCTCGTAGCCCTGCCCCATCTCGAAGGGCGTGCGGCTGCCGAGCCAGCCCTGGATCGGCTGGCGCAGACTGCCCTGCAGGTCGCGTCGCACGTAGAGGAACGCCGGCGCACCGGGCCCGCCGTTCAGGTACTTGTACCCGCAACCGACAGCCAGGTCGACGCCCCAGTCGTCGAGCGGAGTCGGCACCGAACCGACGGAATGCGAGAGATCCCAGATGGTGAGCGCTCCCGCGTCGTGCACGAGGGCCGTGATCGCCTCGACCTCGGCGAGGAAGCCGCTGCGGTAGGCGACGCTGGAGAACAGCGTCACCGCCGTGTCGGGGCCGATGGCAGCGGCCACGAGCTCGGGTGTCACCCCCGCCGCAGGGTCGGTGTCGACCCAGCGCACGGTGAGTCCCCGGTCTGACGCGATGCCCTCGACGAGATAGCGGTCGGTCGGGAAGTTCTCGCGATCGATCACGATCTCGGTTCGGTCGGGACGGGCATCCAGCGCCGCCCGAATCGTCTTGTAGAGCAGCACCGTCGTGGAATCCCCGATCGCCACCTGGCCCGGTGCCGCGCCGAGGGCGACCCGACCGAGTTCGTCACCGACGGTGAGGGGCTGGCTCATCCAGCCGTCGTCCCAGCCGCGGATCAGCTTGCCGGCCCACTCCTCGCGCAGAAACGTCTCGACCCGCTCGACTGAGGCCGCGAGGGGCCGTCCGAGGGAGTTGCCGTCGAGGTAGGAGATCAGCCCAGGTGTCGGCAGGAAGCGCTCGCGGTATCGTGCCAGCGGATCGTTCGCGTCGAGCGGGTTCATAGCGCCCCGAGTTGCGCCCGTGCCTGTTCGAGCACCGAGAGCACGGCGATCGAGTCGCTGAGACCGTGAAGCGGCGACTGCTTCAGCCCGTCACTGACGTACCGAGCCGCAGCCACCGCCTGGTAGCAGAGCCCCTCGTTCCAGTTGAGGCCGCTCGTGTCGCGCCATTCGAGTGTCTCACCGCCGTGGACCGCGAGCAGGAACGCACTGGGCCCGGGGAAGCTCGCCGGAAACTGGAGCAACGCCTCGGTACCACTCACCCGCGCCGCCACGGGAGTCTCGACGATGATGCTGCTCGAGACGACGGCGAGGGCATCCGAGTCGTAGGTCAGGGTGACGGTCGACTGCTGGTCGACCCCGGTCACTGCGAGCGACCCCACGGCGTGCACTGATCGTGGTGCTCCCAGTACGAAGTGGGCGAACCACGCCGAGTAGACGCCGAGGTCGAGCAGCGCTCCGCCCGCCAGCTCGGGATTGTAGAGCCGGGAAGCCGGATCGAAGCGCGCGAGGAATCCGAAGTCAGCCTCAACGAACCGGGGCTCTCCCAGGACTCCGTCAGCCAACAGCTGGGCGACGATGGTCGCCTGAGGCAGGTACCGGCTCCACATCGCCTCCATCGCCAAGACGCCGGCGTGCGCGGCGGCGTCGGCGATGCCACGAGCCTCAGCGACCGTTGTTGCGATCGGCTTCTCGATGAGCACATGCTTGCCCGCAGCGATCGCAGCGTGTGCGAGTCGCGCGTGCTCGTTGTGGGGTGCGGCGACGTACACGATGTCGACCGAGTCGTCGGCGAGAAGCTGGTCGTAACTGCCATAGGCGGTGTCGATGCCGTGCTCGCTCGCGAACTGCTGCGCACGTTCCTGGCTTCGGGATGCCACGGCCACGACCTTCTGGTCGGTGGACTTGTTCAGCGACCCCACGAACGACGCCGCGATGCGCCCCGGCGCGAGGACACCCCAGCGCAACGTGGGACCGCCGCGCAGTGGTTCGTGGTCGGCGTCGGGCAGGCTCGTGAGGGTCATGGAACGAATCTACTGCGGCCGGGTGCCCACGATCACGGTCGCATCCCGGTCGTCGTCGTAGTGCACCCGCGCACTCAGGCCCGCAGCCTCGAAGATGGCTGCGGCGGTCGACGCCTGCCGTTCGCTGGCCTCGACGAGCACGCTGCCGCCCGGCGCCAGCCAGTGCGCCGCACCCGCGGCCACCCTGCGCTGCAGGTCGAGGCCATCCGACCCGCCGTCGAGCGTCACCGCCGCCTCGTACAGCCGCGCCTCGCGGGGCATGAGATCGAGCTCGTCGGTCGGCACGTAGGGAGTGTTGGCGAGGAGCACGTCGACCCGACCGCGCAGCCGATCGGGCAGCGCGTCGAACAGGTCACCCTGCACCACCGCGACCCCGTTGCGCCGGGCGCAGGCGACGGCGGCGTCGTCGATGTCGCTGGCCAGCAGCTCGATGTCCGGCACGGATGCCGCGAGCGCAAGCCCGAGAGCGCCGGATCCGCAACACAGGTCGACGACCACTGCGGCAGGTGGCGTGAGCTCCACGGCGACGGCCACGAGAAACTCGGTGCGCGGCCTGGGGATGAAGACCGTGGCATCCACGCCGATGCGAAGCCCGCAGAATTCGGCCCAGCCGACGACGTACTCGAGCGGCTCGCCCTCGACGCGACGGGCGGTCATGGCCTCCAGCTCGGCGGCGGATGACGCGGACTCCAGCAGCACGCGCGCCTCATCCTCGGCGAACACGCAGCCGGCCGCCCTCAGGCGCTCCACGAGCTGCTGTTCGGTCATCCCCCGAATCTAGACCGTCAGCCGGTGCGCAACTCCTCGAGCACCGCCTCGAGCTGGTCGACAGCCCAGTCGAGTTCCTCAGCAGTGACAACGATCGGCGGGGCGAGCCGGATGGTCGACCCGTGGGTGTCCTTCGCGAGCACCCCGCGCTCCATCAGGAGCTCGCACACCCGCCGACCGGTTCCGATGGCGGGGTCGATGTCGATGCCCACCCACAATCCCGCGCCGCGCACGGCGACCACGCCGCGACCGACGAGGGTGCGCAGCCGCGCCTGCAGGCGCTCGCCGAGCACGCCCGCGCGCTCCTGCATCTCGCCGGTGGCGAGGAGGTCGACCACGGCATGACCGACGGCCGCCGCGAGCGGGTTGCCGCCGAAGGTCGAGCCGTGCTCGCCCGGACGTAGCACCCCGAGGATGTCGCGGTTGCCGACGACCGCGCTCACCGGCACGATTCCACCGCCGAGCGCCTTGCCGAGCAGGTAGAGATCGGGCACGACTCCCGCGAGATCGCAGGCGAAGGTCGAGCCGGTGCGCCCCAGGCCGGACTGGATCTCGTCGGCGATGAAGAGCACGTTGTTGCGCGACGTGATGTCCCGCACGGCAGCGAGATACCCGTCCGGCGGAACGATGATGCCCGCCTCACCCTGGATCGGCTCGATGAGCACGGCCACGGTGTTGTCGTCGATCGCCGCCTCGATGGCTGCGGCATCCCCATAGGGCACACTCACGAAGCCGGGGGTGAACGGACCGAAGTCGGCCCGAGCCTGCTCGTCGTTCGAAAAGCTGATGATGGTGGTCGTGCGGCCGTGGAAGTTGCCGTCGGCCACGATGATCGTCGCGCGATCGGGGGCGACCCCCTTGACGCGGTAGCCCCAGGCGCGAGCGACCTTGATGCCCGACTCCACGGCCTCGGCGCCGGTGTTCATGGGCAGCACCATGTCTTTGCGGGCGAGGGCGGCGAGCGCGGTCGCGAACGGGCCGAGCTGGTCGTTGTGGAACGCCCGGCTGGTCAGTGTCACCCGGTCGAGCTGGGCCTTGGCTGCGGCGATGAGCTCCGGATGCCCGTGGCCGAAGTTGACCGCGGAGTACGCCGCGAGGCAGTCCAGGTAGCGCCGCCCCTCGACGTCGACGACCCAGGCGCCGGCCGCGGACCCCACCACGATGGGCAGCGGGTGGTAGTTGTGGGCGACGTGCTCGTCCTCCAGCGCCCGGTGATCGAGCTTGTCGAGATCAGTCGCGGCACCGGTCACCGGCGAAGCTCCAACGTGCAGCACTTCACACCTCCGCCGCCGAGCAGAAGCTCGGACAGGTCCACGCCGATGGGGTTGTAGCCGCGCTCGCGCAACTGCCGCTCGAAGTCCTTGGCCCGCGAGGCGATCACGATGTTGTAGCCGTCGCTGAACGAGTTGAGGCCCAGCACCGCCGCGTCCTCCTCGGTGACGATGACGGCATCGGGGAAGAGCCTGCGCAGGGTGGCGAGGGATGCCTCGTCGAAGGCACTCGGGAGGTACGCGATGTTCGTGTCATCCAGAACCGCGACGGCGGTATCGAGGTGGTAGAAGCTCGGGTTGATCAGATTGAGGGACACCACCTCACGACCGTAGATGCGGGCGATCTCCTCGTGGCTGTTGCTTGCGGTGCGGAAGCCCGTACCCGCGAGGATCATCCCGTTGACGAGCAGGAAGTCACCCTCGCCCTCGTTGATCTCCTCGGGAACGCGCACGTCGAAGCCCGCCTCACGGAACCAGTCCATGTAGGCCGGGCCCTCGGGCTGGCGCTCGGGGTAGGTGAAGCTCGCGCCGTACGCGATGTTGTCGATCACGAAGCCGCCGTTGGCCGCGTAGACCATGTCGGGGAGGCCCGCGATCGGGTCGATGAGGTGCACCTCGAACCCGAGGTCGAGGTAGGTGCGGTAGAGCACATCCCATTGGCGCACGGCAAGGCTCGTGTCGGTGGGGTCTTCGGGGTGCATCCACGGGTTGATGCGGTAGCTCACAGTGAAGTACTCGGGCCGGCACATGAGCACGGTGCGCTTGCGGGCAGTGCGGGCGGGCGTGGCCGTAGCGGCGTCGGTCATCGTCATTCGTCCAGTGTTTCACGCACCTATCCGCAATGTCAGAGCTTGGAGCGCACCGAACCTGCGTCTGACGCTATCGCAGCACAACTATTCGTCATAGGATGCCCGGATGGACAGTCTCGACTACGGCATCATCGACCTCCTGCGCCTCAATTCCCGCGCCGGATACGGAGACATCGGCGAGGTCATCGGCCTGTCGGCGTCGGCCGTCAAGCGTCGGGTGGACCGGTTGGTGTCTGATGGCGTCATCCGCAGCTTCACCATTCAGGTCGACCCGGCCGTCGACGGGCTCGGCACCGAGGCCTACGTCGAACTGTTCTGCCGGGGCACCGTCGCGCCGGAGGAGCTCAAGCGCATCCTGTCCGGAGTTCCCGAGGTCGTCGATGCCGGCACCGTGACCGGCTCTGCCGACGCGATAGTGCACATGCGGTCACGCGACATCCCCTCCTTGGAGATCGCGCTCGAGAAGGTGCGGATCGCTCCCAACGTCGATCACACCCGCAGCGCGATCGTGTTGTCACGGCTCATCCACAGGACCCACGACTGATGCCGTTCGCCGTCGACCCCGGCTCAGCGACCACGCTCTACGAGCAGCTGCACCGCCAGATCATCGAGCAGATCGAGTCGGGCGAGCTGATCGTCGGCACGAAACTGCCGACCGTGCGCGCCCTGGCGACCGAACTGGAAGTCGCGCCCTACACCGTCGCCCGGGTCTACCGCGCTCTCGAGGCCGACGGTTTCGTCGAGACCCTCGGCCGCAACGGCACCCTCGTGAAGGCGAGGGAGGGCAGCTCGGTCGAGTTTCTGCAGCGGGATGCCACGGCCTACGCCGCACGCGCACGCGAGCTCGGGCTGCCGCCCGCCGACGCGCTCGCCTATATCCGGGCCGCGCTCGGGCTCTAGTGCCCGTCCGTGTCGGAGTCGACGCCCGCGTGCGGACCCTCATCAAGGGTGTCGAGGATCGCCATCGACTCGTCGTCGAGGGTGAAGTCGAGTGCGACGAGGTTGTCGGCGAGCCGGTCGACATTCGACGACTTCGGGATGGCAACGAGTCCGTTCTGCAGGTGCCACCGGAGCACGACCTGGGCGGGTGTGCGGCCGGTGATCTCGGCGACCCTCACCACCTGCTCCCGCTCGAGAACTCCCCTCAGGGGGCTCCATGACTCGGTGACGATGCCGTGCGCGGCGTCGTATGCCCGCTGCTCGTGCCGCTGGATCACCGGCGTCAGCTGAATCTGGTTGACCGCCGGTACCGTCGCGGTCTCGGCGGCGAGGCGCTCGAGGTGCGCGGGCTTGAAGTTGGACACCCCGATCGAGCGCGTGAGGCCCTCGGACTTGAGTCGCTCGAAGGTGCGCCAGGTCGACACGTACTCGTCGCGCTTCGGCACCGGCCAGTGGATGAGAAGCAGGTCGACGTAGTCGAGCCCGAGGCGTTCCAGGCACGCGGCCAGCCCCGCGACGGCGCGGTCCTCGCCCTGCCACTCGCCGTCGAGCTTCGTGGTCACGAACAGCTCGCCGCGCGGGACCCCCGAACGACGCAGCCCCTCCCCGACCGCGACCTCGTTCTCGTACCGGGCCGCGGTGTCGACGTGACGGTAGCCGAGGCCGATCGCCCGGGCGATCACCTCCGACCCCTCATCGTTCCAGAGGCCGTACGTGCCCAGGCCCAGTTGCGGGATGCTCGTTCCGTCGTTGAGGGCGAGAGTGGGAATGTTCATGCGACCAGCGTAGGCCGGTTGAGTAGCGACCGAAGGTCGCGTATCGAAACCGACCGTGAAGGTCTCGATACGCGGCTCCGCCGCTACTCGACCCGCCTAGACCGTGAGGCCCGCCATCGCCCGATCGGGGTTACCGAAGCGGTGGGCAGTGATCGACACGCTCTGCTCGCGCAGGAACGGGAGCAGCTCGACGCGCCCCTCGGTGGTGACGGGAGCCGAGTAGATCGCGACGTCCGGGTTGCCACCGACGGCAGTCGCGAGGGCGAGCGGGTCGCCTCCGACGAGACGCACGCGACCGGTGAGCTGCGGCGCTCGGGCCAGCCACGCGGCATCCGTCTCGATGACGATCGCGCGCACGTTCGCCGTCGGAATCGGTTCGCTGAACGATTCGACCAGAGCAGTGGGCAGCGGCTGCGCGGAGCTGATGGTCAACTCCGCGCCCGCGAGGGATCCCGCCGCGATGAGCCGAACGAGGTGACCGAGCGGCTCGCCCTCGGAGAGGCGGATGGTCACGGCAGCGGGCCGGTAGCGGAACACGTTGCGTTCGACTTCGAGCGCCGAGACATCCCGGCTGAGACCGAACTCGCTCGCCCACGCCGCCTCGTCGCTCAGGGCACCGCGACGAACCCGGTCGAACTCCTCGAACGAGATACCCGACTGACCCCGCTTGACCACCGAGGCCACTCGGCGACTGAGGCCGTCGACGAGAATGTTCCCCGACGGCTCGCGCTCGATGGACCGCCAGGAGCCGAGCGTCAGCACGTAGTTGGGGCCGCCGGCCTTCGCACCGGTGCCGACCGTCGATCGCTTCCAGCCGCCGAACGGCTGGCGACGCACGATCGCGCCGGTGATTCCGCGGTTGACGTAGAGGTTGCCTGCCTCGACGCGGTCGAGCCAGTGCGCGACCTCGCGCGGTTCCAGCGAGTGGATGCCCGCCGTGAGCCCATAGGCAACGGCGTTCTGCAGCGCGATCGCGTCATCCAGTGTCGCCGCTGTCATCACGCCGAGCACGGGACCGAAGTACTCCGTGAGGTGGAACTCACTGCCTGCCGCAACCCCCGTGCGCACCCCCGGCGACCACAGTCGGCCCGACTCGTCGAGCGAGCGCGGGGCAACAAGCCACTGCTCGCCGTCGCCGAGCACGGTCAGTGCGCCGAGAAGCTTGCCCGACGGTGGTTCGATGAGCGGCCCCATCTGCGCGCTCGCCTGCTGCGGATAGCCGACCCGCAGGGTGCGCACGGCATCCTCGAGCTGGCGCGACAACCGTTCGCTGCGGGCGACCGATCCGACGAGGATCACGAGCGATGCGGCGGAGCACTTCTGGCCGGCGTGACCGAACGCGCTGCGCACCACATCGGCGACCGCGAGGTCGAGGTCGGCGCTCGGGGTCACGATGATGGCGTTCTTGCCGCTCGTCTCCGCCAGCAGCGGCAGGTCGGCCCGCCACGACCGGAACAGTGCCGCCGTCTCCCACCCTCCGGTCAGGATGACGCGATCGACGCTCGGGTGCGATACCAACTGGCGGCCGAGGTCGCCCTCCTCGAGATCGACGAGGGTGAGGACATCCCGCGGCACTCCCGCCTCCCACAGCGCCTCCACCATGACCGCGCCGCTGCGGCGGGACTGGGGAGCGGGCTTGATGACGACAGCGCTGCCCGCGGCGAGCGCCGCCAGGACCGAGCCGGCGGGGATGGCGACCGGGAAGTTCCAGGGCGGGGTGACCACGGTCAGGCGCGGCGGCACGTAGGTGACGCCGTCGAGGTGATCGAGCTCGAGGGCGCGCTCGGCGTAGTAGTGGGCGAAGTCGATGGCCTCGCTTACCTCGACGTCACCCTCCGCGATCGTCTTGCCCGTCTCGTTGGCCATGACCTCGATGAGCCGGCCGCGGAACGCCGCGAGCACATCACCCGCATCGTGCAGCACACGCGCGCGCGCGGCCGCCGAGCGATCGCCCCAGCCTCCCCCGGCGCGCACCGCCGCGACGATGAGTCGGTCGAGAGCCTCGGCCTGGGTCACACGGGACGCCGCGATGGTGCCGGCACCGAGACGCGACTGGTCGCTGCGGTCGAGCACCCGCGCGGCCCACGCGCGGTTGATGCTCAACGACGGGTCGGTGTCGGGCTCGTTGCGGAAGCGCTGGTCCACGGGGTCGACGTTGGGGGCCACCTCGAGGGTCTTCGAGCGGTTCTGGGTGCGGTTCGGTCCGGGCACCCGGTCATCGAGTGCGGCAAGCGACGCCCGGAAGCGTCCCTCCTCGCGCGCGAACACTGCGCCGTTCGAGGCGAGCTCGAACAGCCCGCTCATGAAGTTCTCGCTCGACGCGTTCTCCTCGAGCCGGCGCACGAGGTAACTGATCGCCGAGTCGAATTCGCGAGGGTGCACGACGGGCGTGTACAGCAGCAGGCCGCCCACGTCGCGCTTGACGACATCCGCTTGGGCCGTCGCCATGCCCTGGAGCATCTCGAACTCGACCCGGTTGTCGACGTGGCGTTCGGTGGCGAGCAGCCAGGCCCACGCCACGTCGAACAGGTTGTGGCCGGCGACGCCGATGCGCACCGCATCGGTGCGCTCGGGGGTCAAAGCCCAGTTGAGCACCCGCTTGTAGTTGGTGTCCGACTCGAGCTTGGTCGAGTAGGTGGCGACGGGCCAGCCGTGGATCGCGGCATCCACGTGCTCCATGGCGAGGTTGGCGCCCTTGACCACGCGCACCTTGATGCCGGCGCCGCCGGACTGGCGACGCTCGGTCGCCCAGGCCGTCAGCCGCTGGAGGGCACCGAGGGCGTCGGGCAGGTAGGCCTGCAGCACGATGCCGGCCTCGAGGTTCTTCAACCGCGGCTGGTCGAGCAGCTTCGTGAACACCGCGATCGTCAGGTCGAGATCGCGGTACTCCTCCATGTCGAGGTTGATGAACTTGGTGGTCTCGCTGTCTGCGGCCAGCTCGTAGAGCGGAGTCAGCCGAGCGACGACCGTCTCGACCATGTCGTCGAAGGCCCACATCGACAGCTGGGCCGCCACCGACGACACCTTGATCGACACGTAGTCGACGTCGGCCCGGGCGAGCAGGTCGCGGGTGCCGTCGAGCCGGGCGTTCGCCTCGTCCTGGCCGAGCACCGCCTCGCCGAGCAGGTTCAGGTTGAGCCGGATGCCACGACCGCGCAATCGCGCCAGAGTCTTGTCGAGGCGTTCCGGCGTCGCGTCGATGACCAAGTGGCCGACCATGCGCCGCAGCACCCACCGCGCGATCGGCACGATCGGCCACGGAACGAGAAGGGCGAACCCGCCACCGGCGTGGATGGCGAAGCGCAGGTACCACGGCAGGAACGACGGCACCGAGTGGCTGAGACGCTCAAGGTTGCGGCCGGCGACCCGCAGATCCTCGGGCCGCACCACCCGGTCGACGAATCCGAGGGTGAAGTCGAGACCCTTCGGGTCTTTGAGCAGGCCAGCCAGCCGGGCCGCACTGGGCGACGCCGGAATGTCGGCGCTCTCGGTGAGCCAGCGGCGGACGGTGGCGACGGCCTCGTCGGCGAGATCGGACTCGGGCAGCATGCATCGAGCTTAACCGCGGCATCCCAGCGAAGAGCGCATACTGACGCACAACTCTTGCGTGAGGGATGGCGCAGACGACGCTTTGTAGCGCCCTAGCTGCCACGAGGGCACGATCCGTACAATTGCGGCATGACAACGACGACCGCCGAGGAGCGCGAGCTCTGGCGAACCTTCTTCGTGATGCGTCGTCAGCTCGAACTCACCCTTGAGCGGCGGCTGCAGGCCGACTCCGGCATCTCCTCGGCCGACTTCGAGATTCTCGCCGCGCTCTCCGAGGAGCCGAGCACGCAACTGCGCGCCGGTCGCATCGCCGACATCATCGGCTGGGAGAAGAGTCGGGTCTCGCACCAGCTCGGCCGCATGGAGCAGCGCGGCCTCATCGAGCGGGTCGAGTGCGGCGACGATGCCCGCGGCGTGTGGGTCGTGCTCACCGCCGAGGGCCGCCGCGCCGTCGCGACGGCGATGCGGGACCACACCGACGCGATCCGCGAGTACTTCTTCGACGTGCTCGACGACGAGCACAAGACCGCCCTGCTGAACGCGTCGCGCCGGGTGCTCGACGTGATCAACCCGCCGATCTGCGTGGACGAAGAGGACCGTGTCGACGTCGCGGGATGACCGCCGCGACGTCGTGATCGTCGGCGGCGGCCACAACGGGCTCGCCGCCGCCGCCTACCTCGCCCTCGCGGGCAAGCGCGTGACCGTATTGGAGCGCCTCGACGCGGTCGGGGGCGCCGCCGTCTCCGCGACCGCGTTCGAGGGCGTGGACGCCAGGCTGTCGCGCTACTCGTATCTGGTGTCATTACTGCCGGCACGCGTCATCCGAGATCTGAAGCTCGACATCACGCTGCGACGCCGTCGCTACTCCAGCTACACGCCGCAGCCGGGCTCTGACCGCGGCCTGTTGATCGATAACGCGGATGCCACGGCCACCGCCACCGCGCTCGGCCATGACTCCGCCGCCTGAGCGTCGTTCTACTCAGGCACCGCGCGTCTAGCCCAGACGCTCTTCCCCACCGTCACGGAACCCCTCCTCACCCGCACCGAAGCGCGCGCCGCCGTGGGCGATGACGACCTGTGGCGCGACCTCATCGAGCGCCCGATCGGCGAGACCATCGCCGAGACCTTCTCCGACGACCTCGTGCGCGGCGTCGTGCTGACCGACGCTCTTATCGGTACGTTCGCGCCGAACGTCGACCCGAGCTTGGCTGCGAGCCGCTGCTTTCTGTACCACGTCATCGGCGGCGGAACCGGAGACTGGGACGTTCCGGTCGGCGGCATGGGCGCCGTCACCGGCGAGCTTGCCCGCGCCGCTCGGCTCGCCGGCGCCGAGCTGCTGACGGGCGCCGAGGTCACGTCGATCACGCCCGACGGGGAGGTCACCTACCGGCGGGGCGACGACGAGGTGACACTGGGCGAGACGTGGGTGCTGGCGAATGTGGCGCCATATGTGTTGGAGGGGTTGGTCGGCGAGCCTCTCGCTTCGAGAGCCTCAGCGACCGCTCGGCCCGAAGGGGCCCAGGTCAAGGTCAACCTGCTGCTGTCGCGGCTGCCGCGGCTCCGCGACTCCGCGGTCGACCCGGCGGCGGCTTTCGGCGGTACGTTCCACATCAACGAGACGTGGAGCCAGCTCGACTCGGCGTATGAGGTGGCCGCGTCCGGCGGCATCCCGAACCCGCTGCCGTGCGAGATCTACTGTCACTCGCTGACCGACCCGACGATTCTGTCGCCCGAGCTTCGGGCGAGCGGCGCCCAGACGCTGACCGTTTTCGGGCTGCACGCCCCCGACCGACTCGTGACCGAGGCGACCAATGACTCGCGCCGCGACGAGCTTCAGGCCGCCGTTCTCGCGTCGCTGAACAGCGTTTTGGCCGAGCCCGTCGAAGACCTTCTGCTGATGGATGCCTCCGGCCGACCCACCGTCGAAACAAAGACGACCCTCGACCTCGAGCACGCGCTCGCGATGCCCGGCGGCAACATCTTCCACGGCCCCCTGTCGTGGCCGTTCGCCGAGGACTCCGACGCCCTCGCCGCCCCCGCCGAACGCTGGGGCGTGGCCACGCGCCACCCGCGGATTCTGCTCTGCGGATCGGGCGCGAAGCGCGGCGGTGCCGTGAGCGCGATCGGCGGTCACAATGCCGCGATGGCGGTTCTCGAGTCCGAGTAAGCGCGCCGTAACCTATCGGGTCGCGCTACTCCACTCCCCTCGCCGCCCCACCTAGTCCCAGGTGCTGGGCGCGGGTTCGCGTGTGGTGGGCAGGGCGACCTGCGCGGCCCAGGCGCTAACCCACGCGGGCGGCTCGTGGGTCGCGGCATCCGCCCCTAGGAGTTGCGCAAGCTCAGCCACGGGCACGGTGCCTCCCGTCGACTTGAGAAAGCGCGCCCGGGTCATCGCTGACGCGTAAATCTCGCCGTCGACGACGAAGCGCTGTTCCACGTAGACGGCTTTGCCGTCGTAGCCGACGAGGCGTGTCTCCAGCGTGTACTTCTTCCACAGGTCGAGGGACTTGCGAAAGCTCATCGTCTCGTTCGCCATGACCGGGTACCAGCCCTTCGCGCGCAGCGCCTTCCACGCGCCGGCGCGGATCATGAGGTCAATGCGGCCGAGGTCCATGATCGAGAAGTAGACACCGTTGTTCATGTGGCCAAGAACGTCTATGTCGGTGGGGACGACCCGAAAGTCCATGCGACCCACGTCGGTCATGTGCAGCTTCGAGCTGTAGCGGCTGCGGATCATGCGAAGGATGGTTCGAAAGATCAGATTCACCGCGTCAGGGTAGCGCAGCCGCGGCAGCGGCTTCGAGGCATTTGGAGGTTCCCTCCAGTTGACGACAACTGCGAGCTTGGGTTCGTGCAAGCTCCTCACCGACCGCGAGCCGGCTGCCTCTGATGGGCCGCCTCGTCCAGTGCACAATGCTCGGCGGCGTTTCTGTGTTTCTGAGTCGGGATGCCGCGCCCGCAACGAGCACGTGCAGCGGACGTTCGACAGCCTCAGCCCCGAGCTCGTGAAACTGCAGCGCACTGACGCAAGCAAGAGTGCCGCCCACCCGCCAGGCCGCGAGCGACACGGTCGGCGTCGTCCGGAGGGCAAACCACCCCTTTCGCACGCGGACTATCCTCCGGTAGAGAATCATGAAGTCGAGCGCCATCTCCCAACACCCGGCGTCGACCAACTCCCGGCGAGAGGCGATCCCCCCGAACATCTCTAGGGCCTTCAACACATCCACGTACCGATTCTCTTCGGCCCCACGCCTCGCGCCATCCGTCTCCGGCCGGCGCCACACTCACGCTCTCGCAGAGCCTCTGTTGACGACTAGTGCCCCACGTACTGCGGCGCATCCACATTCCGGCGCACCCAGACCGCCGCGCACAGGCCCCACGCGCACAGGCCCATGACGCGCGCTCGCCCATGATGCGCGCTGGCCCATGACGCGCGCTGGCCCATGACGCGCGCTGGCCCATGACGCGCGCTGGCCCATGACGCGGCCCACCACCCCCACAGACTCTGGATTCTCAGGACATTTGTTAGCTCCCCTTGCTTATGTCCTGAGAATCCAGAGCTTGTGAAGTGCTTCGGCCGCTGCAGAGGCCTCGGGCCGAATGGGCTGGAGTCCGGGCGCGCGGTTACCCGAAGGTCCGGATGGACGGACGGCTGGCGGGCTGGCGGTGGCGGGCTGGCGGGCTGGCGGGCTGGCGGGCTGGCGGGCTGGCGGGCTGGCGGGCTGGCGACCAAGTGTCGCGGGCGACAGGCGGGTCAGATTGCGCGGTGGTCTTGCACGGTTATGCGCGGGCCGCGCGCTGGCACCGAGACGCCGCTCGCCTCGATGAGGCGCACCACGCGTTGGCGTTGGCCGGCCCAGGGGGTGAGGAGTTCGAGCATCCTTTCGTCGTCGACGATCTCGCCGATGAGGGCGTACCCGACGAGGCGGGCGAGATGGAAGTCCCCCACGCTGACGGCGTCCGGGTCGCCGTGGGCGCGTTGCATGGTCTCCGCCGCCGTCCACACGCCGACTCCCGGGAGGCTGCGGAGGGCTCGCTCGACATCCGGCCCGCCGCGACTCTCACCACCGCCGGCGCGCTCGAGAGTGCGCTCGAGCGATTCCGCCACCGCCGAACAGCGCATGATCGTTGCCGAGCGCTGGGGGCCGACACCCGCCTGATGCCACTCCCACGACGGCACCCTGCGCCAGACCGACGCCGACGGGAACACCCGCATCCCCGCCGGCGCGGGTCCCGGTGCTGGTTCGCCGTGCCGCGCGAGCATCCACCGCCAGGCTCGGCGCGCCTCGATGCCCGTGACCTTCTGTTCCAGCACCGCGGGCAGCATCATCTCGAAGACGCGGCCCGTGCGAGTCAAGCGCAGGCCCGGGTTGCGGTGGCGCGCATCGGCGAGGAGGGGGTGGGCAGAGACGTCCAGGCCCGACCAATCGTCACCGCGGCCCAGCAGATCGGGAACACTCGAGATGGCCCACTCGGCGCCCTCCCCCCACGCGGTCGCAACAAAAGCACCATCGCGGCGGGCGAGGTGGAGAGTCGCGGAGCCCAACGGGGTCGCCATCGTGAGCCAGACGCCCGTGGCATCCGTGCGGAAGGTCGGATCCTCCCGTCCGCGCCGCAGCGGTCCGAGCGTGGCCGAGAGACTGACCGGCTCCGCCGGGGAATACAACGTCTCGAGCACCCTATGAGAGTAGGCCCAGCGCCCGACCGACCGTCCGCCCAGCGCCCCACTTAAGCTTGAAGAGTGGCTGTGCCCAAGATCCTGCTGTTCTACGCTTTCACTCCGCTCGTCGACCCCGACGCGGTGCGGCTGTGGCAGCGCGACCTGTGCGAATCGCTGGGACTCGGCGGGCGCATCATCCTCTCAAGCCAAGGCATCAACGGCACCGTCGGCGGCGAGCTCAAGGCCGTCAAGAAGTACCTGCGCAAGACTCGCGAGTACGCGCCCTTCACGAATCTCGACGTGAAGTGGAGCGAGGGGCGCGGCGACGACTTTCCGCGGCTGAGTGTGCGCGTGCGCGACGAGCTCGTCAGCTTCGGCGCCCCCGACGAATTGCGGGTCGACGAGAACGGCGTCATCGGCGGCGGCAAGCGCCTGACCCCCGAGCAACTCCACGAGCTGGTCGCCGAGAAGGACGTCACCTTCTTCGACGGACGCAACGCCTTCGAAGCGCAGATCGGCCGATTCAAGGATGCCGTCATCCCGCCGGTCTCGAACACTCGAGAGTTCGTGGCCGAACTCGACTCGGGCCGCTACGACCACCTCAAGGATCAACCCGTCGTCACCTACTGCACCGGCGGCATCCGCTGCGAGGTGCTCTCGTCGCTCATGGTCAGCCGCGGCTTCCGCGAGGTGTATCAACTCGACGGCGGTATCGCCCGCTACGGGGAGACCTTCCGCGACGAGGGACTCTGGGAAGGTTCCCTCTACGTCTTCGACAACCGGATGTCAGTGACCTTCAGCGATAGCGCCACCGTCGTCGGGCGATGCAGCCAGTGCGGTGACCCGACGAGTCGCATGCAGAACTGCAACGACCTCGCGTGCCGGGTACAGCTCGTCGTGTGTGAGACGTGTGCCGCGTCCTCCGTTCACTGTGACGAGCACGCCCGAGAACGCTCGGCTCAACCGCATTCGTAGGTCGCGCCGTTGTAGGTGTGGATGCCCGGACCGAGCTCGCGACAGACGTCGAGTATTGACGTGAAGAGCCCGACGCCGAGCACAATCGACCCGACGATGATCACCACGATCACCACGCTGAAGACGATTCCCAGAATGAGTCCGGCGAGCGCGAGCGGGTTGCGGTAGCCGCCCTTGCGGGCCTGCCCGAGTGCGACCCCGCCGATCACCGCGCCGACGATCGGAAAGACGAAGGCGAAAACGAGTGCGAGCAGACCGGCGACGAATCCGACCTGGCGGGACTGCGGGGTGGCGGCGGATGTCGCTGTCGTAGCGACGACTGGTTGCGCTGTCGACGGGGTGGTGTTGTCGATCGGCTGGCCATTGAGCATGGTCATGGTGACTCCTGATCGGTGTGCTGCGTGGTTAATGGCCACGGCGCCCGAAGCCACAAGCTCCGAGCGCCGTAGGTCATGAAGTGGGTTTAGCCGCAGGTCAGCGTGACGCCGTTGGGCAGCTCGTGGATGCCGGGGCCGTACTCGGCGCACTGTCCGAACAGCGCAGCCGCGCCAGCGACAGTGACGCCGACGATGATTGCGGTGATCGCGAGGAAGATGAAACCGAGCACAATCGCAACAGTTGCGGGGGTGTTCTTGACTCCCGCGCGCTTCGACTGGCCCTTGGCGATGAAGCCAAGGATGATGCCCAGCAGGGAGATGAAGAAGGCCGCGACGAGAGCGATGACTCCGAGGGTCTTGCCATCGGAGGCCGCGGGAGCGGCGGGGACGGGTGCAGGTGCAGCGTCGGTCATGTGTACTCCTTGAGAGTTGTAGGCGACGTCACGTTTGACGACGCCCCGACTCTATCGCTGGGAGGCTCCTGTGCACTACGGGTATTCCGCGACACGGCAAGATAGACGCATGAGCATCGGTATCCTCACCAGTGGCGGCGACTGCCCCGGCCTGAACGCGGTCATCCGCGGCGCTGTCCTCAAGGGCACCAAGGTCTACGAGAAGGAGTTCGTCGGCTTCAAAGACGGCTGGCGAGGCGTCGTTCAGGGTGACATCATGCCTCTCGAGCGCAAAGACATCCAGGGCATCGGTAAGCAGGGCGGCACGATTCTCGGCACCAGCCGCACCAACCCCTTCGAGGGCGACGGTGGGCCCGAGCGCGTTCGCGAGAACATGGAACGCCTCGGCATCGACTCGATCATTGCCATCGGCGGCGAGGGCACGCTCGCGGCCGCAAAACGGTTGACGGATGCCGGCATCAACATCGTGGGTGTTCCCAAGACCGTCGACAACGACCTCTCGGCCACCGACTACACGTTCGGCTTCGACACCGCCACGCAGATCGCGACCGAGGCTATGGACCGGCTGCGCACCACGGGTGACTCGCACGGTCGCTGCATGGTTGCCGAGGTCATGGGTCGCCACGTCGGTTGGATCGCCCTGCACTCGGGTATGGCGGCGGGGGCTCACGCAATCCTGATTCCCGAGCAGAAGACGAGCATGGACCAGATCATCGAGTGGGTGCAGTCGGCACGCTCCCGCGGGCGCGCACCTCTGGTCGTCGTGGCCGAGGGCTTCAAGCTCGACACCATGGATGACGCACACTCCGAACGCGGACTCGATGCGTTCGGGCGTCCGCGCCTCGGTGGCATCGGGGATGTTCTCGCTCCCGAGATCGAGGCCCGCACCGGCATCGAGACGCGAGCGACGACCCTCGGCCACATCCAGCGCGGGGGAACCCCGACCGCGTACGACCGCGTACTGGCGACCCGCTACGGAATGGCTGCCGTCGACTCGGTGGTTCACAACCGGTGGGGGCGCATGGTGTCGCTGAGCGGCACGTCGATAACGCACGTCGCGTTCGAGGATGCGCTGGGCAAGCTCAATACCGTTCCGCAGTCGCGCTACGACGAGGCCGCCGTTCTCTTCGGGTAGCCTGTGCTGCTCGCTCGCCTCGTGGCATGCTGGCGACCATGAATAGTGCACTTCTCATCGCCGGCTCGATCGTCGTGGCTCTGGCCGCCATGATCCACGTCTACATATTCGTCTTGGAGAGTGTGCGGTGGTCGCACCCGACGACGTGGCGCATCTTCGGAGTTCGATCGCAGACCGACGCCGACACCGTGAAGCCGATGGCCTTCAATCAGGGTTTCTACAATCTGTTTCTCGCCGTCGGCGTCGTGCTGGGGCTCGTGCTGACGGCGTCGGGGTTTGCTACCGCCGGTCTGGCAATCACTCTCTTTGCCGCGGGCAGCATGCTGGCGGCGGCACTCGTGTTGGTGATCTCGTCGCCGAAGTTGGCGCGGGCGGCCGCAATTCAGGGTGCCGCGCCGTTGCTCGGAGTCGTCTTGCTGACGCTCGCCCTGCTCGCTGGTTGAGTAGCGCGAAGCGCGTATCGAAACCTAGCCCCGCGCGACGTGCTCGATGAGTGCGGCGACGAGGGAGTCCGCCGAGCGCTCCTCCGCAATGACGTCGACCGTGAGCCCTGCGGCGCGAGCGTCAAAGGCGGTGCGCGGTCCGATGCAGGCGACGATCGTGTCATCCGGAAGCGTGCTGAACTGCGCCGCGATCTGACGGGCGACCGAGCCTGAGCTGACCAAGATGGCTCCAATGCGGCCGGATGCGACGTCTGCCCGCACCCCGTCGGCCACGGGCACCCCGACCGTGCGGTACGCGGAGACGTACTGCACCTCGATGCCCAACTCGTCCAAACCCGACACTAGGGTCGGCTCCGCGACATCCGACTGGGGAACAAGAACGCGGCCTGAGATCTCCGACCCCTTCCACTCGGCAACTAGCCCGCGTGCCGAGTTGTCATTCGGGGTGAAGTCGACGCGGTACCCGGCGAGCATCAGGGCCGCTCCGGTGGTCTCGCCAACGGCGGCAACGCGCGTGGTCTCGGGAATCGTGACTCGATGCCCAATGAAGACATCGACGGTGGTCGCACTCGTCACGACGATCCAGTCGTACTGACCGTCTTGCAGCTCGTGGAGCGCGTTCGCGAGGGCCGCTCCGTCGTCGGCGCTCGCGAAGTTGATCATGGGTGCGATGACGGGTGTCGCACCAGTGCTTCGGAGGGTCGCCGCAATGCCATCCCCCCATTTCCCACCACGGGGAACCAGCACGCGGAGGCCGCCCAGAGGTTTGGGTGCCATGTGCCTATCCTGCCCGGTTGGGCGCAGTGGGTCGAATCGAGAGGTCAGGCTCAGTCGTCGTCGCTGAGGATCGCCCACGCAACAAGGCCGGCAACAACAATCGCCGCCGCGGTTGCGCCCACGATCCACGGCAGCGGGTTCTTCTCGTACGACGACCGCACCCGAGTGGTGAGCTCGTCGACCCGCTTGGGAACGTTCAACTTGTCTTCGATGGCGTTCAAGGTCTGCTCCAATTCGTTGCGAGCCTCAGAGACTCGCGTTTCGATGGGGGAAGGGCTCATGATGATGCTCGCTTTCCGGTTCCGCTGATCACTCGTACGTCTTGCTTGATGCTGTCGATCGTCTTGGTGGGCGTCGGGGGTGTGCCCTTCTTGAGTTGCTGCACCCCGATCGCGATGAGCGCGCCGGCGATCAGCAGCAGCGCGCCGGCGACGATCAGTGCGGCGGCCCAGGCTGGCAACACCTGAGCGAGGCCGAGAACGGCGGCCGCGACGAAGACGCCCAAGGCGAAGAACGCGAACGAGCCCGCCACGACGATGAGGCCGATGCCGACCCCCGCGTGCTTGACCTTGTCGACGATCTCTTTCTGGAGCGCCTCAATCTCCCCGCGAATGAGGTCGGTCAGCAAGCGAGGGATGTCGCCGATGAGCGCGAACAACGAGCGCCGGGGCTTCTCCGGTGTGGGGTTGCTCATGGTCGACAGCTACTTCGCCGTGGTCGGCTTCTTGGCCGGCGCCTTGGTGCCGGAAACCTGCGAGACGACCTTCTTCGCGCCGTCGGACAGGAACTCCGCTACCTCGGGAGCCTTGTCCTTGACGAAGTCACCAGCGTCATCGACGCGCTTCTGCACCCGAGGATCGTTCCAGAAAGTCAGCACCGCCGACTTCATGCGGTCGTACTTCTCGCGCCCTGCGCGGGTGCCGAGTACGTATCCAACGCCCAGTCCAACTACTAGGAGAATCTTGCCCTTCATGCGGTGCTCCGTTCCTTGTGGGTGTTTGTTTCACGACTCCTCAACACTAGTCGCGTGGCAGAAAGCTGTCCTCCCCTTGACAATGGTCCCGGGCACCGTAGCCTGACCCCGTGGCACTCCCTTACATCTTCGATGGTCCGATCGAATGCGACCGTCTCAGCTTGAGATTGTTGACCCCCGACGACACGGATGCCGTGCACGCCTGGATGAGCGATCCCGAGGTCGTGCGGTACCAGCTCTATGAACCCCGCGACCGCGACACCGTCGCCGAGAAGGTGGCTGAGTACGCTCTCGCCACCCGTCTCGAGAGCAATGGCGACTACGTTCAGCCCGCGATCGTCGTCGATGGCGTGGTGATTGGGGCCATCTACTTCACGATCTCGAACGTCGACGACCTGACCGCCGAGATCGGGTGGGCGCTGAACGCGACGTATCACGGCCAGGGCTACGCGGCCGAGGCTGCCCGCGCAATGCTCGGGCTCGCCTTCGGTGAGATGGGACTGCATCGAGTCTTCGCCGAGCTTGACCCGCGGAACGCGTCATCCATCGCTCTCTGTCGCCGGCTGGGGATGCGACATGAAGCGCACTTCGTCGAGAACGTGATGTTCAAGGGTGAGTGGGCCGACACCGACATCTTCGCGATCCTCGCCCGCGAGTGGACCACTCGGGCTAGCGGCGTACCGAAACTCGCCTAGCCGCGGCGCCGCTGCCACCAACTGGCGATCCCGCGGATGATCCGGTTGTTGGCGACCGCCATAAGGGCGCCAGCACTCCTGAATGAGTCGGCAACTCCCGGAAACCGCATGAGTCGACGCATCGGCATCGACCCGACCATGTCGAGGAGGCTCGTACCGCCCTCGAGCCCCGCGTCCCGGCTCGCACGTGCCAGAAGCGGGCCCGTGACCGGGTGCTCGAGAAAGTCGGAAACCCGCGACTCGAGTGTGAGCTTGCCGGGCGCCGGGCCGCGCAGGTTCACGGGGTGAACGAGCGCGATGTCGTGCGCGGAGTGTCCGACCTCGATGAGGTACTCGCCGCCCGAGACGGCCCAGCCCGAGGTTCTGGTGTCCCAGTAGGCGTAGGTGCGGGCATCCAGAGCAAACTCGACTCGCTTCGACTGCCCCGGCTCGAGCGCGACCTTGGCGAACGCGCGAAGCTCGCGTCGCGGTCGAGCGACCGGACCGGCCGGTGCCGACACGTAGAGCTGCACGACGTGCGAGCCGGGGCGGTCTCCCACGTTACTGACGGTCACACTTGCGGCCGAACCGTCGCGTGAGACCCGAAGGTCGGCGAGCGCGAACTCGGTGTAGCCAAGCCCGTACCCGAAGGGGTACCGCACGGGCACATCGACCGACTCGTAGTAGCGATACCCGACGAAGATGCCTTCGCCGTAGCGAACGACATCGTTCTCGCCCGGAAAGTTGAGGTAGGCCGGGGTGTCCTGAAGGCGGTACGGGATGCTCTCCGCCAGCCGCCCCGACGGTGCGACGATCCCGAACACCACCTCCGCGATAGCCGAACCACCGGCCTGGCCGAGTAACCACGTCTCGAGAATCGCGGGCACGGAATCGTGCCACGGCTCTAGCGACACGACACCGCCGTTGGTGAGGATCACGACAGTGCGGGGGTTCGCGGCCGCCACGGCGGCGATGAGCTCGGTCTGAGCCTTCGGCAGGTCGAGGTGGGTGCGGTCGTAACCCTCGGATTCGTCGCGCGCGGGGAGTCCGACGAACAGCAACACGGTGTCGCTGCGGCGCGCGACGGCGACGGCCTCGTCGACTAGCGGCCCAGGCTCGACCCGGCGATCGAAGCTGTACCCGGCCGCGAACTCGACGGGCGCGATCGCAGAGATCGCGCTGAGAGCGTCGTCAACCCGAGTGGGGAGCACCTGCGAACTGCCCGCACCCTGAAACCGTGGGGTACGCGCGAACTCACCGATCACGCCAATCGACTGGGCGGTCGCGAGCGGAAGGATCGCGCCCTCATTGCGCAGGAGCACCATCGACTCGGTCGCGGCTTCGCGGGCGAGGGTGTGCTGTGCCGCAGCCGCTCGCTGAGGCTCTCGAAGCGACGCATCGGAACCCTTCGAGTACCTCAGGGACCGCTCCACTAGCTGCGTGAGCCGCTCCACCGCGGCATCCAGAACCGACTCGTCAAGCTCGCCCGAACGCACGGCAGCCACCACCGCGTCGGTACTGTCGCGCTGAGGGCCGGGCATCTCGAGGTCGAGCCCTGCGGCGAGCGCCGGAACCCGCTGATCGACGGCCCCCCAGTCGGAGACGACGACGCCGTCGAAGCCCCACTCGTCACGAAGCACCTCGGTCAGGAGCCAGTGGTTCTCAGCCGCGGGGATGCCGTTGATGCGGTTGTAGGCGCACATGACGGTCCACGGCTGCTCCTCGGTCACAACCCGCTCGAACGCCGGCAGGTAGATCTCCCGCAGGGTGCGCTCGTCGACTTCGGCGCTCACCGTCATGCGATTGGTCTCTTGATTGTTCGCGGCAAAGTGCTTGAGCGAGGCACCGACACCCTGCGACGTGCGCTCGCGCATTCAACCCGTGACGTACCGCACCCGCGCGACTCATACCGGCTGCTCGGTGAGCTGGGCGCGACTATCGACCACCTGGCGCAGGTGATCGACCAGCTCGGCAAGTGGCACAGCCGCACCGAGGACGGCACGCACTACGACGGCGAAGACGGCGACGGCACCGGCAGCGCCCGTGCGGCCGCTGACGAGCTGACCACCGCAGCAAACATGCTCAGGCTGGCATCGAGTCACGTTCACCGGGCACACGGCCATAACGGCGTCGTGCGTTGGTATCAGGAGCCGCAGGAGAGCTGATGAGCGCGCTACAGATCATCTACTACGTCGGGATCGTCGTAGGCATCGCCATGTTCGTTGCATCATGGCTGATCCGCCGTAAGCAGATCACCGAAGGCCCGCTGGCCCGAGCTGAGAAGCCGTTGATGCTCGGGGGAGCGGCCGTCACGTTAGCCTTCGCGCTGCTCGGCTTCGCCACGATATGAGAGGGGCAGCTATGATTCAGAACGATCAGATGAGCGACGCCGAGCTGGCGCGTGAGATGAGCCGACTTGCGGCGGCGATAGCCGCCGCTGCGAGTGACGAAGAGCGGCAGCGCTGCAATTCGTTGTTGAGCGAAGTGCGCTTCGAGCTGATGAAGCGCGGCCACATCGCACAAGGTGGAGGCTGCGCCCAATAACGGTCGTTTGTCGGTGGTCAAGGAGAGGGTTAGAGAATGGGAAAGAAGCGAGACTACTACGACGAGCTGCGCCTCATGGGCAAAGTCGTTACTGTCCAAGGCAAGCTGCTGCGGCCATGGAGATCACTTTCTCAGGGGTGAGACCCCGATGCTCGGGAATGCTGGTGAAGAAAGGCCCGCCACCGCGGAGGGGGGGAGAATGCGGTGGCGGGCCTTCGGGAGGCGACGGCGATCAAACTGGGAAGTGACAACACCAAACGGGGGATGAAGCTCGGTGTGGATCGCCGCCGCGGTCTAGCAGCTCGTCATCACATGGCTCCGTGATGTCCGTACTGGAGCGCTCGCCGTCGGCGAAGCAGCAGGGCCGTACCTGTGGCAAGTAGTCCCAGAGCCGTCCACAGCAGCCCAAGCGGGAGCATCGCACCGGTAACCGGGATTTCCGACTCATCCGGCTCGTCAAAGGTGTTCGTCACCTCGACCGTGTTCTCGGTGCCGGTGAGCATGTCGAGTTCGCCGTCTTCAGCGCCGCCGGGGGTGCTGTCGTCGGAATCCTTGACGGTGACGGTCGCACCGTCTGGCACGTTCGTCTCGACCACCGCGCAGCTCACGCCCGCGAGCACCGTGATCCGCTTGCTCTCACCATCCTTCAGGCTGAAGATGGCATCGCCCGCGGCGAGCGGGTACTCGACCGCCTCCTCGACTCCGTCTTCGCCGACCACCGGGTAGGTGCAGGCGAGCTCGAAGTCGTAGGCTTTGCCGGTGCCGGGCCCGACGACCTTCTTCGACACGACCAGTTCGGCCTGGTCGAAGGTGTTGGTCGCGGTGAGGGTCAGCGTCTGCAACTCGTCCGGGCTACCGGCGGCGACCTGCGCGGCATCATCGTACGAGCCGAAGTTCACTGCGGTGTCGTCGGCGCCCTGCGCCTCGGTCTCCTCCATCCAGCAGTGCGTACCGACCGGGAACATGACCGGCTCACCGCCGACCTCCGGGGCCACACTGGTACCTGGCGTCAGCCAGTGGGTGCCGCTGTAGAGCGTGAGACGGTCGCCGTCTCGCTCGATCGCACAGGTGAGCTGCACCTCGTAGCCGATACCGGCGAGGAACTCGTCATCCTTCGCGTCGCCGTCGAGCTCCTTAAACGCCTCGACGGTGCCCGCAGAAAACTCGTTGACAAACCCAGCGATCTGCGCGGTCTGCGGGTCCTTCTCGATCACCAGCTTGACCGGAGCAGGCGTCTCGTCCGCGCCGCCGCTGCCGGTCTCGGTGATGGTGCACTCCGCACCGACGGGCAGGCCGGTGATCGGGTCGGAGGTGAGCACACCCGAGCCATCGTCAGCCAGCGTGACGGTCGTCTCGAAGACACCGTCCTCACCGTTGAAGGAACAGATCACCTCGAACACGAACTCACGGCCCGTGGTCTCGAGGCCGGATCCGACCCCCGCAACCTCCTTGCGGATGCTGAACTCGCCCGCGTCGAAGGTGTTGGCGACGGTGAAGGTAAACTCGCCGTCTTCAGAATCGAGGGTCAGCCCGTCTTCGGGGTCGATCGTCACGCTGGTCGCCCCGCCCGCACCGGTCTCGGTCGCGGTGCATTCCGACCCGAGCGGTGCCAGCAGATCTTCGGACTCGCCGCCCTTGAGGGTGAGGGTCTTCGGGTAGCCGGGAGCCGTGGCCCCATTGAAGGTGCACTCCACCTGGATGGTGAAGGTGCCCGTGCCGTACTGCGCAGCCTCGCCGTCAACCTTCTTCTCGACCGTGAGCTTCGCCGACGGGGTGAGTGCGAGGTCGAGAGTCAGGTTCGTGAAGTCGTCGGTGGTGAGCGGGGCGAGCGCGAGACCCGCCACGTTGTCACCGCTCGGCTCCTCACCCGCGAGGGCATCCGCGGCCGTGTCGGCGCTCAGCGTGATGACCCCGGAGGAGCGCACGCCCGCACCGTCGGCGATGGCATGGTGATCTCCGTCTTCATTCGCATCCGTGTTCGGATCGACGACGGGGTTCGGTGCGGGGGTCGCACCCGCCAGTAGGCCGCTCTCGGCGAACTCGCTCGCCGGGATCGTCGCATAGTAGTCGCCGGCCGGGAGGTCGTTCACCACCCAGCGCCCCTGCTGATCGCCGCCCAGGGTCGTCGTCGTCGCGACCACGGCTCCGGTTGCGGTACGCACCTGCACGGTCACGCCCTCGGGCGCGGCGCGGTCGGTACCCGCATCGAAGCTGCCGTTGCCATTGACGTCGAACCAGATGAAGTCGCCGAGCGAGAAGCCGATGACGCGCACCGACACCGTGTTCGACGTCAGCAGCTGGTTGCCGGCGTTCAGGGTCGGGCTGATCGCGGTGAAGCGGTTGGTGTAGATGTCACCCGCGTCATTGGCGGCCTGATCGGTCTGGAACGTGATCTTGATGCCCGACTTCGACGCATTCGTCGTCGTCGTCAGCGCACTGCCCGACACGAACTTGAAGCCGGTCGCGTTCGGTGTGAACGTGGTCGACCAGATCGACGCATCCGTGTCATCCTGCTGACGCTGCGGCACCTCGGCACCCGGCACGGTCGTGTAGTAGAACGTGCCCGCGCGCTCCGTCGTCCCGTCGAAGTCGAATGCCTGCGGTGCGGCGTTCAGACGGTTCGTGCCCGCATAGTCGGACTCGGGGGTGCGGTTCACGTTCGCCGGGTTCGTCGCGTCGCCGTTGTAGGGCAGCGCGTCGTAGATCGTCGGCGCCTGGATCGACAGCGTCTCGCTGAAGTTCTTCAACTCCAGCGTGTACTGCTGATCGTCGTCCTGCAGGTCGAGCGTGCGATCGACCGACTTCTTCAACTGCACCTGCCCCGACTGCTCGATGCGGATCGTGTGGTCGTCGGTGTGCGCCGCGACCGGCACGATGCCGTCTGCCGCGATCCTGGCGACGTTGACCGCCGTCGTGTTCGGCGGCGCCATCGCATCGGTGTGCGTCGCGATCTTCAGCAGCGGCAGATCCTGGTTCGGCGTGCGCTGCCCCAGGTTCCACACGAGCGTCGTCGTGCCGTCGCCGTTCGGAGTCACCGACGTCGGCATCGGGAAGCCCTCGGCCGTCGCGAGCGCCTGCGTGCCCGCCTCGCTGTAGACCACGTAGTTCGGCAGCGTGTCGGTGATGACCACGTTGTTCACCGGTGCGGGGTCGTCGGACGAGGCGGTCAGCGTCGAGGTGATCTCCCAGATCACGGGCTTGCCTGCGATCGCGGCACCTGTCTGGCCGAACCCTGCGACACCCGAGGCCGACTCTCCGTCCACCGTGCCTGCGACGGTCTGCTTCTGCAGCCGCATCTGCGCTCGAGCTACCGTCCAGCGGTCGCCCCGCGCCGAGCCGTTCTCGCCGGCCTGCGGGGTGCCCGTCGTGGTGCCTGAGCCCGGGATGTACGTGGCGGCGCTCCAGTTCGGGGCGTAGGTCGAGGTCTTGACGCTTCCGTAGTTCGCGGCGATCGTGCCGGCCGGGATCTGCTGGCCCGCGTTCGGGCCGCCGTTGTAGGTATCGCGCTGCTCGAAGGAGAGCAGCCAACGCGAGTAGTCGCCGCCCTTGACGACGTAGCCAGGAGCGGTCTGAATCCACGCGACGTTCACGGCGTCGATGCCGCCAGGCACGTCGTTCGCGTCGTCGTACCAGGTGATCGCGTCGGAGCCGCAGATCGTGCTCGCACCGTTCGTGGCGTTGCGCTGGTTCGTCCAGTCGCCCTCGTAGCGGTTCTGGGCCGTGTCGAAGGTGCCGTTGTTCGCCGTGTCGCCGGTGAGGTCGACGTGACCGTACTTGGTCACCCAGTCCGCCTGGTGCGCCTGCTGCACCGCAGCACTCGTGAAGGTGCCGTCGCGCTGCCGCAGCACCGCCGAGTACAACCCGTCCGGGAACGGATTGCTCGCCGAGACGTCCTGATTCAGCGGCGCGAGTTTCAGCACCGTGTTGTCGAACACGTCGCACATCTGCGCGCTGACCATGTCGACACCGGAGTTGTTGAGGAGCTGCGTCGAGGTGAAGGTCTGCCCCGGCTGCACCTGCCCGGTGCCGGTGTGGCTCATGCCCACGACCTCGGGGATGCCAGCGAAGTCCGCCCGCCAGCCGCCGGTGTGGTCCAGGAAGTACTTGCCCCAGCTGCCCGGCGCGATGCGCACCGTGATCGGGCCGCTGACGTTGTTGCTGCGGTCGCCGTTCTCCATGGCATCGCAATTGACCGCCTGATCGCTCGGGCTACCCGGATCGCAGTAGCCGGGCTCGACGCCCGAGCCGAAGTTCGACGCGCCCGAGAGCCCGTTCGGGTCGAAGTCGCCCACGCGGTTCGACACGGCGAGCTCGCCGACGCCGTCGGAAGCATCGCCCTGCATCCGGTCGATCTCGGAGATCGGGATGAACACCCGCACCTGGTAGGAGGCGACGTAGTACGGACCGGCTGCCAGCGACTGGCCGCCCCCGGTCTGCGTCGGGTAGCTGTTCCCCGACGTGTCGATGCCCGACAGCGTCAGCGTGTAGTTGCCCGTGTCGGCCGCGCCGGTGCGCGCGAACGAGCAGGTGCCGGAGTTGCTCACGCTGTTGCTCGCATTCGCCGCGCCGGCTGCGTTCGGCCGGCCGTACACCATCCGGGCCCCCAGCTGGCCGCTCCCCGTGCTCACACCGCAAATGTCCATGTACCACTTCAGGTCGTCGATGGCACCGGTCTCGCCATTCGGTCCGGTGACCGTGCGATTGGCGAAGAACGACTCCTCCAAGGTGACCGGCTGCTGAAACGCCTCAACGCCCACATTGCGGTCGGTCGAGATCTGCACCGTGAAGTAGACGTGATAGCCCTGGGTCGGGACGCCGTCGATGGTCATGGTGCCCGGGTAGGTGGCGTTGTTCGAGAACTTCTCCACGTCGTAGCGCGGCGACGCGGTGACGTCGATCGGGGGCACCTCGGGGCCTGCGGCGGGCTGCGCCGTCGCTGTGCCGGCGGAGTCGACGCCGTAGAAGCGCGAGGAGGTCTCGAAGCTCGAACCGTTCGGCGACTTCGCCGAGGGCTGCACGAGCGTGGAGAGGATGACAGCCGAGGGCGCCGGGGCGACGCCCATCTCGCCGAGCACGCAGCTGAGCGTCACGCTCGTGGTGCCGGCCGGCGGGTCGGTCTTCGCCGCGATCGCCGTGCCCGAGGGCTGCGCCACGATCTGACTGCCCGCCTCGCAGATCGCGGGAATGCCCGCGAAGTTCGCCACTGCGCCGTCGACGAGGTGGATCGTCTGCTCGAAGACCGCGTTCTCGAAGCTGCTGCCGAGCGAGCCGTCCTCGCTCTCGGCGGTCAGCGACCAGTTGAAGGCCACGATGTCGGCCGAGCGCACGCGCGTGTTCGTGGTGCCGCTGTCGTGGCCGGGCTCGGCGTCGTCGGCGTCGAAGGTCGGCGCACCGGTCAGGATCGACTTGCCGCCGACGCCGTTCGGGTCGTCGGCGAGCTTCGCGTCGAGCTTCCAGATCGGGTAGACGAGGGCGTTCAGCTCGGTGTCCGGGCCGGAAATCGCAGCCGTCGCCCGGTTCGGCGCGCTCGAACGGGCGAAGGCGTTGTCGCCCGAGGCCGCGGGGTGTGTCGCGTAGACGTCGCCGTTCGCCGAGTCGGTGACGATCTCGATCGACACCGCACCCGGAGCGTCGGCCTCGATGATCGACCACGCGCCGTCCGCCCCGGTCGTCGTCGTAGCGACGACGTTGCCGCCCGCATCGAGCGCATTGACTGTGACCCCGGCGAGCCCGCGATCGTCCTCGCCGATCGCGGTGGAGGTGATCGTATTGTCCTTGTTCGCGTCCGCGCGCACGACGCCGTGTGCGAGATCTCCAGGGGCAGCGTTCGCCGCCGACACCGGAACGAATGTCATCACGATCAACGCGAGGACGATGGAAAGCGCCGGAATTCCAGCTCTCTTGTTCTCTGCGTGCGGCAGACGTCGCCGTAGTCTCATTTCCATCCTCACCCTTGCGCGCGCTCCCTACGAGAAAGCGCGGCCCTAATCGACTTCTATTCGCTCGTTGGCGATGCCACCCGACTTCCTCTGCCAGTCCCCGTGCAAAGGAAGGCGCCGCGGAGCGAACTACGCGACACAGCGGAAGACGCATCTTGAGCAATCCCCACTGCAAGACGCTAGATGGACTGAAGAAGCAGAACGGCCGCATACCTCGAAATGGGCACAGTCCGGCTCAAGATCGTGTCTCAAAAGACTTGATTGGCTTGGTTCATGCGGCGGGCACTGCTGATCGGGAGATGCTGGGGTGCTCTCGAACGGGGCTCAGGAACAAGGCAGATGCCCAATGGAGCAACTACCGCTGAGTAGTGGGGAGTGACTTCCGGTATTGGCCAGGAGTCGTGCCGAACTTCTTGAGAAATGCTCGCCGAAGATTCTCGGTCGATCCGAAGCCAGATCGGCTCGCGATCAGGTCTAAGGTGGCAGCGGGCTCGTCGTTCATCAATTCCCTCGCCGTTTCCAGACGCCGTTCCGCGATAATCTCGCTGACACCGCGCTGCGAGCTTTCAAATTGACGGTAGAGATGGCGTCGGCTGATGTTCAAGCTAGAGGTGATCGACTGCACGTTGAAAGACGGATCAGTATGCGATATCTCGACCATCTGCCTGACCCGTTCGCGGACAACGCTCGCGATGCTGTGCTCGGAATGCAGACGATCGTCGCGAAGCACATGCGTAAGAAGCTCGCACAGCAAGTGCCGGTCATGAGGCGCGCGATGCGGCTGCACCAGGTGCTCGACCAAGACCGTGCGCGCTATCTCGATCGCCGCATGCAGCCGGCACGGCTCGTAGCCCAGGATTTGCGCATTGATGTGCACTCGATGCAGACGGATCGTCACCGCCGAGAATATGCCTTCAGTGCGAATGGAGAACAGCTCTCCAGGTAGGAGCTGGAAAAGTGATCCTGGGTCATAACGGAGCCTGGAACGCGGTGTCACTACTTCAGCGGCGCCCGAAAGCACGAGAACGATGAGAAGCGAGGTATCCGTGGGGTCCAAGGACATCTTCTTGTACTCGATAGGTGTGGTGAGTACCGAGAGCACCCTCACCTCCTTACTCTCGACGCGCCAGATCAGGGACTCATGATCGCGTGGCAGGCGGGCCTTCACCAGATATTCCCCATGCGACAGCGAAGCGAGCCCATCAACTCCCTGGAACTGCGCAATCACAACTGAGGTCTTCTCGTCATGAGAGAGGTCACGCCTGCCAACGTCTCTCAGCCAATCCGTCACCCTTGCGAGCGCAAAGACTCTGAAACCAGTAGCAATGGAGACCTCGGTCGAAGTCATCAGGCTTGGGGGAAGTCGATGCACTAGCAATTGAGCACACCGCCTCTCCGCCTGGGCTGCCCCCGTTGTTAGGTCCGCTCGGTATGCGAGTCGGTTTCTTCTAACTGGTGGGTGCAAGACCGAGCGTACTCGACCGGGGCCCGGTAGCCGAGCGAGGAATGCCGACGATCATAGTTGTATTCATGCTTCCAATCGCTGATCACGACCCTTGCATGAAGCAGCGAGTAGAAGCTATTGATATTCAAACACTCGTCACGGAGCCTTGAATTGAAAGACTCAACATACCCATTCCGCCACGGCTGGCCCGGCGGAATGTACGACAACCCGGTTCTTGTGCCCGCCCAGTCTGCGACGGCGTCAGAGATAAACTCCGGCCCGTTGTCACTGCGCAGCACCATCGGCGCCCCACGCTCGGCAACGAGCTCCTCAAGATGCTCGATGAAACGTTCAGCGGTGATCGACCGCTCCACAAGACCACCCAAGCACTCGCGGGTGTGCTCATCGACGATTGAGCAGATCTTGATCGCTTTGCCACGCTCACAGACATCAAACTGAAAATCGACCGCCCACACGACGCCCGGAGCGGTCGCTTTGGGTGCATGGGCCGTCGACGAGCCGACACGTTTCCTTCTGCGCCGTTGCGCAACCCGTAGCCCTTCTTCTCGCCACAACCGTTGCACCTTCTTGTGGTTGACGTTCCAGCCCTCAGCACGGGCCTCGTGATACGCGCGGCGGTATCCCCACCTCGGGTGGTTTTTCGCAAATACTCGGAGCCAGTCGCGCAACGCCTGGTCGGGATCTGCCAGGGTGTCACCTTTCAAGGGTCTGCGCCAGGCGGAGCGAGAGAGCCCGGACAGGCGGCACGCCATGCGCTCACTGATCTGCAATGTGCGAATCAGGTGCGTGATTGCGGCGCGACGTCTGCCCGGGCCTAGAAGTTTCCCTCAGCCAACTCCTTCAGCGCAGCCTTCTCTAGCTCAGCTTCCGCAAGCAAGCGCTTCAGAGTCGCGTTCTGCTTCTCGAGCTCTTTGAGGCGCTTCGCGTCGTCGGCTTTCATGCCACCGTACTGGTTGCGCCACCGGTAATAGGTTTGCTCGGTGACACCAAGCTCGCGGCACGCATCGGCGACCGTGTTGCCCTCGCCGAGAAGCCGGTCGGCTTGACCGTGGGGTGATCGACAACCACCGTCGCCGCGGGTGGCACGACGGGCACGAAGACCTTGATCGTCGCTGCCTTCACGCAGTACCCGTCAATCAGGTATCCGGGAGGCGCGTAGACGGTGACTGTGGAGGGGTCCCCCACAGTGTTGATCTTGCCGCTGTCGAGTTCTTCGCAGATGAAGTCGGGTTGGTCGGCGCTTGCCGACAGGGGAACAGCCAGAGCGATACCGCTGAGGCCAAGAGCGAGCGCAGTGATGCCCGCTAGAACTGTGTTTCTAGGCATGGTGAGGTGAACTTTCCGGTCTTCGGGGTAGGCAGCGCCCGAGGGCGCGCCAGAACGCGGGGTGTACGGGAATTCCGCGACGGGAACGCGGATATGTGATTCGGGTAGCAAACTGCGTCAACGCACGAAGACGGGAAAAAGCGCGACGGCAGTCACGCTAGCACGTCCGCACTTAGGGGGACAAGTGCTACTGAGAACGTCTCAGTGAACGTACTCGAGAAGATCGAATCCCACGGTGCGCATCGCGTCAAGAACACGCAGGCGGGCAGGCAGGCCATCATCGTTGAACTGCACCGAGACCGCGTACGAGACGGCTCGGTTCGCACCCCGAAGTGCGCCCGCCTCGGCCCGCACACCGACGTCAGAACCGGTCTTGTTCACCAGGAGGGTGTTGTGGTCGGCCCCCCGATGCGACAGCGGATCGAGGCCGAAAGCGCTCGCGACTAGTGAGAGATCGCTGTTCAGCGAGAGCCAGCCCATCACTCGCTGGCTGGTTAACGGGTCCACTATTTCGTTGCGAGCGAGAGCGCCAAACAACCAGGAGAGTTCGGCGGTCGATCCGACCGAGAGCTGCGGGGCGTCATCCGGTCCCCTGCTGTCGCGCACCAGGTCGAGGAGGGCGGTTCGCATGAGCCCGAGCTGCTCGGTGCGAGCACGAACGGCACCCAGTCCCACCGCACGCAACAGCACGTTGGTGGCGAGGTTGTCGCTTGTCGCGCCGACCATCGTCGCGAGGTCGGCGATGGGCAAGGACGGAGCTTGAAGGTGTTGCCAGATTCCCGAGTCACCGACAGCGTCTTTCGCCGTCTTGTCAAGGATGCCGTAGCCGGAGAATTCGCGACTCGTGAGCTGGGCCGACACCTCAATGAGGAGCAAGATCTTGCCAATGCTTGCGGTGGGCAGAACGATGCGGTCATCAATCGCGAGCAGTGTCTTGCCGGAATTCAGGTCGACAATGCTGGCGGAAACTTGAGCGCCCTCGTAGGCCAGCTTTCCGAGCGCGGCGAAGGTACCGGAGAAGTTTTCGGACTCTCCGGTTGCTTCGTGACGAGCTTCGCGCGGTTCACTCGCGCGGGCTCGCCGCTCTCGGGTGCGGGATTTATCTACCAAATGGTGACGCGATCCTTCGGGTCAAGCCATAGTGCATCGGATTCGGTTACACCAAAGGTGTCATAGAACTCATCGATATTGCGAACGATCTGATTGCATCGGAATTCGTTCGGCGAGTGCGGGTCGATCGAGATGAGGCGAACAACCTCCTCATCACGGGCCTTCAGTTGCCAGGCCTGGGCCCACGAGAGAAAGAATCGCTCGGCCCCGGTGAGGCCGTCGATGACCGGCGGCTCCGCTCCATCCAACGAGATGAGGTAGGCCTTCCACGCGATACTGAGGCCCCCGAGGTCGCCGATGTTCTCGCCGATGGTGAGGGCACCATTCACGTGAGTGTCGGGAACCTGCGCGGGGGCGAGCGCGTTGTACTGCTCGATCAGTGAGGCGGTGCGCTCTTCGAAGGCGGTGCGATCTTCGGGGGTCCACCAGTCCGTCAGGCGACCGTCACCATCGTACTTCGAACCCTGATCGTCGAACCCATGCCCGATTTCGTGCCCGATGACCGCGCCAATGGCACCGTAGTTCGCCGCGGCATCCCGGTTCTCGTCAAAGAAGGGGAACTGCAGGATGGCCGCCGGGAACACGATCTCGTTGAAGCCCGGGTTGTAGTACGCGTTGATGGTCTGGGGTGTCATGAACCACTCATCGCGGTCGAGCGGCTTGCCGATCTTGCCGAGCTCGCGCTGAAACTCGAACTCGTTCGTCGCGCGCACGTTGCCGATCAGGTCGGAGGCGTCAATCTCCAGACTCGAGTAGTCACGCCACTTCACGGGGAAGCCGATCTTCGGCGTGAACTTGTCGAGCTTGTCGAGAGCACGCACCCGGGTGGCCTCGCTCATCCAGTCGAGCGCCGTGATCGACTGCCGGTATGCCTCGACGAGGTTGGCGACCAACACATCCATCGCGGTCTTTGCCGCGGCCGGGAAGTGACGCTCGACGTAGATGTGACCGACCGCCTCGCCCAGCGCGCCTTCGACGAGCGATACACCGCGCTTCCAGCGGGCGCGCAGCTCGGGCGTGCCGGTCAGGGTGCGGCCGTAGAAGTCGAAGTTCGCCTCGACGAAGTCACTCGACAAGTAGGGCGCGTTGGAGCGGATGACCTGCCAGCTCAGCCAGTCGCGCCAGGCATCCAGGTTCGCCTCCACGAGCACCGCCTCGAGCCCCGTCATGAAGCTCGGCTGGCGAACCACAACCTCGTCGAAGGAGTGGTCGGGAACGCCGAGAGCGTTCAGCCAGACATCCATGTCCAGAGCGCCGGCGAGGTCGTTCGCCGCCTGCCAGAGCATCGGGTTGTAGGTCTTCTCGCTGTCGCGGTTGGCCACGTTGTCCCAGTGGTGCGAGGCCAGCTCGGTCTCGAGAGCGAGGATTCGTGCGGCACGCTCGGCGGGGGCATCGAGACCGGCGAGGCCGAGCATCCGCTCGACGAAGGCCAGGTACTTGGTGCGGATCTCCGCGAACTTCTCCTCGCGGTAGTACGACTCGTCGGGCAACCCGAGGCCGCCCTGCTCGAGGAACACGAGGTAGCGTTCCGGCTGGCCCGGGTCGTTGTCGACGAACACCTGGAAGAAGCCGCTCGAACCGCCGCGCTCGAGGCGCCCCAGGGTCTCGAGGAGGGAGTCGATCGAGTCCACCTTCTCGGCCTCGGCGATCGCCTCAGCAATCGGCTTCGCCCCCAGCGCCTGGATGCGCGCCTCGTCGAGGAAACTGGCGTAGAGGTCGCCGACCTTGCGGCCCTCGGTACCCGGCTCGGCCGACTGCGACTCGATGATGATGTCGCGCACGGCCTTCTCGGCCTCCTCCGCGAGCAGGTAGAAAGAGCCGTACCTCGCCTTGTCGCTGGGGATCTCGGTGCGTTCGATCCACCTGCCGTTGACGTGGCGGAACAGGTCGTCCTGCGCCCGGATGCTGGTGTCGAGTTCGTCGGTGTCAATGCCTGAGCTGAGGGCGTTGTCGGTCATGCGAGCCAGCCTAAGCGCTCCCGCTGGACGGTGCCGCAGAGCTCGGCGCGGGCGCAGTGGTTGTTCCGATGCGGAGTTGACTGGTGAACCGGCTCGGCTCGGGTTGATCGCCGTTGAGCAGCGCGATGACGGCACCCCCCGCCGCGCGTCCCTTGTCCACCGCGGGCTGCACGAGCGTCGTCAGCTCGTGCGGTGCCGCGCCCTCGATGCGCACCCCGTCGAAGCCCAGCACGCTGAGGTCGTCGGGCACCGAGAGCCCCAACTCCTCGGCGGCACGGATGACGCCGAGCGCAAGAAGGTCGCTCTGCGCGATGATCGCGGTCGGGCGCGGACTGCGCGAGAGGAGGTCACGGCCGGCGACCAGGCCGTCCTCGACGCTGCTACCACCCGCGACGACACCGCTCGCGTCGGGGAACACATCGCGAGCACCGCGGATGCGCTCCAGGGTGGTGTGCGCCCGGCTGGCCGCGATGCGGTGCGGTTCGAGCTCGCCGCGCTGCCTCGATCCCTCGAGCGGCAGGGTGACGAGCCCCACGGCGGTGTGGCCGAGGTTCTGGAGGTGCCGGGCTCCGTGCGCCGTGGCATCCCGGTTGTCGAGATCGATCGCCAGTACCCCCTCCATCGGCTCGGCCTCGATGGCGACGATCGGGATGCCCCGCTGGCGGAACGCCCTGACCGGCCGGTCGAGCTCCGTGCTGCACCCGATGAGGATGACGCCGTCCATCGGCGCAAGCGAGATGTCGGCTCCACCCTCGCCGGTGTCGGTGAGCAGCAGCAGGCCGAGGCTCTCCGCGCCGAGGGCATCGGCGATTCCGTCGAGCATGGCCACGTTGATGGGGTCGCGGAATGCGTCCCGAAGTCGATCCTCGATGACGACGCCGACGACGCCGGAGCGGCCGCGCCGCAAGGATTGGGCGCGGGGGTCGGGCCCGGCATAGTCGAGCTTCTTCGCGGCCGCGAACACCTTGGCGCGGGTGGCCTCCGACACCGGGCCGGCGCCGCTGAAGGCGAGCGACGCCGTCGACGCCGAGACGCCGGCGAGTGCCGCGACGGCGGCGAGGTTGGGTCGCCCCCTG
>Ga0075152_10000317_pt1 | contig 36839 bp, 30 predicted proteins | sample JI61114C2DNA_FD_70964 | JGI IMG/M metagenome (GOLD analysis project Ga0075152, IMG submission 70964) | Wastewater effluent complex algal communities from Wisconsin, to seasonally profile nutrient transformation and Carbon sequestration -... | ecosystem: Engineered > WWTP > Effluent > Algae...
CGCTCGAGGAACTCCGCGAGGTGGCGACGCACCAGCACCGCCGCGTCGCACTCGTGGGTCTGACGCGGCACGTAGCCGAACGGCCTCGCGCACCCGGGCATCTCGCCCGCCTGTGCATCCACGCGGCCGCTCGCCGCCGGTCACCAAGTCGCCGAGATCGCTACGCCCGCCGACGACGAGGTGGATGCGCCGGCATGCATCGACTTCTGTGCTCGGATGGCCCATGCCGGCCGCCCGGTATTGGTCGGCGCGTTGACGATCGCGGAAGCGACCCGTCACCAGGGCAAGCCTTTGCCGCGCGTCCAGGGAATCGTCGTGGTCGCCTTCGACGAGCTCGCTGCGACTGAGCTCGGCGTACGGATGCCGAGCTCAGAACTCAAGAAATGGCGTCAAGGCTCCGAACGCGGGCTCGCGCACATCAAGTACGATGCACTCATCGTCTCATGTGCTCTCCGGGTGCCGGGGTGCATCTTTGTCAGCATGGACGATGGCCAACTGGCGTTGGCGAAGCGCTTTGGCCTTGCGGCCCATCAGCCCCAAGACTTCTACGACGCGCCCGAGCCGGTCGAGCCAGCGGAACGGCAGCGGTGAGCAGCGGACCAACTGCAGGCCCGGACGCACACCAGGCTGAGGCGACGGCGCCGAAGTCGACGACGCGCGCGCGGTGGTGGCCAAGCGGTGGCCACGAACCGGGTCAACCCGGGGCGAGGAGAGGCAACCCGGGGTAGCCGATTTTCCCTCCTACCCCCTCCAGGCTGGAGATCCGCGGCGTTTCGCGGCTTGAGGGGGTTTGGAGGGAAAACCGGCTGGACTCCGGCTTGAAGTCGCGCTGAGGCGCAGGGCACGATAGCGGTGGCGACGGTCGCCGGCGAGCCGGATCTCACGCGCTGCTTCGGCGTATGCTGCGGCCGTGAGCGCGGCAAAGACGATCATCGTAACGGGGGCTGGCCGTGGCCTCGGCCTCGCCACCTCCATGAAGCTGGCGCGGGCTGGGCACCAGATCGTGCTCGCGGTGCGTGACCGGGCCCGTGGTGAGCACGCGGCAGCGGAGATCCGCCGCGCCGCGCCTGCTTGCCAGGTCGAGGTCCGCACCCTCGATCTGGCGGCGTTGGCGTCGGTCCGCGCCTTCGCGGCCGCGTGGGTGGCCGAGGGCAGGGGTGTCGACGTGCTGCTGCACAACGCCGGCGTCATGCAGCAGAGCCGCGAGCGCCGTGTCACCGTCGACGGCTTCGAGGAGACGCTCGCGGTCAACACGCTGGCGCCGTTCTTGCTGACCCACGAGCTGCTGCCGGCGCTGGCGCCGGCGGCCCGGGTGGTCTGCGTCGCATCGATGTTGCACATGCCGGGCTCGCGCGGCGAGCCGGTGCGTTTTGACTTCGCCGACCCGCAGCTGCAGCGCGGCTACCACCCCGACCGCGCCTACAAGAACAGCAAGCTGGCGCTGCTGTGGTGGACCTACGAGCTCCAGCGGCGTCTGCCGCCGCGGCCGATCACTGTCAACGCCGTGTGCCCGGGCTTCGTGCCGGCCACCGCGGCCGAGAGCGTGCGCGGGCCGATGCGCTGGTTCATGCGTCACGTGTTGGCCCACATGCCCTTCGCACGCTCGGTCGAGCAGGCCGCGACCTCGCTGGCGTGGATGGCCACCGACCCGGCCCTCGCGGGCGTCGGCGGCAAGTACTTTACGGACCTCGCGGAGCTGCCCTCGAGCGACGACTCGCGTGACCCAGCGCTGGCCGCACGCTTCTGGCGCCTCGCGTGCGAGAGTGTGGGCGTGCCCGACTGGCCGTGACCCGGCTACGCGACGAGCTTTTGCGGGAGAGCGTGGGTGTGATCGGCCGCGACGGACCGCTCGGCCTCACCGGCCAGCAGGGCTGTGATGCGCCGGGTGGTGAGGCGTAGGCGGGCGTCCCAGAGCTCGGCCCAGCGGGCGTCGGGGAGGCGGCCGTGGCGGCGCAGCGCGTCCGGGTCAGCCTGCGCCTTCCGTCGGGCACCGCATGAAGGGTGCCCGCTGGATTGGGCAGCCGCGCGTCTACTGACAGAACGGGCCCTGGAGCACCACCTCGTTGTTGCCGAGGTTGCACTCCTGCTCCTTGGCGGACACCGTGATGGTGATCGACTCGAGGTCGGTCGGGTCGAGCTCGTAGGCAACGGCATTGATGTACGAGCCGGCGTTGATGATGTCGACCAGCTCGGTGGTACCGAGCATCGTGTCCACGCCGAGGACGGCGCCGTGAACTTCGACGGTCCCGCCCGCGGTCAGCGGCGAGGCGCCCTCGTTGCCGACGTGGACCCACAAGATCAGCTTGCTGTCGACGCACTCGAGCGTGCAAAGCTCGGGCACCTCGAGCGTCAGGTCGGGCACCTTCGTGCCGTCCGGCGGCGCCAGGTCGCCGGAGCGGAAGCTGTTGTACGCCTTGTAGTTCGGGATCGGACTCACAGGAATCGTGCCATCATCGTTCACGTTCGTGATGTGGTGCACAGCGGTAGCTGGACCCCTCTGCGGGCCGGAATTCGTGGGCTTGTCTCGAAAATCGAAAAATCGAGACAAGATCGAGACGAAATTTCGAGACGACGGGGAGATCGCACCGCCGCGCATCGCGTGCCCGGCGTCGTGCCCGGTGCCTCTCCGGGCCAAGCCTTGGGGCCGCCGGCCACCGGGCCGACGAGCCACGCCCGCTCGGATCGCTACTCGAGATCACGCGTATAAGGTTGCGCCGGGCTCAGAAAATATCCAGAACCTTGCCGACGAGCTTCTCCGCCCCGAGCCCGACAAGGACCCCGCCCCCTGCACACCCGAGCGCCGCCGCCGCCTCCCCGATAGGTCCGCCCAGAGCTGCCGGGCCAGCCGCGGCAGACTCGCACGCAATCGCAGCAGCAGTTCCAGCAGCGATACCTGAGGCCTTCTCGGTCGCCTTCTCGACATTTCCCTCGCGTAGGGCGCGGGCCATTTCTACGAGGTCGAGTACGTTACCGACGGCCCAATTCGCGCCTGCGAGACCCTTCATCAGGCGCGCTGTGAGCCTGAGCTCATCCGTGGCGGCTTTTGACAGCGTCTTTTTGGCGAGCAGAGCCGCGATCTCGGCATTTGCGGCCGCGATGGCCTTGGTGGGGACCACGGATACACCGGCCAGCGCTAGGTTCTGCAACAGGTCGTCCAGAAGTTGCGGCGGAGTATGCTGGATCAGTACCGAAAGCCCATGGAGAAACAGCCGCTGCATCTGGGCAAAATCGACGCGATGTTGACCGGGCTCCTCGATAAAGATCACGCCTCCTATCGTGCACCGCAATTTTGCTTCTTCGTGAAGCGCCGATGCGCCGAACAGGGACAGGCCGCTCTCGGAGGTCCATGGGTCCACCGTAATTGGCACACACGGCTGCTTTGTGATGCTGCAGGTGCCGAACGGAAATATATTAATACCCGGGATGTGGTCTTCAATCGAGGCTGCCGCCTGAAATGAAACCTCGACCTGTTGAAACCCCGTGCAAAATAGCGGAGCAGGGGCTGAACCATGGCGGCAACGTAGCGTGGCTGTCGAGACGACAATGCGGAGCATGCTCGGTCACTCACTTGTTTGAGCCACGATCGCTGCCCAGCGATACTATCTGCCGGTTCCCGGGCCCACAAGCCCAACCGTAGTTGCACACTCGGCGGAAATGTAGGAATCTACAGTCGTTCGGATCGATGGGCAGGCCAAGGGGCCTCCATGAAGGCTCTGTTGTTGTCGACTTCGGCGACGTTTACGGGTCGATCGACTTGGTTGCGGATTACGTGGGCGGCGCGGTGCGGGTCGCGTCGGCGATTCACGTCGGCTCTCCGCCAGCGAAGCCGCTTCGGGCATGAACCACCACGCGGCGCCGATCACGGCGAGCAGTATGAGCCCGACGAAGAGCATCACCCGGCTGGGCGCCGGCGCGTTCGGCTCTGCGCTCTCGAAGGTTCCACCCGGCAACGGCGTCTCGGCGATGTCCAGCGGTGGCCGGATGCCAATGGTGGCTCGGGTGCTCAGGTTCTTCTCGGGGAGAGGCCGAAGTTCTGGCTGCGTCTCCACTCGTGGCCTGGTCTCCTGGGCCCGGGTGGCGAGCACCACTGGTGAGTTCTCGTCGGGTGCATCCATCACGAACGTCGGGGTAGCAGCCGATGCACTCGCCCGTAACCAGGGCGGTGCATCCCAGGCCGTCGGTGGGAGTGGTGGTGCGACTGCTGTCGCTGCACGCGGTTCAGCCTCGGGGATCTCACCGACTACCGAGGTCGGCGGTGCGGCTACTCCGGCCGTTGCATTCGACCCAGGGAGGGCAGTGCCGCCGGCCGTTGGCTTCCTCGTCTCCTGGGCGGGCTCGGCGAGCGTGTGCAGGGCGCTTGGTCGAAATTCCGGCGCCGAGCGCCGCAACGGGCGGGCCGGTCCCTTCCCTGCCAAGGCAGGCGCTGCTGCGGAGCGCTCTCGAGATGGCCGGACCTGAGTGGTGGAGTCAATCTGTCCAGCGACCGTCCGGGCAGCCACCATGGCTCGTGGCGCCGTGGGCTCCTCGGGGACCGAATTGATCGCCTCGAGCAATGTGCGCACGGACAAGTACCGGTCCTCGGGCCGACGAGCCAGCGCTCGCAGCACGACTGACTCGACTGCGGGGGCGATCGAGCGCTCAGGTGCGCGCTTGCGCAGCGCGGGTGGATCCTCAAACGCGGTCTTGTATATCACGCTGGCCCGCGGTTCGCCCTCGAAGGGCAACACGCCGGTGAGGCAGTGATACATCACGACGCCCAGTGCATAGATATCCGCGCCCACGCCGATCGGGCCGAAGATCTGCGGCTCGATCGCCTCGGGTGCGCTGTAGTGGGGGGTGCCGATGAACAGCCCGCGGCTCGTGAGCGTCTGCAGATCTGCGCCAGGCCGCCGCTCGGCCCCGGCCAGCATCTTAGCAATGCCGAAGTCGAGGATCTTGACCAAGCCCGCGTCGGTGTCGGCCACGTCGCCGCCAGGGCGATGCAGGAAGAGATTGCTCGGCTTGATGTCCCGGTGCACGATCTGCCGCCCATGCGCGGCTTGGAGCGCGGCACAAACGGGTCGAAGGAACGCCACCAGCTGGCGCCAGCCGAGCACGTCACCGTGCTCGCGTAGCTCACGCAGCAACCCGTCGAAGGGCTGTCCTTGCAGCCGCTCCATGACCAAGTAGAATCGGCCCGCGGTCTCCCCGGTGTCGAATAGGGTCACGATGTTGGGATGATTGAGCTGTGCGAGCGCGTGGCTCTCCTGGCGAAAACGCTCGAGCATCCCGGCGTCCCGTGAGCACTCGGTGTTGAGCACCTTGACCGCCACTTCCCGCGACAACCGACGGTCCCACGCCTGAAAGACCTCCGCCATGCCTCCACGCCCAATGCGTATGCCGAGCTCGTAGCGAGAGTCGAGGAGGGTCACCGTGGTCATGACAGGAAGTCGGAAGCGCCGCGAACCTGCCGGTAAGAAGCGGACTTGGAATGCTCAAAATGCAAGTTTGGATTTAATCGGTGACCTGAAAGCAGTACAGCCGGTTGCTGGACTTGCACTGATAAGCTCCGTCTAACGTCCATAACTTATCAACGACGTCTACTTCTGCTTGCCCAGCCATCCCCGTATCAGCCTCAGTCATATTACTCCAATTGCTGCAGTTTGTATCCTTTGTCTGGAGAGTTCCGTCTGGGTTGGTGTTGGTCCACGCAATTCCGTTGCCCACCGGGGATTTCGTCTCGGTGATGGAGATCGCATTCGTCAAGTAGCTTTTTTCGTCCACATTTAGGCTCGTCAGGTCGGCCCAGCCTTTAGCCACAGGCGTCATGTCCGGTAGAAGATACCAGCCCGTAAAGCTCTTGCTGTTGAAGCGTTCATCCGGGGCGGGCGCCGTACCATCAGCGAGCCAAGCCATGAACGTACCTTCGAGTTTGCCCATCGCGGCCGTCTGGCATTTCATGTCCGCCCCCGCAGTCCCTCCTAGGTTGCCCCTAAATGTGTCGTTCGTGACGAATACCCACCTCGGGAGCCTACAGTCGTTGCTGCACGTGTCGTGCTCAACCTGGTTGTTGTCGTCGCATTCTTCATCGCACTTAACTATGCCGTCTCCGCACTCTGAAAAGCACTGGCATATGTCGTCGCAGCCATCACCGGAAATTGTGTTCCCATCATCGCAAACTTCGTCTGGGGCCAGATCACCATCGCCGCATATGTTGATAATGCAATCGGCATTGCACGCCTTGCCTGTATCGTTGTTCCCCGGGCCGTCGTCGCATTCCTCCATGCCGACCCAGATGAATGTGTCACCGCAAACAGCGTCATTGCAGTCGAGGGTGCATTTGTTGGAGGCGTTGTTGTCGGCCCCGTCGTCGCACTCCTCGCCTGCGTCGATTAGTTTGTTCCCGCACTTGCAATCCTCGCTGCAGTTGGCCACGCTCTCATTCTGGTCACACACGCCATCCGGGGCACAGCCAGTGCATTTCGGTCCGATGACGTCGGCGCACACGGCTTCGTAGCACAGCCCCTCGAGGCAATCGCCGGGTTGTGCGATGGAGAGAGCGACATTGCCCAGCCCGTTGTCGCAGGACTCATCTCTATTAATCTCGTCGTCGCCGCACGATGCGAGTTTGCACTGATCAGTGCACTGCCCTGCAACAGCGTCCTTCGACGGTGTATTCAGCGTGGCGTCGTCGCATCCCTCGGGCTCCTCTTTCTGTCCGTTCCCGCACCCGGGGTTCAGCTCGCAATCGGCGGTGCACCCCTTTCCTCCTCCCGGACCCTCGTCGCAAGGCTCTTCGCCCTCTTGAATGCTATCACCGCAGACTGCGAGCTTGACGACACAGGATCGGGTGCAATCACCTGCTTTGGCCGCATCATCGGCCTTATTATTCACGCCTTCGTCGCATTGCTCTCCGTCGTCGTCCACCACTTCATTGCCGCAGGAGCCCAGGGGGCCGTCCCCTCCGCAGTTGACGCTCAGTCCCAGCCAGAGTCCAGCTGCCGCGGCGTAGAGCGCGAACATGGCGCGGGGGCGAATCGGGGTCTCAAGCTTGGAGATGTTTCGATGGAAGATGACGCGCATATTCAGAAATTCCCCTGAACGGATACTGCCCAATGGTTCGTCGACAGAGTCGTGGAAGCCCGGAGACGCGAGGCCTTACGCCGCAGCGCCCCCCGTGTGGCCAGCGCCACGAGGGCCCCGCCCAGCAGGCCAGCGCCGGTGCCGAATAGAAGAGCACTGGGCACCTCTTTGATTGCGCAGGTGCGTAGCGCATCATAAGTAGGCTCATACGTTATGCTGTCGGCTCCGGGTAAGCCGTAAGGACATTTCTGGGCGCTTACGAGCCATGGAATGCCCACTGCCAAGAACGCCGCGCCAATGGCCGCCTCGGCTCCGAGCGCTCGCTCGGCGCCGCCGAGCCCGGCTGTGAGCGCTACGATGGTGGTGCCAGCGCCAGCGGAGACCAGTGCGACCCCGCCGCTGTGTCGCTGCAGGTCGCTTCTGACCACATGCAACTTGGCCGCGCTGAAGGGATTGAGCACCCCGTCCAGCGCGTTCGCAGCCGACTTGTCGACTCGTCCGAGGACGAAGAGCACCCCGCCGCTCGCCATCAACCCCATGCCCGCGAACCCAAGGCTGACACCGAGGCCCACGCGGGCCTGTTCGAGACGGTCCCGTCGCAGCGTCAACTCGACATCGACGGGTCTATCGGTCACCGCGACCGAACGCTCGACAGATTCGTAGCCGCGAGCCCGGGCGCCGAGCCGCCAGGCTCCGGGAGGGAGCTCCCATCGCGTGTCTGCCCCCACAAAGCGTCGTTCCTCGGTCTTGCCGGGGCCGACCCAAGCCACGTTTATACCGCGCTTGAGGGCTCTCGTCGGGCCGATGCGCAGGCGGACTGGTGAGGTGCGGGGCACGGACGTGAAGTTGACCTCGAGTGCCGCTTCCCCCTCGCGTACCATCAGGGGCCGCGCTGGTGAGGTCCCGCGTTCGGTACGCAGCGCTGCCGACCACGTCCCCACGTCGAGATACACGGTGACGCTCGTTTGGCCGGCCGGCCACGGAACGAGCAACGCATCCACCACCAAGCCCTGTGGCGGCTGGACGACAAGGGTTCGAGGTTCGGGCGCCATCGCTGTGACGAAGTGCACTGGGACCGTCCGCTGGCGGGCCTCTCCCATCAAACGGACGATGGCTGCTCTCTCGGGCTCTGTCAAGTCGACTTTCAGCTCCCGGTAACGAGCCCAGCGCAGGAGGGCGTGAGCGAGATGCCCCGCGCCCGCCCGGGCCATCCCGGCGTTATAGAGGGCGTTCGTTGTATCCATCGCCTCAAACGCATGTGCAGCCTCGACGTAGCGCCGCAGTGCATAGAGTTCTTTGGCGGACGGCGTGCTCCCTGTCGTCACGGCTGGCTCCTGGGTCCCCAGGGCCGCGCCGGCGGGCTCCTGGGCCTGCGCAACCGTTGCCGGGCTCACGAGCGCCATGGTGAGGATGCAGCGAAGAAACGGGAGATTGCAGTGAATCACAGCCTATTCATCCTCTCGGCGCAGGATATTGTCCGCCACTCGAAGCAGATCGAAGCCCGCGCCGAGGAACCGGCCGTCGATATAGTCCGCGTCGCCCTTGGCGAGGGCGAAGTAACCTCCGAAGCGCACGCAGAACGCCTCATTCCAGGTGCAGAGCGCCCCGGAGCCGCCGACTTGGATGTTGCCGAAGCCGACCTGGGGGTTGACGAGGTTGTCGTTTGCCGGGCGGGCCTGGAGGCCAGGCTCGAACGCTGCATGGAGCGAGAACCACTTCGGGTGGGCCCGGATGCCGTACTCGAAGCGGGTCACCGTTTGATGCACAAAGTCATTTTCGTCGGCGTCCTTGAAGGACGTCACGCTCCACCGGAATCCGAGGCCGAGTACGTGTCGGCGTCGCTTGCCAGCCAGGAAGCGTACGCCTGGTGCCACACTGAACAGGAACACGCCGGACCTTGGCTTTGTGCCCCCGCTGTCGTCTACCTTCGTACCGAGTCCACCCCCGAATTCGAAGCGTAGCGAGAGCAGGTCCATGTATTTTGCGCGGTAACCCGTCGTCGGCGAGGCCACCGGGGTCGGTGGGGCGACCATGGGCGGGCACGAACTCGGTTCTCCGCAGGCTGCCGGTGCCCGCAGCTGGCCCCGCAGCGCCCGCAAACGAAGCAGCGCCTGCTGCAGGATCACCTCCTCCGACTCGGTGAGCGCCCGCCGCTCTACGTCCCGGATCTGCCGGATTCGCGCCTCAAGCAGCGTCATCGCGCTGTTCAAGTAGTGCCGCTGCTCCCAGCCCGGATGACAAAGGTACGCGCGCTCGAAGCCCTGCACCGCCTGGGACACGTCGTCACTGTGCTGGCTCTGGTCGGCGCGTCCAGGCGCGTAGGGGTAGTTGAGGATGACGAGGCGGATCAGCTCGGCCATGCGAAAGAACGCCAACTCGGCCTCGATGTCGGGCGATGCGAAAGCAGGCGTGCCGATCGCGGTCGGCAGACACCGGTCCTCCATACGGTCGAACTCGTCCAGGCCAACCCGGTTGACGGCGTCGAGCTGTTCACGCGAGTAGGGGCCAGAGGCGGGCGCGGCAGCGAGAATCAGGAAGAATATGGATAGCATAAGCGTCTCACGATCAGCGCAGTCGCGCAGCGGTCATACCGACACCTTGATGGTGAACGAGGTGGTCCCCTGCGCCGGTTTCTTGAGCGGCTTGATCGCCTCGAGTTTCTGCTTCACGCAGAACGCGGAAGTGTTCTGGCGACCCATGAGCTGGGCCGACAGCGTGTTAGCCGTGAGGTCGGCGGTCACCTTGACCTCCACCACGTCCGGGCGCGTCGCCTTGCACAGTTTGCCGATCTTCGCCGCGGCTGTAGCGACCGTCGCGCGCGCCTGACTTCCAGGGTCCTTTGGGGGAGTCGTCTCTCCGGGACGCTGCGTGGGTTTTCCGTTTGTGTGTCCGGTCTCCCCGGCAGGCGGAGCACTTGGGCGCTTACCTGGGGGGGGGTCTGTGGGAACATCTCGCTTCTCGGGCAGGGGAGGCGTGCCTGGCACCGGGTCAGGTTCCATGATTGGGGGTTGTGGGGGAACGAGTTCGGGAGGGATGGCCACGACCACGATTGGGGGCGCTCCGGGCGTGGATTTCGGGCTAGCGAGTTCCGGGTCGTTCTTCCCGATATCGACGACATCGTCTGCGCGCGGTTTCACCGGTGGGTCGACGGGGGGGCGTCCCGCGGCCAGGGCCTTCAGGCCGGGGATCTCGAACAGCATCAGGAGCATGAAGCAGACCCCCGAGGTGATGAACCCGACGATCAGCGTGGACGGCACCAGCAGTCGTTGTCCGAGGCCGCGATGCTCCGGTGCTGCGCGGCGAAATTGCGTCGTCCGGTCCTCGCCCGGGCCCGCGAACGCGAGGCCCCGGGTGAGCTCTCCCGACGGCCGCACGGCCTGCAAGGCGTCGGACAGCGCGCGCACGCTGTCGAAGCGGTCATCGGGGTTCTTGGCGAGCGCCTTGAGCACGATCGCCTCGATCGGTTCGGGGATCTGCGCCACCGGGCACAGCTGTCGCGGTGCCACCGGCATGAGGTCGACGTGCATGCGCAGTACCTCGAAGGTCGACGTCGGGGAGTAGAACGGCAGATTCCCCGTGAGCATGCGATACATCATGACCCCGAGCGCATACACATCGATGCGGTGGTCGATCTCCTGGCCGGTCGCCTGTTCCGGAGCCATATACTCGGGCGTGCCGGGCGTGCCTTGCGACATCCGGGTCTCTGGCGCGGCGGCGTCGCGCAGGTCGAGCGCGTCGCGCAGGACCTTGGCGACGCCGAGGTCGAGCAGTTTGACGGCCGCGATGCCCGCGCGGCCGGGCTGGGCCACAAGGAATACATTGCCTGGCTTCACGTCGCGGTGGATGACGCCATGCTCATGCGCGCAGGCCAGAGCCTCGCAGACCTGAGTGACAATCGCGGCCGTCTCCTGCCAGGGGATCGGCACGGCCTCGCGGTGGATCCGCTCGCCGAGGGATTCACCCTCGAGCAGCTCCATGACGAAATACACCAGGCCCTCGTCGCTGCCGAAGTCGGTCACGTCCACCAACTGCGGGTGGCGGATACGTGCGGCGCTCAGGGCCTCCTGCCGGAAGCGAGCGATGTAATCCTCGATGTGCGAAAATTGCGGGTTTAGAACCTTGACCGCGACGCGCTTGTCGATCTGCAGGTCGACCGTCTCGTAGACGGTGGCCATCCCGCCGTAGCCGATCCGGCGGAGAAGACGGTAGCGACCGCGCAGCGTGGTGCCTGTGAAGTCTGCGATGTGCATGGTTTACTCAGCCCCCGTTACCTGGTAGGCAGCCCTGGTGAAGCTCCGTTGCCGGTACTGTGTTCTCGCTGGTCTGAATGCAATACAGGTGACGGGACCTGTCGCAGGCGCATGGCGTTGGGTCCGAAAAATCGCACGCCGCCGAAGCACTCCATTGTGAGCTAGACAGACGCCACTCACCAATGGTGCCGAAAGAAAAGGGAGACGCATCGGACCAACTGTTGCAAGTCGATATGGTGGCCTCGCCTGACGCGGTGCTGCCTGTCCAGGCATACCTGGTTGACATGTCAGGTATTAAGTTTCCATGTTCGTCTCGTTGAACCGGCCTCTCGTGCGAACCGTCGATGAAGTTCGTCCATGATTCAGCAATGCAATAGTTTTTTGTATCAACAAAACTCCAAGATCCTTCGTCGTTATTGTTGTCCTCGATAAAGTCCCGAACATCCCCATCCCCAAATCCATCCCAATCTACGTCTACATCCGCGTTGCTTAGCCAGGCAACGAATTTGCCGGGGAGGCCGGCCTGGGCTGCGGCACATTGACAAATAATATCGCCTCTCCTTGCTCCATTTTCATTGAATCCCCACTCCCAGTATGGAGAGCGAAGATCTCCTTTGAAGATTCCTGCTGTGACGAATACAGTCCGTCGAGCATCGTGTATGGGATCTGAACACCCCATGCTCATAGGCTCGTTATCTGTCGTGGTCCCCGGATTAGTCCCTGCACTCGACTCCAACTCCGAACTCGTAGACGGATCTGCTGGCCCGAACGAACTCGTGCCGGTAGTGGTGGTCGAGCCGCCCCCGACGGCGGTCGACGCGCCCGGGTTCGTCGCCGTTTCGCCGACCGCTCCGCTGCCCGACCCAGACACGATATTGCCATAGCAGCCCTGGCTGAGCGCGATGCACGAGAGGATCCTGAATGATGGGTTTGCTGTGATCATAGATTTAGAAACTTCCGTGGAGCGTAAAGCCAAGGGCTTGGGGGCGGAGGAGGGCGCCGACATGTGGACGTTTGCGGCCGGAGGACTTCTTGGCGCGCACGAGGTAGCTGCTGGCGACGCCGGCCAGGAGGCCAACGCCAACTCCGAGGAGGCTCGCGGATAGCGCCATGGAGATGCGCCTGTCGTCGACCCAGGGGGCGCTGACGCACAGCTCGTCGCCGGGGTTCGGGCAGCTCTGCGGTTGCTTTCCGTCGTAGTCGGCCTTGGAGGTGGTGTAGCCGATGACGTGCAAGAGCAGACCGACGAGCGCGGTCCCGCTGCCGACTCCGAGTTGGACATAGTGGCGCCTTCGGGTCGGGCCGAGCGCCTCGAGCCCCGCCGAGACAACCAGGCCGACGGCCGCGCCAGTGTTGCCGGCCCCCCACGCGGTCAAGGTCAGCGACCGTGATGCGTCATCCTGTCGATAATACAGGAGGTCGGAGCCTGGGACGCTGTGCTCGTCCAGGCCGCCGGCGCCCGCGGCGAGCAGGCCGATACCCAGTGATACCGTGGCTCCGCCAGCGAGGCCGAGGCCCAGCGTGAGCAGGCGGACACGTCGGCGCTCCTCGCGTGGTAGCGCCGCCACATCGACATCCTCGAGGTCCCAGCGCAGGTCGAGCGCGGCGCCGGGCTCGACCGCGAGCTCACCGGTCTGGGCGAGGGCCCAGTGCCGCCGCGGCTTCACGGAGTAGGTCCAGGGGCCTGTTCGCAAGGATAGGCGCAGCTCGCCCGTCCGCGCGCGCCGTTCCAGTGGCGCCTCGGTCCCGAGCGGGTCGCGCAGGGTCACATCAATGCCGCGTCCGAGCACGTCGGGTGGACTGAAACGAAGTACCAGGTCTGCATGTTCCGGCACAAGCGCAACATGCAGGGTCGTGGCAACCGCGCCGACCACGAGCGCCGCGCTGTGTGAGGCATGCTCGACGTTGTATGCCGGCACCGGCGAGTCCGGGACGACGCGCAGACGCCACGTCCCGGGCTCGAGGTGCACCGTGAACACGCCTGGCTGCGCGCCTGACAGCAGCCCGACGGGATAGTCGAAGGTCTCGACTTCGCCGCCCAGGTCACGCTCGAACGACAGCGCTGCCTCGGGTCCGAGGGCCGCGGCTGGCGTCACTTCGATCGTCGTTGTGATGAGTCGCGCACGCAGCTTGCTCATCCGCCCTTCGGCCTCCGCCTGCTCCGTGCTCGATGGCTCCGATATCGCGGCATAGCGCAGCCAGTGGGCCAGCGCTCGTGCGTCGCTGCCCGCGGCCTCGCGCGCGGCCGCGGCATTGTACAAGTACTTTGCGGCGCCCGTGTTGCGCCAGAGTTCCTCGAAGATCCGGGCTGCAGTGACGTACTCACGCGCGCCGTAGTGCTCACGGGCACAGCGGCTGCGCTCGGCCTCCGCCGCGCCGAGTCGCTCGCACACGTCAGGCTCCTGCGCCCAGGCTATCGCGGGGGCCATTGTGGCGGTGAGCAGCCACCCTCTTGTCCATAGCCAGTGCCCCGCGCGCATCGTCTCAATCCTTGAGGACGTCGACTTTATCGACGCAGATCGGCGAGGAGCGTGGGCTCTCGCAGCGCTGGTGTGGCGTACATTCCAGGCAGTCGCAGCAATTCTTGGCGCTCTCTCCGGCTTCGCAGCGGAGGTTACCGCAGCGCGCCGTCGCGGCCTTTGCTGGCGGGGTGATGATCGCGGGCCTGCGCACGCGTCGCCGTTCCTTGCAAAATTCCGTACCGAGCTCGCCTCGCAGCTGTTGAAGCAGTGTCTTCAGCGTCTCAAAGTCGGCGGCGCGAAGTTCGCTGACGTGCAGCAGGCGGATCTGTCGTCGGCAGTCGAAAACCGCGGTGACCGGTAAGCCACTGTCGTTCTGCAACAACTCGGGCCCGCGTAGGGCGGCGACCACGGCGCTCTGTAGCGGGTCGACGAGGAAGGGCGCGTCCTTCGGCATGCTCGCCGAATAGTTGTGGAATGCCCAGACCGGGTCCTTGGTGTCGAGGAGGATGGGTACGAAGCGGACCTCGTCCTCCCAACCAGCCACCGCGAACATGTCCCGAAAGCCAGGTAACTCGCGCTTGCACGGCTCGCACCAGGTGGCCCACAGGTTGACGACCGTGACCGCGCCGGTGGCGACGAGCTCATCGCCGAGCTTGAAGGACTCGGTGTGCTCGTCGGCGAACACCTGCTCGACCTCGACGGTTAGGACACGGGGTGCCTTCTTGCCGCGGTCGGGCAGCTCGTCGGGGAGCGATGCGGGTCTCTCGGCTCGCGTGATCGCGGGTGCGGCGGATGACTCGCGCTCGGGAAGGCGTGTCGTATCCGTATCCACATCTGTGCCCGCCTCCTCCGGCGTGCTGAGCCGCTCGATCTCATAGATTGACACGCCGATGATGGAGAGCAGCCCTGCGGTGACGAGCCCGTAGGTCAGGCGCCGGATCCTTCGCTCATGGGGGGTGCGGGCGGTGTCCCGCGTCAGCGGCGTCGAAGGTAGCTCCGGCAGCGCGTCGAGCTCGGCCATATCGAGAGATCCCGAGGCGACCTGGTGCACGAATTCCGTACCCGGCGCCGCCGGTCGTTGTGCCGGCTCGGCGACTTGGGTGATCCGTTCGCCCGTCACCTGCACCGAGGCGATAGGGTCGGTCAAGCTGTCGACCACCTCGATCTGAACTTCGGGTTGAGTCGTGGGGTTGGCGTCAGCCAGCGGGTCGTCCTGGGGTGCCAAGGTCCATCTCCTTACTTCCCGGGCTCCCCGGGCAGCTGACACGGGATCGGCACGATGAAGACGACCTGATTCATGGTATTGAGGGTGGAACGGCGGTCCTTGAAACGAAGGCGCGGCAGGTCGGCGATCTTGCTACGCAGGTTGTTCTCCGCCTCTGTGTCCCAGGCGACGATGCGATTCGCGTAGTGCTTGAGGAAGAAATCCGGCGCGAGTACCTTGCGGCTGCCGAGCAGCAGGCGCTTCAGCTTGCCACGCAGCTCGGTGCTCTCGGCCGGCCCCGACGCGGCCGATTTGAGGATCCAGTCGACCACCAGGTCGACCCGTTTACGCGAGTAACGGCGGTTATCCGGCTCGTGGCCGCCCTGGCTCGATCGGCCGATAAGCAGCAGCACCTGGGCCTCGCGCAGCGCCTTGGCCACCGCAGGCCGGGCTAGCTGTGTCTGATAGTGCTCGCGCACCTCGGTGTCTGGCCACGGCGCCTTGTCACTGTCGATCGGCGGCAGGCCGCCCGGGAAGTGCACCGTCAGCGTGTCTGGAAACGCGGCCAGCACGCCCTCGAAGTCCTCCGACGCGAGGGCGAAGTCCTCGAGCTTGTCGTCGGGGCAGCTGTCCCACGAGCCCTTGCAGGTCTCGAACACCCCGCGAAGCACCCGCTGTACCGCCGGGTCTTCGCAGCTCGCCGGCTTCTTGTCAGCGCGACACACCTGGGCCTCGCAGTGCAGCGGTCCGACGCAGTTGCAGCTCGCGCCATCCACGTCGCAGGAGTCGCCGACCTGGCAGGTATCGATCTTGGCGACCGGGATGCAATTGCCGTCCTGGCAGGTGTGGCCAGCCAGGCAGCCCATCGAGTCACCCTCACGGCACTCGGGCGCGGGGCCAGCGACGGTCGGTGTGGCCTGGCTGATCGAGGCTATCACGAGCTGCAGGAACACGGCGCCCGTGAACGCAAGTGCGCCGGCCGAGGCCAGCATCACGCCGATCATCAGCCGGGCGGCCCGCGTCTCTTGAGCGCTCGGTGTTGGTTCCGCGCGTGCCCCCGTGGCTGCGGCGCTGCGCCCGGGGAGCGTGGACGGTTCACGAGAGGAAGGTGTCATGCGTCATTACTCCAGAGTCAAGTCCACGGGTCCAGTCGCGTCGCCCATCGCCACCGTGCGCGCCAGGGCGAGGGTGCGCTCAGCGCTGCCATACTGCTTGGCGCCCTTGATGCGGATGACCTGGGGTAGGCGCTCGCCGTTGGGCTGATAGAAGGTCAGGTATGTCACCGGAGTCGTTACCAACCCCTGATCGAGAGCGAAGCGCGCGTGCTCGGCGATCTGCGGGATGGTCTCGTGGTTGCGGACGCAGCGGTTGAAGGGGTGCTCGTGGCTGTCCTCCGGGACATCCGTGAACCCGATCGAGCGGGCCGCGTCGAGAATTGTAAGTTCAGTGAAGTACGGCGTCCCTCGATCCTGGAACGCGAAGAGGGCGGCGATCATGGCCAGGCCGGCGCCGGTATCGGGTCGGAGCAGCTCGGCGCATTCTGCCGCCTCTGCCGCCAGGCACGAGTAGTTCTGGGTCGCAACGTTGCTAAATCCGCGGGCATCGGGCGGTAGGCAGTCACCCTCGCGCGCATAGTGATAGATTGCCAGCACGTGGTCCTCGGGGTGGGTAGCCACGAAAGCGCTCCAGAACTCGAACTCCCGGCGGCAGTGCTGACACGCGAGGTCGATGAACAGCGCGATCTGAGCTTTGGGGCGGTCAGACCCGGCACGAAGGCTGGTCTCGGGCAAGTCGCCGTCGCTCAGCACGCACTTGGCGTCGAAGTGCAGCTGCGAGGCGTTGCGGCGGTACTGCACCATCTGCATCGAAACCGATGCCAGGAAGGCGAGCCCTGTCAGCAGGAGGACGCCGCCCTGGCGTTGACGCCACGGGACGAACAGCGAGCGGAGGCCTGAGCGGAGGCCCTGTGGGTACAGCAGCGCCGTGGCCAGGAAGATCGCCGTCGTCAGGCCGTAGATCACGACGCAGTAGCTGCATAGACCACGGGCGAGGAAGGTCGCGTAGGCCGCGAGCCCTACGACCGCGAGCAGACCAAGGCAGCCTAGCAACAGTAGCACCGGGCGGAGCACCGAGAGCAGCCGTGGGCGCCACAGGGCGGCGCCAGCGAGCACGAGCACCACCAGGTAGTAGCCGGTCGAATACGCCGAGATCGGCAGCTGAAGCAGGGTCGAAGCTTGGCTGTCCAGGACCCGGTTACAGTCGAACCAGTCGCCGATCGAGCACGCCGACAGCATCGCGTGATCGCAGCGATAGTCCGAGCGAAACTTCACGATCGTCAGGAACACGCTGAGTAGCGCGCCTGGGATGCTCAGCATGCAAAGAAGCGTGCATGCGACGATCTCCACCTGCACTCGCTGGGCCCACTCCATCTTGCGTGACATCGAAGACACTCCTGTGAATGGGGGTCGTGGGGGCATGTCGCACGTTCAGCCCGCGCACTGCGCTCCGAACTTGAGGCGCTTGAGCGCGAGCCGGAAGCCCTCGTTCGTCATTTCGGCGAAGCGCGTCGCCTTGGCCTTGCTCGAGTGGCTCCGCAGCAAGTGGGAGAAGTACAGGCGTTCGAAGCCGGCTACCGCCGTCACGTGGTTGCTGGCGAACAGCGCCTCGATCTCCACCAGCTTTCGCAGCAGCCCGTCGTGGAAGCCGAGACCGAGACCGAGACCGAGGTCGGCCGGGCGGATCCACTCGTCGTCGCGGGCATAGAAGCCGCGTTCGACCGCGCAGCGGAGTTCGGACAGGTTCTGCGGCCATGGGTGCGCCCGCATGATATCGAGGGTCTCGGGTGCGAACCGCCGCGTCCGCTGGGTCCCCTCGCATAGCCGCTTCAGAAAGATCTCCGATGCGAGGAAGGCCGCATCGTCATCACGCTCACGCAGCGTCGGGAGATCGATCTGCGCGCTCGAGACGCGGTGATAGAGTTCGTGGCTGAATTTGCCCTCGGCGACCAGCCGTTGCAGGTCACGCTCGGTCGCGCAGATCAGGCGGGTATTGAATTTGCGGGCGTGCTGCTCGCCCTCACGGGTGAGGACTCCATGCTGCATGGCGTTCACGAGTTGGCCCTGCAGCGCCAGCGACATGCGGTCGACGCCCTTGAGCAGCAGGGTCCCGCCGTGCGCGGCCTCGAGGCCGCCGCAGGCGTTGAAGCGGGCCGGTGCGTCGGAGCAGCCGCGGCCGAACAGATGGCTTGCCAGCAGCTCCGGCGCCACGCTGGCGCAGTCCAACGCGACGAAGGGGCGGTGGCTCCGCGCCGAGCCGGCGTGCAGCATCCGCGCGACCAACTGTCGGCCAGTGCCAGGCTCGCCGTGAATCAGCACGTGGAAGTGATCGCCACGCTCCGTCAGATGCGTGAGCGTGCCGAACAGGCCGCGCATCGCCGTGCTACGCCCGCAAAGCTCACCGAAGTGGTCGGTCAGCGGCAGGGCCATGTCAACCAGGTCGAGCGCGAGGACCTCGACGGACGTATCGCCGACCCGGAACTCCGCGCCAGGGCCGATCCATGCCTCGCGAACCCGGGTTCCTCCCAGTAGCACGCCGCTCGCATCGTCCGTGGGCCGCGCGTGCAGGTCGTAGAGGTCCCGTAGGAGAATTCGGTCCTCCGTCAGAAACAGCTCGAAGTGCGACGCAAGGACCCGCTCGTCCTGCACCAGCACGATGTCATTGACGGCGCTTCGACCGCCTCGCAGTACCCGCTTTGCGCGCCAGTCCGAGAACTCGAAGCCAAGGTGCTCGGAAGGCAGGTGCCCTGAAGAGATGCGTAGGGATAGCCGGCCAATACCCCGGCAGGCGGCGTGCAGACCCGGGCTCAGCGACGTGAGCTCATCGAGCGGCTCCGGGCTCATGTAGCCGACCTGCCCGCCGTCGCGGATTAAGGGAAAGGAGACGCGAACAACTTCATCACGGGGCGTATATTGTGTCATGGCCTCGTTCACCTGGTGTGGACGCCGTAGGGGCAGATACAGTGGATCGTTTTGGCAATACCAGCGACGATAGCCACCTCAGCCCCCACGATGATGCTGCACGGCCCGCCCGCGATTGTCCAGGACTGTTGTGTTCGGTCTGCCTCACAACTAGCGTTGGGTTCTGATGAAAGTTTCGTGTTGGAAAATACGGTATTTTCCTTTATCTCACTTCCCGAGAGCTCGCATGGTGAGATTAGTTCGAACGGAACAATGTTTGCAGGTCGCGCCGGTCCATATGTGCAGTAGGTAACGCACCAATTTTTTTTGGGGGATGCCAAGGCGCGATGGAGCTGGCGGATGGATCGCTGCGTGGTGTATCGACGACGGGTGTTGCGGAGCGATGGTTCGAGCGCGCCCACTGAACGAACGATGGGGAAAATCCCGCTGCTGGTGACCACGGGCGCGCTGTTGACACTACTGGCGCTGCTTCTGGTTGTGCGAATGATTACCCGTGAAAAGGAAGGCTCACGCTGCCGGGAGTCGCCGGAAGCGTGTGCTGGGCCAGCTGGGCCAGTGCTCCCGAAGGCGATCCGCTTCGGGGCGACGGCGCCGACGGTGACCGTCGCGCTGTTCGTCGATCTCAGCTCCGCGGCGAGTCGCCAGGTATTTCAGCGCGTAACCCGGGCGATCGCATCGAACGAGCGACGGATGCAGCTGCAACTTTTGCACGCGCCGGTCGCGGGGTGTGGCGATGGGGCGAGCGCGGCAGGCTGTCAGGCCGCTCGAGCGGTCGAGTGCGTCGAGAGGCAGATCCCCGGCACCGGGATCCGTGCAGCGGGCCTTGCCTTCGACCTGCAGTGGCAACCGGGAGCCGAGCTGCTCGCCGCGATGACGCGGCTCGGGGTCGACGCTGCGGCGCTGCGGCGCTGCGTGCAGGCCGACCCCGAGGTCGATGCACGCCTGGCAGCGCACGCCGACGCGGCCCGCCGTTACGGGCTGATTGTGGCGCCGGGTGGGTTCGTGATCGTTGCCGGCGAGTCGCCGCAAGTCGCGCCCTTTGGTGCGTGGCTGACCGAGGCATCGCTTCGGATCCTCGTGGACTGCATTTCGCAACCGCACTGCCAGGGAGAGCGATGATCCGGTTGGACCTCTCGCCAGTGACGCGGTGGTCGCTGTTGGCGGCGGGCCTGCTGCTCCCGATCGCGGCGAGTGTGCTGATGCGCCTCCTGATGGAGCGGCCGCAGGCGGAGCGACTGGCGGGCCCCAGCGTGCTCGCGCCAACGCCGTGTGACGCTACCCGGCTGGACACTTCGTGCCCGGACGACCTCCACTGCGTTGCGGGCACCTGCCGATCCTTGCGTCTGGCGGCGCGTCGGCGTGAGGGGGAGGCCTGTGCCGAGGACCTGTGTGCGGTTGGGCTCGAGTGCTTTGACGGGCTCTGCGTCGCCCCGGAGCGGCTGCCCGTGGCCCCCGAGGCATGTCGCGCGGGCCCGACGCGCATGGCGCTCGACTACCTGCGCTCACGCTGCGCGACGATGCTGGGCCAGACCGATGCGCCATTGACAGCTTGTACGGCCGAGACCTGGGAGGGCCTGAGCAGCCAGGATCCGAACTTCGAGGGGTACATTGAGGCGTTGCCGCGCAAGTTCTCGGTGCACTTCCCGCTGGGCGAGCCGGGCCCGCGCGGAGCGTGGCTGACGTCGGAGATCCGGAGCTACTACTCGCAACAGCTCGAGCAGCACCACGCGGCGCTGATGGACGCCCGGGCGATCTTTGTGCTCGGCCGCGCGAGTGTCGAGGGGTCGGCCGAGATGAACCGAGCACTGTCCGAGCGGCGTACGGCGGTGGTCGCCGAACTGCTGCGCGAAGACCTCGGGCCCACCGCGCCGCCCGTCCATGTTTGGGCGCTCGCCAATAATGATACCCTCGCGCAAGAGCGCTTCAAGGCCAGCATGGGCGCCGCCGTTGTTGCCTGGGATGAGACGACGGTGGCTCGCCTCCGTTCGGTGCTGCAGACCGACCTCGCCAGGCTGCCCAGCTCGGACTGGCAATGGGTGAACGCCGCGATCAACCGTGTGGTCCTGGTCGTCCCCTTGTACTGCGACGGGCGGGAATACCACCCGACTGCCTCCTTCCAGGGGGCAGGAGACACTGTGGAACAGGCCCGCGCCGACGCAAGGCCAGACAAGAAGGAGCCGGGAAGATGATCCGAGTCGTCCTCGAGCGCCCCGAACAACCTGCGTCGCTGCTGGTCTTTGCGCAGTCGGTGGTCGTCGCCGGCCGCGGCGGTGAGGCCGACGATGCCGCCCTCCTCGATTGGCTGCTCCCATATCCCGACGTGTCGCGCCGGCAATGTCGGTTCTCCAGCGCCGGCGGAGAGCTCTTCGTCGAGGGTTTGAGCGAGCGCAGCCCGACCTATGTCAACGGACGCAAAGCCCAGGGCATGACCCGTCTCCAGCCCGGCGACGCGGTGCGATTCGGTCACTGCGTCGTGCGGATGGGCGAGGCGGTCCCTGCGGCGCCGCGTGAGACGGCGGCTGTCACGGCGGCTCCCGGCATGTCGCCGGCCTGGCCGATGGTATCTCGTGGGGCTCCGGACGCGAGGGATGCGCGTTCATCGAAGCCCGCGTCCGTTTCCACTCCGGTACCTAACCAGCAGGTGGCCACGGCGGTCGAGCGCCCCGCGGCGGCCGAGTTTCCACCCATCGGTGAAGACATGTCGATCCTCGTCGAGCGTGCGCGGCACTGGGACCTGCGCGGGCGGCCGTTGCCGCTGTTGCTGTCCGGTCCGCTGCTCCAGCGGGGGCGCTCGTGGCTGCGCGGCGGGCCCGACTTCGGAGAGGCCGGCGGGTTGGTTCGTCTGTTTGTCGAGGCGAGTGTGCGTGCGCGGCGGTCGCTACTGCGGCGTGTGGGCGTCGCTGCAAGTGTGACGCTGGCGACGGTGTTAGGGGGCTCGGCGGTCGCCCAGGCGCTGTTGCCCGAGTTGCTGTCGCCCGCGTTGGTGCGGTCCGAGCGGAGTGGAAAGCCCGAGTGTCGTGCCGAATCGTTGGAACGGGCGAACGCGCTGGTTGCTGCGGGCGCGCAGCAGGCCGATGACACGGTCGCATTGTTGTTGACGAGCCATGCGCTGCAGCAGGCGGAGCTCGGCGGGTGTCGCAACGTCGCAACTGCGGAGCCGACGCTGCGCGAGCTGCTCACGAAGCGCCACAGCCGTCTGCTCGATCGGCGCGAGGGGCGGATCCGGGCCGTTGTGACGCGGCAGGACGGTCGCTATGTCGCCGCGGCGGACGCCAGCGGTCGGGTCACGATTTGGGACGTGGCGGGCAAGCAAGATGCGGCTCCGCTCGACGAGGGTGGCCTGCAGGCACAGGCACAGGAGCTGGCATGGAGCGGCGACGATCGTTGGTTGGCGACGGGCACTGCTGCGGGCGAGGTCATGATCTGGGACGTCCGCGACCCCGCGCAGGCAGTGATGAAGCGCCGGCTGAGTAAGCACCAGAAGCCGATCGGTGCGCTCGCGTTCAGCCCCGAGGGGGGTATGCTGGCGAGCGCCGACGTTGGGGAGCTTCGCCTGTGGGATATGGGCGGAGATGCGCGCGGTGATGACTTGGGCCGGCACACGGGGCTGACGGGTCCGACCACGCAGTTGCTGTTCAACGCCAGCGCCTTGCGGCTATTCGGGCTCAGCGATGGCAAGGTCCGGGTCTGGCCGATCGCCCCCGCGGGTGTGGCCAATCGTCTTGGAAAGGCGGCCATATTACCGTCCGATGGACGCATCGTGACGATGGCGGTAAGCCTTGACGGTGCAGAGATCGTGACCGGCGACGCCGAGGGGCTCGTGCTCGTCTGGCAGCACCGCGGCGGTGCATGGAAGAGCAGCGCTGGGACCACGCAGGGCGGCGCGATCGTGGCCCTTACCCTGCTGCCCGGACGCAAGGCCTTCCTCTCAGTGGCCAGCGACCGCACGCTGTCGCTCGTCGACTTCGCGGCGTCACGCCGCAAGACCGCGCAGCCGCCATTCTACCCGCTGGGGCCACTGTTGGCCAAGCCGCAGCACCTGGTCGCAGATCCTTCTGGGCGTCGAGCGCTCACCATCGATGAGAGCGGGGTGGCGGAGCTTTGGAATCTGGAGACGCGGCAGAAACAGCCACTGGTGCGATTCGCAGAGCGGCCGGTGTCGGTCCTGGCGGCGACCTCACGCCAATCCGTGGTCGTCACGGGCGAGGTGGATGGGAGCCTGCGTGTGTGGGACATGATGCTGGAGGGCGGTAGCGCGGGGGCGCATACTTTGACCGAGCATCGTGGTGGCGCCCCGACGATCGCGTTGAGCCGCGAGGGCGACACGCTAGCGAGCAACGAGCAGGGAAAGAACGTGCAGGTGTGGAACCTCGACGGAGACGCAGTGCCCTCGTCGCTCGCGCTGATCCCCGTGAAGCGTCCGGTCCAAACCCTCGCCGTGAGCGCCGATGGTCGCTGGGTCGCGGGCGCTGCCGGCAATTTGATTTACGTGTGGGACCTCAAAAAACCCGAGAGCCACGATGTGCCCGTGGAGCTGGCCGAGCACCCGGAGTTCGTCACGCACCTCGCGTTTAGCGTCGGCGGCGAGTGGCTGGTGTCGGCCGATCTCAAGGGCACGGTGCGTACCTGGCTGATTACCGCGGCGGGCCCGGAGCTGGCTGCCAGGCAGGTCGACGAGCGCCCGCCGAAGGTCCTGGCCCTGGCGGTGTCGGGCGAGCATGTGGCCGTCGGCACCGCTGAAAGTGTTGGTGTACGTGGAGGCGTGTTCGTCTGGCGGCTGGGAGAGGAGAAGGGGGTGGGCGATGAGCGGCCGGTATGGGACCATACACGCTCGGTTCAGACACTGATCTTCGACGCCGCGGGCAAGCACCTGGCCTCGGGCAGCGCAGATGGCGGCGTGAAGATCGGCGTGCTCCGCGAGGAGCGCTTTCACGAGCTGACGTCGTATAGCCATGGGCAGTCGGTGAGCGCGCTGGCCTTCAAGGAGATGCCGGACCAGCGCGTGATGCTGGCCTCGGGCGCGCATGACGGGGAACTCATGGTGTCGAGCCCGGATGAGCGTGGCTCGCCACGCAAGCTGCCGAAGCACAACGGGAAGATCTCGGGCCTCGCCTTTGGTGCGGCGCCGGGGCTGCTCGTGAGTGTCGCCGAAGATGGCGCAGTGTTATGGCAATTGGAGGCCAAGGGCGAGCGGCGCATATCGCTGGAGGGTCACCGCGGCGCCATCATGGGGCTCCAGGCGGACGTCGTCGGCCGTGCGGTGGTCACGGTCGGCAGTGACCAGACCCTGCGGGTGTGGCCGCTCGAGGTCTCGGCGCTGCAGCACCTCGTGTGTTCGTCCGCTGGCCGCAACCTTCGCCCCGACGAGTTGCCCGTGGGCGTCACCCTACCCGCCGAGCCGCTGTGCCCGTCACGGCGCTGAAATGGCCTGTTAGTCGATGCAGCCCGGTTCGAGCGGACCGCAGCGGAAGCGCACATGAATGTGTTGGGTGTGAAAGTTGCTATGCGTGACGAGCGCGGGGACGCCGGGCTCGCTGCGGATCGTCACGGCGGCTACTTTGACGGGGACACCTGCGGCACGGGCGCCTGCGCGGAGCTCGTCATGCAGCGAGCGATCGAGGAAGATGTTCTGGATGGTCCCCGTAGCTTGCAGCGCGGCGATCAGCTCCCAGGTCGCGGCCCAGTCGATTTCGTCGGGCTCCGGCCGGCACCAGAGGGTGCTGCAGCCTTTGCACGTTGGCAGCGCGCGATAGCAACCGCCGAGGACCGGTAACCAGATGTCCACGTCGCGTCCCGTTTGGTGAGACGCGTGGGGCCCGAGAGGACCACCCTCCTCACGACTGAGATCTCCGATGATGATCTGTCCGTCGTAGCCGCTCCGCAGGTTGGTAATGCCAGCGAGCAGGTGCGTGATCGCGTGGCTCGACGCGAAGGCGTTGTAAGGACAACGCAGGTCGTAGTACGGGGAAAATGGCAGCGGCGCGAGCCCTTGATCCACAACCGCACCCGATGTTGGTTTTCCACGTGACGACGCCTCATCGGCGACCTGTGGGGCTGCGCGCTCGACGGGCACTTGCTCCGCGGCCTGCTTGCGGACGAAGGTCGTCACCACGTCACCCGGGCGCAGCCGGTCGGACAACTGGGGGTTATGGCCACGGAGGCTGGTGACGTCCGTGTTGAGCCTTCTAGCGAGGCTGTCCCACGACTCCGCGGCTGGGAGGGTGACGCAATGACGTTCGCGTCGGACCGCGTTGGTCTGGTCGGTGATGATGCGCAGGATGGTGCCCGGTCGGAGCGGCTGGCCCGGTTGGAGGGTCGGATTCCAGTCCTCGATCCAGCTGCGCAGCACCGCATACGTCGCCGCGATCTGATCGAGCGTCTCGCCGGGGATCACCTCGTGCTGGATCGTCCGCAGGGCCCCCGGGGAGGGTCGTGGGGTCGTGGTCTTGGGGGGCGCGGGTCCCGGGATCTCGGGCTGTGACGCTTCGGCCTCTGCGCTGGGTAGGCTCACCGATGGCATCCCGGAGCCGAGGATCCCGCGTGCTGCCAGGATTCCGATCAGGCCACCTGCGGCGAGCCAAGATGCGCCCTGCCGGCGGCGGCGCCCTGCGACAGCGACGAGCACCCAGGCCCGGGTGAGCGATGCCAATGGGGTGTGAGCGTCGAGCAAGATGGCTCGTTGGAGTCGTTCCGCGTCCGGCAACAGGCGTCGCGGGCGGCGCTGGGCGTCCCAGGCGCGGGCATATTGGGCCAGGCGCTCGCGTTGCTCGGCGTCGCTCTCCTCGCTGCTGACGGTCCATGGCCCGGCGCCGTGGCGGACTTTGTCGGCGACGTGTTGGGGGTCGATCTGCAGGCGGGCCGGTGCCACCTCGATAATGTGGCTGCCGACACCGATCCGGTCGCCCTCGGCGAGCGGGGTCGGCTCGATACAGCGCCGGAGGTTGATGGTGGTCCCGGTCGGCGCGCCATGATCGATGAGGATCCAGGCGTCGTTGCGGCGGACGATCCGACAGTGCTGCGGCGCGACGTGTGGGTCGTCGAGGATGAGCTCCGCATCGCGGGCGCTGCCGATCTTCAGACCGCCGCCCTCAAGCGAAAAGACCTTTAGGGCCCCGGTCGGTCCGATGATCCGTAGGGACACGCTCCCACGGCGAAAATTGTCACCCCAGTTCGCCATGGTTTCACGAGGCGAACTGCATGACGAGTCCGATCAGGATCACCAGAACAAGTACGAAGTTGATCGTCAGTAACTTCTTCTCGAAGGTCCACGGCGCAGCGAGCCATCGACGCCACGGCGGCGGAGGCGCCCGAGTCACCAGCGGTGGTGGCGTCGGTCTCCGCGGGATCATGTCCGCGAACACCGTGGCGCTCGAGTTGTGCATCACCGAGGTGTCCTCGCGGCTGTCCCCTGAAGGTAGTAGGAAGTCACCGCCCATTCCGGGAGTAATGAGGGTGACTTCGCCCGGCTGACCCCGCGGGACCGTTGGGGTACGAAGGATCTCCGTGCGGTCGATCCCGGGCACCGGGGTGCGCACGTTGGACGTGATCGGGCCGGTCTCCAATGCTTGCGTCTCAGGAGGCGATGAGCGCACCCAGATCGCCGTGGCCGGCTCCTCGAGAGGGGGTAGGACGGGGGATGTCCGTACCGGAGGAGCCAGTTGTCGCCGTAGCTCGGCCATGGTCGGGCGCTGGTGTGGTGACTTCTCGAGCAACGCCAGAATCAGCGCGTCGGCCTCGACGGGGAGCCCCGGCACCAGGCTGCGCGGCGCAGGTGGCGGGGTTCGCAGGTGCTGGCGGACAATGTCAGGGAGGCGGCCTTCGAAGGGACGACGCCCGGTGACGAGCTCGTACAGGATCACACCGAGGGCGTAGAGGTCGGTGGCGGCGCGCTCGGGCTCACCCTGCAACTGCTCGGGAGCAAGGTAGTCGACAGCGGGGTTATCGTTGGCCCGCGTCATGCCGGCCTCCTCGGGTTCGAGCAATGTGCCGGAACCGAAATCGAGGAGACGGACGCTCAGGCGCTCGCCTGGGCCCTGCAGAACGTGGATATTGCCAGGTTTGAGCGCGGCATGAACGAGGCCGACTTGATGGACAGCGTCGAGGCTGGCGGCCACGCGGGCGGCGATCATGCGCGCCGTCGTCCATGCGATTAGCTTGTGCTGCTGGAGCATTCGCGCCAGATTGTGGCCGGGCACGAGTTCCAGCGCTGCGAGAGGGCTGGGTCCGTCGGGGAGGACCTCGAGCAGGCGGACAGCCGCCCCCTGCGGCACCGCAGCGGCAGCGGTGGCGATCTCCGAATAGCGTCGGATGCCGCGGCTAGAGCAGCGATAGGGGTCGAACAGCTTGACGGCGACCTCGACCTTGGAGGTCTCGTCGAGGGCGCGGAAGACCTTTGCGGAGGGACCAGTGCCCAGGGCGCTGATGAGCCGATAGCGGTCGACGAGAGCACCTTCCCGGGGTGCGCGCTGGGCAGCGGTCATGGCAGTTCACTCCTTGTCGAGCTTGCCGACGAGGGACAGTTCGAAGGACGCGCCCTCGTACTTGAGGTGGGGGACGACGCGAAGATTGCAGCGGTACCAGCCGATCTGGCCAGGGACCTCCTCGACGAGGATGCGAGCTTCACGGAGGGGCTTGCGCGAGCGGACCTCCGGGGGCGGGTCGGGCATGTTGGACACGAACTGGCGGACCCACGTGTTGAGCTCGCGCTCGAGGTCGGTCTGACTCTTCCAGGTACCGATCTGCTCGCGCTGGAGGACCTTGAGGTAGTGCGCGAGGCGAGTGGTGACGAACATGTACGGCAGGCGGGTGCCGAGCATGAAGTTACGCTGCGCGGCCTGGCCCTCTTCGGTGCGCTGAAACACCCTGGGGCGCTGGACCGAGTTGGCCGAGAAGAACGCCGCGTTGTTGCTGTCCTTCTTGGGGATCAGGCTGATGAAGCCTTGCTCGGCGAACTCGAACTCTTTACGGTCCTCGATGGATGTCTCGCACGGATTCTTGGTCTTGAGCTCGCCGCCCTGCTGGTACTGGTGGAGCGGCAGGTTGAACACGGCGCCGCCGCCGAGCGGCCCGATGATGTTGGGGCACCATCGGTACTTGGCGAAGGAATCGGCGATCTTCGCCGCCATCGCCAGCGAGGCCGCGCCCCACAGGTAGTTGTCGTGCTTGTCGATCACGTCCTCGCTGAAGTCGAACTCGCGGACGCGGAGCTCGCTCTCGCGGGAGCCATAGGGTGCGCGGAGCATGAAGCGAGGCATACACATGCCGACGTAGCGCGCGTCCTCCGAGTCGCGGAAGGCGTTCCAGCGCTGGTAGCGGGGCTCCTCGAACATCGCCTGGAGATCCTTGAGCTGGGGGATCTCCGCGAAGGACTTACGGCCGAACATGCCCGGGTTGGTGTTGCCGAGGAAAGGCACATGGGCCATCGCGCTGACCGAGGCGAAGTGGCGCAGGACCTCGACGTCCTCTGTGCTGGGGCCGAAGTCGTAGGTCGAGCAGATCAGGCCGTAGGGCCGGCCGCCGTACACGCCGATCGCCCCCTTGTAGACGGTCGTGTAGAGCGCCGAGTGCATGATCTCCGGGGCTTCGCGGAAATCGGAGAGGAACTCCTCCTTCTTGGCGTTGACGAATTCGAGGCGGACGTTCTCGCGGAAGTCGATCTCGTCGACCAGGTACTTGACGCCGCGCCAGGCCGATTCGAGCGCCTTGACCTCAGGTGTGTGCAGGATCGCGTTGACCTGTGCGGTGAGTCGGCGGTCGATGTCGGCGATCAGCACATCGATGCGGTCCTTGGCGACCCGCTGGGTCGCCTCGTTGGTGCGCAGCAGCTCGGTCAAAAAGCTGGTGATGCCGCGCTTGTTGGCGTCTGCTCCGCTGTCGAGTTTGGCGTCATCCAGGAGCGAGGCCAGCAGCGAATCCTCGCCCGCGGCGCTCGGGTTACCGGCGGTGTCGGGCTTCGGCGCGGCCTGGGTCAGGTTGTCGAGGTCAGTCATGGTAGGCCTTGGTCGTGGAGGGGGGGGTTTAGACGGTCTTCTCGTCGATGCCGAGCTCACGCATCAGCCGCTCACGCTTGCTGGGGTCCTTCATCAGGTCCTGGATGCGGCGGATGAAGCTGGGGACGTTGGCGGTGGTGCCTTTGAGGTAGCGCAGGGCGTCACGCAGTTCCTTGAGCTGCTTGAGCTGCTCGACCTGCTCGACGATGCCCTCCGGGCGAAAGTCGGCGAGGGATTTGAACTTCAGATCGAGGTTGAGCTCGCTGTCGGGGTTGTCCGACGCGATATGGTTGGGGACCTGGATCTCGGCGGAGAGCTTCTGCGCGGCCATAACCTCGCTGAAGTTCTCCTTGTTGATGTCGATCGGCTGGCGATCCTCCAGGGGCGTCTCGTCTTGCTGGCCGCTGAAGTCCCCGAGCATCAAGATGCGCAGGGGCAGCTCGACGTCCTCCTGCTGGCCGTCCAGGGCCGATTTGTAGCGGATATTGACGCGCTCCTTGGGGGCGACCGAACCTTCTCTATCATTTGCCATGGTCCGGGATACTAGCGGCCGGGCGCGAGGTCGTCCACGGTAAACCGACGCGAAGCGCCATGCAACTGCAGTTGCATGGCGCCAGCCACAGTGGCAGATGACTGCGCTCGTTGATGAGTCCTTGCATATGCCTGCAAGCAGCATTGGGGTAGATGCCATTTAAGTATACACTAAAAATCGCTGGCACGGGGGTGGTGCTGTGTGTATCTTGGCGATCATGGCTGAAACAGTACATCTGGTTCTGAAAGCGAACGGCAACATCATCCAAGGCGAGAGCACCCAGCACGATCGGGGTCGCGACAAGACGATCGAGTGCCTGGTGTTTCGTGACAGCGTCCGCACGGCCCGGGAGCTTGGCAGCCGCGCAGCTGTGGGTCGTCGAGTCCACGAGCCGATCGAGATCCTCAAGCGCATCGACTCGAGCTCGCCGCTGCTGGCGAAGGCGCTGTGCCAGAACGAGAAGGTCGAGGGTACTTTCAAGTTTTTTCGCCCGAGTCCGAACGGCGACGGCACGACGGAGCAATTCTTCTCGGTCGATATCTTCGATGCGCGCATCGACGCGATCGAGCGTCATTCGCCCAACGCGATCGACCCGGCGGCCTCGAAGGCGCCGCCGCTGGAGACCGTGCGCTTCGTCTATGGCAAGATCCGATGGGTCTATGAGCCGTCGGGCGCCGAATACGTCGACGACTGGAAAAGGTCCGACGGCTGAGGGCACGGGCCGGAGCGCGTCCCTCCCGGACGCGACCCGGCCTTCCTTTGATCCGAGCCTTGAGCATTGAGGTTTGTATGCGCGTCGAACCGAAGACGATCGTCCGCCGGCTGAACACCACTTGCACCGCGATGCTCGAAGCCGCGGTCGCCCATGCCGCAGGGGGTCGTTTCTACGAGATCGGGCCGGAACTCCTGTTGCTGGCGTTGCTCGGCGAGGACAACACCGACGTGCGGGCGCTGTTCTTACACGTCGAAACAGATGCGGCCCGCCTGCGCCAACGCGTGCAACGGACGACCGACCTGCTGCGCACGGGCAACCCCGGGCGCCCCGTCTTTGCGGAGAGCCTGTTTCAGTGGCTCGAGGATGCGTGGGTGTTCGCGTCCCTGCAGTACGGCGCGACGGAGATCCGGAGTGGCCACTTGCTGCTCTTGTTCGCCAGCCGGGGCCATCGCTACTGCGCGGAGAGCTTCCCCGAGCTCAACGCGCTGCCTGTCGAGGCGCTGCGCCGCGAGCTCGAGACCATCACGGCCGGCACGAAGGAGGCGGTGCGGGCCGCGAACGGCACCGAATCCGGCGCACCTGCGCAGACCGCCGCGACGGCTTCCGACTCCGCGCTGCGGCGATTCACGACTTCGTACACCGAGAAGGCCCGCTCCGGAAAGATCGACCCGATCTTCGGACGCCACGCGGAGATCCGGCAGTTGGTCGAGATCCTTGCGCGGAGGCGTAAGAACAACCCGATCATCGTCGGCGAGGCAGGGGTCGGAAAGACCGCGCTGGTCGAGGGCCTGGCCCGGGCGATCGTCGAGGGCGACGTGCCGAAGCTCCTGCGCGAGGTCGAACTGCTGGAGCTCGACATGGGCCTGCTACAGGCCGGAGCTGGCGTGCGCGGTGAATTTGAGAAGCGCCTGAAGACGGTGATCGACGAGGTCAAGGCCTCGCCGCGCCCGATCGTGTTGTTTATCGACGAGGCGCACACAATCGTCGGTAAGGAGGCCGATGCGGCCAACCTCCTGAAGCCAGCGCTCGCCCGTGGCGAGCTGCGCACGATCGCCGCGACGACCTGGTCGGAGTACAAGAAGTACTTTGAGAAGGACGCCGCATTCGCGCGTCGGTTCCAGCTGGTCAAGGTGGAGGAACCGTCCGAGGCGCAGGCGCTGGTGATGCTTCGCGGGCTGCGCGCGACCTATGAGGCGGCCCACGGGGTGACGATTCGGGACGAGGCGTTGATAGCCGCGGTCTCGCTGTCGCACCGCTACATCGCGGGTCGCCAGCTCCCGGACAAGGCGGTCGATCTGCTTGACACCGCGTCGACACGCGTGCGGATCGAGCACGAGGCCAAGCCGGAGGCGCTGGTGCTGAACGAGCAGCAGGTGATGGCGCTCGAGCGTGAACTGCAACTGCTCGCGCGCGAACAGGCCGAGGGCGGCGATCCCGATGTCGCCCGCCTCGCCGACGTGCAGGGTCGCCTGGGGGCCGCTAAGGATGCGTTGACGACGCTGCAGGCACGGTGGCAGCGCGAACGAGAGGCGCTAGTGGAGGTGGAGCACGCGCGTAAGGCGTTGCGCGAGGGGACGGGCGGCGAGGCGGGGCGGTTGGCCAAGCGCGCAGCCGACGAGCGATTCGCGGCCATCGCCACGGACGATCGATTGATCCACGCGGAGGTCGACGGCGACGCGGTAGCGCGGGTGGTGGCGACCTGGACGGGCATCCCCGTCGGCAAGATGCAGAGCGACACGATCGGCTCGCTGCTGACCTTGCAAGACCGTCTTGGTGGGCGAGTGCGCGGACAGAGCAGCGCGGTGCAGGTCGCGGCCGAGACATTGCGTATCGCCGCCGCGCGGGTGCAAAATCCGAACGCACCGCTCGGCGTGCTGCTGTTCGTGGGCCCGAGCGGGGTCGGCAAGACCGAGATGGCGACGGCCCTGGCCGATCTCATCTATGGCGGCGAGCGCTTCATGACGGTCATCAACATGTCGGAGTTCCAGGAGAAACACTCGCTGTCGCGGCTGATCGGATCACCGCCTGGTTACGTCGGCTATGGCGAGGGTGGCATGCTCACCGAGGCGGTGCGCCAGCGGCCGTACTCGGTTGTGCTTCTCGATGAGTGCGAGAAGGCCGATCTCGAGGTGATGAACCTGTTCTATCAGGTGTTCGACAAGGGCACGCTGTCCGACGGCGAGGGACGGGTCGTCGACTTCAAGAACACCGTGGTCATCCTGACCAGCAACCTCGGTTCGGAGCGCATCATGCAGATGACCGGGGAGGGCAAGATCACCCCCCCAGTCGAGGATCTGACTGCAGCGATCCGGCCGACCCTCAGCAAGCACTTCAAGCCGGCTCTGCTGGCGCGCATGACGATCGTGCCGTTCCTGCCGCTGCCCGCCCAGGTGCTGCGGGAGATCACCGAGCTCAAGTTGGGCGCGCTGGCGCGGCGGCTGTGGGACAGCCACAGGATCACGGCCACCTTCGCGTCTGAGCTGATCGATCAACTGGCCGATCGCTGTACCGAGGCCGAGACCGGCGCTCGCAACGTCGAGCACATCCTGCGGAGCTCGTTGATGCCGGTGCTCAGCCAGCGGTTGCTCGAGGCCTTCGCAGCTGGACAGCAACCGACGAGCCTGCATATTGGACCGGGTCCCACAGGCTGGGATCTCGCGCTGGCGTGAACCCGGATTCTCAGATAGACAAACTTTTACCCGAACACACGTTCGCATAGACAAGGAGACATCGAGTGCCATATTCCTGCTCCGATCCTCAAAATTACGTCGGCCAGATCGCCGGTTCAGGCCAGTGCGTCGCCCTCATTCAGGACGCATGCGGCGCGCCGAACACTGGTGCATGGATGAAGGGCGAGAAGGTCCGGGGCAACAACAGCATCCCCCGCGGCACCGCCATCGCCACGTTCATCAACGGTACCTACCCCAGCCACCCTTCGGGAAACCATGCGGCGATCTACCTTGGTCAAGACGACCAGGGGCTGCTAGTGGTCGACCAGTGGCACGGCCAGGTGACGCACGAGCGCCGGATTCACTTCCGCGGCGGAAATGGGTCGCGCAGCAACGATGGGGATGCGTATTCGGTGATTCGGTAGCTGGGCCCAAGCATGTAGGTCCAGCGGCCACTTGTGGCCTTTCCGTCCGCGAAGGCCCAGAGATAGGTGCACGACTCTGAGCCAGCACGTCTTGATGTGGCTATCGGGCGCGGACATCGTCCGGCTGGGTGGCGAGGTAGGTGTCGACGTCCGCTGGTTTCGGGGCCATGCGCCGAGCGTACGCGCGTTCGTCGCGCCGAGGACTTTTTGAACACCAGAGGCAGGCCCCCGGAGTGTGACGAACGCGCGGGGTCCTTGCGCTGATCGTCGCGGCGCCAGCGGCACCGGTGTTGTGAAGACAAGACTGTGGTTCAAGTGAGCGGCGGGTCGGCGCTGCCTGGTCCATGACCCCGCGCGTCGGGGCCTGCGGGGTGTGGAAAGGCTTCTAATCGCCCATCCTCGTAAACACGAACCACGTCAAAGACAGCCTCTTTGAGCGGTGTCCGACCTTCGATGACGCCGATGCGCGGGGAAACGGGGATTTTCTCTGGCAACGCCAGCCAAAGCAAGCGAATCTTCAACGTCGCGCGCCCTGCGAATAACAGTTCGACGACGGCTATATGCGGCGTCGAAGCACCTGGCGCGGTCCATGCAAAGTGAAAGGTCACGGGGCCTCGACGGACAACGTCGAGAAGCGCGCCTAACGACCGTTGCCGCTCTTGCTCTGGGAAGATCCCATCATTCATCGGCGAGGCCAGGTTCTCGCCGAATGCTTTCGGGGTGAAGAGCTCTGGGGTGACCCCGTTCTGTTCGATATCGCGCTTCATCTTTCGCATGGCGTAGCGAACGACGTTGCGGACCGCATTCACCAGAACCTGCCTGCTCTCGTCCTGTGCAACGTTCTGACTATTCATGGCCTCACCTCGGGTCCGCTAGCGAACCATTGCATTAGTTGGTGAAATCCAGGGTGTTGGAGTTTTAGGCACGCAAGGACTGCCCAATACGGTACATATCCCAAACGGACGAATGGAGACCCCGGGTTCGTGATCCATGATGTCGCAGGCCGACTGATTCTCGATGGATCCTTTTTTTACTACGCGAGAAACTAGCACCGACGGAGTGCTACCCATATCGCATTTGATGATTGCGCCGTTAACGACCTGCAGACCAGAGTTGGCGCCCCAAACCGTACCCCAGTCCTTGTTGTGTCGTTGTTTTCTATCACTGTTCAGCCCGATTGACTGATCTTTTACGGTCATTTCAGAGTCCCAGGTGTCCCCGAAGTCACGTGGGCTGCCCATCTCGATGTAGTCTGCGTCTTTGCCGTCATAGCTGCTTTTTGATAAATCAAGGAGCCACTCTTTGGTGTCAGACGGTATTTCGCCATCCTCATCAAGCTCGTAGCTCGGCGACGCTTTGTGAGTCTGCGCATCGACAAGGTATCGCTTTCCATCCACTGTTTCGATTTCAGTCACCGCATGATTGACTTTGGTGTCGTCAGACACATCCTCGTTCGCCATGTAATGAATTAATCGCGAGTCTTTCGCAACACCTGACTCCAGTAGCGAGCGGGCAAGCGCATCGGCAAACCCTTGGCAGTTGTAGTTCGAGGTGTTATAGGTGGTATCGCTATCTTGACCAACTTTGGTCGCAGCGATGAAAGCGTCTAGGCCCTCAAGGCTGCTTGGAAACCTTCCCTGCGCTGCGAATTCCTTGGGGTACGCTAACAGCGCTTGCAGGAGTATCTCCTCGGGAGTGGCCGTAGCGAGTAGGCAGACGCTTGCTTCGTCAGCGTTGATGACTCCGATAATTCCTCCGACTTGACACGGTAATAGCGCCGCGTCGATCAAGGCTGTCGTCTCTCCATCCTTTTTGCGGCTTTGAGTGCTCTCGGCTGTCATGTTGTGGCCTCGTGTGTAGGTCCTCTGGGGTCCCGAATGGCTTGGCTGGCACCCCCCGACGATCGTGGTGAACAGCGCTCGGAAGAAGCGGTGGAACGCGTGGCAAGGGCGCCACATGAAGATCCGGCCGTCGCTCCGGTTGACGGGCCGCAGTTGGGGCGTCGGGCTGCGCATCACACCCTGACGGTCGCGGCTTTAGTTGAGGTCTCCGTCGATTTGTCTGCGCCTAGCAGACAATCTTGACCATGGGTCCACCCTTAGTCTTTACCTCATACAGCTCCAGGCTGCGCGTGTGCCCGACGTATTCGAACTCCGACAGGATGCCATGAACGAGCCGTGGCGTGTCGATGCCCTCGACGCGCAGGAGCGACGGCTTGTCGACCAGCGAGGCGATGTCGACCTCCGGACCGGCCAGCTCGACGCGGAACCCGAGATGCCCTCCTCGCCGAAGAACCGCTCGACGCGCAGGTCGGCTCCGCCGACCTCGAGGGTGAACAGGGGGCTGGTTCCCCAGCGTGGCGCGGAGCAGCGACAATATGCTCATAACGGGAGATCCCGCTGACCGAACTATAAGTGAGCCGGTGCAGGTCCACAAGACCAAGCGCAGTTGCATTCGATCCGAGTCCCCGCGCACGTCGCTGCAATAGCGATTGGGTGCCTGGGAGTCTTCGGCGTTGACGCAGCGTCGATGCTGCCGCTCGAATCGCCGCGAGAGGCCTCCACCCAACCCGCGTTGGTTCGCCACTCAATCCCCCGCGCAAGCCCCGTTGGGCCGTCGGGGCGGTGGCAGTGCGTGCAGTTGGCGTGGAAGTAGCACGACACGTCGAGGGGCGTCTCCCACGGGACGACGTATGCGTGCGCGCCGCCGCCGCCGCGCAGCTGCCCGAGCACATGCGGCCGGCGGCGTTCGTCGCGCTTCCGGCCCTGCTCCTCACCGCCCACGGCAAACTCGAGGCGACGGTCCCGGGATCCGGCATCGCGGCCGAGCCTTCGCTAGACAGGCGAGCGCGGCGGGGTGTCAGCCTGTGGGCGTTGGGGCTCACCGCGGCGCTATGTCTCGTGATCGGGCACGCGAGCGTTAGGCGCGACGAGGCCGATGTGGCCCGGGACGCGACAGTGCCCTCGCCGACGAGCGGCGCGGCCGAGGAGCGAAGCGAGCCGGGCCTCCGACGGCGCTGCGTCGATCCATGACTGCTGCCAATGCAGACGGGTCATTGCCGCCGGCCACCGTCCCGTCCCGGATTATCTCCGGACCTCCCTTGATCTCGCGGCTTACGCACCCCGACGATAATCTGGGACGAACGCCCCGGACCCTACGGGTTCAAATAGGGGCATAACACTTCGAGGTCGAGGCGTAAGACGGATTAGAAGAAATGCGAAAAGTTCAACTCGCAAGCTTTGAGACGGTTGGGTAGCTTGACCAACTTGTTCAGGCTCCTACCGATACATTGCGCCATCCGCCGGTGCCCGCTCGAGTACTCCACGGGCGGCGTCCCGGAAATCCGACTGCCAGCAATCTTTACATTGACCTGAACTTGCATGTTGGGGAGCCCCTGTTTGCAGTGTTTCACGGCGGCCGACATCGGACGCAGCAGAACCTGTCGGTACCTGTCAATGATTTTGAGACACGGCGACAATTAATTTAGTGAACCTTGGTTCCGGTGCTGGTGATGTTCTCCGGGGGGTTGATGTAGACGGCGTCAGGCGGCAGGT